>ERZ1027001.184-NODE-184-length-47082-cov-10.593999_pt1 | contig 47082 bp, 57 predicted proteins | sample MGYA00519452_ERZ1027001 | MGnify/ENA primary metagenome ERZ1027001 (study PRJEB26926, sample SAMN06164867) | human gut metagenome | biome: ENVO:00009003; feature: ENVO:2100002; material: ENVO:00002003 | host: Homo sapiens | place: USA | collected 2012 ...
AGATTACTACGCGTCTCGTGGGCTCGGAGATGTGTATAAGAGACAGGATATGAACAGGTTAATATACGTATCGGTAATAAATATGTTACAAAATTAATACATAGATTAGTTGCGGTCGCTTTCATTCCGAACCCGGACAACAAACCATGTGTTGACCATATCGACGGCAATAAGAGGAATAATTATGTTTCAAATTTGCGTTGGGTTACACCAGTAGAAAACGCGAATAATATTATCACAAAAAAGAGAAGTATAGAAAACAGAAAATCACATAATGAAAAAAAAATAGTTGCAATAAGTGGCGAAATTAATGTGTATTTTAATTCAATAATAGAGGCATCTATTGTATTGGGGGTCGATAGAACTAGTATTTCAAAATGCCTAAAAGGTCAAAGGGGGAAAGCTGGTGGATATGTTTTTAAATATCAGGAAATGGTTACATATACTGATTTTATAAATGCTATAAAACAGATGAGGCATAGCCAAAGACGTTACAAACGGAACCCAACCCCGGAGAAATTGGCAACGTTAGAAAGTTGGGAGCGCAAAGTTGATGCGGTCGTTGCTGTATTGACCGATACACAAATGAAATTGTTTTGATTGTTCCCGGTACGACATTACGCCGTATCGGGAATATTTTTTTGCCGCAAATACAAAATAAAAGATAAAAATTTTGGTAATTAAAATATTTACCGTATTTTTGTGGCATGAAATAACAACGAACTGGCGTTTTCCCGGTAACGCTAAAAGATAAAAGCAATGAGAGCGAAAACAACAATCAGCGATTTCCGGTTTGAGTTTGCCGGGTACGGACATTACAAAGTAACTTACACGTCGCCCGTTACGGGTAAAAGTTGGACGGCAAAAACAAATGATATGCCGTTAATTGATGCGACAAAGAACGCCGACGACCCCAAACGTTGCGATTTGGAAACCCTTAAACGAATTTGCAAAAATGGATAAGGACGAATTGGGAGCCGTTCGCCATGCAATGACGGCAAAAGAGTTGAACGACCTGTATAAGCGTTTGGAAAACTTTATTGCCGATTGCACCCGGTCGGAGGTTGACGCCAACCGGGATGCGCTTAACAAGGTGCAAAGCATGATACACCAAAGAATGATATTAACAAACAAATAAGTAGTAACCGCCGGGGGCAACCCCGGCATAAAAAGAGCGATAAAATGATTATCAAAAAATTAGAGTTGTCGAATTTCCAAGTAATTAAGGAGTTCAACGCAGATTTTGAGGGTAATGTATATTTCATTACCGGGGACAATGAGTTAGGAAAATCCACGCTATTAAAGGCAATCGGGGCGTTGTTGACCGGGAACCGGGACGCCGTGTTGCGTAATGGCGAGGACAAAGGGTTTGCCAAAATGGTTGTCGGCGACGACGGCGAGGAATACGACGTTGAATTGCGGTTTACCAAAGCCAACCCCCGTGGTATGTTATCAATCAAACAGAAAACAACCGGGATGCGGTCGGATAACGTAAGTATGTTGCAAAAGGTATTCGGATATACGGATTTTGACGCCGTGGAGTTTTCCCGGTGGTCTGAAACCGCCGAGGGTCGCCGAAAGCAAGTGCAATACGTCCGGGCATTGTTGCCGGAGAATGTGCAAAAACGTATTGCCGAGATTGACGCCGAGGTTATGACCGTTAAGGAGAAAAGAAAGGACGCCAACGCCGAGGTCAAGACGTACACGACCATTTGCGCCGCCGCCGAAAAGCAGTTGAAACCGGGCGACGTCAAAACGTATGCCGAGAAAATCGACATTGCCGATTTAATGGAGGAACAAAACGAGAACGCCCGGTTGATTGAGAAAGCGAAAACCGTGCGTACCGCATTGCAAACCCGGACGGAACAATTGGAGGCAATCCCCGGTCGTATCAAAGCCGCCGAGGAAACCAAGAATACAGAGATTGACGCCGCAATAAAGTATGAGGCGGAAGCCCAAGCCGAATACGACCGGATTGTTGCCGAGGCAAAAAAGGTATTTGAAGCGGCAAAGAAAAAGAGCAAAGCCGATGCGAAAGCCGCCGCCGACAAATACGACGAAACATTGGCGCAAATCCAAACGGATAAAGCCGATTACGAAACCCGCAAGAACAACGCCGCCGCATGGTTGGCAAAGTACGAGGAAAACAACCCGGAGAATTTGGATACAGCCGAACGCCTCAAACAAGCCGAGGAACACAACAAAATCAATGCGTTGGTTGTGGACTATCTGACGAAGAAAAAGCAAAAGGACGCCGCCGAAAAGGTCGCCCAAACCCACGAAAAAAAGTTGTCGGATTTGCTCAAAGAGCGGGAAACCCTTATTGCGAAATCGGAATTGCCGATTGCCGGGTTGACGTTCACGGACGACGGGTTGGAGTTAAACGGTGTGCCGTTTGTCGCCGGGAAAGTGTCGGATAGTCAGATAATGGAGGTTGCCGCAAAATTGATTATCGCAAGCAATCCGACCGTTAAGGTATTCCGCATTGCGAGGGGCGAAAGTTTGGGCGCAAAACGTCTGCAATCCCTTATCGAATTAGCCCGGAAAGAAGGGTATCAAGGATTTATAGAGGAAGTCAAGCGAGGACAGGACGATTTAATTATTGAGGAATACAGCGAAACCGAGTAATTAACCGGGGCGTCGGTTCCCCGGCGTCCCTTAAACAAAACAATATGGAAGTTAAAGAAATGACAATTGCGGACGTGTTGAAAATGCCGTTGTTTTTTGAGAACGTGAAACGCCAATTAACGAGCCTTTGGAACGACCGGGAGAAAGCCCGTGAGGATGCGACCCGGAATAATACGAGGTTGCGGGCGCACGTTATCGACCGTATGCACAATACCGGGCATTGGGAACCGGGAAATTTCGTTATTCTTTTCGCAAAAGTTTTGGATAAGGTCGCAACCGGGTATTCGTCGAGCGAACGGGCGTTTATCCGTGCGGTTGGAATGACAGCGTTTAATGTCACAATGCAAAAGTTAATCGACGATGAGAAAGCGAGAAATAACGGCAACGGGGACGATAAATAATAACGGCGGGTTGGCAATGTACATGGGCGAATTAAACGAATTTTTCAAGGGTTGGAAAGGTTCCCGGATAATTGCCCGGTTTATTGTTGCGTCGCCCGGTTCGTCCGAGGCTTTGAAAGGGTATTATTTCAACTATGTTGTACCGACGTTTAAGCACGCAATTTGGGAGGCGGGCGAACGTCTGACAGAGGAACAAACCGAACGCCGATTGCGTGAGTTGTCCCCGGTTATGTATGAGCAGACCCCGGATATTAACACCGGGAAATATGAAACCCGGTTGCGGACAATTGCAGAGTTGAGCAATGCGGAATTAATAGAACATATCGAATTTTTAAAACAGATTGCAAGTGAAGAATATTATATATATATTGCAGACCCAAATGAAATTTGATTATGGAAAATGAAATATGGAAAGAAATACCTGGATATAAAGGATTATATGAGGTTAGCAATTATGGGCAAATTAAGTCTATTGAAAGATTGGAAAAGTGCGGAAATAAAACAAGAATACGAAAAGCACGTATTTTGAAACAATCATTAAGGCGTGGTTATTTGTTTGTATCATTATGTAAAAATGGGAGAAAAGAAAATGTTGTAATACATAGAATAGTATCATTATTATTTATTCCTAACCCCAATAATATGTCGGAAGTAGACCATATCGATGGTAATAAAATTAATAATAAAGTCAGTAATTTACGATGGGTAACAGCAAAACAAAATAGCAATAATTTAAAAGCCCCAAATACGTATATTGGTAAAAAACTAAATAAAGGAGGCAAAGCAGTTTTGCAATTTGATTTATCGGGTAACTTTATAAAAGAATGGGTTACAGCAATGGAAGTTGAAAGAAGTTTAGGTTTTGGACGTCGTTCTATAAGTAATTGTTGTAATGGAGTTTTAAAAACAGCATTTGGTTTTAAATGGGAATATAAATGATATGTTTTGCAAGTGTAACGGAAAACGTAAGAATTACCCGTTGGCGGATTGGCGGATTATTCGCCACGAATACACGCCAAAGCATTACAGCCGGATAAAGTGTTTGCGTTGCGGGTGCGTTTGGATTACACGGGCAAAATATGTTGAGCAAACGCCCAACGACGACGGGCAAAAACGATTATTTAACGAATAAAAAAGTAACGAGAGTATGAAATTTGAATTAAAAGACATTTGTTTTTTCGATTGCGAAACAACAGGAGTACCCGCAAAGGGTTTGAAATGGGATGCGGATTTTAACCAATTCCCGCACGTCGTACAATTGGCGTGGGCGTTCGGCGACAAAGAACGCAGTTTTATAATTAAGCCGGACAATTACGAGATACCGCCGGAAACAACCGCAATACACGGAATAACGACCGAACGGGCAATTGCCGAGGGTGTACCGTTTGCCGAGGTTATCGACGAATTTTTGACGGATGCCGCCGCCGCACCGCTTGTATGTGCGCACAACATTTATTTCGATACGTCGATGTTGAAAGCGAACATTTTGCGTTATTGCGGCAAAGAGTATTACGACGCCAAAGCCGAGGACGCATTGCACAAGGGAAAGCGCATTGATACAATGATGAAAACTATTAAATTTGTCGGCGCATTGTATTCAAACGGGCGACCGGGAAAATATCCCAAATTAGAGGAATTATATAGTAAGTTATTCCCCGGCGAAACATTCCCGGCGCATGACGCATTAGAGGACATAAGGGCGTTGCGCCGTTGCGTCCCGGAATTGGTTAATTTGGGGATTATTGAGTTAGCGCAAGAGGAATACCCGGCGGAACAACTCAAAGCCCAATTTGAGCCGGAAAAGCCCAAAGGCGGGCGCAATATTGAGTTCCACGACCCCAACCCGGTAGCGGAACCAATCGGAACCGGGGAACCCGTCCCGGAACCAACCCCGGAACCGGAACGCCCGGCGGTTCCGTCGAATAGTAAGACACGGGAATTGTTGGACGAAAACGAATTTTGATTAAAACCGTGCCGGGCGGATTCCCGGCGACAAATAATATTATAATATGAACGAAGAAAAAAAAGCCGCAAACGTTATGTTAATACCAAGTGAAAAGGCGTTTGCATTGTCGAAAGTAAAGACATTAAAGGACGGCGGGTTAGACGTGCATTATGAAGTTACCGAAATAATCGGCAATGAGAGTTACACGAACAAATACCACGTCGAAAGTGCAAAGGACATACACCCGGATTTGCGGGATTGTTTCGACCGTTTGCGCCCAATCATGGGACGGATTTTTAATATTACGTCCTTTCTTTCAATGGTTGAAACGTCCGATTTCAAAGCAACCAAAAAGCAAAGCGAGTTATCACGGGATTTTGCCGACGAAATGTTGAAAAACATAGAGGTTCGGGGCGTGTCCTTTTCCGGTCAAGACGATAACGTTGGGGTTGTCCTTACGGGATTGTTCACGGTATCCAACAGCCAAAAGACGGCGATAAATTCGCCCCGTCTGAAATTCAATACCGAAACGTTCGGTTTTGAGGAGGAATTGGAAGAAATCGTTGCGGACATTGAAAACGAGGTTTACGCATTTTTGTTCAAAGGCAAAAAGGCGCAATTGGAATTGTTCGGGGCTGCCGGCGAACCCGCACCGGGTTTGGTCGCAGAGCCGGAAAAGGAGGACGGATTGTTCCCGGAGGTCGGCGACCCGGCTAACGAGGACGACCCGGAGGACGAAACGGCGGATATGTAAGCAATGGAGCCGATATTGCTAACAGACCGGGAAGAATACCAATTTGTAACCGATAGGGGGTTTTGCCCCCTATTGGATTACAAGCGGTTTACAATGGATATTCGGTTGCGTGTCGAAATCCAACGGGAATTGTTCGGGTATTGCGTTTTTGGTCGTGGGAATATCCCACAGGCAAACGAACGGTTTTTTAGGTGGGTTTGGGAACATAAGCCGCACAGATGCGAGGAATGTTTAAAGCCGTTACGGAATTATTCCGCCGTTTATTGTTCGCATATATTGACCCGTGGAGCGTTTCCCGAAATGGCGCATGATGCAAGAAATATAAATATACTATGTTTTGAACATCATTCATGTTGGGAGAATGGGGATAAAACGAAAATGCGTATATATTCCGGCAATATGAGAATGATTGAATTAATGAAAAATGAGTATGCAAATTTGGAAAGATATTGAGGGTTACAAAGGACATTATCAAATTTCTAATTATGGCAATGTTCGTTCCTTAAAAAAGGATGCGTTTCTAATGAAAGGCGGATATTTGAAAGGATATAAAATAATTAGTTTATGGAAAAATGGAACCGGGAAAATGTTCCGTGTTCATAGATTAGTTGCGGCGGCTTTCATTCCGAACCCGGAAAACAAACCATGTATCGACCATATCGACGGCGACCGAGCCAATAACCATGCAGATAATTTGCGTTGGGTTACGGTTAAAGAAAATCAGAATAACCCAATAACAAAATCTAAATGGATTGGAAAAAAGCGAAACCGCACCACGAAAAAGCGGTTGAGCAAATAAAAAACGGTATTGTTGTAAATGTATTTGTTAGCATACAAGAAGCCGCCCGAAAAGGCAATTTTTCGGCAACGGCAATTTGTAAGGTATGTAAAGGGAAAGGAAATTTGCATAAGGGTTATAAATGGAGATATAAAAAATGAGAATCAAAAAGAGGCAACCCGATTACGGGGCAATTTCCCGCCGTTCAATCAAAAATGATTTCAGACGGGTACAAACATACCCGGAAAGGGAGAAACGCCCGCAAATCGAAAATCTGCCCGAAATAAATGCAGAAAGACGGGTTTTGTTTGTTGGCGAAAATTCAGGTTATTACAAATTGCGTTCTTTCATTGTTGGTAAATTGGTTCGATTAGTTCAAAAATCAAGCGTCGGCGGTTGGGTTTGTGAGTTCGTACACGACGACGACCAAAAAGCGATAAACCATGCCGCCGGATGGTCGGACAATAAGAAACAATATTTGTTGGATTGCGTAAAATTCAAGTGACATGAAAATAAAATCAAAAACCGGATATAAAATTGCGTTATACACGTTCGTGACGTTAACGGTTGCGTCTTATATGTGGGCGTTGTATAGTATCATTGTTTGGATAATTAAAGCGTTTTTTGTATGAGTGTAAACAAGGTTATTTTGATGGGACATACCGGGAAAGCCCCGGATTTTAGGGAGTTCGACAACGGGGGTTGCGTGGCGACCTTTTCGTTGGCAACCACGAAACGAGGTTATACCACAAAGGACGGGCGGCAAATCCCGGAGCGTACCGAATGGCATAACGTCGTATTGCAAAACGGGTTGGCAAAGGTCGCCAATCAGTACGTCAAAAAGGGCGACAAACTGTATATTGAGGGCGAATTGAGAACCCGGAGTTATGACGATGCGCAAGGCGTCAAACGGTATGTTACCGAGATAGTCGCAACCGATATGGAAATGTTGACCCCGAAAGCGACCGGAGCCGGGGCGCAAGTACCGCCGCCGCCCGTGCCGGATGCACCCGCCCCCGACGGAAACGACGATTTACCATTTTAAGCCGTTGACGATATGGGAGCGATAAACGGACGGGTTATTTACAGCCCAAAAGGTAAAGCCGGGGAATACGCCGAGAACGCCGCCAATTTCTTTGTCGGTTGTTCCAACGGTTGTACTTACTGTTATTTGCGCAAAGGTCGTGGCGCAAAGGTATTGGGAGGCAGTCGCCCGGAGTTGAAAAAGACGTTGCTGGAATATCCATACGCTTTGGATATTTTCAAAAACGAATTGTTGGCGCATAAGGAGGAATTGCAGAAAACGGGGTTATTCTTTTCGTTCACGACCGACCCGTTGTTGCCGGAAACGGAACGGTTGACCCGTCAAGCGGTCGGCGTATGCCAACGCCACGGCGTCCCGGTTAAGATATTGAGCAAATGCGCCGAGGGGTTGAACCGCTTCATTGATTTTGCCGAGGCGTCCGAGGGTTGGGACGTGTCCCGTATCGCTTTGGGCGCAACGTTGACAGGTTGCGACGAATTGGAGCCGAACGCCGACCCAAATATGATGCGGGTTAATGTGTTGGCACGGGCAAAACGCCACGGGTTCCGCACCTTTGCAAGCGTGGAGCCAATCCCGCCGGGAATGTACGACCGGGCAATTGGGATAATCAAATTGTCGTATCCGTTCGTTGACCTGTATAAAATCGGGTTGCAGAGCGGCGGCAAATATCCGAAACGGGAAATACGATTGATTTACGACACAATTACGGAACATTGGGATGGACGCCCGGAACAACCCCGTATCTATTGGAAAAATAGTATTGTTAATCCGCTGGGGATTGACCGGGGAGAATTGCCGGGGTATTGTGTCCCTGTTAATTGGGATTTGTTTAACAATGAAAAGTGAAATACGGGTTGAGGTTCCCGCCGATTGCCGATTGGTCGGAGTAAGGACGGACGGCGATGTTGTCGTTATCATTTACGAGCCAATCCAAAACGTCCGGCAAATTGGATTTATCCATTACCCGGAACCCGACGACGAAACCGAGGAACCCGAAAATAAAAAGTAAATATGCAGTACAGCAATAAGGATTACAACCCGGAAAAACACGACCGTTGGCGTGCGTTGACCGTAAAACAGCCATACGCAAATGATTTGGTAACGGAGGCGTACAAGGACGAAAACGGTATTGTTTACGGGAAAAAGACAATTGAAGTTCGGAGCAAAAACACGTCATACTATGGCGACGTGCTGATATGTTCCGCAGCGTCCCCGGTTTATCCGGGAATGGAAAGCGGCGTTACTTTGGGATTGGTTGAGTTGTACGACGTAAAGCCGATAAAAGAGTTTACGCCGGAGGATTGGGAAAACACCCGGATTCCAAAGGAAAAGAGGGCGAAAATAACAAAGGGGTACGGGTGGTTGATGCGCAACCCCCGCCGGGTTATTGAATTTCCGGTTAAGGGGCAATTGGGTATCTATAATCTCGTATATACAAAAGGTTGTATTGTCGAATATCCTAAAGTTATGGTATTGGATAAAGAGGGTTATGAATTAGCAAGAAAGGAGGCACACAATGAGTAAGGACAAACACACCGTCCAAACAGGCATACACGTTAGGCGGGTCGGCGTCTATGTTTACGCCCGTGAGTATTGGCAATATCATAGTTGGCAATTTGGGGTATCCATTGATGCAATAAACGGTTACGACCGTTATGTTGATATTGAGGCGAAAATATTGTTTGTCGGCATTGGCATACGGTTTATATGGATTAAAAGAAAGGTAAAACGATGAAAGCAAAGATTTTATTGTTATCTTTGGCAACGCTTTTGTTGGGGGCGTGTCAAAGCGAGAACGAACCAACGGAGGCATTTAATTTACTTCAAAAATCCGAGAGCATGGAAGAAAGAAACGAGTTTGTAACGAATACCACGGCGGCAATGATACAGATAAACGCCCCCCGGTATAATTGTGAGATTGTCGAAACCGCATTAGCCGGGGGCGATAGGGTACGAATTTGCGTAAAAGGCGCAAAGGACGATTTGGACGCATTGTTTGGCTATGTAAACGAAGCGGGCAAAGAATGAGAGTTAAGCAACCCGAACCGTTCGACCCAAACAGAGAGTACAACCCCGGCGAACGTTGCGTTTACCGGGGTATGGTATTGATTGCCGAGATATGGACGGCAGCGGATGCACGATTAGCCAACAACAACCCCGCAATATTTACGCAACGTTGCGTTCGCTGCAAAATCCAAAGGGAAGATTGCCCCGGAATAGGTAGGCAATGCGATAAGTACAACAGAACCGACCGAAAAACGATATTTTGGCGGTTGGCATATCCGAAAACAGTAAGAACGAATAAAAAATTAGAGCATGACAGAAAGTAAGTTAAACCCGTTTGATGCGGAATTGTTGGTTATGATTGGCGATATTGCCAAAAGCCAACCGGAGGTCGAGGAAAAACCCGACCGTTACGAAATCACGGTTGACACAACCGAGATACAGGGAAACGCAATTGAAGCACTAAAACAGGCAGTCGCCGGACGATTGGGGAAACGCTTGTTAGTTACCCACACGTTAGACGCCGCCGTTGTTTTCAACGTCGAGTACGACCCGACGGAATACCCGGAACAAATCCGCACCCGGTTAGTTGAGCCGGACGCCACGGCGGGAACCCGATATTGCCGCACGTTGTTAGAAGTTGACGCAATACAGGTACGCCGGGACAATTTGGACGACCTGTCGAGATTTACCGGAGGCGGAACCATGACGATACCGAGAACCCTAAACGGGCGGGCGGTTTATTCGTTCCCGGACGGCAACGGCATTTTCATTGACGCCCCGGAAACGTACTACATTGTCCGGGAACCGGACGGACGATTGACAACCCGCCCGGAAAGAGAGTTTAACCGGGAGTTTGAGCCGAAAGGCGTAAGCGTACCGAAAGAACCCGGCGATAAGGGATGCGGGAATTGCGCCAACTTTACAAACGAGGATGTCAACGGGAACGGTTATTGCGAGGCGTTCAAATGCGAACAATCGTGCGGCGTTATGCCGTGCCAAGAGTACAAACCTAAAAATCAATAAAGCGATGAACAAAAGAGAAAAATTTTTGAAAGAGATTGCCGAGGTTATCAACCGTAATTCTTTGGAGGCGCATTTTAACGATACCCCGGATTACATATTGGCGGAAGTAGCAGTTGAAGCAATGGAGAATTTCGCCGAAGCGTCCGCACGGAGGGACAATTATCACGGGTTCAAAGAAGCCGATAAGCCGGGCGAGGTTGTGCGGAATGAGGATTGCGACAATTGCCCGGTTCGGGGGATTTGCCCGGAGCATAAGAAGCCGGAGGCGTTCGACGTCCCAAAGGAGGTGCGAGCAATGGCGGAATTTTTCGGCAAGATGTTCCCCGGTTCCAAAGTAGAAATACACCGGGTCGAAATGCCGAAAAGGAACCCACGGGATAAACGCCGGGCAAAGAACAAAAGGAAAGGGGGCAACAATGGGAAAAAGTAATTGCCCCGGACAATCGAAGCCCGAAAAGATATGCGGGACGTGTCGTTATTTTAACCCGGAATATCCGATAAACGGGAAACCCCGCCCGGTATGTTTAGCGTTGAAAGAAACCAAAGACGGGCATACGTATAAAATCACATTAGGAGTTGAACCGCATTTTCATTGCTCAAACGGAAAGTATGAAAATGGAATAGGACGATAGAGCAATAGCCCCGGAAACAAAGCCGGGGTTTTGCCGTTTATATGTGAGAGAGAACAAACGTTTGGCAACGTACCGGAAAAGCCGTAAATTTGCCCCGTAGTTAAGAGATAACTATAAAGACAATAAAAGTATTGAGTTAATAACAAAAGCCTCTTAAAATGGGAATTCCCCGCAAATAACTTGCAAACGAAAAACATTTATTATCTTTGCAAAAAAAAAGATATGGAAGTTTGGAAAGATATATCCGGTTTTGAGAATTACCAAATATCCAATTATGGTAATGTAAAAAGCCTCAATTATGGAAGAGCTGGAAAAAGTAAGTTGCTAAAGCCAACAGTAAGCGGTAAGGGCTATTTGCAGGTAAGGTTATATAAGTCCGGCAAACTAACTGCATTAATGGTACATAGATTAGTTGCAATGGAATTTATTCCAAATCCAAATAATTGGAAACAAATAAATCATAAGGACGAAAACAAGTTTAATAATAATGCCAATAATTTGGAGTGGTGCGATAATCAGTATAACAATACATATAACGGCAAACATAATAAAATTGCCAAACCTGTAATACAACGTTCAAAAGCCGGAAACGAAATTGCCCGGTATAAATCTATAAGGGAAGCGGAAAGAAAAACGGGAATAAAAAATATAACAATTACCCGATGTTGTAAAGGAGTGTATAAAACGGCGGGCGGGTATGTGTGGGAATACGATTTGACGATTAAGGAGGTTTGACGATGAAAAAGAGAAAGAAGCCATTAGGCTACAACAAACGTTCCGAGGAACAACGAATTTATGACATTCGGTTTTGTGCCGATTTATTTTTGCGTGGTTATTCGTACCGGGAAATTGCGGACGCATTGAACCGGGATTTGTCCGCCCGTGGAATGGGTTATACAATAACCTTTCAAATGGTTTATTACGATTTGCAACAATGCCTTATCGAATGGAAGCGGGAACGGTTGGATACAATCGACGAATATGTTACGCAGGAATTGCGCAAGTTGGATAAAATGGAGCAACAAGCGTGGGAGGCGTGGGAGGTATCCAAAACCGGAAAGCAGCGCACCAAAGAGAAAACCAACCGGGGGCGTCCTATCAAAACGGATGCGACCGACGGCGACCCGGAATATTACGGGTATGACGAAACGACCGTTGAAACGTCGGCGGGCAATCCCCGGTTTTTGAACTTGCTGTTGAACATTCAACAACGCCGGGCAAAGATATTGGGATTTGATGCACCCGTTAAAATCGAGATACCCGGATACAACGCCGGGACGGACGACGATAAACCGAAATACGATGTTAAGGCAATCCCGGACGACCTGTTGTTTGCCGTCGCCGACAAATTGCAGTCCGCCGAATTTCAAAAGACAATCGCCGAGAAAGGAGGGGCGCAATAATGGCAAAGCGAATGAATGTTTTTAAACAGGTTGTAACCAAAACGAACCATTATTGCGGGGATTGCGGACACGGTGTTTGGTATTTCGACCATGATAATTTAGATATTGCAAATAGATTGCCGATTTGTTGCCGTTGTCCGTTTACCCCGAACCGTTCCCGGATAAGGGGCGAAACGGCGTGTTTGAATTGGATACCGAAAAAGCCCGGCGAATTGATAGTTACACCCGATAAAATTGTACGACCATGAGCAACGAGGAATTATTGAAGATGTACGAGGCAATCAAGGCAGACCCCGGCGAATTGGTGCGAGCCGCCGCCCGTAAACGTCTTATCAACTTTGCCCGGTATATGCAACCGGATTTGGTATTGGAACCGTTTCATGTTGTATATTATACCCTGTTGGATATGTTTGCGCATGGCAAAATACGAAAGATGATTGTACAACAGCCGCCGCAACATGGAAAATCGGAGGGGTCAAGCCGCAAATTACCCGCATTTATGTTGGGGTTAGACCCCGACCGCAAAATATGTATCGGTTCGTATGCGGCGACAATCGCACGGGATTTTAACCGGGACGTTCAACGAATAATCGACACGCCCCGGTATCGTGAATTATTCCCCGGCACGTACTTAAATGGGTCGAACGTCGTAACAATGGCGAATACCTATTTGCGCAATTCCGATGTTATCGAAATGGTCGGGCGTAAGGGGTCGTTGCGTGTCGTCGGTCGTGGCGGTTCGCTGACGTCTAAAACCGTGGACGTTTCGATATTGGACGACGTGTATAAAGATTACGCCGAGGGTAACAGCCCGATAGTACGGGCGGCGGCGTGGAAATGGTACACGACCGTTGTACGCACCCGTTTACACAACGATAGTCAAGAATTGATTGTATTTACCCGTTGGCACGACGACGATTTGATAGGGCGCATTGAAAAGAGCGGCGAAACGATTATTGATGTTAAGTGTTGGGCGGATTTGGAGGACGTAACGCCGGGGGCGTGGGTGCGCATAAACTTTGAGGGGTTGAAAACCGGGGAACCGACCGAGATAGACCCACGGGAACCGGGGGCGGCATTATGGGAAAGCCGACACAGTAAGCAAAAGTTGGAAGCGCAAAAGGCATTAGACCCGGTGCAATTTCAATGCCTGTATCAAGGCAACCCCGGTTCCGCCGAGGGTCGATTGTACCAACCTTTCAAAACGTGGGTCGAAAAATCCGATTACGGCACGTACATTCGTTCCGGCGCATACATTGACGTTGCCGACGAGGGCGACGACCTGTTGTTTGCCGCAACGTATGACGTGTATAAGTCCGACAATCTGTTTTTCAACGAGAAAACAAAGCGCATGGAGCCGATATTGTTTGCCCTTATTACAGATATGGAAATGACGGACGAAAACACGGACGTTACAACCGTAACCGTCCCGGCGATGATTAACCGGAACGGGACGCAAAAAGCGTGGGTTGAGAGCAACAACGGTGGTGCGGGTTATGAAAAGGTTATCAAAAAGAAAGTCCGGGCGATTACCGACCCGTTTTATCAAGGGGGCAACAAGGAAAGCCGGATAATAACAGCGTCCGCAATGGTTAATCAACATATAATTATGCCGTTCGGTTGGGAAACCCGGTACAAAGCCGTTTACGACCATGTAACCGGATTTTTGCGCAATTTCGGAGCCAATACGCACGACGACCCGGAGGACGGATTGACCGGAATATACGAAAAAGAGTTGGCGGACGGCGATACACGACCATACAGCCAAGCAACAAGGGGCGTTAAACGTCGTAACTAACAATTTATTTCATATACGCAAGAGTTTAACGGAAAAATATTATAACTTTGCAAAAGATAAATGGGGTAAAGGGTTAGCCCCGGAGATAGTAAAACGAGTTTTAAACATTAAAATTTTAGGATTATGATTTGTAAGTGTCCGGCGGGTGCGGCTTTGCCCGATATTCCCGTAAGTAATTGCCCGGAAAGTTTTGGGCAGATTCAGAAAGTAGCATTTCAAAGATTGTACAAAAGCAACGGAGAAAAAAATTCATTTAAAACCGATGCAGGTATTGAAAAAAAAGCGTCGTGGACGCCGTTGTTGTCGGCTGACGATGATACAAAGATTGTTATTTCCCCATACATTCAAGCCCCGACAGCAGAAGCAGGCGCACCAAGAACGTTTGGAGGTGGTAACGAAACATTGGGGGGCGTTGAGGAAATTGTGGGACGTGAGCCAACGCCATTTACCGGGGTTATGCGAAAGTTGCCACAGAAAATTATCAAGGCTTTGAAAGAATTGCAGTGCGAAAGTTTGGGCGACAATTTGGGCGTTTATCTGTTTGACGAAAACGGCGTAATTGGAGCAATTCAAGACGCAAAAACAGCAACAACCCATTATCCGATTCCAATACGTTCTTTGTTTATCGGCGATAAAACATTGGGCGGATATGAGGCACCGGATAGCAACAATATTCAATGGGCATTTTTGCCGAATTGGTCGGATGATTTGGCAATTATTGTTCCGGAGGATTTCAACCCGCTAATAGATTTAAAAGCGGCACTATAGCAATAAGGGGGTTGGTTATGGGAAAGACAACAAAAGTTTTATTGGTTTGTCCCCAACACAATATGAAACGAGAATTTGAGATAACGCACGCCGAACGTTTGTTGATGATGGGAAATAACGGCGGATGGCAGTTGCCGGAAAACTCAAATTTTGAATTTAGCAAAGATTATGGGATTAGGTATAAACGACATAAAAAAACAGATTACGGAGCAAAAGAAAGGGGCGACGATTAACCGTGCGATTGTACACCAACAGCGCATTAAGTTTCACGCCGAAACCTTTGTTGCGCCGTATATCAGTCAACCGTTAACGGATTTTCTGAATTTCGTTTCAAACCTTATACCCGACGATAAGTTTAAAATTTTCAAAACTCTTTTCCGTTACCCCGTTAAGACCAACGAGGTAACGGGAATTTGCTTTGATAAGTTGAGCCGAATTTTTGACGGTCGTAACCCGGCGTTCAATTATCAGTTTATGGAGAGCGGACAAAGGGACGATTGGGAGTATTATAGACAGAACGTTTTAAGGGAGCCGGAAATTTGGAGTTCTAAAGGGTGGGAATATTTCAAAACCGAAATTAACAGCGTTCTAATTGTGGATTTGCCAACGGAGCAAGACGCCGCCGATAAATACCCCCGTCCGTATTTCTATTGGTTGCCAATTGAGCAGGTAATAACGTTTGATGCAGACCCGGTAACGGGCGTTATGCGATGGATAATTTTCAAGCAGGACGACAAACGTATTGCAGTAATTGACGATGAGATATACCGGGTATTTACGGAGAAAGACGGGAATATTGGCGATTTGCTGATTGACAGCCCCCACGATTTAGGTTATACCCCCGCCCGTTTCTTTTGGAATGAGGCAATAAGTTTGAGGGAACCCGATGTTAAGGCGTCGCCATTGACCGAGCAGTTGGAAAGCATGGATTGGTATCTGTTTTATCATATATCAAAACGGCATTTGGATATGTACGGTTCATATCCTATTTATTCCGGCTATGAACAAAGTTGCGATTTCAGCAACGCAGAAAATGGCGATTATTGCGACGGCGGGTTTTTGAAAGACAAACAAGGACGTTACAAGTTAGACCAAGCCGGGATATTAGAGCGTTGCCCGAAATGTGGCGACAAACGAATTGCCGGGGTTGGTTCTTTTGTTGAAATACCCGTTCCCGATGGCGACAAACAACCGGATTTGCGCAACCCGGTTCAGATGTTGACCGTTGACCGTAATAGTTTGGATTATAATGTTGCCGAGGAAGAGCGATTGCGCAACAATATTATCACGTCTATTGTCGGAACGAATGAGGAAATAACAACGCGGGACGCATTGAACGAACAACAGATAAAAGCAAATTTTGAGAGCCAAAGCACAATTTTAAACCGGGTAAAGAAAGGATTTGAGGCGGCGCAACAATTCGTTGATGAAACGGTTTGCCGATTGAGGTACGGCAATTTGTTTGTTTCTGCAAAAATCAATTTAGGCACGGAATTTTATATTTACGATGCAATGGAGTTGCGGGAACGTTACAAGTTAGCAAAGGAAGCCGGAGCAAGTGAGGCAGAATTGGACGCAATGCAAAACCAAATTATCGAAACGGAGTACCGGAACGACTCGACCCAATTACAACGTATGTTAGTGTTGGCAGAATTGGAGCCGTACCGACATTTAACCCGTGCCGAGGTATTAAATTTATATGGGCAACAGATAATTAGCGAACCGGAATTGCGTGTAAAACTGAATTTTGCTAATTTTGTTCGCAGATTTGAGCGAGAAAATACAAATATTTTGGAATTTGGAACGCAAATACCATTTTCCGAGAAAATAAAAGTAATAACTAATAAATTTTACGAGTATGCAAGTGAGAACAGAGGAGGGGCAAATTAAAGACGTCAATATTTTAGACGTTACCCCGGAAAATTTTATTGTACCAAAGGGCGAGGAAGATTGTTATCATTGCCGAATTGAGGTTAAGAAATTCAACAAAGACACGGGCGAAAGAATTTCAAAACCACGTATGCAGGTTTTCGGCAAAAAGTTCTTTGAATCTTTTGGGTTGCACAATTTGAGAAAGCAGGGTTTTACCGTTGATGTAATGCACGACCCGAACAAATGGTTGCAGGAAAACGAGGCTAAATTGGAGGCAGAAAAACAGAAGAAAGCCGAAGCCGGTGCAAAAGCCAAAGCAGAGGCAGCAGAGGCAGAGAAAAAAGCAATGAAAGAAGCTATGAAAGCCGAAATTCTTGCAGAACTGAAAGCCGAGGGATTGTTGGCAACGGCGGCAAAGCCGGGAGGAAAATCAAAGGAAACACCGGAAGCAAAGCAGGATGCGCCGGAAACAAACAAATAAGTTAAACCAAAAAATTATAAAGATATGGCACAGATTGCACAGCAGGACAATTTGATTGTTACAAGTACGAAACCAATTGCGACGATAGACGAAGCCGCAAAAAAGAAATTGAAAGAATGTATTGAAGCCGGAACGATTAACGATGTTATTGTAGTAACACCGGGAACGGAAAAAGTAACAAACAAATCAAAGGTATTGGCATGGTCGAAAGACGTAACAACACCGCAGGCACCAACATATAATGTTGCGTTGGTAGATTGCAATACCGGAGCGTTGAGCGTATTTAGTTTGAGTTAATAATAAAAGGGTAATATTATGGCATTAACAAGAGAAATTTTGGTAGCGAATGCGGCTTTGTCCGGTTTGACTGACGAACAGATTAACGCAATTACAACGTTATCACAGAATGACGAAAATAGTGTAATAGCAAAGAAAACCGGGGAAATTTACGGCAATTTGGATGCGGATATTTTGACAGCGTCCGGAGTTGAGAAAAACGGAACTGAAAAAACATACGATTACGCAAAACGTGTGTTGGGAGATTTTAAGACAAAAGCGGAAAGCGTTACCGGGTTGGAATCACAGATTGCAACATTGACAAAAGAGAAAACCCGTTTGGAAAAAGTAATTGCCGACGGTGGAGCAGATGCAGAAACCGCAAAGCAATTAAAGCAGGCAAAAGCAGATTTGGCAAACGTTACAACTCAATATACAGAGTTGAACAAAAAGCTTGAGGCAGAAAAAGAAAACCACGCCAAAGAGTTGTTCGGCATTAAGATTGACAACGAATTGCAAACAGCGTCCGCAGGGCTTAAATTTAAGGCAGGTTTGCCGGAAAGTGTAACAAAGGTTATTTTGCAGCAGGCTAACGATAAAATCAAGGGAATGAACCCGGAATATATCGACGATGGCAAAGGCGGCAAAATTTTGGCGTTTAAGGACGAAACCGGGGCGATTATGAGAAACCCGAACAATCAGTTAAACCCATTTACGCCGGGCGAGTTGTTAACCCGTGAATTGGACGCAATGGGAATAATTGACAAAGGACGCCAACAGCCGGGAGGCGGAACAATCCCGCCGGGAGGTAGAGGCGCAGGCGGTAGCGTAGTAATTGACGTTGCAGGATGCAAAACACGTGTTGAAGCATACGACGCAATTAGTAACAATCTGATGGCGCAGGGAATGACCGCAGGTTCCAAAGAGTTTGAGGATGCAATGGCGAAAGCATGGAAAGACAACAATATTGCAGCATTGCCGGAGAGAAAAAACAACCACGGGTAAAGGGTAAACCCGCATTAATAACAATTTAAAATAAAACGTTATGAGTTTAATTGCAACAAGATTACAGAATTGGCGAGTTCAGAACCCGGAATTTGACCGCAATATGACCCGCCCGTGTGAGTATGGCGCATTGGATTTCTTTATTGAGCAAACCAACGCCGCAAATTCCATTATTAACCCAAAGTTGAGGGAAAGGGCGTTTGCCTCAATGGGTAATACCGTGCAAATCCCGGTTATTAATTACGATGGCGATGTTACCGTTGGCAACGTCCGTTCATGTGTAATTGAGGACGACGAAAATACGTCCGCACTTTATACCGTTGTGTGGGCAACATACACAATCGGTTTTACTATGGTCCCGGCGGCTTATATGAACAATGAAATTTCGTATGAACACGACTTTTACCGTAAAATGGAAAAATATACACGTGCGTTGGCTGATGCGTTAGACAAAGGCGCAATTGCAGCGTTGGAAGCACAGAAAGCGCAGGTATTGAAAGACAAATTGAATTATGACTTTTCCGGTAACGTTATCAAGGTTAAAAAGGAAATGGCAACCGAAATTTTGGGCGACATTGACCCAATTATGAGAGCCAATTGTTACCCACGTATGCCGCATATCGTTTGCAACGCCGGAATCGAAAGTTTGGTTCGCAAGTTGACGCAGCATGGAGCGACAAACGACGTAAACAAACAGTTGGAATACGCCGGAAAGAAACTCCATTACACCAATAACGTAACTAACGAAAGCGGACAGAACGGAACATTCTTTGCCGTTGAGGATGGAAATATTGGCGTGTTAACCCGTGTTGACCGTGAAGCATTGCGCCGTACACGTGCCAATTCCCATGAATGGGACGTTGTACGTTTGCCGATGATTGATTTGCCCGTTGGTTCACATTACTATACTTCGGTTGGCGACCAAAGCGGAACCGTTGGAGCAGCAACAGAGGATTTGACTTGCGCCGTTAAGGAGTATTTCGGATTTAGCGTTGACGTTGCTTTTTTGGTGGCTTATAATAGCGACCCAAGTACAATTGCAAATCCAATTATCAAAGCACAGATTGCAGCACGCGACCAAAATGAACCTTTGGGTATACCTGTATATGTTACCAACGCCGCAGCATTTCCCGGCGCATAACATAAGGTAAAAGGATTGTATAACCGGGGGCGGGGTTTTCCCCCGTCCCTTTTTTTATTTGCATTATGTATCGAATAAAAGACATACAAGCAGCATTATTGAACGTCTTAGGTTGGGAACAATCATACAACCCGAAAACATTCATTGATGAACATTTGACACAGACCGAAAGCGGGTTGTACTTTCAAGGTGCGCACCCGCTTTTGACGTTGGATAATATGCAGGCAATAATGCCGGACGATTGGGGGCTACAATATCCGGAATGGAATTTGATTTTGCCGTATAAAGCCGGGCAAAAAGTAAAGCATAACAATATATTTTGGATTGCTAAAATAGATAATACCGGGCAGGAACCGACGGCGAGCGATTTTAACGAAGATTACAGCCGGGACGATTACGGAAACCCGTATTGGCGACCATACAACATTTTTTCTGACTTTTTGGAAAGACTGACATTAAACGGAATTGCAACCGTTGTTCAGACTTTTACACAGATTAAGCAGTTGGAAAAGGAAACCCGCAATTTATTGGAAAGAAAAACGTTTTTTGATGGTTCCGGCAGAATCCGGGCTACAATTCAAAATACCCATAAATTAGTAGGATTTGAAATTGTTCCGGTTCGTAGTATGGGGGTAACAACCAAAATTGAGAAAATCGGGCTACAAATGACCGGAGCGACCGGAAAGGTAAGAATGTATTTATTTCATTCGTCGCAGATTGACCCGGTAAAAACATTCGATTTGGATTTTACCGTTACAAATGGCGGCTTTCAATGGTTCCCGTTGACCGATTGTTATTTGCCGTATATCAGCGACGCAAACAACGCCGGGGGTTCATGGTTTCTTTGCTATAATCAAGACGAATTACCCGCCGGGATGGAAGCAATAAACGTATCTAAGGATTGGAGCCGGGAGCCGTGCGGAACGTGCAACATTGGTTCCGTCGAAACATGGCGAGAAATGACAAAGTATTTGCAGGTTTCCCCGTTTAAGGTTGACGCCCCGGAAACATTCGAGCAATACCCGGAATTATGGGACGTGGCTTATACTATGTACACAAATACCCACAATTACGGGCTAAATTGCGAAATAACGGTTGGTTGCGATTTGACCGACTTTATTATTTCGCAACGGCAGATGTTCCAAACCGTTATTCAAAGGCAGGTTGCGGCAATAGGTTTGCGAACGTTAGCAATGAATCCCAACGTTAGGGTTAACCGCAATCAGTCAAATGCAAGCCGCACCGATATTCTGTATGAGTTGGACGGCAATACGTCCGGGGTTCGTCCCGGCGGGTTGGGTTATGACCTTAAAAAAGCGTATGAGGCTTTGCGGTTAGATACGCAAGGATTAGACCGCATTTGTTTGAGTTGTAACAATCATGGCGTTAGGTACAGAACTGTTTAATATATAATTTCAAATGAAAGTTGTATATAATTTCAAAGAATAATTGTAAATGGGAAAAATTGACGACTTATTAAAACGGGTCGTTAAGTTCAACGATGAATTAACGTCCGGGCGGTTAGTGCAAAAAATAATATGGGACAACGAGGCGTATATAATAGATATGAACGCCGAGGAACAATTGTTTGAACAAGGCGTTAACCGTTTGGGCGTTTCAATCATGGATTACGCCCCGTATAGCCCGGTAACAATTGCAATCAAAGAGGCAAAGGGACAGCCTACAAACCGGGTAACGTTAAGGGATGAGGGCGATTTTCAAAGTAGCTTTTATTTGGAAGTTGGCGACAAACAATTTGAAATTAAGGCGGCGGATTGGAAAACCGAGGAATTAATAAAAAAGTATGGACGCCAAATTTTAGGTTTAACGGACGAAAATATTAAAATCCTTATATGGCATTATATTTTCCCGGATTTAATAACAGAGGCAAAAAAAACGATATATGGCAGCGAATAACAAAGCCCCGGTAATTGCGAACCCGGAATTATTAGACAGAATCATTGGAAATATACAAACCGGATTGGTTGATAATTTACCGTGGTTGGACAAAGCATTTGGACGGGCTGAAAGACTTGTTAAATATGACGGGAACCGGAAACGTTATTTTACCCCGTGCGTTTATGTAGGGCGAAACGATTATATAGAAGTAACCCCGGATGCAAATATTGGGAATTTTTCGTTTTTTTGGATTGACGACCCGCAGGACGTTAGTTGGGAATCTGGCGTTTCAATAGGGCTAAAAACCTCGTTTTCCCTTATCTTTTGGTTTGATTTCCGGAAGATATTCAACGATGCGAGCGACCGGAACAAAGAAGCAGTTAAGCGGCAAATATTGGACGTGTTGAACGGAGGCTTTTGGCTGAAACATGGGCGTTTGAAAATAACAAAGGTTTATGAGTTGGCGGAAAATATTTACCGGGGTTTTTCTTTGGACGAAATAGACAACCAATTTTTAATGCACCCGTACGGCGGGTTCCGGTTCTATGGAGAATTAAGTATTGGAGAATCATGTAAATTGTAAGATTATGAAAGAATTTATTTTTTACGTTATATTGGTCGCAATGTTGGCGGCTTTTGTGCTTACATTATTGCGCAAATGGGGCGTTATTGAATGGGTACAAGTTCACGGGAACGATTTCTTTGCAAAGATGTTTAGTTGCGATTTCTGTTTGTCGTGGTGGGCGGGCGTTATTTTGTCCGTTCTTATGCTGATTATGACCGGGAACCCCGTATTATTGGGCGTTCCCTTTTGTAGTACAATGATAACACGTAAATTGCTATGAGAACCGTTGATATTAATGGAAAGAAAGTTGAGTTGTACGATGCAATAGAGGATTTGCCGATTATTCGATTTCATAAGTACAACAAAATGTTGTTAGTTGACGCCGGGATTGGTTCAGATTTGGCGGATTTCGATAAACATATTGAAAAGACGATAAGATATGCACACAGCAAAACCCCGCAGTTGGCGACGGTTGAGTTAGAGAATATGCGCCAAAATGTGTATTTCATACAATCCGAGATTTCGCCCCGGTATTTATCTTTTGCGGTTTTAGTAAAGAGCATTGACGGGAACCCGTGCAATGATTTATCAGACGACGGATTGCAAAAGATAGTTGATTTGTTCGCCGATGTTCCGAACGCAGAATTAACCGCCCATTTGGAAGCGGTTAAAAAAAAAATAGATGAAGAATTGCGGTTGTATTTTCCCCGAATATTTGATGATGCAGCATTAAAAGAGTATTTCGACCAACTGAAAGAAAGAACGGTTATTTTATTGCGCACAATCATAGCCGGGGAAGCAACCGAAACGGATGCAAAAAGAATTGACGAAATTACAGCAGAGTTGATAACGTATTTCAATCCGCAATCATTTTCGGGAGCCGACAGCGTAGAAATACGATACGACAAACAATTTGAAAATATGTGTTTGATATTGTCGCAGAATTTGCACGTTGACCCGAAAAGATTTACCGTATTGGAATATTACAACGCATTTGAGTATGTAAAAGAACAAGCGAGAAAAGCCCAAAAACAGAAAAACGTAAAATAAAGCTATTTCCGGCGTTATTTCCCGGCAGATAATAAAATATACGTTTGAGAAAAGAAAATCGAAATACGGGAAAATTTCCCCGAAAATAACTTTAAATAATAGTTGCTATGGCAGATAATAATCCGATAAAGTATAAAGATTTAATCAGCCCGGATAATTCAATTGAGGAACTGATAAAACAATTGACCGAGTTAAAAGACACATATACGGACGCATTGGCAAGTATCAAAGCCGAGGCGATTCAATTGGCGGCTACATTGCAAAAGGTTTCCGGAGCCACGGAGGACGGGCGGAAAAAGACAAAGAAAGCCGCCGACGACGCCGACCGTTTGGCACGTGCGCAAAAAGAATTGGCGTTTGCTGAAAGCGACGCCGCCAAAAAATTAGCGGAGTTGAATTTGGCAAAGCAGGAAGCGAACCAAATAAATAAATTGATTATTAAAATAAATCAATCCGCCGAGGGTAGTTATAACCGTTTATCGGCGCAATATTCATTGAATAAGATTTATTTAAACAACATGACTAAAGCCGAACGGGAAAACACCGAGGAGGGGCGAAAATTGGTTGCACAAACCAAAGAAATATACGAAGAAATGAAACGTTTGCAGGAAGCAACCGGGAAATTTCAATTGAACGTCGGAAATTATACGGAGGCGTCCGACGCAATTATTGCGTATGGCGACAAATTAAAAGAAACGTTAGGTTTAAATAGCGCATTTGGCGAAAGTCTTTTGGCGTTAGGACGTGGCGGGGCTGAAAGTAAAGCCGTTTTTACAGCTATTGGCGACGGGGCAAAAGCATTGGGAAAAACTTTGTTGGGATTACTTTCAAACCCGGTTTTTTTGGCGATTGCCGGAATTGCGGCGGCGGGTGCGGCGTTTAAATGGTGGTACGATTATAACGCCGGGTTAGTTGAGGCAACGAGATTGACGCAACAATTTACCGGGAAAAGTGGCGATGATTTGAAAGCGTTTAGAAATGAGGTGCAAGCCGTCGCCGATTCATTCAACGCAGATTTCCGGGAAACATTGATTGCAACAAACGCATTATCAAAACAATTTGGTATTTCTGCAAATGAGGCATTGCAATTGGTTAAGGATGGGTTTTTAGCCGGAGGCGATGCGAACGGGGAATTTTTAGACACGTTGAAAGAATACCCGGCATATTTCAAAGAGGCGGGAATATCAGCAGACCAATTTGTTGCAATTGTTACCCAAACAAACAAAATGGGTATCTTTTCAGACAAAGGCGTTGATGCAATTAAGGAGGCAAATTTGCGTTTGCGTGAAATGACGACGGCGACGGCGGCGGCTTTGGATGGTATTGGTATTTCGTCGGAACAAGTTCAAAAAGATTTGCAGACCGGAACCAAAACAACGTTCGATGTTATACAAGACGTTTCCGCAAAATTGGCAGAATTGCCGGATAATGCGGCAACGGTCGGGGCTGCAATTGCAGATATATTCGGGGGGCCCGGAGAGGACGCCGGATTGCAGTATTTGCGCACGTTGAAAGATATTTCAACAAACATGGATGAAGTAAAAGGGAAAGCCGGAGTTTTGGCGCAATTGCAGGAGGAACAATTGCAAAGCCAAATTGAGTTGCAAAACGCATTATCCGGGTTGTTTGACGCAATCGGATGGAATTTTGAAACGTTGACAACGCAGGCAAAAGTTTTTGTTAACCAAGGATTGACGGCGATAATAAAAGGGGTTATTGATGTTGTCAATTACTTTATTGAGTTGTACAATGAAAGTGTTTTGATACGTGCCATTTGGAACGGTATAGTTGCCGGATTTAAAACCACATTTGACACGTTGGGAAATTTGTTTGGATTCTTTATTGATATTGTCAAAGCAACCGGAACCGCATTAAAGGGAGCGTTTACGTTGGATTTTGACGACGTTAAAAAAGGGTTGTCAGATTATGCAGCCGCATACGGAAATTTGGTAAAAGCACAAGTAAAGGACATTACCCAAAATTTCAAAGAGGGGTTGGATGATATGCAAAAGAAAATAAAGCCGATAACAATCCCCGTTTCCGTAGGAGATACGCCAAAAGAACCGACCGGGAACAAACCCGTAACAACACAGGACCCAACCGTAACGCCGAGGGGTAAAAGCGATGCGGAAAAGGCAGCAGAACAGCAAGCAAAACAAATTGAGGCGGCATATAAAAAGAATTTGGAAGCAACCCGAAAATTGCAGGATGCACAATTGCAGTTGGAAACCGACGAATGGGCAAAGCGTCGCCAACAAACGCAATATCAGTATTCCCGCCAAATTGAGGATTTACAACACCAATTGCAGACCGAAAAGGATTTGAACGAAACCGGACGCCAAGCGATAAACGCCACAATTACGGCGTTGGAACAGCAACAAACCGAGGCATTATTGAAAATCGAACAAGACCGACAATTGCAGGAATTGGCGTTGCAGAAAGAAAGCATTGAATTACGTTTGCAAGCAGTCAAAAAGGGAAGCGAGCAGGAAAGACAATTGCGGATGCAGTTGTTGGAAAACGAAAGACAAACCGCATTATTACAGAACCAACAGAAACCGACCGGGCAACAGCAAGACGCCGGGGCGATTAATGCAAGTTTTGACGCAAAGGGAGCCGGAATTGCGGACGAATATTTGCAAGCGCAATTACAGATATTCGACCAACAACAAGCGTTGGCACAATCGGAGTTTGATTTGTTGAGAAATTCAGAAGCCCGGAAAACTCAATTCCGTTTGCAAGCAGAAAAGGAACGTTTGCAAAAGGTTTTAGAATTAAATCAGCAAGCCGCCAATAAATTGTCTGATGTTGAGGTACAAACAATTCAAAACACTATTAAAAAAATAGACCAAGAAATTGAGCAATCCAAAGGGGAGGAACGAGGAACAGACATTTACGGTTTGTTTGGGCTTAATTTGGACGACGACCAAAAAGAGGCAATTAATACGTCTATGCAATACGCATTGGATGCGTTAAATACATTCACGGCGGCACGTGTTGCCGCAGCAGATGCAGCCGTTGAGCAAGCGGATAAAGAGGTTTCCGCCGCACAATCGGCGTTGGATGCAGAATTGGAAGCAAGGGCAAACGGGTACGCCAATAATGTTGTACAAGCGCAAAAGGAGTTGGATTTGGCAAAGAAAAACCAAGAAAAAGCGTTGAAAGAACAACAGAAAGCGCAAAAACAGCAGGCAGCAATACAAACATTGCAGCAAATCGGAAACATGGTAACAGCAACGGCGTTGATATGGTCGCAATTAGGTTTCCCGTTTGCAATACCTGCAATTGCCGTAATGTGGGCGAGTTTTGCAGCGTCTAAAATCAAGGCGGCGCAATTGGCAAAACAGACCGGAGGAACCGGAGGAACAGAAACATACGGCGACGGTACCGTTGAACTTTTGGAGGGTGGTTCGCACCAAAGCGGAAATGATATTGATTTAGGTACAAAACCGGACGGAACCCGCCGACGTGCCGAGGGAGGCGAATTTTTCGCCGTGATAAATAAACGAAGTTCACGCCGTTTCAGAAAGATAATACCGGACGTTATCAATTCGCTAAACAATGGTACATTTGCACACAAGTATTTAAAATCCTATTCAGACGGCGACGGTTTGACGTTAAACGTTACCGGACAAAGCCCGGATTTACGCAATTTGTCGGATGATGTAAGGGAAATTAAGGAACAGAACCGACGACGGGTTTACGTGGATGGCGACGGAAATACGATTGAAAGTTACAAGAATTTGAAACGTAAAATAAAAAGACTATGACACCAAAATATAGATTCTTTTTGCAGATAGGGGAGGACGGAACCAAACAAACCGTCTGCCCCAATTATAAGGATGATTTAACGTTGGATTATGAGTTGGAAACAAAGCAAAGGTTTTACCGGGCTAAATTGTCCGGTAAAATAAACTTTGTCCGTGCTGATTACGATATTATCAATAACGCCCCGTTTGATTCTGAATTTTTCCTATATATCGAAAAAAGCGATGATTGGGGACAAACATACAATCAATACTATAAAGCAAAGTTTATGAAAACGGATTGTACGTTTAATGATGATGATAAATTGGTTACGGTACGGCCGGAAACAATAGACCAATACAACGACGTTTTGGCAGGATTGGAAAAGGAATACAATTTAATTGAGTTGGCCCCACAAATCGAATTTCTTACAATAAGAAAACGCCCATTGATACAAATATACGTTCCCGGAGATAGTATTGTTTCGTGCTTTTTGGGCGGTACGAATTGGGAACAAGACGCAAACGCCACGACCGACCAAAACGCACTAATACAAACCTATCATTTTGCACTATGTAATATTTTGAAAGAAATACAAATTACGTCGCACGGTTCCCCGGCGGTAATATCCGGGCTTTATACCGGGCGAATGGCGACGGGTGCAAGTGCAGACGTTTTCGAGGGAAAATTATACCCGGAATTAAACGTAAATTATTATATCTATATTACGCAACAAAGAATTGACGGTTTACCGTTTGGGGCTGTTGCGGTCGAGATACGCAAACAATCCGATGATACGGCAATGTTTCGTTATACAAAGGTTACAACGTCGCCTTTTGATACATTGGAGTTTGATTTAACCGCTGTTGAGGGTTCCGGCGCAACGGGTACAATGCACGCCGATATGAAAAGTTATAATATATACGCCCGGTATTTGTGCGACGTGGAGAAAATCGACGACCTTAATACATATCCATTGCCCGCCGATGATATAGTTGATAATAACCGTAATTATAGGCGTGCGATTGGTTACGCAATCGACGTGGCGTTTATTTCAAACAACTTTTCAGATACCCCGACCGAGTGGGGATTAGCGGACAACGGAAAGTATTTTGCGCCGCCTTATTCCATATACGGGCAAACGTTTTATCCAATAGCCCGGTCAACGTGGCGTTATGCGTCGTTATGGTTTGGGTTTTATTTGATGGATTGGATATTAGAGGAAAAAGCACAAAAAGCATATACTTTGCGGAATGCGTTCCCGGTTGCGTCTTGTATATCCGTTTTGCTCAATCAGATTGCACCGGGTATAACACACGCAGCCACGGCGGAATACAGTCAATTTTTATACAGCGGTAACAACCCAATATCCGGGTTGAACTTCCGTTTGCTTGTATCACAGAAAACCAATATTATAAACGGGGAATATCGGCAACCCGCACAAAAAGCCCCGACGACCTTACAACAATTTACCAATATGTTACGGGATTGTTTTAAATGTTATTGGTTCATTGAGGACGGCAAATTTAAAATCGAACATATCCAATATTTCCGCAATGGCGGTTCCTATTCCGGCGGGGCTATATTAAGCCACGATTTGACAAAGGAATTGAATTTGCGCAACGGGAAACCGTGGGCGTTCAACACGTCGGAATATTCGTTTGATAAGGTCGATTTGCCGGAACGTTACCAATTTGAATGGATGGACGACGTTACGGCGGCATTTGAAGGGTTGCCGATACAAGTAATAAGCAAGTATGTAACGCCCGGAAAGGTTGAGGAAATTAATATATCAAACTTTACGTCCGATATTGATATGATGTTGTTAAACCCCGGCAATATGAGTTCGGACGGGTTCGCCTTGTTTGCCGCCGTTCCGCCAACGTCCGGGTCGCAATGGATATTACCATTTACCCGCCAAACTATTAACGGGGTCGAATACTTTTTGCAAAACGGATATTTGGCGTTTATCAATCTGCAATCCCCGTATTGGTTATATGATTTACCCGCCCGTCGTGTATCAATAAACGGTTCCGAGGTTTACGCATACGGTATTGAGAGAAAGAAGAAACAAACGTTTAGTTTTCCGGCAAATGACGACCCAAACCCGATGCAACTAATAAAAACGTATATCGGTAACGGTCAAGTTGATAAATTAAGCGTAAATTTAAGCAGTCAAACAGTAAAAGTAACATTGAAATATGATACAGAATAACAATTTAAGTGTTTTGCCGTGGTACACGTCAATTAAGGAACAGAACCACCGGAAAAGTTACGCATACGGGGAAATTTACCCGCTTTTTGCGCCCGCTGATAAATTGTTGCCATTCCAAATTATGCGAAGCACACGGACAAATAGTATTACCCGTGTTATTCTGTATAATAAGGATGGAAAACAAGTATCGGATATTACACAATTGATGAAAGATGCAGGTTTACAAATTGTACGATTTGAAAGTTTGGGTTATGATATAATTGTTTACCCGGCTAATTTGCCGTTGGCAATAAATCAGTTTGACGGGATTTATTATTGCACGTTATCCGATGGCATACAAACGTGGTATTCCGAAATGTTTACGGCGGTACAAGATGTTTCCGGCTATCTTAAAATTGAATGGTACGACATAGAAAATTTAGTTTTTGATGCCGGACAAATAGTTTACCAAAACCCCGGCTTTCGTAATATTTTGTATCTTTGTACAGAATTAGGGAAACCCGAATATAAATTTGAGGAAGAGGGGGAAGAACGGGACGGGTATTTTTTTCCGGAAAAGCAAATATCGGAGAAAACATACAAATGCACCATATTAGCCCCCGAATACCTTTGCGACGTTATGAGGTTTATCCGAATGGCTGATTATGTAAGGGTAACTGATAAGTACGGAAGAAATTACGATTGCGATACTTTCTTAATTACCCCCAAATGGCAGATGCAGGGTAATTTAGCAAGTGTTGAAATTGAGTTTGAAACCGCAACAGTTGTTAAGAAAAATGGGCGTGGGTATATTATTGTCAATAAAGGTGATTTTAATAATGATTTTAATAATGATTATAACTTGTAAATTATGGCAAATTATTTAGAACTAAAAGATTCAATTAATGAGTCTATTAAGGGTAATAGTAAACAAGAAATTACCGGATGGAAATTAAATGCAGTATTAAACACAATGGTTAACGTTTTAGGCGGAAACCTACAATACAAAGGTGTGGCGTTATTGGAAACAAAACCGGGAACGCCCGACCAAAATATTTTTTATATAGCTGGTAAGCCGGGAGTTTATGTTAATTTCAATAATATTGAGGTAAAATGGAATGAAACAGCAATATTAGTTTGGAAAAACAATACATGGACAAAAAATGTTTTGGGGTTAGCACCGGGGTATTTAATGAATAAATCAATTTCCTTTGAAAAAGGAAAATATATTGATACCAAAGGTAAATTGATTTCGTATGAACGCTCTAAAATAAGCGAAATTCTTTTTTTACCTAAGAAAGATTGTGTAATATATGGTGCATGGAATGGTTTAACCGCAGGTTATGGATTCGTTTTTTTAGATGAAAATTTCGGCTTTATTAATGGGGTTAATCCAACGGGATATGAACATAAATGGGTCGCAGGAGGTTCGCATATACCAAGTAATGCAGTGTATTTTGTAATTCAGTGTAATGGCGATGGCTTGATTGTTGCAGGAGAAGAACAATTGACAACAAGTATTCCATATAGGAATAGGAAAGAAGTATCAGAAATGATAAATAAAATAACAAATGACCTAAATTCATTAACAAGTCAAGTACAAGAAAATACACAAAATATTAAAAACAAGGCTGATTATACATTTGTTGTAGGTAAAAATCTTTTTGATAAAAATCAAATTATAAATGGTAAATATATTGGTTCGACTCCAGGAACTTTATTGACTAGTGAAAAAACAGCAATAAGTCCGTTAATTCCTATTGAAGCAGGGGAAAAATATTATTTATATCGTGGCAAAGCATTACCCGCAATGGAAATACGTTTTGTCAAAGAAGATAAAACAACACCGTTAAAACCGTTAGACACAGACGGTTCTGAAAGGAAAAACTATCAATTTAGCAGAAGTGGGGCAATAATGGCACCACAAGAAGCCAAGTATTTCCAATTCACTTGCAAATGGAATAATGAAGAATGTGGCTATGATGTAACACAATTAGAATTAGGAGATACCAAAACTGAATATGAACCATATAAGGGAAGAAATATAACACCTTATGAGCATTTGCCTTATGAATTAGAAGGATTGCCAAAAAGAGTTGATAATTTGGAGAAAAATCAAAAAGCAGAAACAATAACAATCGCAAATTCCGGGAAAATTGGATTTTTCTCAAATTCGTTCTTAAATGGCTATTGCATGAAAGGAAAGCATGCGTTGGATAATTTGTCTATGTGGAGCGATTATTTGTTTTATAATTTTGGGCATTCCGGAGATGATGCGTTAGAGTGTTTGGGAAAAATAAATAAAAATGAAACATGGTTGGGAGATGTTCCGGTTCAGCAGTGGGGATTAACGTATGGAGTTATTGCAATGCAAGATAATGACGGGGCTTTATATGCGGCAAATCCAAATACATATTATGAGAATTTTAAAAAAATTGCTGAGGCAATAAAAGCAATGGGCGGTATTCCAATTTTAGGAACAGAACACGACAACACAAGTTGTTATTATGCGTTGTCGAGATTATCAGAAGAAATGGGATATATGTTTATGAATTGGGGTAAAATTGCGACAGCGTTGTTTAATACCGTTTTCCCCCCATTTTGGAATAATTCGCACCCGGCAACAAGAACGCATTGGCTTTGGACGTATGGAATGAAACAATATTTAGATACGTTACCAAGACCAAGAAAGGCAATAAAATTATTTCGTGTTCGTCCCGGAGTTGATACGTCAAATATGCAAAATTTGGTTTATACAGATTTGGTTAGCCGTTCTAAGCGTTTTGCCGAAATAGAAAATGGTGCAAGTGTTTTAACGAGTGATACGGAAAAGTATTTTGACCGTTTAAATCAAGGTAGGAAATATGAAACAGCAAAAAATGAATATCAGAAATTGCAAGCAAAGGCTGGTTCAGTTTCTTTTTCAAATTATGCGTTGATAGAATGTGTAACCCCGTATGATAGAAATAATATTTCTTATTTAGATATAACTTTGAACGCAACGGGAGTTACAGAAGCATACATTAAAAGAAATTTGAGTTTAAAAAATCCATTACCGGAAAAAAGATATATTGCTTTTGGTGTAACTAAGGGAAAAGAATCTTTGACGCCCGGAACACGATTTGAAATAACCGGGGGCGTTTTTAGTGAAACACTAAAAGGAGAATACGTTGTTGAAGATGTAGTTAATGATATAGTGGTTACAACCACATTGTCAACCGGGAAAACTACAAATGGAACAGATAACCCAACAACAAATACCGCCGGAGTAACTTTAAAAGGGTCGTATGATTATCCAACGGCTGATTATATGAAAAGATATACAGAACCGTTGGGCGAATGGGATAAAATTACATTAATTTATAATGGAAAGACAGATTTAACGCAATTCCTATCGTATGCAATGGATTTCGACAAAGTATCAATTTTGTTAAAAGGCTCAAATATTCAATTATCTGAGGTTTATTTTTCATGCATCGGATATAATGAAAAGGAGAATTTGACAAAGAAATTTATTCAAAGAAAGTATGGAAAATCATTGCTTACAGATAGTTTGTTGGATGATGGTACAGCATGGGATAGTATAGATAGCGTTGCCAAATATACCCCCGTTGCAAATCCAATCGGAGGCGGAAAAGAAGCATTGCCCAAAGGGATAACAACGGTAAGAGAATTGAATAAAGGCGAAAAGATAAGCCAAACAATAAAAACAAGTGAATTGAATAAAAACCAATATAGATATGATAATATACAGATAAGAATAATTGCGAGATATTTCCCATTATATGTTGATTCTGATGAAAAGTACAATCAATCAGAAATTAAACCGGGAAGTTATGATTGTGCCAATATGAGTGTTAAAATAGGGAATGCAGCAAATTGTTTATCCGCAGAAGTTGGCGCATATTGGAATGAATTTGTTTTTAACACCACTTATTCAATAGGAGATAAAATACATATTGAATGTACCGATAAGAAAATACAAATTGCAAAAGTAGATGTTGATTTAATTGAATAATAACGGTGCGGAGCAATCCGCACCATAAAAACAAAACCGATGGAAAAGATATTTGATTTTATTCAGACAGACGTAAAAACCGGGATAGTGATTATTTTTGTTTGTTGCGTTTTCGTAGTTATGGCAACGATGTTTGATTTTTGGACGGCATACGAAGCAGTCAAAGCGAGAAAGGAAAAGTTGAGCAGCAACCCGATGCGAAAGACCGGACAAAAGATAATTGACTATTTACGTTTAATTCTTTATGTTCTTATGATTGATATATTGGGGCTTTTATGCTTTTCTTTTTATGCAATCCCGTATTGCGTGGTATTAATTACCGTTGGGGTTTTAATTCGTGAGGGGCTTTCAATGCGTGAGAATTACGAATTAAAGAAAAGCAATGCAATGGAGGCTTTGGATATGGCGGCAAAAATCGTAGAATGTATAACGAAAGAAGATGCGGAAAAGCTAATTCAAGCGATAAACGATAAACATAGTATTAACAAAAAAAAATTAGGTAATTATGGCACAATTAAAGCAATTATCAGCAGGCAGTAGCCAAATTATTATGATGATGTTCCGGGATAAGAACAACGCCCCGATTAAGGCGGATTCCGTACACGTCAAAGGTTCAATTTTTACCGGGAATGGCGCACCATTTGAGTTTGAGGTAAACAAAGGGGTTTGCACCAATTGTAAGATTCAGAACGATATGTTATTGTTTAATATCGTTCCTTTGTTGGGATTGGGACAAATGCAGGTTTATACACAAACTTTTTTGGGCGATGCGAAAGCAATAACCGGAACATACATTTCAGAGAACCAACAGAAATTGGGCGTTGAAGTGGTTCAGAAAGGTACATTCCTTTCAGATAGGCAGGGCGCAATGTGGGTTGATGTATATTTGCCAATAGAAATTAATGATGCAGCACAAATTACGTGGGTTCCGGCAGGAGCGGACGAACAATGGATTAAAGATTATTTGGATAAGTATGTAAAAACCCCGGCGTTTGCCGCAACGCTGGCGGCATTGGGCGGGGCAAGCAAAAACCTTTCAAATGTTGATGCAAAAGACTTTGAGAAAAAAGCAAAGGACGGTAATTTTGCTCAGAATGATTTAGCGGACGTAGATTTGGCAAAACTCAAAGAAAAAGGTTTGGCGGCAGGATTGGCAGACGCAAAGAACCCAATAAGCCCAACAGAGTTTGACCGTATGATTAAGCAAAATGCGGCTTTTATTGCATTGTCTAAAACAGCGCACCCGGCAACAGCAGGAAAGACAAACGAGCAGATTAAGGCGTTATTCTATGCCAACCGCCAAGAGGTACAAAAGGGGGTAAATCTGAATACAGACCCGTACAACAAAAGTACAACTTTGTTGTTGGTTTATCAGATGAGCAACAACCAAACAATTCAACAGACATTGCCGCCCGTATCGGATAACCGTATTATCATTTTGGAACTTATACAAGAACCGGGGGCAGCCAATTACAAGGCAATAATTAGCCCGGCAGCCGGAGAAAGTATTGATGGGGCAAATACACCAATAACCGTTACAAGCAATGGGATTGCAGGTATTTTTTTGCCTATTCAGAACGAAAATACGTGGGATTTTATTCCGTGGTATAAAACTATTGATAGCAGCCTAACAACAAGCGATAAGCAGGGAAATATTGTGTTGCAGACAAAGAATTTACGATTTAAAAAACCTTTCTTTATTGAATACGATAGTGATACAGACGAAGCAAATGTAAATTTGGGAAATGTTCCATTTTTGTTTAATGATAAAATAGCAAAAAAATCATTTAAAGCAACAGAGGTCGGAAGTATGGATGGAACGGTTCGTATTTCGCAAATGGGAAACGGACAAACACCCGATGGAGACCCGATTTTCAAGGCTGATTTATCCGTTGTTCCGGGAAAAGATGCAGAGGGAATATTGGCAATGTTAGGAAATGATGAATTGGTAAATTCTAAATATCCAAAATCCCGATTGTGGTTTTCTGATTTGAAAGTAAAAGGCGGTATTGCTGTATATCAAGATATGCAAAAGAAATCTTTCGTTATACAAGATATTGACCCGCAGGACGACCCCAATATATCCGGAGGAACAACCTTTTTAATTGGCTTGTATATTGAGCCAACGCAATATGGGGATAACAGAATTATGCAGGACGGTTGGATTAGACTTGAATTCGTTGACGACACAGATACCCCGTTATTGGACGTTAACGGCAATCCTATGGCAGTTCAAATTGACTACAAGGCGGGCGATGAGCAGCGAAAAGAATTGTATTTAGGAGAGTGTCAAGCCAAAGCATATACTGATGTTCATTTGCGTATAGAAACCAATTTCCCAAATGAAGAATTATTGTCTATTGGGGCAAATTCATGTGTGTTGATTCAGTCAGTAGGCAAAGACTATGGAGTAGGAAAGGCGTTGTTGGCATTTATGGCATTTACCGGGTATCAAGTAAAGATGAACAACAAGTATTACGGATATAATTCTTTGAACCTTGCAAGGACATTGATTTTCCCCGAACCCGAAACGGAAATTAACAATGATGTTACATATATGGGGGATAATACATATTTGTCAGTTAAGACAGCAGCAAAGGTAAGTATATCTAATAATCAACTAATTGTTAAAGATAATAACAAGGATTTGCCCGTATTTTCTTTGTTTAAGCGATATAACAGATTTGACACCTTTGTTTGCCGTGGTAAAAATTACAAAGCTACCGTTAAAATTACAGACAAACAAAATGCCTTTGTGGTTGCATTGATGAAGTACACCGGGTCGGAAAATGTAGCACCAACACCGGAATTGGTAAGTTACAATAACGACCAACCGCAATTCAATGCAGGATGGAGCATTTCTGACAAATTATTTATATCAGAGGATGCAGTGAGCGGAATCCATGAAGCAACAAAAACATTTGTTGTTCCTACTGACGCAAAGGAATTTGCGGTAATTATATTCCCTAATGCTTCGCAGATACCAACAACTATGGTATTGAATGATTTTGAGGGGGATATAACCCCGTGGTTTAATCGAATGGTAATAACAGATAGCTCGCATATTTCGGAAAAATATTTGGAGTATCAGAAAGACTATGCAAAATTTGTTGTTATGACCCCGGCAGGTGATGTAAGTTACCGATATACATATAACAAGATTGCAGGAAATATACCTTTGGGAATTAAAAAGGGTTTGGCGTTGGTAAGCAACAATAACGCATGGGCAGACCCCGGAGCGTCTGACCCAAACAAAGTTCAAGGAGATTTATTGGCGGAGGCAGACGGAATTATAACAATTCAGTATTCCGGGCAGGCATACAACGAAACAAGCACAATGAATGAGGCAAATTTTTGGGCTGTAAAGGTTGCGCCGGATGGTTCATTAACGGAAGTTCCAAACGGCCGATATTCAACAACCATTGAAGCAAACAGAAAGATTGCCAAGAACATTCAGTCTAAAAGTATATCATTCCCAATTCAGCGGGGCGAGTCAGTTAGATTTTTGGCTAATTCAAATATTGATGATGGCTTTTATCTGCAAAGCGGAACAGACGGAAAACCTTTGTTTGAGGTTATTGTAAACTTCAAAGAAATGGTAGGTATGCCGTTTATACCGGATGAATTTGATAAGGGTGCAACTGAATCTTATGAATAATAACCGGGGCGAAAAGCCCCATAAAACAAAATAAAAATGGATAAGATAATTATATTAGATGCCGGACACGGCAATAATACAGCCGGAAAACGTTCCCCCATTTGGGGCGACGGTTCCCAATTGTTAGAATGGGAGTTTAACCGTGATATTGTACGCCGTATTGCGGCGATGTTGAAAGCGGAGGGAATAAAGTTTGAAATTTTGGTACCGGAGGACAACGACGTTTCATTGTCGGAACGTTGCCGCCGTGCTAACGTGATATATGACGATTGCGGGCAGAACGCCGTATTGTTCAGCATACACGGGAACGCCGGAGGCGGCACCGGATGGGAATGTTATACAAGCGTCGGCGAAACGAAAGCCGATGAAATTGCGACCGTCCTTTGTAATGAGGCAGAAAAGGAGTTTGCCCCGGATGGTTGGAAAATGCGTTTCGACCATTGCGACGGCGACCCGGACAAAGAAAGCCAATTTTATATTCTGAAACATACGGTTTGCCCGGCGGTATTATCTGAAAACTTCTTTTTTGATAATGAAAAGGATTGCCGTTTTATGATGAGCGACGACGGAAAAGAAAGGATTGCAAAGGTACATTTTGAAGCAATAAAGAAAATTGTATGAAAAAGTATTTGATTTGGGCGGCAATTGCGATGGTAGTTGCCGCCGTTGCAACAATATGGGTGCAACGAACGAAAATTGAAAAATTGACGGACGAACGGAACAGATACCGGGGAAATACAGAAACATTGTTGCAGGACGTCGAAACGTACAAAACAAAGGATAGTTTGAACGCCGCAAAAGTTGGGGTTTTGGAACTGAAATTGTCAGAGTTTGAAAGATACCGGGCGAGCGATGCGGAGTTGATAAAGACGTTGCAGACAAAGAACCGGGAGTTGGAACGGGTTACAACAACCCAAATGGAAACAATCAACGAATTGCGGGCAACCGTCCGGGATAGTGTTGTATATTTGCCCGGCGATACGGTTACGACCGTTTTACGATGCGTCGATATTGTCGAACCGTATTTTGAGTTGCACGGATGCGCCACGCCGGACGGACAATTTACCGGGACGCATATAAACCGGGATAGTCTGTTGATTGTCGAAACGGTGCAATACAAACGTTGGTTAGGTTTTTTATGGAAAACAAAGAAAATCAAAAATCGGCAAATTGATGTTGTAAGCAAGAACCCGGCAACAAAAATATTGGGCGTTGAGTTCGTAACCATAGAAAAGTAACTTTTATTGTTCATAATACCGGGAAACGGGGATTGTAACCAAGCGTTGCAACCCCGTTTTTGTTTTTGCCCGTTTTTAGCCCCGTATTTCGATTATTTTGTTTGAATGGATAAAGTACCCACCCCGGCAAATAAAGTGGCTTAAAATGAAAATTCGCCAAAAATAACTTTGCGGGGAGCCAAAAGAACCGTTTTTTGTCCGCAAATCGAAAATAAAAGAAAATTCTTTTGGTAGTTAAAATAAAATGCCATATCTTTGTGCCATGTTAATAAAACGACCGGGCGTTTTCCCGGCAACAAAAAGAGCGATACAATGAAGCCCGAAGATATTTACAACGGTTTGGAATATACAACAAAAGAAATTAACCGTACTTTCAAAATCAAAGTAAACGGCTTGTTCAACGGCAAAAAGATTAACACGTTGGTTGGCGTTTCCGGTTTGATTAAGTTAGTAGGCGTTGAAATGGCGAACAAATTATTGCGCCGTGCTTTCCGTTGTGTCAAAGACGCCGAACATTGTAAGTTGCGCCGGGGTTTAAAAATATCCTTTTATTATTACTAATCCGACCGGGCGGGTTCCCGGAACCAAATACAAATTCGTATGAGTTCAGAAAAAAGAAACAAATTAAGTGAGATTTTCAAATTGGCGTGGCAATTCGTAAAACGCAATGGTTACAAACTTTCAGAGGCTTTAAAATGTGCATGGTTAAACATGAAGCTAAAAGCCGAAATGAAAAAGCGAATAGTAAAATTCTATTTTCAGAAAATAGACGGTTCATTGCGTGAGGCATACGGAACCACAAACCCGGAAACAATTCCGGCAACAACCGGAACCCGGAAACCCGCCGACACGGTACAAACGTATTTCGATACAGAAAAGCAGGAATACAGATGTTTCAAAAAAGCTAATTTAATTCGTATTGCATAACCAACGCCGGGGAGTTCCCCGGCATAATTATAAATATTATGAGATTTGCATTAAGAAAGCAGGATAAAATAAAAGCAGTATTGGGAAAAGAATATTTGGAAAACAATATTCTGCAAAGCCTAAATAAATACTTTGAAAACAGCGACAACGACCGGATATATTCAGACATTGAACCGGACGGGTACGTTACGGATTACGGCAACAAATACCCATTGTTGAGGATAAACGACGTTGCAAACAGCGACGCAATGTTAGAATTTGCCGTTATGGGGCAAATGTACGATGTATTGAATTTGTCTTATGTTGGTAGAATGAAAGGTTAAAATATGGACGTGATAATATTAATTTTCTTTGTATTATTAATTGCAACCCTATTATTGGGTATATGGCAAATAAAGAACCCTAAATTAAAAACCGCTGATGATTTAAGCGACGATTTGTGTTTATATTGTCCTTTGGATGATGGCGAAAAAGGAACCCACGGCGTCCCAAATGGATATATAAGTTGTGAGGGGCGTTGTTGCCAAGAAGCGTATGAAATGTATATTGAGGAATGGACGGAATAACAAATTGTATGGAAAGTATAATAATAAAAGAAATTGAAATGATGTTGGAATTACCTATGCACGAAAGACAAAAAGCGTATTTTGTAGACTTGTTTAATGCTGCAAAGCCCGTTAAAATTGTTCCGGCGGCTGATGTATTGGAGGATTACGAATTGGAATATATACAGCATGTAATTAAGCCGCGGCCTAAACAATGTTATCGAAATTCCCATTTACTTTGCGAGGCGTTCCCGGAACGGATTCTTTATTGTGAGGGAAAAACAAACGTCCCAATACCGATTGACCATGCGTTTAACAAGGTCGGCGACGCATATATTGACATAACATTTGAATTTGCGTTGCATGAAAACCCGTCAATATATGAGTACGTAACATTTGGCGAGTACGACGCAAAGACCATACGAAAAGCAGTATTGGAAACCGGATATTAGGCGGAATTTACAATTGGTTATATTATAAGAGAAAGAAATAAAAGACCCCCGGCGTCATAAATCAATATGCACCGGGGGGAATTTTACGCAGTAACCGAGAGCGATATTTGGTAATGCGGTATTGCAAAGGTAGGTTAAAAATCCTGTTATCCAACGTCCTCGGTAAAAATAATTTGAGAAACAAAGATTATATTTTTGGAAAATAGATAAATAAAATACTATTGCATTTGCAAAACCAAAAATAATATCTATATTTGCATAATAAAATTAGTAGTATGGAAATTTGGAAAGAAATAAAAGACTATGAGGGGTTATATGAGGTAAGCAATTACGGGCGTATAAAGTCATTAGATAGCAATATAATTTTGACGCCTTGTAAACCCGCAACGTCCGGTTTATCTGTTACCTTATCAAAAAACAGAGTAAACACGAAGTTTCAAGTTAGCCGATTAGTTGCGGCGGCTTTTATTCCTAACCCGGACAACAAACCATACGTTGACCATATAGACGGAGTTAAGTATCATAATTTTGCAGACAATTTGCGTTGGTGTACACAAAAGGAAAATATGAACTATAAACCCGCAAGGCGAAATAAGATTAAATATAATTGCCAAATAGTCGGATATGGAGCGGACGGAAAAGAATGTATTCGTTTTGATAATTATATAGATGTGGAAAAACGGGGTATGTATAGGCATTTGATAAAAAAGAGTGTTGATACCGGGAAACCATATAAGGGAATTTTGTATAAAGAAGAAAAATAAAACCCACCGGGGGGAATACCCGGCAATGATATGAAAGTAAAAGATAGCAAAGAATTAAACGAGTTGGCGACCCTTTCCGGGAAACCCGCCAAACAGGTATCCGACATTATCGTTTCGGAATTACTCAACAACAAAGTTATTGAGGACCTACCCGACAATTGGGGTTGTTCTGTTTTCGATGCAATCAGCGAGGAAACAACCGAGGAACAAACCGCCCAATGTTATACGTCTATATCTGAGGCGTTGGGCGTGTATGTAAAAAAGGTTTTCGCCATTATCCCGAATTTGGATTTGGTCGGTAATGGCGATTGCCCGGAGTGTGGCGGCGAAATGGAGGTTACGGACGGCGAATATAAGCAAACAGGCGGGGACGGATATATTACGCCCCCAGAATATACCCCAATTTGGGAGGAAACAACGTGTACGCATTGCGGACACAAAGAGAGTAACGAACCGAGTTATTAACAATAAAAATTAAAGTTATGGCATTGAGATTAAAAGTAAACGAAGCAATCGCCCGTTCCGAGGCGAACGGAAAAAAGGTTTTGAAAAAAGACATTGCCGCCCGTCTTTTTGAGGGTGCAAGCGAGAGCGCACAACAGGTAAATATGACGAATTTATGTAACGGCACGACCAAACGGATTGTCCCGGAATGGGTCGTTGTTCTTTGCGAAATGTTGGATTGTACGGCGGATTACCTGTTTGGCATGGAGGGCGGAAACAATGAATAGTAAGTTTATCGAATGGTTGGAAGCCGCCGCCGAAACCATGTTTTACGGGTTGTTTCAAGCGAAAGCCCTAATTGTTACGTTTGGCGCATTGGGGTTATGTTGTTTGATTGGCGCATTTTGGAACCCGTGGCAATTGTTATTTGCGGCAATGTGCGCCGCAATGGTATTATGTGGAATTTCAGAATATAAAAAGTACAAGTAATGAGAGCAAAGAGCGATAAACCGGGCGACCCGGTAAAAGAGGTTGCGGGAACCGTCGGCAATGTTGCCCCGGATATGTTCCCGGAGATTAACGAGGAACAACAAACAATTATTCCCCCGTTCGTTGATGTTCAACCGGAACAACCAACCGGAGTGTTTGAGATAATACCGGGCCTGACGGTTGAGGAAATGACGGCAATGTTTTTCGACGAAAAAACATTGATTGAACCCCCGTATAAGGTTTGGCAGTTAAACAGCAAGGGACACCGATATTATTACCGATATGACGACGCCGGGAACCCGGAGTTTTTCCCGTCGGTTACAACTATATTGTCCCAAACATTACCCAAAGCCCCGCACCTTATAAATTGGATTGCGAACAAAGGCATTGAGGAAGCCGAGCGATACAAAGGCGAACGGGCGGCGTATGGAACGTTTATGCACGCCGCATTTGAGGAATTATTGATTAACCGAGCGTATGATTTGGACGGGCTAAAAGGCAAACTAAAAGAATACATTGAGGTTTACCGATTGCCGGACGACTTTATTTATTACGCCGACGATTTGAAAAAGGACGTATTGGCGTTTGCGCAATTCGTATTGGATTATGATGTACGACCGTTAGCCGTTGAAATTGCGTTGGTACACCCGTATTACAAGTACGCCGGAATGATTGATTGCCCGTGTACCATGCGGGCAAAGATTGGAAGCGACGACCGGATTAACGCAATTGTCGATTTCAAAAGCGGGCGAAAAGGTTTTTACGAGGAAAGCGAAATACAATTAGGAATGTACCGGGATATGTGGAACGTCAATTTTGAGCAATTCCCCGTTACCCGTATTTTCAATTTCAGCCCGAAAGATTGGCGCAAAAAACCGTCGTACAATCTGAAAGAGCAAACCGAAAGCCCCAATATACGCAAAATCCCCTATTTGTTGGAGATTGCCGCCATTGAGGACGAAAAGCGGGATAATACGTTTACGGCGGTTAATGGTATGGTTGTATTGGACGACGCCCCGGATTTGTCCCAAAATGTAATATCGTTGTCTTTGGCGGAATTGATTAAAACTAAAGCCCCCAAAGAGGCGACCCCGGACGAAACCACGGACGCCGCCGATACCGTCAAAGCGGATGCGGTTGCCCCGGAACAAACGCCGGAACCGGAGATTAAGAAAACAAAGATTGTGAAACGCACCGGGAAAACGGCAAAGGAGGCGAAAAAGAAGCCCGCCACGGGACGAAAGACGACAAAACGGACTATTGCACCGGAAAAGGAACAAAAGCCCGCAAATGCGCCAAAAAAGCCCAAAAACGAGAATAAGAAAAGATTGTTGAACGACGACCCCGAAATATAAAGAGCATGAAAGGACGAATAAGACGACCGGAGGCGGAAAAATCCCGTTTGATTTTGCCCCGTGTCGGACAAATAAAAATCGGAATGAAAAACGCCAACGGATACCCGCAAAGCGTGGATTATTTCATACCAACGGGAAAGTATGCCGGGTTATTTACACAGGCATACGGCGAAAAGCCCCAAACAATTCAAATCGTTTTCCCGGACGACGACCCGGCGAAAGTATGCAACGAGCGGTACGAGTACCGGGACGACGACGGACGATTGATTGCGGCGGGCGACGGCGAAACGTTCCAAGTTTGGGACGGCAAAAAGTACGAAACATTGACAACGGAGGAATACCCGAATTTGATGTTGGCTATTACCAAGCGTTACCCCAATCGGAAAAGCAAACAGGACGGACACGACGGTTGGGAAATTACGTTGACATTGAATTTTATTGTACCGTTGGTACGTGGCGTTGCCGGGGTATGGCAGTTTTCAACAAAGGGTACGGCGTCCACAATCCCGCAAATCCGGGAAACATTCGACGGTATGTTGGCGGAACGGGGATTTTGTAAGGGAATTATATTTGATTTGAACGTACAATTTGCCACGACCCAAAAGCCCGGCGACAAATCCCGTTTCCCTGTTGTTTCATTGGTTCCGAACGAAAGCCCGGACAATGTTTTAAGAGTGCGCAAAGCGTGGGAACCTGTTAAACAATTGGAGGGCGGCGACAATGGAAAAGAAAATTGAAATTTCGGTTGGCGACGTAATTGTTGTTAATCATGTGGAAATTAGAGCCGAAAAACGGACGGGTTGGCAGGGTTGCGAATGTTGTTTTTTCCACAAATCCAACGGTTCATGTATGCGTTTCCCCTGTAATGCAGGGGAAAGGAAAGACGGTATAAACATTAAATTTGTGAGAAATGACAATAAGAGATAGCAATTTTATAACGATTTTAGCCCCGATGATTACCCGGTTGAAATTAAAAGGGAACGAATTATTGGTTTTCGCTTTAATTCATGGGTTTAGTCAAGACGGGGAAAGCCGTTTTAAGGGTTCGTTGAAATACCTAATTGAGTGGACGGGGTTAGATAAAACGACCGTTATTAAAATACTCAAATCGTTAGTTGAGAAACAGTATATTAACAAATTTGAGTACGAAAAAAATAAGGTTCGTTATTGCGAATATACGACGAATTATTGGGCGGTTTTGGAGTGGTTGGAAAATCCCACCACCCCCCCGGTTGGAAAATCCAACCACCCCGGTTGGAAAATCCAACCCTATATTAAATACTGATATAGATAACTCTTTTGGTATTGATAAGGATAAACCCGCCAACGAGGTTGCCGGGGATTTATTCCCGGACGAACAATTGGAGGTTCAGAATGATAAAAAAAGAACGTCCATATTTCGCAATTCCGATGTTTACAAATTGGTTAAGTTCGGGGCGGACGGCGTAAATGATTATTCCGAGTTTGAAAAACTGTTTGCGACGCCGGAATTTGAAAAGGTCGATTTGATTTATTATTTCCACACGGTCGCCGATTGGTCGGAAACCAAACAGGGAGTTAAGCGAACCCGCACGGGTTGGATTGCGACGGTACGCAATTTTATCCGGGGCGACATTGAGAAAAAGAAATTGCATTTGAAACCGGAATACCAAGCCCCGCAAAAACGGTTGAACGTGGCGGGCGCAATGGAATTTCTTAACAACGATTATTGATTATGGAAAATTTGCCGGAAACAGTAAATACGCAATCCGTGGCGTTGGCGATATATAACCCAACGCCCGGTACAAAAGCAATCGACATACGCCGACAAATGTTGCAATTACCGGAGGTTGCCAAATCGTTATCCGGGGTCGAAAAGTACATTTTCGCCGCCTCAACGAAAATGCAAATTGCCGATATTGACGACGGAACGTTGATTGACAAAACCGGGCAAATGTTCCGGTTTATTGCAATGGACGTCGGGTATATAATCCCGACCAATCCGGAAGATTGGGCGTACATTTGTACCCGGTTGTTGGATATACTCAAAAAATACTATTCGCAAATGACATTGGCGGATATTAAGTTGGCATTTGAGTTGGCGACAACCGGGGAATTGGACGACTATTTGCCGAAAGACAGTCAAGGCAACCCGGACAAAAAGCATTACCAACAGTTTAACGCCGATTATTTCGCAAAGATATTGAACGCATACCGCCGGAAACAAAACGGGGTTATACATAAAGCGTATAAGGCGTTGCCGGAGCCGAAAAAGGAATTGACGCCGCAGCAAATACGTCAATTTGAGATACAAAGACAATGGCGGAACCGTTATATTTTCCTTTGCTACAAATACACCGGGAAATTAATATTGGGGCTAACTGATGATATGTTTTTGTATGAATGGTTGCAAATGTGCGGGTTGGCTGATGATGTACAAGTTAAAGAGGACGACCGCAAAGAAGCGTTTGCCCGGTATATGCAGCGTGTAGCCCGTGGAATGATAAACCAATATACGGCGTTTCAAGTTCGCCGGAAAGGAACCGAAAGCCCGGAAATTGATTTTACGGCGTTTGAGGTTGCCCGGAAAAAAGAGATTATAAAAGCATTTGACCGGATGATTGCCGAGGAAATGCAAGTTGATAACTATATGAAATTTCAAGTATGCTAAAAAGTGGATTATTCTCTGTTGTATTTAAAGTTGAAGGAGTAAAATTTAGAGAAGAATATAATCTTTTATACAGAAATGAAGAGGATTATGTGAAAAATTCTACTTTATACCAACAAGCAACAAATGCAGTTTCTAAGGATTTAAAAGTTGTTAGACATAAAGTTGATATTATAAATATCATGAGAATACATAATGATTTAATATTAGAGGATGACACATGGAATGGGAAATAAAAGTACAATTAGCAAAAGCATTAAATACCGGAAACAATAAAGAAGCGTGCGAAATAATCCTAAAAAACGAAATGGATATGCAGGCATGGAATATGTTTGTTTGTGGAATGGATTTAAGAAAATGCGAGGATTATAGATGTTTGTCAGATAAAATTATTTATGTAAAAGATGATTTTATAAAACAAGCAGGATTTTTCGAAGCATGGAGATTTGAAATATTAGTTTTTGAATTAGGATTGTAAAAAAATGAAATTATTTATTGTTTGCTTTATAATTGGCGTAATAGGTTATTTTACAAAAGCGGGAGGTTATATATGGAAAAAAATATAAGAATTTCAGCAGTAGTGGGAATTGACCCGGGAAGCAATGGCGGTATTGTAACATGGCGACCAAATCAAAATATCAAGGCAATACAAATGCCAAAGGATTTAACAGATTTGCGTAATTATTTGGAATATCTGAAAACCATTTGTTCGCCAATTGTCTTTTTGGAAAAATTGAGCGTGCGCCCGGATGATGTAACGCTTGGTGCCGATGGCGTAAATATGGGTAAATTGTACCGCATACAAAAAATGCTTGCAAACTTTGAGCAATTGAAAGCCATTATAACCGTCGCCGAAATACCGTTTGTTCTAATAGCCCCTATTTCGTGGCAGCAAAAACTAAGGATAAGAATAAAAAATGAAGATAAAAAAGACAGAAAAAAAAGATATAAAGATATAGCACAATCACTATATCCAGAGATAAAACAAACTATGTATTCATGCGATGCAACTTTGATAATGCACTTTGGACGTTATATGTTAGCTAACAATATGGATTGGATAAAAAGTAATTTACCGAATTATTTACATCTGTCTCTTATACACATCTCCGAGCCCACGAGACGCGTAGTAA
>ERZ1027001.211-NODE-211-length-44086-cov-8.256274_pt1 | contig 44086 bp, 35 predicted proteins | sample MGYA00519452_ERZ1027001 | MGnify/ENA primary metagenome ERZ1027001 (study PRJEB26926, sample SAMN06164867) | human gut metagenome | biome: ENVO:00009003; feature: ENVO:2100002; material: ENVO:00002003 | host: Homo sapiens | place: USA | collected 2012 ...
CATGTCTTGGACAGTTTCCAACCTCCAGCGCCCTTTTAGAGAGGACTTTTCTCTCGAAAAAAGCGGCATCATCGCAGAAAAAGAATCACAAATATTTGGGCGTCGTTTTGTCGGCTTTGACGGGCCGAAAAAAGCGGCGTCCTTTTTCAATTTCTAAAAGGGCGCTGGCTGCAGCGTCTGAAACGGCAGGCCGGAGAAGACCTCTCCGGCCTCATTTTTTTATAACAGGAGGATCTCTCACATGGACACCCAAAACGCAAATCGTCAGCTTCGCTACCTTGAAGAAGTCCGTAATCCCCTGCACCGTGCAGGCTTTGAAACCCTGCCGTTGGAGGGAGAGCAGTTGCCTGTCCTTTGGAACGGCGCACCCCTCTGCCGCATCACCGGCAAGGGCAGCGTGTTCTATCGGCGAGAGGATGCGGACACGCCCCAAGCAGAGGATGCCCTATATCGCGTCGAGGACATCGCCGCGAAGACGCTGGAGTATATGACCGCTATGGAAGCCGCCTCGCAGCTCAAAGCCAGCGGACTGGATGGCGACTACCGCATCCTCGCTGACTTTGGCGGCACGGTGCTGGCAGGTACTCCAAGCAAATACGGCGTTCAATTCGTCACATGGGATTGGGACTATGACCGCACGGGTGTGGTACACGGACACTACTTCATGGAGAACTACGATGGCGCCAAGCAGGACTTCGCCACACGCTCCGGGCTTATCCAAAAGGAGCAGCTTTTCAGCCCGGAGCAGCTGACTGAGATTTACCGATGCTGCACCGACTCTGTGAATGAGGACTTCTTTGAGCTTACGGATAAGCAGGTGGAGCTGATCCACAGCGTCCAGCAACAGATTGAGATATGTGTGCCGGATGTGGACGAGCGCGTCCGTCAGCAGGAGGACGCACAGGAACGAGCCTCGCAGGAGCAGACAATGTAATAGCAGTATGGCATGGGCCGGAGTTTTAGCAATAAGACTCCGGCCCTTTTTTATTTTCAAAAAAGGAGTTTGATTTGCTTGACGCGATACTTTATGAAGTTCACACCCCTGTTCGCCGCAGAGGTGCAGATGATGACGCCACCCCGTCATCAGCCTCGCAGAAGCGGACGCATCGTCATAGAAGACCTTGCTTTTTCCGAGCTGGTCAGCGACAGAGCCTTCCGGCTCATCCTCGGAGCACTCCTGCTGTGCAGATATGGTGAGGTGGTCTTAAATCTGGAAAGAAAAACGGAGGAAATAACATGATGATTCAAGCGGTTCTCGGTAATCCCAACCACCCAGAATACGGCGTGGCGACCATTCCTTTCCCTATCGGCGGTGGTTGGTATGTTTAGTTAAACAATATCACTGCTCTAGATATGGCGGAAAATCATGCGTAAGGAGATTTCTTCATGGACACAGAGCCGGGAAAGACCACAGAAATATTGGAAGTTATACAAAAGACGGTACAGAATTGATGCAGAGCAGGAAGCTTATCAGATAATTGAAAATGGTAAATAGCGAACTGACATAAAGAAGGAGTTGGATTTGTCCAACTCCTTCTTGGTTTACTTAGGCTGTTCGCAAGAGTGTACCTTTATGAACACCTGTAAATGTGCTGCTTTGATGTTCGTAAAATATAAAAATATGTTTGCAAATATATTCGCAAACATATTGACTTTTACGAACGATTGCGATAGAATACGAACAGATAAACAAAGGGGGCACGAACATGGACAGCCGTACTTACTATTACGCCAGAGTATCAAGCAAAGAGCAAAACCTTGACCGCCAAATTGCCGCATTTAAGGCTCTTGGAGCGCAGGAGCGGGAAATCATTACCGATAAGGAGAGCGGCAAGGACTTGAATCGAGCGGGTTACGCAGCCCTAAAAAATGCCATGCTGCGGCGGGGTGATACTCTTGTTGTGAAATCCCTTGACCGTTTAAGCCGGAACAAATGCGATATTAAAAATGAACTGCAATACTTCAAAGACAACGGTATTCGGCTGAAAGTCATTGACCTCCCAACAACCATGATGGAATTACCAGAGGGGCAAGAGTGGGTTTTCGAGATGGTAAACAACATTCTTATTGAAGTGTTGGGAACGATTGCAGAGCAGGAGCGCGAAACCATCCGTAAGCGGCAAGCGGAGGGCATTGAAGCGGCAAAGCAAAATGGCAAGAAATTGGGGCGTCCCGCACTTGTCTTTCCTGAGAACTGGAACAGCGTCTACACTTCTTGGAAAGCCGGGGAAATCACCGCAAAAACAGCTATGGAGCAAACGGGTACAAAGCGGACAAGTTTTTACAAATTAGTCAACATGACAGAAAAACAGTAAAATAGGACACAGTTTGCACGGGACACTTTACTCTTGTTTTCGGGCAGATATATCCGGCAGCGGACACAGGCTGGACACACGGAACGCAAAAAGAGAGGGAACAGGCTTCCCTGTTCCCTCTCAAAAGGTTCGATTTTTGCGAAAATTACTTGTTGAAGTACCGCTTCAGCATACCCTCCAGAGCCTTGCCGTGGCGGGCCTCGTCGCGGGCCATCTCATGGACGGTGTCGTGAATGGCGTCAAGGCCGTTCTTCTTCGCGCAGGCAGCCAGCTCGAACTTGCCATTGGTCGCGCCGAACTCACAGTCCACACGCCAGGCGAGGTTCTTCTTGGTGGAATCGGTCATGTTGCTCTCGAGATCGCTGCCGAGGAGCTCCGCGAACTTGGCGGCGTGCTCGGCTTCCTCGTAGGCGGCTTTCTCCCAGTACAGGCCGATCTCGGGATAGCCCTCGCGGTGCGCGATGCGCGCCATGCACAGGTACATACCGACCTCGCTGCACTCGCCGTTGAAGTTGGCCATGAGCTGATCGAAGATATACTTCTTGTCCTCTTCGCTGATCTGGTCGTTGTTCTTCACGGTCTTGGCATAGACGCCGAACTCATGCTCGGCGGCGAGCTTCATCTCGCCCTTGACTTCCTCGAACATATTGCTCTTGGCGTGGCACACGGGGCACTCCGCGGGCGCCTCGGGACCTTCATAGATATAACCGCAAACCTTGCAGACCCACTTTTTCATATTCGTATCCTCCATTTGATTTTTGTTGGAATTTTTAGGTTGCTTGCCTTTGTGAGCTTAGTGTAGCATAGTATTTGCAGTTTTGCAAAGTTGCATTTGCAACTTTGCGGTAAAATTTTTATGAATTTCTTGCCATTGCCCTGAGAATACGCGGGGCAAGGAGCACACTGACGACGATCTTCAGGCAGTCGCCGGGGAGATAGGGCAGCATATAGGCCGTGGCGAGCTTTGCCGCGCTGACGGCTCCGCCGTTGTAGACGTTTACGATGAGCGCGATGTAGGGCAGGCCGATGGCGTAAAGCACAGCGAAGCCGGCGGCACAGGCAAGCGCGAGACGCAGCGGCGTGCGGTTTTTCTCCGCGAGCCTGCCGATGACCCACGCGGCGGGGATCAGACCGAGCAGAAAGCCAAAGGTGGGATTGAACACATAGCTGAAGCCTCCGCCGGCAGCGAAGATGGGAAGCCCCACCAGACCGAGACCGACGTAGAGCGCCTGCGAGAGCGCGCCGAGCCTGGCACCGAGCAGCAGTCCGGCCATGGCGGTGAAGAAGCATTGCAGCGTGATGGTCGCGTGCATGAATTGGAAGTGGATGAACGCGCCGATGGCGGTCAGGGCGGCAAACAGGGCGCAGTAAATGAGGTCTCTTGTTTTCATGGGGCTGCCTTTCTTTTTCTCAACAGGATGGGGCCAGTGTAGCACAGCACGGCGTCTCTGTCAACCTAAAATTTTATATAGGTTTACAGGAGGGGCAAACGAAACGGGGAGAATGGCATCTCCCCGTTTTGTAAGCTCAGACGTTGAAGCGAAAATAGATCATGTCGCCGTCCTTGACGACGTAGTCCTTGCCCTCGCTGCGCAGCAGCCCCTTCTCCTTGGCGGCGGCCACGGAGCCGCAGGCGATCATCTCGGAGAAGTTGATGGTCTCGGCGCGGATGAAGCCGCGCTCGATGTCGGAGTGGATCTTGCCGGCGGCCTGCGGGGCCTTCGTACCCTTGACGATGGTCCACGCGCGGCACTCGTCCTCGCCGTAGGTGAGGAAGGAGATAAGACCCAGCAGCGTATAGGAACACTGAATGAGCCGGTCCAGGCCGGACTTTTCGATGCCCAGCTCCTCAAGGAACATGGCGCGGTCGTCGCCGTCCAGCTCAGCAATGTCCTGCTCGAGCTTGGCGCAGATGGGCAGCACCTCCGCGCCCTCCTTTGCCGCCAAATCGGCAACGAGCTTATAATATTTGTTGGAGTCCTTGTCGGCAAAGCCGTCCTCGTCCATGTTTGCGGCGTAGATGATGGGCTTGAGGCTGAGCAGGTCGGCGGTGGCGATCAGCTCGGCGTCCTCCTTACTGTCGGCTTCAAAGGTGCGCGCGCTCTTACCGGCGTCAAGGTGCGCGGCGAGTGCCTTGAATACGTCCGCCTCGTGCAGGAACTTCTTGTCGCCCTTGCCCATCTTCGCGGCCTTTTCCACGCGGCGGTTCACCATCTCCAGGTCGGCCATGATGAGTTCGAGGTCGATCGTTTCAATGTCGCCGATGGGATCGACGGGCACGTTCGTGCTGGCGTCGGCGACGACGTGCATGATGTTCTCGTCATCGAAGCAGCGCACGACGTGAACGATGGCGTCCGTGCGGCGGATGTTCTCCAGAAACTTGTTGCCGAGGCCCGCGCCCTGGCTGGCGCCCTTGACAAGGCCCGCGATGTCCACGAATTCGATGACCGCGGGGGTCTTCTTCTTGGGGTGGTACATCTCGGCGAGCTTGTCCAGCCGCTCGTCGGGCACAGCCACCATGCCGACGTTCGGCTCGATGGTGCAGAACGGATAGTTGGCGCTCTCCGCGCCCGCGTTGGTGATGGCGTTGAACAGGGTGGACTTGCCGACGTTCGGCAGCCCGACGATTCCTAATTTCATATATACTCATTCTCCTTCGATTTTTCCTTGATTTGCAAGGGTTTTCGGGTTTTGGCTTTTCGGCTACTACGCCATTTTTACGCCATTTTCGCATTGAGTTTTATGTCAGAAAACCCTTTTGACTCAAACTGCCGTACAGCTTGGTCGAGCGAATCGGTAGTTACATGAACATACCTATCCATCGTTGTCTTGATACTGGCATGACCCAATAGCTTTTGCAGCACTTTCGGCTGCATACCACTTTCGATGGCTCTTGTGGCGTAAGTATGGCGTAGAGCGTGCATACAAAAGCGATTTATCCCTGCTTCGTCGCAGAGCTTGTAAAGGTGGGTATCATAGGAGCTGTTCTTCGCTGGCTCTCCTGTACGCCAGTTGATAAAAACAAGGTCACGCATAACAAGCTGTGAGGTTGTGCCTGTGCGCCTGTCTATGTATTCAAGCGTCTGTGAAAGCAAGGGAGACTCTTTCCTGTTATCCCGGCTATCCCAAATGCTTTTCAGAATATCGTAGGCTCTGTTCGTCAAGGGAATTGTGCGATAACTCTGTTGAGTCTTTGGAGGACCTGCACGCCAGTATTTTTGAGCGTGCCTAAACTCCAAAGTCTTGTTGACCGTAAGTGTTCGTTTTTCAAAGTCAATCGCATCCCAAGTTAATCCAATCATTTCGCCAGTACGCAAGCCTGTTTCGAGGATAAGGGCGTATTGGTTATAGTTGTGGGAACGCTGGGCAACTTCAAGAAAACGTTGTTGGTCATCGCAAGTAAGAAACTTTATATCATCCACAGCACGAACTGGCTTTGTAAACCGCACACCATCCATTGGGTGTCTGGCAATCAAGTCATTCATTTTCGCCGCCTTGAACAATGTGCCCATAGCAATATAGGCTTGTCGGATAGTAGAACCAGCATAATCAGCGTCCATCCGAATCAAGACTTACTTACAGTGCATGGGCTTGACATTGGCAATCGCCATTCTACCGATAACGGGCTGAATGTTTTTGGAATATCGCTCCCGATAATTGCGGAGCGTATTAGGGGCTAAGTCACCTACTATATTTTCAATCCAGAAACTAAACCATTGGTCAACCGTTGTTTCGGTGGCAACAAAAACTTCTTCGTGCTTGTCGGCATATTTCGCTTCTTCCATCCAATTCCTTGCTTCGGGAATAGTCTGAAAATATTTCTCATGCCTTTTTCCTGTTTTATCAACAAATCGTGCGCTGTATAAACCGTCCTTTCTTTGGTAGATACCCTTACCGCAGTCTTTTCCTTTGAGATTTTTTCCCATGAAATGCTCCTTTCCCTTGAAGGGAAATGGACGCACTGCTACACGATAAGTATAGCAGATTTTGTCCATTCCCTCAAGTAGTTATTGTGAAAAACTCTCCGGCAATTTGTAAATTTTTCGGAACTTCTTATATCACCAGTTTCTCACTGATGAATTGCTCAAATTCCTTTCGTTTGACCAGCTTCTTTGTGCCGACAAACAAAACGAAGGGGCAGTTGGGCGAGCGGAGCATACTGTCGATCTTGTTGATGCCGATATTGCTGTATTCTGCCGCCTCCTTGGTGGTCAGTGTCATTTTCAGATGGATCGGAACGGTGCCGATGCAATTCTCCATGTAAAAGCTCCTTTCTTGGGTTTATCAGCCGAGCAGACGAGCCGCCGTTTTCAGATTGTCGGCAGCGGTGCTTTTGCGGAAGCTGTCTCCATCGAACATGATCGGGACGCAGACCTCCAAGATGCGGTCATAAATTCGGCGGTCATCCAGATCGACAGCTTGCTTCATAACGGAAAGCGGGATATTCGTGGTGACGATCATGGGCTTGCCGGTCAGCAGCCGTTTGTCAACCACATCGAACACTCGCTCCTTACCGAAGCTGGTGTTACGTTCTGCCCCCAAATCATCCAGAATGAGGAGGTCGGGGCGCATAAGCGATTTCATGTAATTGTCGCGGTCCGAACCGAAGTTACCCTGCATACGGTTGACTACATCAGACATTCCCACAAAGAGGACGGACTCCAGACGGTCAATCAGAGCGTTGGCAATGCATCCAGCGGCATAGGATTTTCCCGTGCCGACATTCCCGAACAGGAGCAGCCCGATTCCTGCTTTTTTGAACTCGTCCCAGTTCTGCGCGTAACCCCTCGCCTTTGCAAGCTGGGGCGTTGTAACTGCGGCTGACTCAAACCGCCAGCCAGCGGCGGGCATATCGCGGAACGCCTCGCTGCGGAGCATCGTCATGTAAGACATTCTCTCATATTCCCGACGCTCCGCTTCTTCCCGTTCTCGGCGTTCGGCGACGCACTTGCACATAACCGGGTGCTTGGTAAAGCCCTGTGCCTGAAGGTCTGCGGGGTAAAAGGCTTCTTTCGGCGTATGGCACTTGCCGCAGTATTTCAGCCCATCAGCGGAATTGATGTAATCGTCAGGTGCGGCATTAGCCGCTTCAACGGCATCAACCATTTTTGTAAAAATCGGATTCATAGACACTCTCCCTCGTTATCGTCGTAAGTGTAGTTTTTCGCTCTCCTGCCCTTGCTGTCCTCGTCCAACCACTTCTTGATGGTGGCGTAATGATTGGCATAGTGCCTGTCATTGGAAGCCATGTACCGGGACAGCCGCTCAATGTATTCGGCAGCTTTGCCGGGATAAGCCGTCTCCAGCCGGGAATATTCCTCTCCTGACAGAAAAACATTTTGATACTCTCCATATCGGCGGCGCGTACTCTCTACTCTTTCGGTCTTACTCTGTTCTTTATATTCTGTATTAGTATTATTTGTGGGCAATTTCTGCCCATCAAGAGGGGCGGTTTTCTGCACTTCTGAAAGGCAGCCTTTGCCCATCAGAGGGGAAGAAAGCTGCACCCCATCGGGTATTTGCAGAAACAGCCTGTTAGCCTTGGTCAAGCCCTGTCGGACGCGAGTCAGCAGCCCGGCATTTTCCAGTTCGCACAAGGCGGTTTTTACCGTTCTTTCGCTCCGATTCAGGTCATTCGCCATCTGCTTGATTGTGTAGATGACATACACATTTCCGTCCTCTGATACCCACCCCGATTTTTGCGAAAGCATCGTGCGATTCAGCAGGAGGGCATACAGCAGTTTAGCGTTGATGGAATGTTCGCTGACTACCATAAATTGTGGCAAAGGAATGAACGGTGGGAGCGAGGTATCAATCTTGATATAGATGGCGTATCACTTCCTTTCGGTGTCTGCGGTATTCATGGTGGCGTTCCATCGGGTCCGCGAGGGGAGTACGCAGATGTACCACCCTTTTTTGCCCTCTTGGATTGATAATGCGGGCAAATAACGACAACCGCCCGGAAACTCTGCTTGCAATCGTGGACGCAGCGGCGGCAGAGCGTGTTGTACGCCTTGCGTCCCCGGTCATTCAGGAAGAACGACCATTCCAGCTTTTTTGATTTGCTCATGCGCGGCATATCTGTACTCCTTTCCCGAATTACAATTCGTTTCTCTGCTGTACTTTCAGCAGCTCCCATACGTCAGCCATCCGTTCTTTCAGCTCGGCAACGTCGGCATCGTAGAAATGCCCGGTGCTGTTGATGCGGCGGCAGACGTGGTTGATGTTTGTGGCAATCCTGCTGACAGCGGCAGCTAACTTTTTCTGCTCGGTGTAATCGACCTTGATGATGTACCCGTCAATCAGCATTTTCCGGGCATACGCGCCGAAGTTGCGGGTGCCGAGTTGATTCATCTTGTGGCGAACTACGCTCAATTCCTGCTCATTTAGGCAGATTTCCTTGCGGATGGGTCGTGTGCGGTCTGGCATATCAAAGAACTCCTTTCACTTTACAACGGACATCTTTTTGCCGTTTGTTGAGTATGGCGGCAAAAATTTTTTCCTTTCACTTTACAACGGACATTTTTAAGTCAAAACGCAGGTATCGAAACGGAAGATTTTCAAAAAATATGCGCCCCTGCTTTTGCGAAAGCGGGAGCGCGTTGTATCTGCGGATATGAGATTTGAGAGAGTAGCAAGCACATCCGGTGTCCGTACACACCGGAAAAATGAGCGGTTCAGCCTTGCGCCCGAACTGCTCATTTTGTTGTTGGGGAATCCCCACACCCCTTTCATGTCTGAATTGAAAATACTTCCTGAACTTTTCAGAAAGCCCTTGCTTTTATTCGCTTTGACGATTATAATTATACTGTGATTTTATAAGCAGACGCGGAACTTAACTGCAACAGGAGTGCTACCCATGAAGTATTTATCTATCGCGCAAACCGCCGAACGCTGGGGCATCTCCACCCGCCGTATTCAGATTTTGTGCGGCGAGGGGCGCGTCTCCGGTGCTATCCGCATTGGCTCGGTCTGGGGGATTCCAGAGGACGCAGAGAAGCCAGCGGACGCGAGAATCAAGAACGGCAAGTATATCAAAAAAACTGCCGAAAATGAAAAATAAGCCGCAGATTATATCAGCGACTCTAACTCGAAATAATGGGGTCTATTCCACCTCGCGGGTGCGAATGGGCGCACTGATCCCTTGTCACGAATCTACCTAAATCGTCGATTCGACAAACGATGACAGTGTTTGACAAAGATTTAGTCCTTCCGAGACAGGATAGGTCTTTCACCACAATAACCACTGCACAGGCATAGACAGGAGTGACCCTCATTACTGCTGAGGGTCAGGGTAGAAAAACCCTCATTTGAAATGAGGATAACACGATTATGGAGGAAATCAGCCATGCCAACACTTGAATGGATTGGAAAGAGCAAGGTTATCAATCATCATCAGGAAGTTCCGTTCCGGGTGTTGGAGCGCAAGTATAGCTTTGACGAAAACGGGGAGCATAGCGAGGACAACGGCAGCGACAACATGATTATCCGGGGTGACAACCTTGAAGCCCTGAAAGCCCTGCTGCCCCGGTACGAGGGGCGCGTCAAGTGCATCTACATCGATCCGCCCTACAACACTGGCAACGAGGGCTGGGTTTATAACGACAACGTCAACGATCCGAAAATCAAAAAGTGGCTGGGTGAGGTTGTCGGCAAAGAGGGCGAGGACTTGACCCGCCATGACAAGTGGCTGTGCATGATGTACCCGCGCTTGAAGCTGCTGCAAAAGCTGCTGGCGGACGATGGTGTTATTTTCATCAGCATTGATGACAGAGAGCAAGTATTACTACGGATGATATGTAACGAAATTTTTGGTGAAAATAATTTCTTGGCACAATTTGTTTGGCAAAAACGCACCTCTCCCGATATGCGTAAATTGGTAAGTACCGCCCACGAATATGTATGCGCGTATTGTAAAGACATCTCTTATCTCCCTAACGCAATAAGCAAAGTTGCATTAAGCGAAGAAGATGCCGAGAATTATAAAAATCCAGATAATGACCCCCGTGGTCCGTGGGCATCGAGCGATTTTACAGCGCAGGGTTTTCGTCCGAACCAGATGTATGAAATTATTACACCAGGCGGAGCGAGATATACTCCCCCAGAAGGTCGTTGTTGGAAAAACGTGGAGAGTGAGTTTATCAAGCAACGTGATGAAGGACGAATGTGGTTTGGAGCTGACGGAAAGGGCATACCGCGTCGAAAGACCTACTTATCTGAACGGGAGGGTAAAAACGTTTGGACTTGGTGGGATAACAAGGGCGTCGGGCATTCGCAGGAAGCTACAAAAGAGATTGGAAAAATCTTCGGTACGCCAACAGCTTTTGACTATCCAAAACCTGTTCGATTGATACAGCGTATAATTCAAATTGCTACAAGAAAAGACTCGATTGTACTTGATTCTTTCGCTGGGTCTGGTACAACAGCGCAAGCGGTTCTTAACATGAATAAGCATGATGGTGGATGCAGAAGAATCATCCTTGTTGAAATGGGAGACTATGCTGACAGCATCACCGCCGAACGCGTCAAGCGTGTTATCAATGGCTACGGCGAGGGCAAGAATGCCGTAGCGGGTACGGGCGGCAATTTCAGCTTTTATGACTTGGGCGAACCGCTGCTTGTGGGCGATTGCCTGAATGAAGCGGTTGCCCCAGAGAAAATCCGGGAATACATCTGGTTCATGGAAACCAAGCAGCCCTACGCCCCACCTATCGGCGACAATCCGTATTACCTCGGCAAGCACAACAGCACAGGCTATTACTTCTACTACGAGCCGCAGCGCGTGACAGTACTGGATTATGCGTTTCTCTCCACCATTACGGAAAAAGCTGATGGGACGGTGATCTACGCCGACCGCTGCTCTATCAGCGAGGATAAGCTGGCAAAAATGGGCATCACATTTAAGAAAATTCCGCGCGATATTAGCAGACTGTAAGGGGGTGTTCGCTGTATGGAACTGAAATCATATCAGAAAAAGGTTATAGCGGACCTGACCCGCTATCTGGAACTGCTGAACGAAACAAAGAGTGACGCAGCGGCGTTTCGCCTGTTTTGGCAGGAAAAATCAGCCCCGACTTTAGGGCTATACCAAAACGTTATACCCGGTGTTCCAAACCTCTGCTTCAAGGTGCCGACAGGCGGCGGCAAGACCTTTATTGCCTGCAACGCCGTTCGCCCCATCTTTGACGCGCTCCCCGCTACCAAGACAAAGGCGGTCGTGTGGCTTGTTCCGTCGGACGCGATTTTGACGCAAACGGCAAAATCACTGAAGAACCCGCAGCACCCCTACCGTCAAAAAATCGACGTGGATTTCGGCGGGCGTGTGGAGGTCTACACCAAGCAGGAGCTTTTGAACGGTCAGAACTTCAACCCCACCGCCGTAACGGAGCAGTTGTCGGTTATGGTGCTGTCCTACGATTCGTTCCGTGGGCGCGGCAAGGAGGTCTTGAAAGCCTATCAGGAGAACAGCAATCTTGCCGAGTTTGCAAAGGTGCTGGGTAAGCCCGACAGCCCCATTGAAAAAGCGGATGAAACCGCACTGTTCCAGATCATCAACCAGCTTAACCCGCTTGTCATCGTGGACGAGAGCCACCATGCCCGGTCGGAATTGAGCCTTGAAATGCTGGAAAACTTCAATCCCTGCTTTGTGCTGGATTTGACCGCCACGCCGAAAAAGGAGAGCAATATCATCTCCTATGTGGACGCGGTGCAGCTGAAAAACGAACACATGGTAAAGCTGCCCGTGATCGTCTATAACCGGGACAGCCAATCCGAGGTACTGATTGACGCGATCGACCTGCGGAACAAACTGGAAGAAATCGCAAGCGCGGAGTACGCCAAGACGGGGAAATATATCCGCCCTATCGCGCTGTTTCAGGCACAGCCGAAAGGCAAGGAGGACGCGACCACCTTTGAAAAACTGCGGGACAAACTGGTGGACGCCGGGATTCCCGCCGAGCAAATTGCCATTCGTACCGCTGATGTGAACGAACTGAAAAATGTGGAGTTGATGTCCCTAAGCTGTCCGATTCGATACATTATCACGGTCAATGCGCTGAAAGAGGGCTGGGATTGCCCCTTTGCCTATATCCTTGCGTCTCTTGCCAATAAGACAAGTCAGGTTGACGTGGAGCAGATTTTAGGACGGATTCTCCGTCTGCCCCATACGAGCCAGCACACACAGAGCGCACTCAATATGTCCTATGTGCTGACTTCTTCCAACGACTTCAACAATACTGTGGCGCATATAGTCAAGGGCTTGAACAGCGCAGGATTCAGCGATAAGGACTATCGGATCGGTGAGTCCGCAAAACCGCAGGTTCCCGAACAGCCAGCAGAACAAATCACGCTGCCTGATCAACAAGGGTGTCCTGAAATGGAACCCCCTTTGGAAACCGCCGAGGACGATTTTTCGGGGCTGGATGGGAAATCTATCGGGGCAGAGTTGGAGCGGCGCAGAGAACAGGCACAAACGCCTGAAACTGCCCCGAAAGCCGACACCATGCTGGACGCTGCCGCAGAGGTCGAAAAGGCATATACAGACGCTATCCAACAGACAGACAATGACCCGATGATGGACAATCTTCCGTGGGAGGTGCGGGATAAAGTGAAATCATTCCAAGTAAACCCGCAGTTCCGGGAGGATATTGAAACGCTGCAAATCCCGCAGTTTTTCCTGAAAGTTGAGCAATCTTTGTTTACGGACGGTTCTTTTGAACTGCTGGACAAGGAAATGCTGGCAGAGGGCTTTACCCTCAAGGGCAAGGCATACGATATTGACTTTGCCGCCGCAGACGATGAAATCCGCGAAATCGACGTGCGGGAGCAGGACGGCGGTTTGCCAAAGGTGTTCAAGATGGAGAGTGCCGAACAGCGGTACTTCAAAGAGTGGTTCAACAATCTGCCGCCGGAAAGCCGGGTACGTCAATGCAAGGAAATGATGTTCAATCAGCTTAACAAGCTGAACATGGTGGACGCCGCCGAACTGAAAGCCTACATAGACCGCATTGTGAGCGATATGGATAAGGCGCAGCTTGCCGCTATGGAGAAAGCCCCGCTGGGCTATGCGGCAAAGATCCGCGCCAAAATTGAAACGCTACTGGAATCCCATTATCGAGAAAACTTTGAAAGGTGGCTGGAAACGGAGCGCATCGTCTGCAAGCCCTATTTCCGTCTGCGCCCCTCTATCCATCCTGCCACATATACCGACATATATGCCCGTTCTCTGTATGCAGCAGAGGACGGTGACATGAACAAACTGGAACAGAAGTTGATTGTAGAGTTGACCGCCCTGCCGAATGTCCGCTGGTGGCACAGAAATATTGCACGTCAAGGCTTTGCAATTAACGGCTTTATCAAGCACTACCCCGATATTCTGATTATGACCCAGAGCGGCAAGCTCATCTGTGCGGAAACTAAGGGCGAACATCTGAAAAATGATGACAGCCGGGAGAAAATCGCACTCGGTCAAGCGTGGCGCACAGCAGCGGGCAAGAATTTCCGCTATTACATGGTGTTTGAGAATGAGGAAAACCTCTTGCCGGGTGCGGTGAGCATGAGCCAGTTTATCGACACGGTTAAGGCATTGTAAATCAAATAACCATATATCCGTCACTTGCAGGGGGCGATAAAATCTACCCCCGATAAGAAGCAGTGCCGATTCGGGCAGCAGGAGCAATTCTGCTGCTCGTTTTCTTTTGTGTGACCCCCTGGCTCATGCGCCGCAGGGTAGTCATAAATAACAATCAGCAAGGAGGTTAATTGTCCAATGAAAAACAGTAAGCGAGGAGGTGCGCCGCCTATGAACCACATCGGGAATATCCGTATATCTGCAAGGGAGGGCTTATATGGCAAAGAAACTTGACCCTCAAGAGATAGAGCAGTCCCGCCGAAAAAAGACTCGCGCCGATAATCGGGAGGAACGCAAGGAGCGCATACATGACGGAATCCGCAAGAATCGGGAAAGCGGCGGTGTAATTATAATACCGCCACCCCCAGCCGTACAAGCGCAAGGGCAGACTCCCCGAAAAATGCGTGTTGCAGCTTATGTCCGTGTCAGCACACAGGAAGAACAGCAAGTAGGCAGTTTTGAGATGCAAATTGTCTATTTCAAATCCAAAATTGAGAGCAATCCCGATTGGGAGTTAGTAAAAATCTATCAAGATTACGGCGTAAGCGGCACTTCCACGAACAAGCGGCAGGGATTTAAGGACATGATTGATGACGCAAAAGCAGGCAAGATTGACCTAATTTTGACAAAGGGCATAAATCGCTTTGGTAGAAATACGGTTGATATTTTGAACAATTTGCGTACTCTGAACGCCTTGACTCCACCTGTCCCGGTGCGATTTGAAAGCGAAGGGCTGTCCTCTATCGGGGATGGCAGCAACAATCTACTGATAGCGGTCTTGTCAGCACTTGCAGAATTGGAATCACAGCAAAAGAGCGAAGCCATCAAAAACGGTATTCGCTGGCGCATGGCAGAGGGTATCTACCAATTCTCGGTGATAAACACGCTTGGCTACTATTGGGACCACTTCGGACGATTGCTGATCGAGCCAACAGAAGCAAAGATTGTTGAGTACATCTACGAAAGCTGTTTGGAAGGTGCAACCCCCGCAGAAATTGCCGCCGCGCTGACCGAGCAAGGCATCAAATCGCCTAAAGGGAAAGATTTTTGGCGGGCTGCTACTATTCGCGGTATTCTCCGGAACGAGAAATATTGCGGGGACGCACTCATGCAGAAAACTTGTACGATTGATTTTCGGGAGCATAAGTCAGTGAAAAACACTATGCTCAACAAGTATTTCAAAGAGGAACACCACACAGCAATCATAAAAAAATCCGATTGGCAGAAGGTGCAACAGATTTTAGATGAAAAGCCACTACCCGGCAAATCGGCAAGGCTACACGCTATGCCAAAGCGGTTCACGGTCACACGTTCTAAAGACAAGTATTTCAGAGGGTATATCATTTTAGACCCGCGCTGGACAGCTTCGGAACGCCGCGAACTGCTGAAAGAGCTGAAAAATCTCTAATACCGAAAGGAAAATCCATTATGAAATTTGATTTTAACGCACTGAACTTTGAGATCCTTGATGCGAACACCAACGCATACCCCGACATTTTCATTAACCAGAACGGTGTCACCTTTACGAAAAAGGTACTTGATGACCTGAACTATCCTGCTTTTGTCCTGTGCCAGCTTGACGCAAAAAACAAGGTTTTTGCGGTTCGTATGTGTAAGAGTAGTGAGCAGAGGGGCTACAAGTTCTCCAAGCCGAAGGGTGAGCAGAAGGCCACGGTCAGCATCACCAACAAGAATCTGGTTGACCCCATTCGTGCCGCTATGGAGGGCGTTTGGCAAAGCGATAAACGCTATCGTGTGCGTGGCTTTTGGGTCGCAGACGCAAAAACGATGTGTTTTGACCTCTCCGAGGGTGTGCAGGAGGATTATAGAAATGCCGCCAGCGATAATGAAAGCGAGGAATAAATCGGTGAACGGATTGTTCACCGTCTGAACTTCCGAATGACAGTGGGGCAAGCTCATTATGGGCTTGCCCCTTGCTTAAATAAAGGCGGGTATTTGCAGATTGTAACGCACAAGGGGCAGATAAGTGAAATGTAGGGTGGTAATATGGCAGAGAAAAATAAACGGCGCACAAGCGATAATATCCCCGATATTTGCCCCGAAGGACAACAAAAAAACAGGCGTGGGAGTTGTTAGCGTCCCACACCTGTTGGAAAACTGATTTGTAGCAGCGGCGTACCTATATCCCTCGTGTAAGTTTTCTCTACGCCATTTTTACGCCATTTTCGTATAGAGTAGCATAGGAAAACATGAAGTTATATATGGTTGGTTTGTTCCAAAATCCGCTTCAAATCAAGTAATATTCGTATTTATTGAGGATTATTGAGATATAAAATCAGGTAGCGGTCCTCCGATACCTAATTTCATAAAGGAAAGCCTCCTTTTATTTTTCAGCAAAACATTCTATCACGCTGGGGCGCAAAACGCAAGCCATTCCGCCGCCTTTTGAAAAAGCAGAGCGTTCCGCGGAACGCTCTGCTTTTTGCTTGACTCTTTACAGCTTTGTGATGACGGGAATGACCATCGGGCTGCGCTTGGTCGTTTTGAACAGGTAGTTGCTCACGCCCGATTTGATCGCGCCCTTGAGCTCGCCGATGTCACGGCTGCGGCGACCCAGCACGCCCTCGGCGGCGGACATGACCACCGTTTTCAGCTCGTTCATCAGCTCCTCGGACTCCTTGACGTAGATGAAGCCGCGGGTGATGATCTCAGGCTCGGCGAGCATATAGCCGTCGTGCGCGGAGATGGGCAGCACGACCACCACCATGCCGTCCTCGGCAAGGTGCTTGCGGTCGCGCAGGACGACCGCGCCGACGTCGCCCACACCGCTGCCGTCCACGAAGATCTCACCGGCGGGCGCCATGCCCGGCACGAGCTTCATTGTGCGGGCGGTGATCTCCACCGCGTCGCCGTTTTCGCAGATGGCGATGTTCTTGCGGTCCATGCCCATGGACATGGCAAGGTTCTTATGGATCTGCAGCATACGCTGCTCGCCGTGTACGGGGATAAAATACTTCGGCTTTGTGAGCGCGTGGATGATCTTCAGCTCCTCCTGACAGGCATGGCCGGAGACGTGGAGCATATCCGCGCGGTCGTAAATGACCTCGACGCCCTTGCGGAACAGCTCGTTGATGACGCGCGAGACGGTGTTCTCGTTGCCGGGAATGGCGGAAGCCGAGATGATGACGCGGTCGCCGGGGCCGACCTCAATCTGCTTGTGCTGGGAAAACGCCATGCGGTAGAGCGCGCTCATCTCCTCACCCTGCGAGCCGGTGGTGACGATGACCTGCTTATCGAGCGGGAGCGCCTTGATCTTGTTGATATCCGTCACGGTGTTCTTGGGCAGCTTCATGTAGCCGAGATCGACCGCGACCTTGGTGACATTTTCCATGCTGCGGCCCGTGACGGCGACCTTGCGGCCGACCGCCGCCGCCGCGTCGATGACCTGCTGGATGCGGTGGACGTTGGAGGCGAAGGTCGTGACGATGATGCGCTGCTTGCAGCCGGCGAAGAGCCGGTCGAAGGTCTTGCCGACCGTGCGCTCGCTCATCGTGTAGCCGGGGCGCTCGACATTCGTGGAGTCCGCGAGCAGCGCGAGCACGCCCTGCTTGCCCAACTCACCGAAGCGCGCGAGGTCGATGACCTCGCCGTCGATGGGCGTGGAGTCGATCTTGAAGTCGCCCGTGTGGACGACGGTGCCGAGCCCGGTGTGGATGGCAAACGCCACGCTGTCCGCGATGGAGTGGTTCACATGAATGAACTCCACGCTGAACTTGCCGGCCTTGACCGTCATGCCGCTTTCGACCGTGACGATCTTGGTGGACTTCAAAAGCCCGTGCTCCTCGAGCTTCAGGCGGATCAGTCCCGCGGTCAGGCGGGTACAGTAAATAGGCATATTGACCTGCTTGAGGACGTAGGGGATGGCCCCGATATGGTCCTCGTGGCCGTGGGTGATGAACAGACCGCGGATGCGGTTCTTGTGCTTGGTGAGGTAGCTCACGTCGGGAATGACAAGGTCGATGCCGTACATATCGTCGCCGGGAAAGGCCATGCCGCAGTCCACGACGATGATCTCGCCGCCGTACTCATACACGGTCATGTTCTTGCCGATCTCGTTCAGCCCGCCGAGCGGGATGATCTTCAAATTTTCTGCCAAAATGCATTCACTCCTTATGGATCTTCAAAAATTGGGTGAGCATTCGGTCCACGCCGCGCGGAAATGACCGCACGGAAACAACGACGTCCGTGCTGCGCGCTCCGCCCTGTTCCGCGGAGCGCATCGCACCATCGGCGCCCTGATCGTTTTCTCTATGGACTTGTGCTCTATTCAAACCGCGCGATGGCGGCTCAATACAATTTGTGTTTTTATAGTATACCACGTTTTTTGGAAAAAGTACACACTTTTTTTCATGCGCCCCTTTTCCGGACGAATTTTTTATCGGAAAGCCTATTGCGCCCTTGCGCGCCCGTGTGCTACAATATAGTATCTATTCGTATTTGTTCCGCCTTTGTGCTGCCGATGAAGCAGGGAGGATGCCTTATGAGTAAGAAAGTCAATAAACTGACCGAGCCGAATATGCGGCTGTATTTTCTTCTTGCCGCGGTCTTCTGCGCGGTGACGCTGTGGATCGAGCCGATCCTCGGCCTTGTTGAAGCCGGTGTGATGGCGCTCACCTACGTCTATTTCCGCCGCACGGCGCAAAAGCGCCGCGAGGGCATCCAGCGCTACGTCGAGGATATGACCGACGATGTGGCGAGCGCGGGCAAGTCCTCCATGCTCTCGGCCCCCTTTGCCATGATGGTCTTCCGGCCCGATACGCAGGAGGTGCTGTGGAGCAACGAGAGCTTCCTCCAGCTCACGGGCATGAGGGAGAATCTGTTCGATAACCGGCTGGAGGATACGCTGCCCGGCTTCCCCGCCCAATGGCTGCTGGAGGGAAAGAGCGAATGTCCCGAAACGGTCGTCGTCAACAACCGGCACTTCCGCGTGTTCGGCAGTCTCACGCATCCAAGCGGCCGCAGCGGCGCGCGCGGGCTTCTCGCGCTGACCTATTGGATGGACGTGACTGAGCAGGACGAGCTCAGGAAAAAGAGCGAGGAGAACCGCCCCATCGTGGCCGTGCTCATGCTCGATAACTACGAGGAGCTGATGAAGGCCGGCACCGAGGCGGCGCGCTCGTCTGTGCTCGCGCAGATCGACGAAAAGATCAGCGCGTGGGTGTCGGGCACGCAGGGGCTTTTGTGCAAGTACGACCGCAACCGCTATTTGCTGCTGCTGACGGAGAAGCATTACAATACGCTGCTCGAGGGCAAGTTCAGCGTGCTCGACGCGGTGCGCTCCGTCGTCACCGAGGACGGCGTCGCCGCGACGCTCTCCATCGGCGTCGGCAAGGACGCGGACGATTACGAGACGCTTTTCAAGAACGCGGGCCTGTCCATCGAGATGGCGCTCTCGCGCGGCGGCGATCAGGTCGTCGTGCGCAACCGCCTCGATTTTGAGTTCTACGGCGGCAAGACAAAGTCCACCGAAAAGCGCACGAAGGTCAAGTCCCGCGTGATGGCCAACGCCCTCGGCGAGCTGATCTCCGATGCCAGTCAGGTCTTTATCATGGGCCATAAGCACGCCGACTTCGACGCCGTCGGCGCGGCGGCGGGCGTGTGCTGCATCGCGCGCAAGCGCGGCAAGAAGGCACAGATCGTCATTGACATGGACGACAATGCCGCCGGCCCGATCCTCAAGCGCCTTGCCGCGCTGCCGGAGTATAAGGATGCCTTCATCAGCGGCAGCGACGCCTTCATCAAGGCACAGCCCGGCGCGCTGCTCGTGGTGGTGGACACCAACCGCCCCGACTTTGTGGAGTCCGAGCAGCTGCTCGACACCTGCAACCGCGTGGCGGTCATTGACCATCACCGCCGGGCGGCGAGCTATATTGAATCCGCTGCGCTCAACTTCCACGAGCCCTACGCCTCGTCGGCGTCGGAGCTGGTGAGCGAGCTGCTGCAATATCTCATTGACCCCGGCGATCTGCTGCGCGCCGAGGCCGAGGCCCTGTTCGCGGGCATCGTGCTCGATACGAAGAACTTTACCATGCGCACCGGCGGACGCACCTTTGAGGCCGCGGCGCTGCTGCGCCGCGTGGGCGTGGACACGGCGGACGTGCAGCGCCTGTTTCAGGGAACGCTTTCCGACATGATCGAGCGCTATGACATCATCCGCCACGCGGAGCTGTATCACAACGACATTGCCATCGCGGCGGTGGAGCAGGACATCGACCGCGTGACCGCGGCCAAGGCCGCCGACGAGCTGCTGACGCTGCGCGGCGTGCGCGCGTCGTTCGTGCTCTTCAAGCACGATACGGGCGTGAATCTGTCGGCGCGCTCGCTCGGCGAGATCAACGTGCAGCTCATTATGGAAAAGCTCGGCGGCGGCGGAAACTCCACCACCGCGGGCGGACAGATCCCGGACGGGACGGTGGACGCGGTGCGCGAGCAGCTCATCGCCGCCATCGACCAGTATTTGGAAGGATAAAAAACCACCATCAGGAGGATAGAACGATGAAAGTAATTTTACAGCAGGACGTCAGAGGTCAGGGCAAGAAGGGCCAGATGATCGACGCGGCGGAGGGCTACGCCCGCAACTATCTGCTGCCGCGCAAGCTGGCCATCCCCGCCACGGCGGACGCCATCAACACCATGAACCTCAAGGAAAAGGCGCGCCGTGCCGAGGAGGCGGCGAACCGCGCCGCCGCCGTGGAGACCGCGGACAAGCTGCGTAACTGCACCGTGAAGATCACCGCCAAGGGCGGCGCGAACGGCAAGCTCTTCGGCGCCATCACCGGCAAGGAGATCTCCGAGGCGCTCATGGCGCAGTTCGGCCTGGATGTCGGCAAGCAGAAGATCGTGCTTGACGAGCCGATCAAGGCGTTCGGCAGCTATGAGATCCGCGCGAAGCTCGGCTACGAGGTCAGCGGGAAGTTCACCGTGACCGTGGCGGAGGAATAAGCCAGACTTTACGCAGAAAAGAGGTGCCCTGCGATGGACGAACTGCTCTACCGCCAGATGCCGCACTCGCTCGAGGCGGAGCAGGCGGTGCTCGGCTCGATGCTCATCGACGCGAACTGCATCAAGGACGTGATGGAAAAGCTGCGCCCCGAGGATTTCTACCTGCGCCAGAACCGGGAGATCTTCGAGACGATCTATTCCATGTTCCTCTACTCCAAGCCCATCGACGGCGTGACCGTCGCGGGCGAGATGGAGCGCAACGGCACCTATGACGAAAATACCACGCGCAATTATCTTGTGCAGCTCATGGAGGTCACGCCAACCTCCGCGAACGTCAATGAATACGCCGACATCGTGCGCGACAAGGCGCTGCTGCGCGCGATCGCGACCGTGGCGAGCGACATCACCGGCATGGTGCAGGACGGCACGGGCGGAGCCGCCGCCGTGCTCGACGCCGCCGAGCAGAAGATCTACGCGGTGCGCCGCGGGCGCAGCGCACAGAATATGGAGCAGATCAGCGTTGTGCTGCAGGGCGTGCTCGACCATCTCGCCGAGCTTTCCGCCACCGGCGGTAAGACGCTGCCGGGCCTTTCCACGGGCCTGAGCGCCGTGGACGACAAGATCAACGGTCTGAGCAAATCTGACCTTATTCTGTTGGCGGCAAGACCCGGTATGGGTAAGACCAGCTTTGCGCTCAATGTGGCGCTCAACGTCGCCAAGGCGAGCGGCAAGGCGGTCGCGGTCTTTTCCCTGGAAATGTCCAAGGAACAGCTCGTCACGCGCGTGCTGTCCAACGAGGCGCTGGTGGAGAACGGACGGCTCATCTCCGGCAATCTGCGCGAGAGCGACTGGGTAAAGATCGCGGAGGCGGCCTCGACGCTCAGCCGCACGGACATCAAGATCGACGACAACCCGCTCCTCACCGTCGCGGACATGAACGCCAAATGCCGCCGCATCGAAAACCTCGGCCTCGTCGTCATCGACTATCTTCAGCTGATGACCTCCGCCGGCGGAAAGGGCTACAGCGGCGAGAACCGCCAGCAGGCGGTGAGCGACATTTCGCGTATGCTCAAGATCATGGCGAAGGAATTGCAGGTCCCTGTGCTTTGCCTTTCACAGCTCTCGCGCGCGAACGAAAAGCGCGACGACAAGCGCCCCATGCTCTCCGACCTGCGTGAATCCGGCGCGATCGAGCAGGACGCGGACATCGTGCTCTTTCTCTACCGCGACGACTATTACAACGAGGATTCCGAAAAGCACAACATTGCCGAGTGCATCGTCGCCAAGAACCGCCACGGCGAGACCGGCAAGGTCGAGCTGCGCTGGATGCCGGAGTACACGACCTTCGGCACGCTCGAAAGGCGGTACGAGGACGAATGAAAAAGGTACTGGACTTTGTGCAGCGCTTCGACCTGCTGCCGCGCTACGAGCTGCTGCTCGCGGCGGCTTCGGGCGGCCTGGACTCGATGTGTCTGCTGGACTTTTTATACGAAAACGGCTACCGCGTGTGCGCGGCGCACTACAACCATCAGCTGCGCGGGCAGGAGGCCGACATGGACGAGGACCTCGTGCGTGCGTGGTGCGCAGCGCGGCGTATCCCGCTGTGCGTCGGCACGGGCGATGTGGCGGCCTACGCCGGGGAGAACGGCCTGACAATCGAGGAGGCGGCGCGCAAGCTGCGCTACGACTTCCTTAACTCCGTTGCCGGTCAGACCGGCGCGGCGCGCATCGTCACCGCCCATCACGCGAACGACAACGCCGAAACGGTGCTCTTTCATCTTGCCCGCGGCACGGGCATGGCGGGCCTTGCGGGCATCGCGCCGAAAAACGGCAGGCTGGTGCGCCCCTTCCTCTGCCTGACGCGGGAGGAGCTTGCCGCCTACGCGAAGGAGCATCATGTGCCCTATCGCACGGACGCGACTAACGCGGACACGGCGCTCACGCGCAACTTTATCCGCGCGGAGGTGCTGCCGAGGCTCTGCCGGGTCAACGCGCAGGCGGTCGAGCACATCGGCGAGACGGCGCTGCGCCTGCGGCAGGAGGATGAATACCTCGACTCCCTTGCCGCCGCCTATCTGACGGAGCTGAAAACGGAGGCCGGCGCGGTGACGCTGCCCTGCGCGGCGGTCACGCAGGTACCCGCGGTCCTGAAGCCGAGGGTGCTGCGCCTTGCGCTCGACGCGCTCGGCGCGGGGAAGAAGGACTTCACCGCCGCGCACTACGACGCGCTTGCCGCGCTTTGCGCGGGAAGCGGGACAGCGCAGCTCGACCTGCCCGGCGGCGTGACCGCGCGGCGCACGGACGGCGTGTTGACGCTCTGCGCACACCGGAGGGAAACGCCGGAGCGCGTTTTGCTCCGCGCAGGGGAGACCGTCCGGTGGGGCGGCTTTGCCATCACCTGCCGAAAGTGCGAAAAAACGGTTGAAAATTCTGAAAATACCGTTATATTAAGAGGTGCCGCTCTGGACGCGCCGCTCTCGGTCGGCGCGTGGGACGCGCGGGAGAGCATGACGCTGCCCGTCTCGCGCGGCTCGCGGAGCCTCAAGCGGCTCTTCGCCGAGCGCGGCTTTTCGCCGGATGAGCGGGAGCAAACGCCGGTCATCCGCTCGGGCGGCGCGGTCGCTGCGGTGTACGGCATCGGCACGGACGCGCTGTTTCTGCCGGGCGACGGCGAGAGCGTGTGTGTATTGACCTTTGAGAAAACCGCGGAGTAAGTCTCCGGAAAAACAAACATAAAACAATGGGAGAGGGAAAAACTATGGCGAAAAGCATGATGGATCAGGATATGCTGAAGGTGCTCTACAGCGAGGAGCAGATCAGGACGCGCGTGCAGGAGATGGGCGACACGCTCTACGAGCAGTTCAAGGACCGCAACCCGCTGTTCCTCGGCGTGCTCAAGGGCAGCTTCATCTTCATGGCGGACATCGTCCGCGCCTGTCAGATCAAGAGCGACATCGAGTTCATCGCGGTGTCGTCCTACCAGAACGGCACGTCCTCGTCCGGCGTGGTGCAGATCACGCACGACCTGCAGCAGGACATTACGGGCCGCGAGATCGTGGTCATCGAGGATATTCTGGACTCCGGCAATACCCTCTACTTCCTCAAGAACTATTTCCTCACCAAAGGCGCCAAGAGCGTGACGGTCGTTACTCTGCTCGATAAGCCCGCCCGCCGCGTCAAGCCCATCACGGCCGATCTCGCGGGCTTTGAGGTCCCCGACGAGTTCGTCGTGGGCTACGGGCTGGATTACGCCCAGCAGTACCGCAATATGCCGTACATCGGCGTGCTCAAGCCAGAGGTCTACAGCAAGTAAGGCCGTAGCCCACACGCCCTGAAAGGGGCGGCGCGCGTAAGCGCGTACAAGCATTTTGCCGCAGGCAAAATCTTGGAACGGGACGGATTCATTCCGTACCGTTCAGAGTAAGATCAAAGGGCTCCCGCCGCGCCTGCGCGGTGGGAAGGGCTACGGGCTGGATTACGCCCAGCAGTACCGCAATATGCCGTACATCGGTGTGCTCAAGCCAGAGGTCTACAGCAAGTAAGGCCGGCGTATGATGGAAAAAGCGCCGCAGGCTTTGCGCCGCGCACGGCGCAAATGATCTTGACTGTTATTTCTGACGACATGCGCGTCTGAAATAACACATCTCGCGAAGTGAGCGTCGAGCCGCTGCGGCGGAGAGGCGCAGAGCGAAGCGCATCCAAATATCAAAAAAGTCCGTAGGACTTTTTTGAAGAATCGAAAAGAGGCGCTCGTCGCCTCTTTTCTTCAAGGCAGATTCTGCTGCCGCAAAAGGAGGGAAAACCTTTGACCCAGACCAAACGACCCAATTATGTGCTGTGGATGCTGTGCGTTTTCATGCTGCTTTCGGCCGCCTCGTATTTCTTCCGCCCCAAGGAGCCGGAGATCTCCTATGCTGAGGTCGTGCAGCTCTTTGAACAGGAGAAGGTGAAGTCCTTCACCGTGCAGGACACCACGCTCACGCTCAAGCTGCGCGAGGCGGTGGACGGCAAGACGGAGCTCCGGAAGGAGCTCTACGACTTCGACCTTTTCTACGACGACCTCAACGACCTTGTCGTGGAGCAGAAGGCCGCCGGCATTCTGGAGGACTATAACTACTCCGCCAACCACTCACCTAACTACCTTGCCATTGCCCTGCCCTATGTGATCGCCGTCGCGGGGCTGTTCGCCATCTGGTACTTTTTCTCCATGCGCGCCTCCGGCGGCGGGAACGACCGTATGGCGAAGTTCGGCAACGCCACCTTCCGGCACGGCAGCGAGAGCGCCCGCAAGACCACCTTTGCCGATGTTGCGGGCGCGGACGAGGAGAAGGAGGAGCTTGCGGAGATCGTGGATTTCCTGCGCGACCCGCAAAGGTTTGTCGAGCTTGGCGCGCGTATTCCCAAGGGCGTGCTGCTCGTCGGCCCTCCGGGCACGGGCAAGACGCTGCTCGCCCGCGCGGTCGCGGGTGAGGCGGGCGTGGAGTTCCTCTCCATCTCCGGCTCGGACTTTGTGGAGATGTACGTCGGCGTCGGCGCAAGCCGCGTGCGCGACCTGTTCGAGCAGGCCAAGAAGGCGGCTCCCTGCATCATTTTCATCGACGAGATCGACGCGGTCGGCCGCCAGCGCGGCACCGGCCTCGGCGGCGGTCACGATGAGCGCGAGCAGACGCTCAACCAGCTGCTCGTCGAGATGGACGGCTTCGGCACGAACGACGGCGTGGTCGTTCTCGCGGCGACCAACCGCGCGGACATCCTCGACCCCGCGCTGCTGCGTCCCAGCCGCTTTGACCGCCAGATCTACGTCGGCTATCCCGACATCAAGGGGCGCGAGGACGTTTTGAAGATCCACACCGCCAACAAGCCGCTTGCCGAGGACGTGGACCTTGCCAAGGTCGCGCGGGGCACGGCGGGCTTTACCGGCGCGGACCTTGAGAACCTTTCCAACGAGGCGGCGCTGCTGTGCGCGCGCCGCGGCGACCAATTCATCACCATGGCGGACTTCGAGGAGGCGGAGATCAAGGTCCTCGCCGGACCTGAGAAGCGCAGCCGCGTTGTGCCGGAGCACGAGCGGAAGCTGACCGCCTATCACGAGGCGGGCCATGCCGTCGTGATGCACGCGCTGCCGACGCACGAGCCCGTCCACCGCATCACCATCGTTCCGCGCGGACACGCGGGCGGTATGACCATTTCGCTGCCCGATGAGGACCGCTCCTACCAGTCCAAGTGCTACATGGAGGAGCAGATCGTCTCGCTCCTCGGCGGGCGCGCGGCGGAGAAGCTGATGCTCGGCGACATTTCCACCGGCGCCTCGAACGACATCGAGCGCGCCTCGCACATCGCGCGCAAGATGGTCACGGCCTACGGCATGAGCGAGAAGCTCGGCTCCATCGCCTTTGAGAGCGGGCACGACGAGGTGTTCATCGGCAAGACGATGGGCCAGACGCGCAGCTACTCGGAAAAGACCGCCGCCGAGATCGACGACGAGGTCAAGGCCATCATCGACCGCGCGTATGCGCGCTGCGAGGAGATCTTGACGGCACGGCGCGAGGTGCTGACCGCCGTGGCGGAATATCTGCTCGCCCACGAGACGATGACCGGCGAGGAATTTGAGCGAATGGTCGGCGAAAAAGCCTGATGGGCAAAAGGACGAATGGAAAAAGTGACGCAGGGACGGGCATTTGCCATTCCCTGCGTCACTTTTTTCTTTTCTTGCGAAAATCTTTATTGTGCAAAGTGACAAGAGCATTTGTCCTCGTGGGGAAAACAGAAAAGCAATAGATATTCTCAATAAATGGACTTGAGTCCGCGATGTGTAGACAAATGCACATGAAATTTGAAGACAGCCGTGGGAAAACGACCGGAAACGACCGAAAATTCTGACAGATTCGACGCTTGAAATCCATTCAACGGTTCGATAAAATAAACTGCAACCAAAAGGGGCGGACGCCCCGCTTGCCGCGGCAGCGCGGCAGAAAGTCAGGAGGATATGAATATGAAGAAGATTCTTGCACTCGTCCTTGCGCTCGCAATGGCGCTCGCACTGGTCGCCTGCGGCGACAAGGGCGGCGAACAGCAGGAGGACGGCACGCCCAACACCACCGGCGAAGAGAAGGTCGTGAAGATCGGCGTCTTCGAGCCGCTCACCGGCGACAACGGCGCTGGCGGCAAGCAGGAGGTGCTTGGTATGCAGTATGCCAACTACGTCCAGCCCACCGTCGACATCAACGGCGAGACCTACAAGGTCCAGCTGGAGGTCGTCGATAACCGTACCGCAGCCGAGAACGGCCCGTCCGCGGCCGCTGAGCTGGTCAACAAGGGCGTGAGCATCGTGCTCGGCTCCTACGGCTCCGGCGTGTCCATGGCCGGCGGCACCGTGTTCGCCGAGGCCGGCGTGCCCGCCATCGGCGTCACCTGCACCAACCCGCAGGTCACTTCCGACTGCGACGTTTATTTCCGCATCTGCTTCCTCGATCCCTTCCAGGGCACGGTCCTCGCGAACTATGCCTACAAGGAGCTGGGCGTCGACACCGCTTACCTGCTCGGTATGCTCGGCAGCGACTACGATCAGGGCCTGATCTACTACTTCACGCAGGCCTTTGAGAAGCTCGGCGGTACCGTCGTTGCCGAGAACTTCCCCGAGGGCAATGCCAACTTTGTTTCCTACATCAACAACGCCAAGGCTGCCAACGCCGGCGTCATTTTCTCCCCCGTCTCCATCAACTATGCGCAGCTGATCGTTGAGGCCGCCGCCGCGCAGGGCTTCGAGGGCACGATCCTCGGCGGCGACACGCTCGACAGCAACATGGTCGTTGAGGCCGCCAAGGGCAAGGATGTCGATGTTAAGATCACGACCTTCTATCAGGAGGGTGGTAATCCCGAGTTCGACGCCGGCATCAAGGAGTGGATCAATGCCAACGCCGACGCCAAGACCAACAACGGCGGCAACGACATGGTCTCCGCCGTCACCGTCATGGGCTACGACGCTTACTTCACCGCGCTCGAGGCCATCAAGGCTGCCGGCAGCACCGCTCCCGCCGACATCCTTGCTGCTCTGCCCGGCGTGACCTACTCCGGCATCTCCGGCGAGATCGCCTTCGACGACATCGGCGACGCCAAGCGCGACGCGGCCTACATCAAGACCGCCAACACCGAGACCGGTGCGTGGGACTTCGTGAAGATCCAGGGCATCGACTGAGAAAAGCCCACAAATCTCTCCACAAGCAGCAAACTTGGCGGGGCTTTCGCCCCGCCAAGTTTTCCCCGTTTTTCGCTTTCCTCTGATATCCTACCAACAGGAGGTTTTCCATGCAGGGAATTTTACCGTATCTGATCAGCGGTATCTCTGTGGGAGGTCAGTACGCGCTCATCGCCATCGGCTACACGCTGGTCTACGGCATTCTGCGCCTCATTAACTTTGCCCACGGCGATGTCTTTATGGTGGCAGGCCTGATCATGGTCTACACCACCGCGTCCATGCCCATGTACATTTCGATCCCGCTGGTGCTCATCTTCACCGTCATTCTCGGCTTTGCCATCGAGCGCGTGGCCTATAAGCCGCTGCGCACGGCGCCGCGTATGTCGCTGATGATCAGCGCCATCGGTGTGAGTTACCTCATCCAGAATCTCGCGTTCTACCTGACCGGCGGCCTGCCGCAGCCGGTCAAGACGCCCATTCCGTGGATCTCCGACACCGTGACGCTCTTCGGCGCGTCCACCAAGCGCGTCACGGTCGTGACGCCTCTTCTGACCATCGCGCTCGTCTTTGCGCTCGTCGCGCTCATCAAAAAGACCAAGATCGGCATGGGAATGCGTGCCGCCGCCAAGGACTTTGAGACGGCGCAGCTTATGGGCGTGAAGATCAATTCTGTCATTTCCATGACCTTTGTTATCGGCTCGTTCCTCGCCGCGGTCGGCGCGATGCTCTATTTTACGAACTATCCCACGGTGGCGATCACCTCCGGCGGTATGCCCGGCCTGAAGGCCTTCGTCGCGGCGGTGTTCGGCGGCATCGGCTCCATTCCCGGCGCGGTGGTCGGCGCGTTCCTGATCGGCCTTTGCGAGGAGATCATCAAGGGCCTCGGCCAGTCCACCTTCTCCGATGCGTTCACCTTTGCGCTGCTGATCATCGTGCTGTGCGTCAAGCCCACGGGACTGTTCGGCGAAAAGGTCACGGACAAGGTGTAAGGAGGGGTGAAGATGAAAAAGAAAACGATCGGCAAAGAGTATATCTTCACCGCGCTCATCCTGTTCGTTGTGCTGGCGGTCACGATGGTCCTCGACTCCCAGCTCCCGGGCTATCACATTGTGATCAAGGTCATCAAAAAGGCGTCGGTCTATTCCCTCGTCGCCGTTTCGATGAACCTGCTCAACGGCTTTACAGGCCTTTTCTCCCTCGGTCAGGCGGGCTTTATGCTCCTCGGCGCGTATTCCTACGCGGTGCTGTGCATCCCGGCCGCCAAGCGCGCGGGCGTATACCAGTATTTTGACGGCGGTATCGTGAAGTTCTCCCTGCCGGAGATCTTCGCGGGCTTCCTCGGTGACAAGGTCGGCTCGGCGGTCGGCATGATCCTCGCGCTGCTTGTCGGCGGTCTGATCGCGGCGTTCTTCGCCTATCTGATCGGTCTGCCCGTGCTGCGTCTGAAGAGCGACTACCTCGCCATTGCGACCCTCGGCTTTGCCGAGATCATGCGCACCATTATCCAATGGAACGCCATCGGTCCGCTGACCAACGCCTCGAACCTTCTCAAGGGCTATCCCGATTTCAGCAGCGCGACCGCGTACCTGCTGCTCATCGGCGTGTTCATCGCGTGCGTTGTGCTGCTGGTGAACTCCACCTACGGCCGCGCGTTCAAAGCCATCCGCGACGACGAGGTCGCCGCCGAGGCGATGGGCATCAATCTTGCCCACCACAAGCGCCTTGCCTTCGTCATTTCCTCGTTCTTCGCGGGCGTCGGCGGCGGTATGCTGGCGATGTACATGGGCGCGGTGCAGGCGATGTCGTTCCGAAGCAGCATGACCTATGAGATCTTGCTGCTGGTCGTCATCGGCGGCATCGGCTCCATCACCGGCAGCGTGCTCACGAGCTTCCTCTACATCGCGGCGCTCGAGTGGCTGCTGCGCGGTCTGGATACCGGCAAGTTCCTCGGCATCACGGCGCCGGGCCTCTTCAAGAACGGCTTCCGCATGGCGGTCATCTCCGTCATCATCATGGTCGTCGTGCTCTTCTTCCGCAAGGGCATCATGGGCGATAAGGAGCTGCCCGATCTCCTGCGCCGTCATACAAAGAAGGGAGGCGGCGAGAAATGAGCCAAAACGTTCTGCGTCTCGACAATATTACGATGCAGTTCGGCGGCGTCGTCGCCGTCGACAACCTGAGCCTTGAGGTCAACGAGGGCGAGATCGTCGCGCTCATCGGTCCCAACGGCGCGGGCAAGACCACCATCTTTAACCTCATCACGGGCGTCTACGCGCTTACCGAGGGCCGCGTCATTTTCGACGGTACAGTCGTCGGACAGGGCGACGCCATCATCAAGGACGATATGCGCGAAACGGATGTCAAGCCCTTCCGCAAGCAGCCCTACGACATCATGTCCCGCGGCATGGCGCGCACATTCCAGAACATCCGCCTGTTCAAGAGCGAAACGGTCTACAACAACGTTCTCACCGCGTGCCACGCGGAGGCGGACTACAACATCTTCCAGTCGCTCTGGCGCCTCAAGGTCGGTCCCAAATGGCTGACGAAGTACTATTACCAGGAAAAGGCTCTGCGCGAAAAGACCGAGGAGCTTTTGAAGATCATGGGCATCTGGGAGCAGCGCGACATGATCGCCGTCAACCTGCCCTACGGCCAGCAGCGCAAGCTGGAGATCGCCCGCGCGCTTGCGACCGATCCCAAGCTGCTGCTGCTCGACGAGCCCGCCGCCGGCATGAATCCGGAGGAGACGCTTGCCCTGATGGACCTCATCCGCGAGATCCGCGACCGCTTCGACCTGACCGTGCTCATCATCGAGCATCACATGGACCTCGTGATGAACGTCTCCGACCGCATCTTTGTGCTCAACTTCGGCAAGCCTCTTGCCGAGGGAACGCCCGCGGAGATCCAGAGCAACCCCGAGGTCATCGAGGCCTATCTCGGAAAGGAGGACGACGGCGATGGCGATGCTTGAAATTCGCGACCTGAACGTTTACTACGGCGGCATCCACGCCCTCAAGGGCATCTCGCTCGAGGTCGAGGAGGGGCAGATCGTCTCGATGATCGGCTCCAACGGCGCGGGCAAATCGTCCATGATGAACGCCATCTCCGGCCTTGTGAAGTACAAGTCCGGCGAGATCCTCTACAAGGGTCAGCCGCTGCCGACCGCCGCGAACAAGGTCGTCCAGCTCGGCGTGTGTCAGGTGCCGGAGGGCCGCCTGATCTTCGCGAACCTCACCGTTTACGAGAACCTGAAGGTCGGCGCGTACCTCCGCAGCGACAAGGACGGCATCGAGCGCGACCTCAAGCGCGTGTATGAGATTTTCCCGCGCTTGGAGGAGCGCAAAAATCAGATCGCCGGCACGCTCTCCGGCGGCGAGCAGCAGATGCTGGCGATGGGCCGCGGCATCATGTCCGCGCCCGACCTCATTATGCTCGACGAGCCGTCCCTCGGCCTCGCGCCGCTGCTGGTCAACACCATTTTTGATACCATCCGCGAGATCAAGGCCATGGGCAAGACCATTCTGCTCGTGGAGCAGAATGCGCTCAAGGCGCTCTCTGTCGCGGACAACGCCTATGTTCTCGAGCAGGGCCGCATCACCAAGTCCGGCCCGGGCAAAGAACTGCTCAAGGACCCCGCCATCGCGGAGGCCTATCTCGGCAAGGCGGCTCGCTGAGCCGAACCATAAATTTTGGAGGTAATTCCCAATGGCTAAAACGGCACAGGATGTCATGCAGCTCATTCGTGAGCAGGGCATCAAGATGGTCGATTTCAAAATGGTCGATATCAACGGCCAGTACCGCCATGTGACCATTCCCGCCCAGAATTTTACCGAAGCGACCATGACCGACGGCATCGGCTTCGACGCCTCGAACTACGGCTATGCCGTGGTCGAAAAGAGCGACATGGTCTTTATTCCCGACCCCGCTACCGCGCAGATCGACCCCTTCTGTGAGGTCTCCACCCTGTCGATGACCGGCAACGCCATGATCATCGACTACCCCCACAACCGCCCGCTCGACCAGTATCCGCGCAACATCGTGCTGGCGGCGGAGCAGTATATGCGTGATACCGGCATCGCCGACACGATGCTCATTCTGCCGGAATTTGAGTTCTATCTCTTCGACGATGTAGCATGGAAGGTCGCGCCGAACGAGATCGGCATGAGCCTCGACGCCGAGCAGGCGCATTGGAACGGCGACATCAACGGCCGCGGCGTCATCGTCCCGCGGCAGGGCCACTACCACATTGCCAAGCCGCTCGACCGCACCTACGAGTGCCGCAGCGAGATGTGCCTGCGCATGGAGGAGGCCGGCATCCCCATCAAGTATCACCACCCCGAGGTCGGCGGCGCGGGCCAGTTCGAGATCGAGCCGAAGCTCGGCGAGATGAGCAAGATGGCCGACGCGACCATGCTCATCAAGTACATCATCCACAACACCGCCCTCAAGTACGGCAAGAGCGCCACGTTCATGCCCAAGCCCGTCTACGGCGAGGCCGGCAGCGGAATGCACGTCCATATGCTGCTCTTAAAGGACGGCGAGCCGGTGTTCTCCGACGACAACGGCTACTCGCACCTCAGCCGGGAGGCCCACTGGTTCATGGGCGGTCTTCTCAAGCACATCCATTCCCTCTGCGCCATCACGAATCCCAGCACCAACTCCTTCAAGCGTCTGGTGCCGGGCTTTGAGGCGCCCGTCACCGTCGGCTATGCCACGAGCAACCGCAGCGCGGTCATCCGCATCCCCGCCTACGCCAAGACGCCGAATATGCGCCGCTTTGAGCTGCGCAATCCGGACGCCACCTGCAACCCGTACTTCTGCTACGCGGCGCTGCTGATGGCCGGTCTTGACGGCATTGAAAACAAGATCGACCCGCACGAAAACGGCTGGGGCCCCTACGACGTCAACCTCTACACCCTCTCCGACGAGGAGAAGGCCAAGCTGCAGGGTCTGCCCACCTCGCTTGACGCGGCGCTTGACGCGCTCGAGGCCGACCACGACTATCTCACGAAGGGCGGCGTGTTCCCCGAAGCGCTGCTCCGCAGCTTCATTGCCGCCAAGCGCAGGGAATGCGCGGCCATGGCCGCCATCCCGCATCCCGCGGAATTCGAACGCTACTACAACCTGTAAAAAACTGCGCGCATCCATCGGGGGACCGCCTTCCGGCGGCTCCCCCCTTTACGCGTCCGACACCACGCTCCGCGCCGCGCGGAGAGCAAAGGAGAACGATCATGGAACAAGTCCTGCTGGATCAGATCATCGCCCTGCGCGCACAGCTCCACGCCTGCGCGGAGGTCTCCGGCCGCGAGGTCGTGACAAAGCACACCCTGCTGACCTTCCTGCGCGAGCATACCTCGCTGGAGCTTCATGAGCTTGCGGGCGGCTTCTACGCCGCGCACCGTGAGCCGGAGGGCACAAAGCCCACAGTCGCGCTGCGCGCGGATTACGACGCTCTGGCAACGCCCGAGGGCGGCGCGGCGCACCTGTGCGGTCACGACGGACATGCCGCGGCGCTGTGCGGCGTCGCGCTGATGCTTGAGGGGCAGTCCATCGGGCACAGCGTATTTCTGCTCTTTCAGGGCACGGAGGAGACCGGTGCGGGCGCGGCGCTGTGCTGTGAGCTTTTTGACCGCGAGAAGGTCGACGAGATCTACGGCGCACACAACCTGCCGGGCTTTCCGTTCGGCGCGGTGCTCACCCGCGCGGGCACCTTTGCCTGCGCCAGCCGCGGCGTGACGATTCATTTTGTTGGTAAGCCCGCCCACGCCGCCTATCCCGAGACCGGCATCTCCCCCGCTCCCGCAGTCGGACAGCTGTTGGTCGATCTGCCCGCGCTCGCCGCGCCCGAGCAGTACCGCGGCATCACGCTCTGCACCGTCATCGGCGCGCAGATGGGCGAAAAGGCCTTCGGCGCGGCGGCGGAGTCTGCCGAGCTGTGGCTGACGCTTCGCGGCGAGCACGACGACGATCTCGCGCGGCTCCGCCGCAGTGTGCTCACCCGCGCGCAGGAGCTGGCCCACAAGAACCATCTGGAGTTTTCCTTTGAAGAACAGGACATTTTCCCCGCCACGGAAAACGACGCGCTCTACGCCAGCCGCGTCATGCGCGTGTGCCGCGGCACGCTCCTGCATGACCCGATGCGCTGGAGCGAGGATTTCGGCCACTATCTGCACCGCTGCCGCGGTGCGTTCTTCGGCGTGGGCGCGGGCGAGGATCACCCGCAGATCCACACCGAGCACTACGAATACCCCGACGCGCTTCTGGAGCCGACCGTCGAGGCGTTTCGGGCGCTGCTCACCAGCGAATGAGAAAAGACCTGCGCCGCGCGGCGCAGGTCCTTTCTTTTGTTTGTTAAGGCAATACCGCATAATGGAACAAGAGCGATTTGCCCGCAAAGCGCCGCGGCTTTCATTGTGCGGTGTTGCCTTAAGCCTTTTTGCGGATGAGGATGAACGGGGTGCATTGCCCCTCCTGTCCTGCGGGATTGTCGCGCACGATCTCACAGAGCTGCTCGTCCGTCAGCGTGACGTTGCGGCACTTGCCGAGGATCACGCAGTCGATGTCGCTCGCGTCAATGATCATGGCCTTCACGCCGGTCTTTTCGTAGATCTCATCGCAGACGCCGGAGGGGTTTTCGGGATTGAGAATACCGTAGTCCACATACTCCTTGAACGAAATATCGTAGTCGATCAAACCGTCGATGCCGTCCACCTCGTGTCCGCAGACCTTGTAGAACACGCCCTTCTTGCCGAAGAGCTTCGTCACCGCCGAGCAGAAGGCCGCCAGCAGCACGCGCGGCAGGCCGCAGATCATAATGATGAGCTGCATCTTGTGCGGCGTGCCCGCGCCGGGGCCCGCGGGCGTGACGTGTACGAAGCGGCACAGCAGCTTTGCCCAGAAGCCGGGGTGGATGTCCTTGCGGTAGACGATGCGCTTCTGGCACAGGGCGATGACCTTCTCGCTGATGCTCAGCAGGTCGCCCTCCTCATAGAGCGGCTTGACGTAGCGCTCGATCAGGTCGATATAGTTCTCGCCGATCTGGACGAAATGCGTCTGAATGGCGTGGCGCTGATAGACGCCGGTCGAGGTCTCGATCTCAACCTTTTTGGACTCATTTGCAACAAATTCCATGAAAAAATGCCTCTTTCGTGCAGGATGATCAAGTGTGCATTTATTGTACCACAAAATCCGCAAAAAGCTACTGTTATTTGCAAAAAGATAAAAATTCGGAAAAGCGCGGCGAACGCCGCGCCTTTCGCTTGCTTATTGTCCTCTCTGCGCCTGCGGCATCTCCCATGCCAGATGGTCGGTGTGGAGCAGATGATGCGATTTCTCCGAGGGGCTTGCCGAGATAGTCGCGATAGAGCGCCTGCACGTCGGGATTTTCGTGCGAGAAGCGCAGCGCTTCGCCCTTGTCGAGCCGCCAGAGCACGCCGCCGCGTGCCTCCGCCAGCTCCTGCCCGTCATGAATGGGCTGACCGCCGCCGCCCGCGCAGCCGCCGGGACAGGCCATGACCTCGACAAAGTCATAGCTGACCTCGCCACGCTCGATGGCGTTGAGCAGCTTCCGCGCGTTGCCGAGTCCGCTCACCACCGCGACCTTCACCTCACCCGCCGTGGGAATGCTGAAGCTCGCCTCCTTCCAGCCGTCCATGCCGCGCACGGCGGTGAAGGCGTCGGGATCGGGGTTCTCGCCGGTCACGAGGTAGTACGCCGAGCGGAGCGCGGCGTCCATCACGCCGCCGGTCGCGCCGAACACGACCGCCGCGCCCGTGCCGCTGCCGAGCGGGGAGTCGAACTCCTCCTCCGGCAGATGGACGGGGGAAATATGGTTCGCACGGAGCATGATGTCCAGCTCGCGCGTGGTGATGCTCACGTCAACGTCGGGAATACCATCCTCGCCGCGCATGGTCGGAAGCGTACACTCGCTCTTCTTTGCGACGCACGGCATGATGGACACGACAAACAGCCGCTTGGGATCAATGCCGATCCTCTCGGCAAAGTAGGTCTTGGCAATGGCGCCGAACATCTGCTGCGGGGATTTCGCGGTGGAAAGCTCCTCCGTCCGCTCGGGATACTGCGACTTGAGAAAGCGCACCCAGCCCGGGCAGCAGGAGGTAAACATCGGCCAGCGGTAGTCCTTTTTGTGCGTGAAACGCTCAAGAAACTCGCTGCCCTCCTCCATGATGGTGAGGTCGGCGGCAAAGTCGGTGTCGAACACATAGTTGAAGCCCAGCTCGCGCAGAGCAGCCGCCATGCGCTTGGGCGTGGCAAACTCCGGCGAAAGGTTGAACTGCTCCGCCCAGGCCGCGCGCACCGCCGGCGCGACCTGCACGACCGTGACGGTGTTGGGGTCGTCGATGGCGTCAAAGACGATTCCCGTGTCGTCGCGCTCCCGCAGCGCCGCCGTGGGGCAATGCGTGATGCACTGGCCGCAGTAGGTACATTCCGTATCCTGGATGCGGCGATTGCGCGAGGCGTCCACCGTCGCGCGGGAGCCGGTGCCGAGCAGATCCCATATCTTCACGGTCTGTACGTTCTCGCAGATCTGGATGCAGCGCATACACTTCACGCACTTGTCGTTCTCGCGGATGAGCGGCGTGGAGTAGTCCACCGCCTCCCGGCGCAGCTTGGTGGGATAGTGCTCGCCGCGCATATTGAAGTCGTTCGCGAGCGACTGCAGCGTGCAGTTGCCGCTGCGCGAGCAGCTCGTGCAGCTCGTGTCGTGCTCGGAGAGGATCAGCCGCAGGTTGGCGCGGCGCGCCTCTCGCGCCATGGGGCTGTTGGTAAAGACCTCCATGCCGTCCGCCACCACATTGTCGCACGCGGGGACAAGGCGCTCCATGCCCTTGACCTCCACGCAGCACAGACGGCAGGCAGCGATCTCGTTGACGTCCTTTAAGTAGCAGAGCGTCGGAATGTTGATGTTGAGCATCCGCGCGGCCTCGAGGATCGTGGTCGTCTCGGGCACCGTGATGCTCTTATGGTCGATGGTCAGCGTCACATTCTTTACCATTTGCCCTTCCTCCCTCCGCGGAAAATGCCGTAGCCGAAGTGGTCGCAGCGCAGGCAGCGGGACGCCTCGGCGTAAGCCTCCTCGTCCGTCAGGCCGCACTCGATGCACTTGAAGTCGCGCTTGCGCTCGTCGGCCTCGCGCTCGGTGGTGTTGATGCGGCCATGGGGCGGCTTGTTGTTCAGCCGTGCAGTTGGGACCTCCACACCCACGTCGATGACATGGTGATAGCCGAGGTATTCGTCGATGTTCGCCGCCGCGACCTTGCCCGCCGCGATGGCGCGGATGACGGTGGCCGGATCCGTGACGCAGTCGCCGCCGGCAAATACGCCGTCCATGTTGTCGATCTGGCCGCTGGCCTCGGCAACAAAGGCGCCGCGCTTGATGGTGATCTTGCTCTGCTCGAAGCCGTGTGTTTCCACGCCCTGTCCGATGGCGACTACGATCCCATCCGCCGCGATGCGCTTTTCAAAGAGCTTTGCCTTCTCCGGCTTGGGCCGGCCCTTATCATCCATCTCGCCGATGATCTGCGGCTGCGTCCAGAGCGCGACCGCATGGCCCTGCCCGTTCGTCTCGATGCGCACGGGGGCCTGCAATGTGACCAGCTCCACGCCCTCGGCGACCGCACCCTCGACCTCCTCGGTCAGCGCGGTCATATCCTCCCGGCGGCGGCGATAGACGCAACTCACCTTACGCGCGCCGAGGCGCACTGCGCTGCGGCATACATCCATCGCGACGTTGCCGCCGCCGATGACCACGATCTCCTTGCCGCGGAAATCGGGCATGTGATCGTCGCCGATCTCGCGCAGCATCTCGACCGCGGACATGACGCCCTCGGCGTCCTCTCCTTCGATGCCGGTCTTTTTATCCGTGTGTGCGCCGAGTGCAAGATAGAGCGCGTCGTACCGGCTGCGCAGCTCGTCGAAGGTGATCTCGTCTCCGATGTCCACATTGACCTTCGCATCAATGCCGACGGAGAGGAGCGACGCGATCTCCGCGTCCAGGATCTCGCGCGGCAGACGGTAGGCGGGAATGCCGTAGCGCAGCATACCGCCGAGCTTCGCCCGCTTTTCATACACCGTAACCTTGTGGCCCATCAGTGCGAGGTAGTACGCCGCGGAAAGACCGCTCGGCCCGCCGCCGACGATGGCGACCGTCTTGCCGGTCTCCTCAGCGCAGGCGGGATGGGGCACATAGCCCGCGTGGTCCACCGCGTAGCGCTTGAGCCCTCGGATATTCACCGCGTCGTCGATCATGTTGCGGCGGCAGCGCGCCTCACAGGGATGCTCGCAGATGTACGCGCAGGCGGAGGGGAAGGGGTTATCCTGCCGGATGAGCCGCACAGCGTCCGCGTAGCGGCCGTACTTCACCAGCACGGTGTAGCCCGGAATGTCCACGCCCGCAGGGCACAGCGCCACGCAGGGGACGGGATTCTGCATCCCGCCGAGGCAGCGGTGGCGCAGAACGTGCTCTTCATAGTCGTCGCGGAAGCCCTGGATGCCGTCGAGCACCAGCCGCGCCGCGTCGCGCCCGATGGCGCAGTCCGCGCTGTTGACGATCACGCGCGCCGTGCGCTCGATGAGCGCGATGGTCTCCATCGTCGCCTTGCCGTCGAGCACGCTCTCCATCAAATCGGAGAGCTGACCGAGGCCGACGCGGCAGGGCACGCACTTGCCGCAGGTCTGCGCGTGACAGAGGTTCAAAAAGTTCATCGCAAGATCCACCGGGCACAGTCCCGGAGGGCTGGCGGCAATGCGCCGCTCCACGTCGCGGTACAGTCCGTCGATCACGGTCTGGGCGCGCGACGGCGTCATAATGTCAAGTCTCGACAAAACCTTCACACCTTTCCGAATCGCAAAACGCGGGCACATCCTACGGCGCGCCCGCTGTCTTTTAATTATAGAACATTTCTATAGGTGATGTAAAGATGAATTTTTTATACGAATCGCCAAAAATGCAGGCTGTCTCTGCCTTTCTCCGCGCAAAAAGGAGGGCTGCCCTTCGGCAGCCCTCCTGAATGGGACCTTGCTTACTTCTTGTCGTACATATCAATGAGCTTGACGAGGTGCTCGTAGCGCTCCTTGGCGGCTTCCTCGTTGCGGGCAAACAGAGTGTCGGCACGCTCGGGGAACTCGCGGGTCAGACGGCTGTAACGGGCCTCGTTCATCAGGAACTCCTGATAGCCGCCCGCAGGCGCCTTGGAGTCGAGGGTGAACTTCTGCTCGGCAGCGGGGTTGAAGCGGAACAGGTTCCAGTAGCCGCACTCGACGGCCTTCTTCATTTCCTTCTGGCAGTTCATCATGCCGCCCTTGATGGAGTGCATCTCGCAGGGGCTATAGCCGATGATGAGGGACGGGCCGTTGTAAGCCTCGGCCTCGCAGATGGCCTTGATGGTCTGCGCGGGGTTGGCGCCCATGGCGACCTGCGCGACGTAGACGTAGCCATACTGCATCGCGATCTCGGAGAGGCTCTTCTTCTTGGTCTCCTTACCGGCTGCCGCAAACTGCGCGACCTGACCGATGTTGGAAGCCTTGGACGCCTGTCCGCCGGTGTTGGAGTAGACCTCGGTATCAAAGACGAAGATGTTGACGTCCTTGTTCTGGGCGATGACGTGGTCGAGACCGCCGTAACCGATATCGTAGGCCCAGCCGTCGCCGCCGAAGATCCACTGGGACTTCTTGGCGAGGTATTCCTTCTTGTCGAGAATCTCGGCGGCCAGCTTGCAGGCGGCGCAGTCACAGAACTTCTCGCCCTTGGCCTTGAGCTCGGCGGCGTGCTCCGCAAACTGCGGAACAGCGGCAAGCTCGTCGACGGTGGCGATGCTCGCCATCAGCGCGGCAACGTAGGCCTTGGTAGCCTCGGCGTTGGCCTTGCCGTCGGTGAAGGTGTCGAGCCACTTCTGCGCGGCTTCCTTGAGCTCGGGACGCGCCCACTCGACAGCGATCAGCTCGCGGGTCTTGTCGGCAAGGTCCTCACGGATCTTCTCCTGACCGATGAACATACCGAAGCCATGCTCGGCGTTGTCCTCGAACAGGGAGTTGCACCACGCGGGGCCGTGGCCGTTCTTATCCGTGCAGTACGGGGAGGTAGCGCCGGGGCCGCCCCAGATGGACGAGCAGCCGGTGGCGTTGGAGATGTACATACGGTCGCCGAAGAGCTGGGTGATGAGACGCGCGTAGCTCGTCTCGGCGCAGCCGGCGCAGGAGCCGGAAAACTCGAGCATGGGCTGCATGAACTGGCTGCCCTTGACGGTGGTATCCTGCATATCGGCCTTGGGCGCGACCTCGTCCAGGCAGTAGTCGAAGACCTCCTGCTGCTTGAGCTCGCCCTCCTGCGGGACCATGGTCAGCGCGCCGACCGGGCACTGGCCGATGCAGACGCCGCAGCCCATGCAGTCGAGCGGGGAGATGGCCATGGTGTACTTATAGACGCCCTTGCCCTTACCGGCCTTGATGTCAACGATCTTGGCAGCGGCGGGAGCGTTCTTGGCCTCCTCCTCGGTGAGAGCAAAGGGACGGATGGTAGCGTGCGGGCAGACGTAGGCACAGTTGTTGCACTGGATGCACTTGGTCTCGTCCCAGGTGGGAACGGAGACGGCGACGCCGCGCTTCTCGTAAGCGGCAGCGCCCAGCTCCCACTGGCCGTCCACGTGCGGCATGAAGGCGGAAACCGGCAGGCTGTCGCCGTCCATGCGGTCGATGGGGTCGAGAATGTCCTTGACCTGCTTGACCAGCTCCGGCTTGCCCTTGAGCACCTCGGCCTTGTCCTCGTCCACGGCGTTGGCCCAATCGGCGGGAACGTCGATCTTCTTGTAGGCGGTGGCGCCGAGGTCGATGGCTTTGTGGTTCATATCGACGATGTCCTGGCCCTTCTTCAGGTAGGAGTGCGTTGCGGCATCCTTCATGTACTGGATGGCCTGCTCCTCGGGCATGACCTTGGCGAGGGAGAAGAACGCGGACTGAAGGATGGTGTTGTTGCGCTTGCCCATGCCGATCTCGATGGCGAGGTCGATGGCGTTGATGGTGTAGAGCTGGATGTTGTTCCTGGCGATGTAGCGCTTGGCGTCCGCCTTGAGGTGATGGTTCAGCTCATCGAAATCCCACTGGCAGTTGATCATGAACACGCCGCCGGGCTTGACGTCGTCGACCATCTTGAAGCCCTTGATGATGTAGCTCGGGTTGTGGCAGGCGACGAAGTCGGCCTTGTTGATGTAGTAGGGGCTCTTGATGGGCTTGTCGCCAAAGCGCAGGTGGCTGATGGTCACGCCGCCGGTCTTCTTGGAGTCATACTGGAAGTATGCCTGAACATACTTGTCGGTATGGTCGCCGATGATCTTGATGGAGTTCTTGTTCGCGCCGACGGTACCGTCGCCGCCAAGGCCCCAGAACTTGCACTCGATGGTGCCTTCCGCCGCGGTGTTCGGGCAGTTCTTGTCCTCGGGGAGGGAGAGGCCGGTCACGTCATCGACGATGCCGATGGTGAACTGACGCTTCATCTCGTCCTTCTTCAGCTCGCTGTAAACGGCGAAGACGGAAGCGGGCGGGGTATCCTTGGAGCCGAGACCGTAACGGCCGCCGATGACCTGAATGTCGGTCTTGCCGGCGTTGGCGAGCGCGGTGACGACGTCGAGGTACAGGGGCTCGCCCTGTGCGCCGGGCTCCTTGGTGCGGTCGAGGACGGCGATCTTCTTGCAGGTCGCGGGAATGGCCTCGAGCAGGCGCTCGGCCTTGAACGGACGGTACAGGCGGACCTTGATGAGACCGACCTTTTCACCGTGGGCGTTGAGGTAGTCGATGACTTCTTCGGCCACGTCGCAGATGGAGCCCATCGCGATGATGACGCGGTCGGCGTCGGGCGCGCCGTAGTAGTTGAACAGCTTATAGTCGGTGCCGAGCTTGGCGTTGATCTTATCCATGTAGGACTCAACGACCTCGGGCAGCGCGTCATAATACTGGTTGCAGGCTTCACGATGCTGGAAGAAAGTATCGCCGTTCTCGTGGGAGCCGCGCATATGGGGATGCTCGGGATTGAGGGCGTGCTCACGGAAGGCCTTGACGGCGTCCATGTCGCACATCTCGGCGAGGTCCTTATAATCCCAGACCGCGATCTTCTGGATCTCGTGGCTGGTGCGGAAGCCGTCGAAGAAGTTGATGAAGGGGACCTTGCCGGTCAGCGCCGCGAGATGGGCGACGGGGCTGAGGTCCATGACCTCCTGCACGTTGCCCTCGCAGAGCATGGCAAAGCCGGTCTGGCGGCAGGCCATCACGTCGGAATGGTCACCGAAGATGTTCAGCGCGTGGGTGGAAACGGTACGCGCGGAAACATGGAACACGCAGGGGAGCTGCTCGGCAGCGATCTTGTACATATTGGGGATCATCAGCAGCAGGCCCTGAGACGCCGTGTAGGTGGTCGTCAGAGCACCGGTGCCGAGGGAGCCGTGCACCGCGCCGGCCGCGCCGGCCTCGGACTGCATCTCGACGACCTTCACGCGGGTGCCGAAGATGTTCTTCAATCCGTTGGCGCTCCACTGGTCAACAAAGTCGGCCATGGGGCTCGAGGGGGTGATGGGGTAAATCGCGGCAACTTCGCTGAACGCATAGGATACATGCGCGGCAGCGTTATTACCGTCCATGGACTTCATTTTTCTTGCCATAAATGAAACCTCCTGTTATATTCGCCGCCGGGGAGCGGCGTTTTTCGCGTCATTACGCAAAAACTGACGCTATCATCATAGCACGATTTTCACCCGCTGTAAACGTCACTTTCGCAAAAAACATTCATTTTTTTGCAGGATATTATTTACATTTGGTAAGACTCTCCACATTTTTGCAATTAAATATTCAAAATATTTAATATTAACTCCTGTTTTGCAGGATATCATTCCTTTCCTCTCCGCGCCCCGCGCCGCGCTTGCCTTATGCGGCAAACTGTGATAAACTGAAAAATAAGAAAACAGGCAAGGAAAGGACGGCAGCGTATGGTCACAACGGTGCGTTCCCTCGGTTTGCAGGGCATTTCCGGTTATGAGGTCACGGTGGAGTGCTTCCTCTCGGGCGGGCTTCCCGCATTCGACGTGGTCGGCCTCGGCGACACGGCGGTGAAGGAGGCGCGCGAGCGTGTCCGCGCAGCGATCAAAAACTGCGGAGCGAAGTTCCCCGTCAGCCGCATCACGGTCAACCTTGCGCCCGCGAACCTGAAGAAAGAGGGCACGGTCTACGATCTTCCGCTGCTGCTCGGCATCCTCGCGGGCGAGGGTGAGATCGACGCGCCGGACCCGGCCTCCGCGTTCATCGGCGAGCTGTCGCTCACCGGCGCGCTGCGCCCCATCAGCGGTGTGCTGCCGATGGCGATGGCTGCGGCGCGTGCGGGCGTGAAGACTCTTTATGTCCCTGCGGCAAATGCCGCCGAGGCGACGCTGGCCGACGGCCTGACCGTCTACGGCGTGGAGAACGCGCCGCAGCTTCTGCGCCATCTGCGCGGCGAGGAACGGCTTGCCCCCGCGCAGCGCTGGGAACCGACAGTCGAGGCGGACAGCGTCCCCGATTTTGCCGACGTCATGGGACAGGAGAATGTCAAGCGCGCGCTGGAGATCGCCGCCGCAGGCTCCCACAACGTGCTCCTCATCGGCTCGCCCGGTGCGGGCAAGTCCATGCTCGCGCGGCGTCTGCCCTCCATTCTCCCCGACATGACGCATGAGGAGGCGTTGGAGTCTACCGAGATCTGGTCGGTCGCGGGACTGACCGACAGCAAGCACCCCATGCTCACGCAGCGCCCGTTCCGCTCTCCGCATCACACGCTTTCTGCCGCAGCCATGTCCGGCGGCGGCAGGGCGCTCTCTCCCGGTGAGATTTCCCTCGCCCACCACGGCGTGCTGTTTTTGGACGAGTTTCCCGAGTTCCACCGCGATGTGCTCGAATCCCTCCGCGCGCCGCTCGAGGACTGTCTCTTATACACATCTGACGCTGCCGACG
>ERZ1027001.287-NODE-287-length-36543-cov-8.355706_pt1 | contig 36543 bp, 22 predicted proteins | sample MGYA00519452_ERZ1027001 | MGnify/ENA primary metagenome ERZ1027001 (study PRJEB26926, sample SAMN06164867) | human gut metagenome | biome: ENVO:00009003; feature: ENVO:2100002; material: ENVO:00002003 | host: Homo sapiens | place: USA | collected 2012 ...
AGACAGACATATTATCAAACCAATAACGAATCTTGAATCAAGGTTCCAAACCTCCGGATTTGACACTCCCACCACTAAAGTAATGGGATTCTTGCTTCCACGACCGCTACATTGCCCCAAGGCTTTAGATTTACATAGTCTCCACAAGCGTAGATTATACTGTTCGGTTGTGCCCCAACTTACAGTTTTTTATTCTCAGGCGGCAGAAAGCCCCTTCTTTAAGATATTTACCGCAGCGTTTTTGTCCCGGTCGTGAATAGCATGACACTCCGGACATTCCCATTTCCGGATGGCAAGATTTTTCACAAGCGGGTTTTTATATCCGCAACAGCTACACGTCTGGCTGCTTGGATACATCGTCGGTACTTTAATTATGGACGAACCATACCATTCTGCTTTGTATTCAAGCATCGAGAAGAACTTCGACCACGAGACGCTCGCGATGGATTTCGCAAGCCTGCGGTTTTTTATCATGCCTTTTACGTTCAAATCTTCGATACAGACGGTTTGGTTTTCGCGCACAAGTATCGTTGATCGCTTCTGTAAAAAATCATTCCGTTGGTTCGCAATGCGTTCGTGAACGCGCGCCACTTTGAGACGCTGCTTCCGGCGGTTGTTAGAACCCTTCTGTTTCCTTGCAAGCCTGCGGGATTCTCTGGCGAGCTTCCGCAGGGACGATTCCAGATACTTCGGGTTTTCTACGACCGCACCATTACTGTCGGTGTAAAATTCCTTGATGCCGACATCAATACCGATACGTCCGCCGCCGTTTGACACCCGGACGGGGGTAAAATCCACGTTCAGAACGACGAAATACTTGCCCGTCGGTGTCTTTTCGACCGTTACGTTGTTGATATGCCCGACATCCATAGACTGTCTGATCTTCAGGAGTCCGATCTTCGGGAGCTTTATGTGTTTACCTACGATACGGATATTATCCTTCTGGTTAAGCGTTCTGTATGCCTGTCGGTTTTGGTGCTTGCTCTTGTAGGTCGGACACTTTGCTCTTTTCTGAAAGAAATTTACATACCCGCGGTCTAAATCCCGAAGGGATTGCTGTAACGCGATGGAATCAACTTCCTTCAGAAACGCATAATCATCATTCCTTTTTAATGCCGTAAGCATCGCCGATGTCTGGGAGTAGTTAACCTTTTCTCCGGATTTATATGCATCTTCGCGCATAGAAAGACCTTTGTTGTAGATCAGCCTGCAGCATCCAAGCGTCCGGTCTATTAAATTCTTTTGTTCTTTATTCGGGTACGCCCGGAACTTAATGCCTTTTTGCATTCGTTTATCTCTCCTAACATGGGACTATCATCCTCGCGGTTAAAACCGTGGGTTTTCTCGTCCTATTTGTTTATAAGCTCTAAAGCTCTTGTCTGCTTTTACACCTTTGTAAATTCTAAAGGTTCCAAACCTCTGGCACGATATAACTCGTCCAATTTTTCCTTTTACACCTTTGTAAATTCTAAAGGTTCCAAACCCTCAAAGGCTATATAAGTACGTCCGGCTTCTCTTTCCTCCCACCGAAGCAGGAGAAAAACACTCCCCGGATTCCTTATATTTTCTGCCGATCAAAAATGCCGACAGGGACGGTAACTCGCCCCGTTTGTTATCCCTCATGTATAAAGGATATCATTTTGTATTTAACACCGCTATCGGTTCTTTCGTTTTGTCGATCCCCTTGTATTCCACTCTCTTTGCTACAACCACAAACTTCCCGTTGTAAGTGTGATAAGCGCATGTGACCAAAGAAATCAACTTATCTCCATATTCCGCCGATTCTCTTGGGACATATCCCGTTTTCTCTCGGCTTTCTTCCACGTAAGTATCGAACTCCTGCTTATTCGGGTTTATATATTCCCAAAACTTAAAATCTCCGTCGTGGGTAGAAGTCCGGTAAGCGGCAATTACCTCATATTTACCAAGCCCGTCCAAAGTCTGATACCATATTACCTTGTTTTTCTCGTAATAGGACTCATCCTCGAAATTCATTATCTGCCGGAACATCGAGCCGTCGGTCATGTGATGCCCGTATAAAATTACATTAGAAGAAGGAAATACTGTATCGGATTCAGCGGACGCATAAATACTTCCGCCAAAATAATAATTCTTATTAAAATCCCGATGGAGATAAAAGTCCGCATCCTCCAAAGAGGACTGCATCACCGGGTAATCCACTTTTGTCCCGGGTATCCGAATCCATCCCCGCGTATCAGAATTTTTCATATACAGGTCTTTAAGATTTTCCTGCACATATACGCCGTCAATAATATAATACCCAAGACTTCCTTCCGGGATAGAATCATCGTCCGAAAGTTCCGCAATATTCTCCGGTTGAAGCTGTTCTACCTGTTTCTCCCGGGATTTAACCATATAAAAATACCAGATTACCCCGGATACAGCCGCTAAGAATAAAATTATAAACACAAAAATTAAAATCTTTTTTTTCATTCCTTCTCTTTCGTGCTTCCATTGAAGGCACCAACCCCGAAACAAAGATTCCTGTGATACATCTTTGCCTTTACACCTTTGTAAACTGAAGGCTCCGAACTTTATCAACAATTCCGAACTGTTGTCAATCTCCTTTACGCCTTTATAAAGAAGGTTCCAACCCACGTAGCCCCATACTATCACGTTTCTTCTCTTTTACACCTTTGTAAATTCTAAAGGTTCCAAACCATTAAACGCACATAGTTCAACAGCTATGGTCTTTTACACCTTTGTAAATTCTAAAGGTTCCAAACCAGACAAAAAATATGCCCATTCCGATAACTTCTTTTACACTTTTGTAAATTCTAAAGGTTCCAAACCCTCAAAAGGTCACATAAGTACCTCCGGCTTCTCAATCCTCCCGCCGAAGCAGGAGAAAAGCACTCCCCAGGTTCCTTACATTTTCTGCCGCGCGGCAATCTCCGCCGACAGGGACGGTAACTCGCCCCGGTATATTTTTTTTCTAAACACGAAAACCCTAAAAATCAGAAGGCTCCAAACCTACACTTAGCAACGAATTTAATTCCATAATCTTTTACACCTTTGTAAACTCTAAAGGTTTCGAACCAATAAAGCAATCGTCACTAAAGCAACTCCACTTTTACACCTTTGTAAATTCTAAAGGTTCCAAACCTTCTATTTTTGTTTGGTAACATAAACCCCCCTTTTACACCTTTGTAAATTCTAAAGGTTCCAAACCCCAATTAAACTTACATACATAAGCATACAGCTTTTACACCTTTGTAAATTCTAAAGGTTCCAAACCCTCAAAAGGCCACATAAGTACCTCCGGCTTCTCAATCCTCCCGCCGAAGCAGGAGAAAAACACTCCCCGGGTTCCTTATATTTTCTGCCGCTTGGATACCTCCATCGACAAGGACGGTAACTCGCCCCGATTATTTCGCTAACCTATGACAGAAAGGTCTTTTTTTACCCCTTCTACATCAAGTTTTTTATTTTCCATATTTTTGAGCATAACCGCTCTGTAATAAAAGGCATTATATACTCTTCCAGTAAGAGTGACCTTATTGTTTCTAAATCTTTCTTCCTCGACTTTTCCGGAATCGCAACAATAATAAAAGTATTCTTTGAAACCGCTTATTTCTGTAAGAGCTCCGCGATCCCCCAGCTTCGTCTTTAGCTTCTCAAGAAACGTGGCCGGGGCAAAATTCTGAATCTTTTTCCGACGGATTTTTTTCACCGAATATTCTGCATCGCTCTTCTCCGGATCATAATTTTCTTTCTTGGTACGATAGCTTTTCTTCTCTACATAAATATCGTTCCCCATTTCGAGAATTTCTTTTATGACCACATTCTGTGTGATCGCCAAGGTTTCCCGGCGTTTTCTCGTCATTTCTTTTTTCTCTTTTGCGACTCTTTTATATTCACAGGATTTATTCCATGTGAGGCGCCCTCTTTTTATCATCCCGTTTTCTTCATAATTATTTGGATTATTCAATCTTCTGAGATATTCGATTCTTGCTTCTATCTCTTCCATTGCCTTTTCGTACTCTTTGAAGTTTTCGTCGAGTTTAAACATGCGGGACTCTTTATCTGATACTGCATAAACATTATTACCGTCAATCACAAGACCAACCTTGCCTTCGCCTCTTTTACACAAAGGCTCGCCTTTTTCGTCTGTTCTTTCGTATGGCGCTCCGTCAACCGTAAGCTGCACATAATATTTATACCCGTTCTCATAGGCTTTCCTAACCAGACGTACAATGAGAATTTTCCGAGAAATCATATCCCGATCGTAGTCCGTTCTCGTATCATATAAATAGACCTTTAGCGGTTTTGCCTTCGCCTTTTGGTTAGACAAATAGAGATAATACCCTTTTTCATCCTGCTTGAGCAATATTCCGCTCTTGCCGTTTGAAGCAAGGGAATTTAGCTCCCCAGGGCGTTTATATTTCACCTTTTTCCATCCCCGTACAGGAATTTATCTATGCTCGACCATACAGGTGCGCCAATACCAACGCTGGCCATATTACTCGACACGTTTTTATTATAATATCTCGCGTGCTTTTGCGCAATTTTAGCAATTCCGAATTTCGTAAGCAATGCCTCTTGGTACTGCTTCTGTCTTTTATTAAAAATATCTTTAATCTCTTGCGGAATTTTTTCTCCCGCTTTTCTTCCAGAATAAAAAGCCCGGACTTTCTTTTGATCGTCCTGCCACTCTCTTGTATTTATAATCCGATTGTAATTTTTCATTGTCTCCGACAATGTGGCATTATAAACAGCCCTCGCGCATTCCATCTTTTTGTCTATAAGACTCTCCTGCCACGGCTCTGTTTTTAATCTCATTTCGAGAACGCTGCATACTCCCATTTTTATCCCCTTTCCTATTCGTCCCGAAGGCTCTCTATATATCCCTCAGAAAGCCCCGTGATTTCCGATATTTCTTTATCTGTCAGCGCGGTTTTGTTAAGAAGCCGGACGCTGATATTCTCCCGCTCGACATTTACCGCACTCGCTATTTTTTCCTCGATGTATTTTTGCATTAGTTCTGTCATTTTACTTCCTCTTTTTATACAAATGCAAACAACACTATATTACTGCTCTTTTTACAACACTTTCTTGAGAAGAGATATTATATTTTCTCTTTCTTATACAATTCTATACTGTCACATATCCGCTACCCTATACAATGTCACCCAAGCGGTTATATCCCCTCTTTTTATACAATCCCACGAAGAGGTTTTTTATTTCCCTGCTTCACCGAAAATCACTCAGGAGCACTATATACTTCCTCTTTCTTATACAAAAATATTTTACTATGATGGCAAATCATTTTATGTCTCTATTATACTAAAAACTAAGGCGTATGTCAACGAAGGCAGAGAACTTGTTATTCATGCGAAACGAGGGATATTACACCTAACCCGCTCATCCCCACTCAAAAAGGAAAAGACCTCCTGCGGCAAAACAGAAAGTCTTTAGGGATTCCCACGCCTAAACGGAGGCACGGGGATTTATTGGGTTGTTTTTATTATAGCTGTTTCGCAGGAATTGTCAACCTGAAGAATGAAGAAAAGCCCCGGAATCCATACCCGGAGCTTATCTTGGGGAGAAAAACAAAAAAAATTCTTCTCTTATTTTGGGGAGTAGAGGAAATATTACTTCCTCTTGTGCTTACGAATTTATTATAACGTATAACCGTTAATATGTCAACACGTTCTCTTCTGATTTTCCGACTCTCGGATCGCTTTTACCTCAGCAACCCGAATATTTGTCACCTCCGCGATCTTGCTGTCACTCAGTTTTGTGTGTACCAACTGACGTACAATCCGGATCCTTGCTTTTTCCATTCCCCGAAACCAGCCTTCCACAAAGCCATCCTCGTATCCGGGAACATCAGATTTGCCGTTTTGCTCCGCAACGCGCCTCGCAACTTCCGCAGCATCATCTTCCTTCATCAACTCCAACACCTTATCACCCATAGTAACCTCCTCCATTGACCGGGGCGGATCATTCCGCTCCTACCCATTGTTTCCTCTCGTCTTATTGTATCCTTTCGCAAACGCATTGTATGTAGAGATCGTATCCTTTTCCAAGGCATTTATGGAATCATACCCGCTTCCTTGAAACGGAATAATTCTTATGGAAAATTCATCACCATATTTATAGTCCGCATACACATCCCCGTTTCCCTTCCCGGTTAAATGGCTGTTTACCCGGTTGAAAACCTGCGTCCCCTGTCCTACATAGCACAAATTTTTAGTCTTGTTATGCAAAACATACACCCCAGGGAAATTCTTTCCCTCCTTCCGAAGAGAGAAAAATTCCTTCGGTGTCAGTTCCGCCTCCTGATTCGCAAGATTTTTGATTTTCCGTATTCTCCTGCGCTTTGCAATTCCTCCGAAAATCATTTGTCCGAACAGTTCCAAAACCGCTAAAATCACAATAATCGCTATAAATCCCTCAAAAGTCATTTTTCTCTTTTCTCCCTTCTCGCTTCCTTGCTAAAGTTTTTCTAATATATATTGTCTAACATTCTGTTTCGCTGTTGTTGGCTCTGCATAGATCATGCAACCACTTATAGTACTGTCACAAATATCCGTGTCCGAAAAATCAGCTCCTTTTTCGGTAAGCCAGTCGGTTAACTGAACTTCTACATCTTGTAAGTGAAACGCCAGTTTTTCCCTTCTCTCAAGAAGTTTTTCGATCCTCTGTGGAATTTTCATAAACATTCCTCCTACATTCTTAACAATCTGAAATATCTTCGTGTTTTCCATTCTCTTCCTTTTTTAATTGTTCTTCATATTTTTTCAAAAGATCTTCCCTCTCACGCTCCGGAGCCATCAGAACATCCAAGGTGTCAAAAGGGGAATCCTGAGAAGAATAGACCGGACTCTCTTTGGAAAGAGTAATCTCCGCAGCTTTAACATCTGCTTCGTGCTGTATTTCCTTTTCCCGGACACTCTGTATCTGATTAACAATATGATCCACCGCCGCGCCGAGACTTCCGGAAAGCTGGCTTTCGACAAGTGCCGCAAGACGTTTTTCTTCCTCTGTATCGCCGCGTTTTTCTGCCTTATTTATTCCTTTTAAACACTCATTTAACGCCGAAACAATCTCTTCCAGATACGGTGTTAACCCTTCGTATGTAGAAACATATTCTTGATGATATATCGAATCCTTATTCTGTGTCAATCCCCATACTTCTCGAATAGGGGACAACACCGTTTTTTCGATTGCGTCCATTAGCTTATTATTGTCTATGTAATTTATTTTAGCCTTTTTCGCTCTCCCTTTTCTTCCAATTACCGGGAGATAGTAGGGGTTACTTAGGGAAATATTCGCTATACCAATCAACAAATCTATCATTCCGATTGTTGTTCCCACCAGCCCTATTGCTATACAAGTCCAAACGGCGAAGTCATAAATGAAAGAAAGCTCTCCTAATATAGCACTTATTCCCAGTGTTTCACCAAAACCCTTCATCATTACCGCAGAGACAAAAATTGCAAGCCCCCCGGCTACACGCCCGATTCCGTTAACACGATCCATCCGTCCACACTCCTATCTTTAGTTCTTCCCTGCCTTCTCTGCTTCTTCCTTGACTTCATCAACCAGTTTGCCAAGCTCGTTAACATCTTCCTCTATTGATCTCTCCAGCTTTATATTCGCCGCCGAAATCATTACCAACCCATTCATGGCTATACCCAGCCCTAAGACAAGGAATGCCGAGCAAAACACTCTTCCCGCAAAACTTGGCGGAAGAATCTTTGCCTCGTAAATCAGCACAAAAACAGAAAGAGCCATCACCATAAGGATCAATCCCAAAAAAGCAAAAATTGTCCCTCTCTTTCTTTCCGTTTTATATTCCTCTACTGTATATTCCAATCTCTCTGGATTCTTCTTTTCTTCCATTGCTCCACTTTCCCTCCTATTTTTCTTTTAATCTCCGCACAAACTCTTCCAAAAACTCGATCAGCGGCATGGAGTTTTCCTCCTCGTCCGCGATCACAAAATCCTCAAGGGTTGCTTTATCCGAAAAAAGCCGGAACCCCGAGGAAAATTCCTCACTCCTAAGAATGTCTTCCGCAATTTCTCTTTCTTTTTCCGATTTGATCTCCTCCTAATAGATTATTCTTGTATTAACCTTATACTCCTTCTTTTCCGCAGGAACATTGATTGCAACATATTCTGTGCCCGAACGATCTAAAGGCGTAATCCGTTTCGTCACATACCCTAAATACTCAAGTCCTTCGTCACCCTTTTCGTAAACATCTAACGACAATATATACTCCCTTCCGGGAATAAGCTCTTTGCAGTCATACGCCACCTCTAAAGGCATAGTATTTTGGGAATCGCAATTATACTGTTTATTATAATCTATTATGCTCGACAGGATCGCCCTTGTACTATACTCGCCTCTCCAAGATACGCCTGATCCCGTTCTTTCAGAACTCAGATTTACTCCCAATACAATCAACGCAAACACAGCGAGTATTACACACCAGTTCCTTTGACTCATTTTCATTTTTTATTCCTCCTGCTTATCCCGCCATTTGCACTTTAGACATTTTAACGAAGGTTCCATTTTTTGCGTGTCAAAAGAATACTGACGACACCCCGGACATAATTCGTTTTCCTTATTCACTTCATAAAAGCACGCCGGAGGTTCCTTTAACCAAAATTTTTCAGCTGGAACCCCTGCTTTTTCACAAAACTCAAGATATTTTGCTTTCGACAGGACAATCGCGGTACTAAAATCAAGCTCGTCAAAATCATCCTCAATACACGTTAGCGGATCAACTATACCAGATATTGATATTCCGTCCAGCCTGCCAATTTCGCTCTGGGTTTTGTCGTAATGTCTCAGTTCTTCCGGAAGCGCCTTAATATCAACTCCACAAACAAGAGCGATATCCTTCGCATTTCGGGGCTTGATTGATATAGTGACTCCGGGCGATTTTTGGGTGAAATAACATCTGTAATCCTGTTTTCTTCCCCACCCTCCAAAATTTCCTAATTTGAAGGTGGTGTTTCTGTCTTCTCTTATCCACTTATCAAACGTCATTACATTTCCAAAAAAAGATTTTTCCTCCGAACATATTTCTCCTCGGAGCTGCATACACACGATTTCTTCTGCTCTCCCAGAAATTAGCTCACAAATATTTTCCTTTATTGCAGCTTCTTTCTTCCTCCGATCCCTTTTGCACTCCCATTCAACAGCTTCCGCATAATTATACCGAGCTATCAATTTCTGCTTATACTCAAGAATATCCTTTGTGTACACCAGTTCCGACAAACAAAGTGTCTCCTTAGAATCTTTATTTGAGTCAGCAACAACATTCATCACGTTCGGATTTATCTCGTCCTTATATCGTTCTACAAGATATCGGCTATTTTTCCCTTTTGTCTCACGATTATATATAAGCCCTTCCGTATCTTCAAACGTTATTTTGGGAAGTGTTATGCTCGGCATTATCTTTTGCACGGCAATAGATTCTTCCGTCTTCGGCAATTCCGGAGATTTAATCATACTTCTTGAATAAGATAACTCAATATCCGGAAGCTCCTTTTCTGCAGAAAACCTCTCTTTGAGTTTCTCTGCTGTCATAACCACCCATAGCGCATCTATTTCCGGAAGGTTTTCTAACTTTCCGATTTTTCTGTACGACCTTTTTCCCGAATCTTCCTTATCCAGCCAGCCATCCCCAGACAGCGCTTTTTTCGCATCGTCTGAGAGCGAATACACTTCCCTGAAATTGTTTTTATATGATAAGGTATAAATATTTTCGCCGTCTTTAATAATAAACACGTAACAGTTGTTTATCTTGAGTTTATTGTTGACATATCCAAACGTAATGCCGTCCATACACTCCTTTGCGCAACATACAATAATTGAGTCGAAACTGTCAAACTGATAAATGCTCTTCGTCAGCTTAATATCCTTTCCTCTTCGCCCTGACGAAAACCTGTTCATATATAGCCCACCACCAGAGCATATCTCAGCCTCACTTCTTACCCTTGCGATCGTGATAGGCTCCAGAGAACAACCCAGCCCATATTTTTCCATAAGCCTCTTTGCTGCTTCAACAACCCTCTCCTTTGCCCCACTATTTGACACCAAATCATAAAGAGCTTTTGCATCCAAAGCAAGATGCATAGCCTCCGGATTGATTGCAAGCTCCTCAAGAGATATCGAACTATCGCGCAAATGCTCGTTCAAGTATTCTTCGAGATATACCCTTGCATAGTCCCCGTTATTATCATAAACCAATGCGTTCTTTATGTCTTTATTTGCTTTATTTATCTCATATCCTAAATCTCTTCTCTTTAAAAGCACTCTGTAACCATTTTCTCCGTCCGGGGCATCAGTCCCCACTATCTTATTCCAGCGTTTTATCTGGTCATTCAGTTCCATAATTGTCCTCCTCTCCCCTGCTTACATCTAATTTTAGTCCGTGTTTCACTCGTGTTTTTATTATACTATACATAGCTCTTTATGTCAATTTGACCCCAAAAAAATGACAACAAAATAGTCGTTATCCCTCACATATGAAGCATAACGACTACTATTTATTCTCTCGCAGAGGATTCCTCTCTTGCGGCATCAAATATATATCCTGCCCGAACGAAATTTTTCCTCGTGAAACAAAGATGTTCCTCGGGAATATTTTGCATCCGATCCCTCCTCAATGCTCCACAATCGACATTTCCCGCGCGGTTGTTTTTGCCTGTTGGTAGAGTTCTTCTACTCGCGACGACACATCATCAGAGATTATTTTTTCCCCGCCGGACAAACAGAGAAAGCAGGGAATATTGCGAATTATGATCCGATGGTTATTTTTCTCTATGGTTATACTTGTAGTCGATTCCTTCCTTGAACCATCCTCAAAACAATTCTTACACATATTTACCCACTCCTTTTCCGCTCTCACTCACAGTTTCTACCATTGACCGTACCCAAACTTTCTTTATTCATCGCAATTTTCGTCTTTTCCAAGTTTTCTGCCGCACTCGGGACAATATTTTATCGGAATATAAATCGTCCCGATCCCTCCTCCTCCGAAGTATCCCGGACAAGCGAGAACTAATTCGGGGCAAGCCGTTTTGTAGGAACAATGTTTATTTTTCCATTTTTCTCAGTGCGGTAAGAATTTGGTTAATATACTCTGTGTGGATATCATCAAGTCCGGCATAAATTACCGGATTTTCTCTGGACCAAGTTGTTGCCCCTGAATCGTAAGCTTTTGAAGCAAAATAAACAGAGTTTATCCAATTCCTGTTATCTTCATAGATCCTGTCATCATGGATTTTAATGGATACAATAACGGAAAATGTTTCAACCGTCTGCTCATAACCAAGCGTTTCCACTATTTTCTTTGCTATATCATCTGGTTCCATAGTTTTTGAAGAATTATATATTCTTACAATTATTTTCCAATTTTTAGCAATTTCGTTTTTATATTTCTTATCATATATTGCTTCCAAATCTTTTTCGACACTCTCTGGACTCTCGAAAGAAATTTCCTTCTTTTTAATAATATTTGAAAGAATTTTTTTGAAATCACATTTTGGAATTTTCTGGTTTTCTGGAGGATAACATTCGTCTAGCTCCTCTAAAATCTCTTCCATGAACCCCTGTCGAGTATTTTTTATAATCTTATTCATGTCGTCTTCGCTATAATACGGTAATAATTCCATGGACTATTCCTCCTATTTGGGCTATTTTTTCTTTTTCCCTTTCTTTTTAGGTTCATTGTATTTATGAATCAAAGCATCCATTTCATTAAGGGATGACGCAAAGTTTTCTATTCCGGCAAAAACATCTTTCCGAGGAGTTGGAGCCGGAGCTGCCGGAGTTACATCCGCGAGGCCTTTCAGCCTCCCTCACATCCTCTTGGTACTGTTCTTCCTTTATCTTGATCGCGTTCATTTGAAGCATAATATAATGTTTGACTTTTCTTATTGAGCCATTTTTTGATAGTGCCTGACTAAGCTCATTTTCCATTTGCTCTCGTTCTTCCTCTGAAGTACACTCTAAGTATTGTTCAGTCCACGCAGATAGAGCCTCCGCGATCCGTTCTGCCCCTTCCGCATCGTTAACCACAAAATTATGAAAAATGCTCTCTGTCACCATTTTTTGCCTCCTTTCTGCCGTCTGGAAATCACGATTCCTCATACGAAGGAAAAACAAACTCCAGAGCAAAATACATTTGTGTTTTTATTATACCGTGGTCACAAGAAGATGTCAAAATCCCTTAAAAAACAAGATTGTTCCGAAATGAGGGATAATGACGGGCTACGCTTCATATCGGAGGCTCTTAATCTTTTCTTCCGGGATAGTCAATCACTCGGTCACTTTATTCTTCCCGAAGGTGTCTGTATTATATACAAACGCAGAATCCTCACAGTAGCAGGTATTATATACCACAGCCCCGAAGGTTTTTAATCCCAATGTTTTCGCGCAAGCATAGAGGTAGCGGGTCAACTTATTCCCTATTCCCCTACCATTATCCTCGCAGATTATACACGCGTTTTGTTCTTCTTCCGGAATCCGGACGTCTTTTTCATAGTACCGGAATTTTAACTCGCTTTCCGCGGTCATTATATCCGAGATCAGCGCACAAGGACCACAGGTATCATACTCCTCCTGTGCATATTCGTTAAACGCCTCGCAATCTCCATCCAAATACCGGGCTAAACACCGGGCGTTCGGACTTGCCATCTTCATTTTCGCGAGGACGTCACTATGCTCTGCAAGGAAATCAATAAATCCCTTCGGTGTGCCATCGACATAGAACCCAAAGCCCTTAATATGGTTTCGCACCATTTCTCCTTCGGTATTAGGGAATATACATTTAAGAATCTTCTTTGCATCAAGATCGCTAAGCACTCTCTCCTCCTGCGTATTTTCAATGATGTTATATCCAAATAAATAATATACCCTTTCCGTACTCTCGATATAATAAATTTCTGCCTTACACTTACATGCGTATTTATCACATTCCCACGATACTGTGATTTCAGCCGTTGATTCCGCCCCTGCACTCAAAGCCTTTACTTTTGAGCTTGGTTTTTCTTTGATCTCGATTCCGGCTCCGGAACCTATATATTCTCGCAGTCGCTCCTGCAGTATCTCAAACGATTGAAGCAGCTTAATGTTACAGCAAAAATCCAAGCATCTCTTAATATCGTCCACCACCGCAGACACCATTTCCTCGATACTTTCTTTTTCGTACCCGCAGGCAGTCAAGAGGTCATTCAGAGTCACCCCGCGCATCTTCGGCGCAAGTTTCTCTAGCGTCGCCTTTCTCGGTCGCGATATCTCCTCTGCATTTAACATTCTGTTGATTGTCGGTTCCGCCATATTGACCTCGTTTGCAAACTCCTTCTGGGTTCTTGTCCCAATGCCTTTCCGCAGCAGAGATCTAAATTCCTTAAAGTTTTTTACGCCCATACTTATCACTCCTTTTTAATAACATTTTCTTAACTTTGTATTGCTATGGATTTATAATATCATCAATTTGTTAATTTGTCAACCGTTTTATTGATTTTATTATAACTTATTTGCGAGAAATAATGATATATGTTTGGTTTTGTTAATTTCAGGCGTAAAAAAACTGCCCCTGCAGAGCAGAGGCAGAAAACACCAAAAGCGGAGTGTGTTTACATTATTATAATATCATAATTATCCAGATATGTCAAACGATTCTAGGATCTTTTCCAGAAATGTAGATTTGCAGCAAAAGCAACCCTTGTTGCCGTTAGTCTGAAGAAAAATAATCTTATTTACACGGAAATTCCATTTTGACACAACATTGGCAATGTGATATAATCACCTTAACAAGAGGATGTTACCGTAAAGCAAGCGGTTGCTCTGAAATTACATTTTTATTTTTCAAAAAAGTAATCGTTATTCCATTCGCAAGGGACGATTACTTTTTTGCTTTCTGTATATCTCTGCCGAGCTTGTAACCGACTCCGGTGCAAAATGCAATCAGAGCGATCAAAGCCTCGTATGACATCGTTATCATTGGCAAAATCTCCTTTTCTGAAACTGCGGCACAATTTACCATCTATGTAAACTGGGCTTGTACTCCCAGATTGGAGAGCAACCATCCTACCGTTTAGGCAACATCCTTTTTATATTATAACATATTACAGAAAATGTCACAAGAAAATTGGGAGGTTTGAGTATGACCGAAGGACAAGTTTATCCATTGTATATACTAAATGCATAATCATTACAACTAGATATAAACTGATAATCCCAATCCAAAAAACTACTAATGTGATATGATTTAATGCCTTTTCTTTCTGCTTCCCTTAAAAAAGAAATCACATCATCCACATATATTTCTCGCCCACTATTTATATATGCAAGATAGAATAGAGTTATAACATGAGTAATCGCTGTGTTATCTCCAAACCATCTTATACTCAAGCCATTCATCGCAACCGCCTCCGCAGGTAATAAAGCAACCGCCCTCACTCTTTTGGAGTAAGGGCGGCTATAAGGAGATTGTAGCAATAAGTGCATCTATATTTTTATTATATCGTATACACACGATTATGTCAAGGTGTTTTTCGTTTTTGTGTTTTTATTATGTTGTGGATATTAGGCTATGTCAACGCTGTTTTATCTCCAAATCGTCTTATACTCCAAGCTATTTAACACCGTTTTATCCGGAACACCTAAAATCAAGGTGCGCGAAGCCCCGTTTTTATCCTTTAAGGTCTTTGAATAATCCCACGAGGTTTCTGTCCGTCATGCCTTTTCTCCTTCGTTTTTTTATTGTACTATGGATAATCGTGGCGTACAACTATAAAACAAAGAGGAGGCGAAAAATCGCCTCCTCTTAACTCCCTTGGTTTTTACCGCCACTTGGTTTCAATCTTCAGGGAATTGATAACGCTCTGGGAAGGAGTTCCCAAGACAATGCTACGAGCATTTCCCGCACTATCCTTCGCGCTACAAAGATATTCCCACGAATCATCCTGCGCCCAATGGCGGATTCTTACCCCGCATCCCCCGCTGCAAACCCACGCTGAGGTGCGATATTCGCCCATACTCCTCACTCCAATAAACGAACCCGTACAGTTGTGTCCGCCTTGCACCGTTCCTTCCAACGTCATATCTTTTCCACAGCTCTTGCAGAACGTATGCTTAACTCCAGTAAACTCATTCGGCTCCTGTCCTACCCAGTTATGCCCGGAGCATTTGATCTCTCCGCCGCAGGACTTGCATCTGAACCCAAGGGACGTCACTTCCCAAGAGGAATGCCTGCAGGCGTAGAAATCGCCTGTGGTCTTGTCCTTCAAGCCGTCGTACAATACTTCCCAGTCGTGATAATAAGCCTTCTGCTCGCCGCACTTGGAACACTTATACCCAGCCAGCGTCACAACCGAAAAATCGTGATCGCATACCGGAGGCGCCGGGATGTCCGTCGTGCCGCCCGTGTTCCCATTGTCCTTGCCAGTATCACCCTTGACCGTATCCCCCGTGCCGCTTCCGCCGCTGTGGTTTCCAAGTGCCGTCAGAACATTGTTGCTCTCCGACCGCAGGGACACATAGCAAGCCGAGACTGCCGAAGCCACGCCGTTAAACGTCACTCCCGGAGCCTTGTCCGTCTTTTTTACAAGCACGATCTGGATCGCCTCCAGACGTTTTGCAAGCCCGGTCGTTCCGGCTTTCTGCCCGTTCGCCGCCCAGTTCATCCAGCCGTAGCTCTGCGCATGAACGCGGTAATAAATATCGTAGTAGTTTGCAACCTCTCCGGTAAGATAGATCTGAATCGCCTCAAGGCGCTTTGCCTGCCCGGTCGTACCCGCAGTAAGCCCGTCGCTCTTCCATCCGTTCCATCCATAGGTCTGCACCTGCGTCTGATACTTTACTGATCCCGAATACTTACCCGATACTGAAATCTGGATACCCTCAAGGCGTTTTGCCTGTCCGGTCGTTCCGCTTACCGTGCCGTCTGACACATCCAGCGGCTCCCATCCGTAGGTCTGTCTGTGTACCCGGTAGGATACCGACTCTTCCTTCGTGCTTGCATTCTTCGATTCCTTCGGAACGATCTGCACCTGCAGCTCCTCCAGTCTCTTACTGAGGTTTCTCGTTCCTGCATACGCGCCGTTATACACCCATCCCTGCTGATCGCCGTAGGTCTGGATATGCACCCTGTATCTCACATCATAGTGCTTTGCAAGCTCCCCGGTTAACTTAATCCGGATTCCTTCCAGACGCTTCGCCTGCCCGTGGGTTCCTGCCCGCTGTCCGTCACTTACCCAGTCCGTCCACTCATACGTCTGGCGGTATGCCTGATAGGTGATACCTCCGGAATACCCCGTGTTATTCTGAAGCTTTACTGCGATCTCCTCCAGCCGCTTCGCCCGCCCCCGCGTTCCAAGCACCAGCGTCGGGTATCCGCCCATATAAGACACTTTCCCAGCAGTATCTCCGTAGGTCTGGATATGGCTGTAGCTTCCGCCGTTCGTCCCAAGAACAAACGACACTCCGGTATCCGCAGAGTTATATGTCACATCCACTCCGATCAACCCGCCAAACATAAGGCACAACGATATAATTATTGCTATTCGTCTTTTCATCATAGAAACACTCCTCTCTTTCTTAATTATCTGAAAACTACATTTGTCTTTCTTGTTATTATTATATTATATTTATCCGTGTATGTCAAATAACTTGGAGCAAAATCAGAGAAAATCTATTATCCCTCAGATATGAAACATTATAGCGAAAAAGCAGGTGTCAGACAAGGGATTTAGGGGAAGAATTTTCCTGCGGATGCACCGTCAAGGAAGGGAAACTCCGGATTGACAGCGGGCAGGCGAAAGCTGCACGAAAAAAACCTCTGGCAAGTCGCGACTACCGGAGGTTCGTACATAGGCAGAGAGATAGACCGGAAAAATTTGTCGAACAAGAGGTTCTTATGATATAATACAAATGTTGTCGCCCAAACTCTGACAACAGAGGGGAGGTGATTGTTATTTCTTCCTTAAAAGCTATACTTATTTCTATCGGTTCTGAACTTCTTGTAAATATAGCGTCAGCTTTAATCAGTCGCTACATAAGCAAGAGAATTGACAGAAAAGGTGACAACAAAAACTGATTACGGAAATACTCCGCCGTTAATGGAGGAGAAAACCCCGGTAGAGCCGACTACCGGGGTTTTCGTTTTGGTGATTGTTATTTCTTCCAATAACTTTAGTTAGATTATAGCATATGCGTATATGAATTGCAATATGCATATTTCCCACAAAAATCACGTTCGGACATCATTTCCGGACGACACGGACTAACTTCGGAAACACTCCGCCGAAGCAAAATACATGGAGAAAACGAAACTCCCGGTAGTTGCACCTACCGGGGGTTTCATTTTGGTGTTTATCACCTTATCCTTATGACGCTTTCGTCGCTTACCCACTCTGACAACAGGAACGAGGTGACACCATAATAAAAATACTTATGACAACACAAATTATAGCATGCTCTCCCCCTGATTGCAACACGTTCCTTCCGGTGTTCTACCGGGTTCACAAGCTCCTCGCGATCCGTGTTTTCTCCATGTACCACCTCTCCGGAACCAAAAAGGGACTTGAAAAATCAAGTCCCCGTAGTTATAATTGAGTTAGGAACAAATCGGGATGTTGTCTCCGATCGCCCCTCCTGCTAATTCCTTAACAGTTTGGGTCTGTTAAGGATGTGTATTCAATTTGTTACTTTTTGTCTATGTACGACAGAGCCGCAAAAACGACCAACAGCAAAGTGAGAACTTCGAGTGTGTTCATAGGCACCCCTCCTTTGTGAAATATCCGGAGGGGCTAAAGCAAAAATCAGAAGACAACATCCTATATTCCTAACCTTATCTATTTTATCACAATTTCCGGCTTGTTGCAAAAACCAAAAAGGGACTTGTAAAATCAAGTCCCCGCATGTATAATCTAATTAGAAAGCAAATCGGGATGTTGCTTCCGATTTCGCCCTCAGTGAATATTTAAGAATTAAGCATCTCAAAACTTTGCCGAGTCCGGGATGCTTATTTCTTTTTATTATGATCGTCGATATACGTCAATGCCGCAAAAACAACGAGAAGCAAAGTTAATACTTCCAATGTATTCATTGGCATCACCCTCTTTCGTGAAAAACTAGAGGGCGGAAAGAAACAACATCCAGCGCTTCCTATTTAATTATACTTTTCTTATTATACCATATTTCCCCAGAATCTTCCACAATCAAACCACATATCTAGTAATCAGAAGGCTCCAAACCGATGAAATCTGTACTCAACATTTACACCTTTATAAAGAAGGTTCTAAAACCTCAAAGGCTATATAAGTACACCCGGCTTCTCTTATCTCCCACCGAAGCAGGAGAAAAACACTCCCCGGGTTCCTTATATTTTCTGCCGCACGAAATCCATCGTCGACAGGGACGGTAACTCGCCCCGGTATATTTTTTGTCTAAACACGAAAACTCTAAAAATCAGAAGGCTCCAAACCCGCTCCCTTCCGTGCTATACTCCTTACTGCTTTTACGCCTTGTATCAGAAGGTTCCGAACCCCTCAAAAGGCTATATAAGTACCTCCGGCTTCTCTTATCTCCCGCCGAAGCAGAAGAAAAGCACTCCCCGGGTTCCTTATATTTTCTGCCGCGCGGCAATCTCCGCCGACAGGGACGGTAACTCGCCCCGGTATATTTTTTTTCTAAACACGAAAACCCTAAAAATCAGAAGGCTCCAAACCTACACTTAGCAACGAATTTAATTCCATAATCTTTTACACCTTTGTAAACTCTAAAGGTTTCGAACCAATAAAGCAATCGTCACTAAAGCAACTCCACTTTTACACCTTTGTAAATTCTAAAGGTTCCAAACCTTCTATTTTTGTTTGGTAACATAAACCCCCCTTTTACACCTTTGTAAATTCTAAAGGTTCCAAACCCCAATTAAACTTACATACATAAGCATACAGCTTTTACACCTTTGTAAATTCTAAAGGTTCCAAACCCTCAAAAGGCCACATAAGTACCTCCGGCTTCTCAATCCTCCCGCCGAAGCAGGAGAAAAACACTCCCCGGGTTCCTTATATTTTCTGCCGCTTGGATACCTCCATCGACAAGGACGGTAACTCGCCCCGATTATTTCGCTAACCTATGACAGAAAGGTCTTTTTTTACCCCTTCTACATCAAGTTTTTTATTTTCCATATTTTTGAGCATAACCGCTCTGTAATAAAAGGCATTATATACTCTTCCAGTAAGAGTGACCTTATTGTTTCTAAATCTTTCTTCCTCGACTTTTCCGGAATCGCAACAATAATAAAAGTATTCTTTGAAACCGCTTATTTCTGTAAGAGCTCCGCGATCCCCCAGCTTCGTCTTTAGCTTCTCAAGAAACGTGGCCGGGGCAAAATTCTGAATCTTTTTCCGACGGATTTTTTTCACCGAATATTCTGCATCGCTCTTCTCCGGATCATAATTTTCTTTCTTGGTACGATAGCTTTTCTTCTCTACATAAATATCGTTCCCCATTTCGAGAATTTCTTTTATGACCACATTCTGTGTGATCGCCAAGGTTTCCCGGCGTTTTCTCGTCATTTCTTTTTTCTCTTTTGCGACTCTTTTATATTCACAGGATTTATTCCATGTGAGGCGCCCTCTTTTTATCATCCCGTTTTCTTCATAATTATTTGGATTATTCAATCTTCTGAGATATTCGATTCTTGCTTCTATCTCTTCCATTGCCTTTTCGTACTCTTTGAAGTTTTCGTCGAGTTTAAACATGCGGGACTCTTTATCTGATACTGCATAAACATTATTACCGTCAATCACAAGACCAACCTTGCCTTCGCCTCTTTTACACAAAGGCTCGCCTTTTTCGTCTGTTCTTTCGTATGGCGCTCCGTCAACCGTAAGCTGCACATAATATTTATACCCGTTCTCATAGGCTTTCCTAACCAGACGTACAATGAGAATTTTCCGAGAAATCATATCCCGATCGTAGTCCGTTCTCGTATCATATAAATAGACCTTTAGCGGTTTTGCCTTCGCCTTTTGGTTAGACAAATAGAGATAATACCCTTTTTCATCCTGCTTGAGCAATATTCCGCTCTTGCCGTTTGAAGCAAGGGAATTTAGCTCCCCAGGGCGTTTATATTTCACCTTTTTCCATCCCCGTACAGGAATTTATCTATGCTCGACCATACAGGTGCGCCAATACCAACGCTGGCCATATTACTCGACACGTTTTTATTATAATATCTCGCGTGCTTTTGCGCAATTTTAGCAATTCCGAATTTCGTAAGCAATGCCTCTTGGTACTGCTTCTGTCTTTTATTAAAAATATCTTTAATCTCTTGCGGAATTTTTTCTCCCGCTTTTCTTCCAGAATAAAAAGCCCGGACTTTCTTTTGATCGTCCTGCCACTCTCTTGTATTTATAATCCGATTGTAATTTTTCATTGTCTCCGACAATGTGGCATTATAAACAGCCCTCGCGCATTCCATCTTTTTGTCTATAAGACTCTCCTGCCACGGCTCTGTTTTTAATCTCATTTCGAGAACGCTGCATACTCCCATTTTTATCCCCTTTCCTATTCGTCCCGAAGGCTCTCTATATATCCCTCAGAAAGCCCCGTGATTTCCGATATTTCTTTATCTGTCAGCGCGGTTTTGTTAAGAAGCCGGACGCTGATATTCTCCCGCTCGACATTTACCGCACTCGCTATTTTTTCCTCGATGTATTTTTGCATTAGTTCTGTCATTTTACTTCCTCTTTTTATACAAATGCAAACAACACTATATTACTGCTCTTTTTACAACACTTTCTTGAGAAGAGATATTATATTTTCTCTTTCTTATACAATTCTATACTGTCACATATCCGCTACCCTATACAATGTCACCCAAGCGGTTATATCCCCTCTTTTTATACAATCCCACGAAGAGGTTTTTTATTTCCCTGCTTCACCGAAAATCACTCAGGAGCACTATATACTTCCTCTTTCTTATACAAAAATATTTTACTATGATGGCAAATCATTTTATGTCTCTATTATACTAAAAACTAAGGCGTATGTCAACGAAGGCAGAGAACTTGTTATTCATGCGAAACGAGGGATATTACACCTAACCCGCTCATCCCCACTCAAAAAGGAAAAGACCTCCTGCGGCAAAACAGAAAGTCTTTAGGGATTCCCACGCCTAAACGGAGGCACGGGGATTTATTGGGTTGTTTTTATTATAGCTGTTTCGCAGGAATTGTCAACCTGAAGAATGAAGAAAAGCCCCGGAATCCATACCCGGAGCTTATCTTGGGGAGAAAAACAAAAAAAATTCTTCTCTTATTTTGGGGAGTAGAGGAAATATTACTTCCTCTTGTGCTTACGAATTTATTATAACGTATAACCGTTAATATGTCAACACGTTCTCTTCTGATTTTCCGACTCTCGGATCGCTTTTACCTCAGCAACCCGAATATTTGTCACCTCCGCGATCTTGCTGTCACTCAGTTTTGTGTGTACCAACTGACGTACAATCCGGATCCTTGCTTTTTCCATTCCCCGAAACCAGCCTTCCACAAAGCCATCCTCGTATCCGGGAACATCAGATTTGCCGTTTTGCTCCGCAACGCGCCTCGCAACTTCCGCAGCATCATCTTCCTTCATCAACTCCAACACCTTATCACCCATAGTAACCTCCTCCATTGACCGGGGCGGATCATTCCGCTCCTACCCATTGTTTCCTCTCGTCTTATTGTATCCTTTCGCAAACGCATTGTATGTAGAGATCGTATCCTTTTCCAAGGCATTTATGGAATCATACCCGCTTCCTTGAAACGGAATAATTCTTATGGAAAATTCATCACCATATTTATAGTCCGCATACACATCCCCGTTTCCCTTCCCGGTTAAATGGCTGTTTACCCGGTTGAAAACCTGCGTCCCCTGTCCTACATAGCACAAATTTTTAGTCTTGTTATGCAAAACATACACCCCAGGGAAATTCTTTCCCTCCTTCCGAAGAGAGAAAAATTCCTTCGGTGTCAGTTCCGCCTCCTGATTCGCAAGATTTTTGATTTTCCGTATTCTCCTGCGCTTTGCAATTCCTCCGAAAATCATTTGTCCGAACAGTTCCAAAACCGCTAAAATCACAATAATCGCTATAAATCCCTCAAAAGTCATTTTTCTCTTTTCTCCCTTCTCGCTTCCTTGCTAAAGTTTTTCTAATATATATTGTCTAACATTCTGTTTCGCTGTTGTTGGCTCTGCATAGATCATGCAACCACTTATAGTACTGTCACAAATATCCGTGTCCGAAAAATCAGCTCCTTTTTCGGTAAGCCAGTCGGTTAACTGAACTTCTACATCTTGTAAGTGAAACGCCAGTTTTTCCCTTCTCTCAAGAAGTTTTTCGATCCTCTGTGGAATTTTCATAAACATTCCTCCTACATTCTTAACAATCTGAAATATCTTCGTGTTTTCCATTCTCTTCCTTTTTTAATTGTTCTTCATATTTTTTCAAAAGATCTTCCCTCTCACGCTCCGGAGCCATCAGAACATCCAAGGTGTCAAAAGGGGAATCCTGAGAAGAATAGACCGGACTCTCTTTGGAAAGAGTAATCTCCGCAGCTTTAACATCTGCTTCGTGCTGTATTTCCTTTTCCCGGACACTCTGTATCTGATTAACAATATGATCCACCGCCGCGCCGAGACTTCCGGAAAGCTGGCTTTCGACAAGTGCCGCAAGACGTTTTTCTTCCTCTGTATCGCCGCGTTTTTCTGCCTTATTTATTCCTTTTAAACACTCATTTAACGCCGAAACAATCTCTTCCAGATACGGTGTTAACCCTTCGTATGTAGAAACATATTCTTGATGATATATCGAATCCTTATTCTGTGTCAATCCCCATACTTCTCGAATAGGGGACAACACCGTTTTTTCGATTGCGTCCATTAGCTTATTATTGTCTATGTAATTTATTTTAGCCTTTTTCGCTCTCCCTTTTCTTCCAATTACCGGGAGATAGTAGGGGTTACTTAGGGAAATATTCGCTATACCAATCAACAAATCTATCATTCCGATTGTTGTTCCCACCAGCCCTATTGCTATACAAGTCCAAACGGCGAAGTCATAAATGAAAGAAAGCTCTCCTAATATAGCACTTATTCCCAGTGTTTCACCAAAACCCTTCATCATTACCGCAGAGACAAAAATTGCAAGCCCCCCGGCTACACGCCCGATTCCGTTAACACGATCCATCCGTCCACACTCCTATCTTTAGTTCTTCCCTGCCTTCTCTGCTTCTTCCTTGACTTCATCAACCAGTTTGCCAAGCTCGTTAACATCTTCCTCTATTGATCTCTCCAGCTTTATATTCGCCGCCGAAATCATTACCAACCCATTCATGGCTATACCCAGCCCTAAGACAAGGAATGCCGAGCAAAACACTCTTCCCGCAAAACTTGGCGGAAGAATCTTTGCCTCGTAAATCAGCACAAAAACAGAAAGAGCCATCACCATAAGGATCAATCCCAAAAAAGCAAAAATTGTCCCTCTCTTTCTTTCCGTTTTATATTCCTCTACTGTATATTCCAATCTCTCTGGATTCTTCTTTTCTTCCATTGCTCCACTTTCCCTCCTATTTTTCTTTTAATCTCCGCACAAACTCTTCCAAAAACTCGATCAGCGGCATGGAGTTTTCCTCCTCGTCCGCGATCACAAAATCCTCAAGGGTTGCTTTATCCGAAAAAAGCCGGAACCCCGAGGAAAATTCCTCACTCCTAAGAATGTCTTCCGCAATTTCTCTTTCTTTTTCCGATTTGATCTCCTCCTAATAGATTATTCTTGTATTAACCTTATACTCCTTCTTTTCCGCAGGAACATTGATTGCAACATATTCTGTGCCCGAACGATCTAAAGGCGTAATCCGTTTCGTCACATACCCTAAATACTCAAGTCCTTCGTCACCCTTTTCGTAAACATCTAACGACAATATATACTCCCTTCCGGGAATAAGCTCTTTGCAGTCATACGCCACCTCTAAAGGCATAGTATTTTGGGAATCGCAATTATACTGTTTATTATAATCTATTATGCTCGACAGGATCGCCCTTGTACTATACTCGCCTCTCCAAGATACGCCTGATCCCGTTCTTTCAGAACTCAGATTTACTCCCAATACAATCAACGCAAACACAGCGAGTATTACACACCAGTTCCTTTGACTCATTTTCATTTTTTATTCCTCCTGCTTATCCCGCCATTTGCACTTTAGACATTTTAACGAAGGTTCCATTTTTTGCGTGTCAAAAGAATACTGACGACACCCCGGACATAATTCGTTTTCCTTATTCACTTCATAAAAGCACGCCGGAGGTTCCTTTAACCAAAATTTTTCAGCTGGAACCCCTGCTTTTTCACAAAACTCAAGATATTTTGCTTTCGACAGGACAATCGCGGTACTAAAATCAAGCTCGTCAAAATCATCCTCAATACACGTTAGCGGATCAACTATACCAGATATTGATATTCCGTCCAGCCTGCCAATTTCGCTCTGGGTTTTGTCGTAATGTCTCAGTTCTTCCGGAAGCGCCTTAATATCAACTCCACAAACAAGAGCGATATCCTTCGCATTTCGGGGCTTGATTGATATAGTGACTCCGGGCGATTTTTGGGTGAAATAACATCTGTAATCCTGTTTTCTTCCCCACCCTCCAAAATTTCCTAATTTGAAGGTGGTGTTTCTGTCTTCTCTTATCCACTTATCAAACGTCATTACATTTCCAAAAAAAGATTTTTCCTCCGAACATATTTCTCCTCGGAGCTGCATACACACGATTTCTTCTGCTCTCCCAGAAATTAGCTCACAAATATTTTCCTTTATTGCAGCTTCTTTCTTCCTCCGATCCCTTTTGCACTCCCATTCAACAGCTTCCGCATAATTATACCGAGCTATCAATTTCTGCTTATACTCAAGAATATCCTTTGTGTACACCAGTTCCGACAAACAAAGTGTCTCCTTAGAATCTTTATTTGAGTCAGCAACAACATTCATCACGTTCGGATTTATCTCGTCCTTATATCGTTCTACAAGATATCGGCTATTTTTCCCTTTTGTCTCACGATTATATATAAGCCCTTCCGTATCTTCAAACGTTATTTTGGGAAGTGTTATGCTCGGCATTATCTTTTGCACGGCAATAGATTCTTCCGTCTTCGGCAATTCCGGAGATTTAATCATACTTCTTGAATAAGATAACTCAATATCCGGAAGCTCCTTTTCTGCAGAAAACCTCTCTTTGAGTTTCTCTGCTGTCATAACCACCCATAGCGCATCTATTTCCGGAAGGTTTTCTAACTTTCCGATTTTTCTGTACGACCTTTTTCCCGAATCTTCCTTATCCAGCCAGCCATCCCCAGACAGCGCTTTTTTCGCATCGTCTGAGAGCGAATACACTTCCCTGAAATTGTTTTTATATGATAAGGTATAAATATTTTCGCCGTCTTTAATAATAAACACGTAACAGTTGTTTATCTTGAGTTTATTGTTGACATATCCAAACGTAATGCCGTCCATACACTCCTTTGCGCAACATACAATAATTGAGTCGAAACTGTCAAACTGATAAATGCTCTTCGTCAGCTTAATATCCTTTCCTCTTCGCCCTGACGAAAACCTGTTCATATATAGCCCACCACCAGAGCATATCTCAGCCTCACTTCTTACCCTTGCGATCGTGATAGGCTCCAGAGAACAACCCAGCCCATATTTTTCCATAAGCCTCTTTGCTGCTTCAACAACCCTCTCCTTTGCCCCACTATTTGACACCAAATCATAAAGAGCTTTTGCATCCAAAGCAAGATGCATAGCCTCCGGATTGATTGCAAGCTCCTCAAGAGATATCGAACTATCGCGCAAATGCTCGTTCAAGTATTCTTCGAGATATACCCTTGCATAGTCCCCGTTATTATCATAAACCAATGCGTTCTTTATGTCTTTATTTGCTTTATTTATCTCATATCCTAAATCTCTTCTCTTTAAAAGCACTCTGTAACCATTTTCTCCGTCCGGGGCATCAGTCCCCACTATCTTATTCCAGCGTTTTATCTGGTCATTCAGTTCCATAATTGTCCTCCTCTCCCCTGCTTACATCTAATTTTAGTCCGTGTTTCACTCGTGTTTTTATTATACTATACATAGCTCTTTATGTCAATTTGACCCCAAAAAAATGACAACAAAATAGTCGTTATCCCTCACATATGAAGCATAACGACTACTATTTATTCTCTCGCAGAGGATTCCTCTCTTGCGGCATCAAATATATATCCTGCCCGAACGAAATTTTTCCTCGTGAAACAAAGATGTTCCTCGGGAATATTTTGCATCCGATCCCTCCTCAATGCTCCACAATCGACATTTCCCGCGCGGTTGTTTTTGCCTGTTGGTAGAGTTCTTCTACTCGCGACGACACATCATCAGAGATTATTTTTTCCCCGCCGGACAAACAGAGAAAGCAGGGAATATTGCGAATTATGATCCGATGGTTATTTTTCTCTATGGTTATACTTGTAGTCGATTCCTTCCTTGAACCATCCTCAAAACAATTCTTACACATATTTACCCACTCCTTTTCCGCTCTCACTCACAGTTTCTACCATTGACCGTACCCAAACTTTCTTTATTCATCGCAATTTTCGTCTTTTCCAAGTTTTCTGCCGCACTCGGGACAATATTTTATCGGAATATAAATCGTCCCGATCCCTCCTCCTCCGAAGTATCCCGGACAAGCGAGAACTAATTCGGGGCAAGCCGTTTTGTAGGAACAATGTTTATTTTTCCATTTTTCTCAGTGCGGTAAGAATTTGGTTAATATACTCTGTGTGGATATCATCAAGTCCGGCATAAATTACCGGATTTTCTCTGGACCAAGTTGTTGCCCCTGAATCGTAAGCTTTTGAAGCAAAATAAACAGAGTTTATCCAATTCCTGTTATCTTCATAGATCCTGTCATCATGGATTTTAATGGATACAATAACGGAAAATGTTTCAACCGTCTGCTCATAACCAAGCGTTTCCACTATTTTCTTTGCTATATCATCTGGTTCCATAGTTTTTGAAGAATTATATATTCTTACAATTATTTTCCAATTTTTAGCAATTTCGTTTTTATATTTCTTATCATATATTGCTTCCAAATCTTTTTCGACACTCTCTGGACTCTCGAAAGAAATTTCCTTCTTTTTAATAATATTTGAAAGAATTTTTTTGAAATCACATTTTGGAATTTTCTGGTTTTCTGGAGGATAACATTCGTCTAGCTCCTCTAAAATCTCTTCCATGAACCCCTGTCGAGTATTTTTTATAATCTTATTCATGTCGTCTTCGCTATAATACGGTAATAATTCCATGGACTATTCCTCCTATTTGGGCTATTTTTTCTTTTTCCCTTTCTTTTTAGGTTCATTGTATTTATGAATCAAAGCATCCATTTCATTAAGGGATGACGCAAAGTTTTCTATTCCGGCAAAAACATCTTTCCGAGGAGTTGGAGCCGGAGCTGCCGGAGTTACATCCGCGAGGCCTTTCAGCCTCCCTCACATCCTCTTGGTACTGTTCTTCCTTTATCTTGATCGCGTTCATTTGAAGCATAATATAATGTTTGACTTTTCTTATTGAGCCATTTTTTGATAGTGCCTGACTAAGCTCATTTTCCATTTGCTCTCGTTCTTCCTCTGAAGTACACTCTAAGTATTGTTCAGTCCACGCAGATAGAGCCTCCGCGATCCGTTCTGCCCCTTCCGCATCGTTAACCACAAAATTATGAAAAATGCTCTCTGTCACCATTTTTTGCCTCCTTTCTGCCGTCTGGAAATCACGATTCCTCATACGAAGGAAAAACAAACTCCAGAGCAAAATACATTTGTGTTTTTATTATACCGTGGTCACAAGAAGATGTCAAAATCCCTTAAAAAACAAGATTGTTCCGAAATGAGGGATAATGACGGGCTACGCTTCATATCGGAGGCTCTTAATCTTTTCTTCCGGGATAGTCAATCACTCGGTCACTTTATTCTTCCCGAAGGTGTCTGTATTATATACAAACGCAGAATCCTCACAGTAGCAGGTATTATATACCACAGCCCCGAAGGTTTTTAATCCCAATGTTTTCGCGCAAGCATAGAGGTAGCGGGTCAACTTATTCCCTATTCCCCTACCATTATCCTCGCAGATTATACACGCGTTTTGTTCTTCTTCCGGAATCCGGACGTCTTTTTCATAGTACCGGAATTTTAACTCGCTTTCCGCGGTCATTATATCCGAGATCAGCGCACAAGGACCACAGGTATCATACTCCTCCTGTGCATATTCGTTAAACGCCTCGCAATCTCCATCCAAATACCGGGCTAAACACCGGGCGTTCGGACTTGCCATCTTCATTTTCGCGAGGACGTCACTATGCTCTGCAAGGAAATCAATAAATCCCTTCGGTGTGCCATCGACATAGAACCCAAAGCCCTTAATATGGTTTCGCACCATTTCTCCTTCGGTATTAGGGAATATACATTTAAGAATCTTCTTTGCATCAAGATCGCTAAGCACTCTCTCCTCCTGCGTATTTTCAATGATGTTATATCCAAATAAATAATATACCCTTTCCGTACTCTCGATATAATAAATTTCTGCCTTACACTTACATGCGTATTTATCACATTCCCACGATACTGTGATTTCAGCCGTTGATTCCGCCCCTGCACTCAAAGCCTTTACTTTTGAGCTTGGTTTTTCTTTGATCTCGATTCCGGCTCCGGAACCTATATATTCTCGCAGTCGCTCCTGCAGTATCTCAAACGATTGAAGCAGCTTAATGTTACAGCAAAAATCCAAGCATCTCTTAATATCGTCCACCACCGCAGACACCATTTCCTCGATACTTTCTTTTTCGTACCCGCAGGCAGTCAAGAGGTCATTCAGAGTCACCCCGCGCATCTTCGGCGCAAGTTTCTCTAGCGTCGCCTTTCTCGGTCGCGATATCTCCTCTGCATTTAACATTCTGTTGATTGTCGGTTCCGCCATATTGACCTCGTTTGCAAACTCCTTCTGGGTTCTTGTCCCAATGCCTTTCCGCAGCAGAGATCTAAATTCCTTAAAGTTTTTTACGCCCATACTTATCACTCCTTTTTAATAACATTTTCTTAACTTTGTATTGCTATGGATTTATAATATCATCAATTTGTTAATTTGTCAACCGTTTTATTGATTTTATTATAACTTATTTGCGAGAAATAATGATATATGTTTGGTTTTGTTAATTTCAGGCGTAAAAAAACTGCCCCTGCAGAGCAGAGGCAGAAAACACCAAAAGCGGAGTGTGTTTACATTATTATAATATCATAATTATCCAGATATGTCAAACGATTCTAGGATCTTTTCCAGAAATGTAGATTTGCAGCAAAAGCAACCCTTGTTGCCGTTAGTCTGAAGAAAAATAATCTTATTTACACGGAAATTCCATTTTGACACAACATTGGCAATGTGATATAATCACCTTAACAAGAGGATGTTACCGTAAAGCAAGCGGTTGCTCTGAAATTACATTTTTATTTTTCAAAAAAGTAATCGTTATTCCATTCGCAAGGGACGATTACTTTTTTGCTTTCTGTATATCTCTGCCGAGCTTGTAACCGACTCCGGTGCAAAATGCAATCAGAGCGATCAAAGCCTCGTATGACATCGTTATCATTGGCAAAATCTCCTTTTCTGAAACTGCGGCACAATTTACCATCTATGTAAACTGGGCTTGTACTCCCAGATTGGAGAGCAACCATCCTACCGTTTAGGCAACATCCTTTTTATATTATAACATATTACAGAAAATGTCACAAGAAAATTGGGAGGTTTGAGTATGACCGAAGGACAAGTTTATCCATTGTATATACTAAATGCATAATCATTACAACTAGATATAAACTGATAATCCCAATCCAAAAAACTACTAATGTGATATGATTTAATACCTTTTCTTTCTGCTTCCCTTAAAAAAGAAATTACATCATCCACATATACTACATCCTTCAAATCAATATTATGAGTTTTACAATATTGTAAAATTGTATCAGCATTTGATTTATCTTCGTATACTAGCAATCGTTCTTTTATCATTGGATAATATTTATCAAGCCAAGGCTGTTTATCTTCCATTTCTTTTTTGACTTGGCAATGTCCCATTACAATATTCTTTTTCGCATTACATGTGCCTAGCACATTCTGCATATGTTTTGATGGTTTTCTGGTAAGAAAAACTCCATCTTCAATTTCTTTTAAGCTCATTCCATTATTTGTACCATTAGGGTCTGCAACATGATTATTAAACCTGTAAGGAGCCAAGGTTCCATCTATGTCCCAGAAAACATACTTATCTTCCAAATCTTTTATTTGTGCATTTTCATTCATTATGTTATCTCCTTTGCTTTATAATATAATCATATACGACAGAAAAATAAAATTATTACCTGAATAGCTAAATCATATGAATACAGAACAGCAGAAACGCATTGTAGATATGATAAAACTGATGTCCAAATAGAAATTTAGTAACTGGCAATATCATTTTGTATGTCAAGATCTATAATTGTCCTTAACTTAATGACATTGTGCACATATGCAGCTTCTTTCTTTTAATCCAAGATATCTTCCATTGTACACCCAAGCGCACCCGCGAGAGATTTGATAATAACTGCCTGCGCCTTGTTAATATCCCTCTCCCGTTGTTCATACTTCTGAATGGATTTAATCGCTACTCCGGATTTTTCTGAAAGCTGGCTTTGGGATAAGCCTGCTTCCTCTCGCAAGGTTTTTAACTTCGGCTCTAGCACGAACGAAATTTCTTCCATTTCTGAATCAAAAAACCGGATTTTCTGAGGAAACTCAGGGATAGCAACCGTCTCGTCCCCTATTTTTTCCTCTGTTCCGTAAATCTCCGCATAGCCATCTTCGACCTTTAATCGAAAATCCCCGGCGGTTTCGTCCCAAAGGTTCCATTCGGCAGCTTCGGCAAACATTTCCGCCTGTTTCTTATCCTTTATCTCGCCACTCTTAAGAATTTTCATCAGTTCTGTATTCACAAATAAACCTCCTTACCAACAAACTTGTTTTCTGTTAACAGTTCTTTTCTAATTATCGGTATGCAGCCCAAGCGACTACCCGGATATCTACAACGGTTTCTTTTTCCTCTGTTTCCTCTGTTTCCTCGTCATCCTCGGTTTCGACAACGATTGCGTCGTCTTCCTCCCGCATGGAATCTGTGTAGAACTTATACAGATTCTCGGACGAGTACGGATTCGTGTGAACTTCCTCGCTCCATACCTCTATATCATTTCCGAGCAACTCTGATATAGCATTTTCTATATCCTCCACAATCTTCTCGCCGCTTGCGGTTTTATCTCCGAACATTTCCCAAAGGGTATCAACAAGCCCGGAGACAAAAACACTTCCTTCGCTGTCTATGTAGCCATTTGCCTGATACTGCCCTTCTTCCTTGATCGCAACATAGTCTACAAACGGCTCTGCGGTATCTTCATCCCCGCGGTTAATATGCTCAACCCGGTATGCCTTATAGCGATCCGGATACGACTTGTCGTTCTCATTATTATCAAGACTTACCTCTGTTACTCCCGTGACCTCACATGTACTACCCCATGCATCGCCCACCTCTGGAACCTCGCTAACGACCTCAAACTCCATAGATCTTGCAATATCCTCGTATTCATTATAACCAGTATACAATTTTTTCTTCATAAAAACTCCCCTTTCGTTTCTTTATTATTGATCCAAAAAGAGGAACAAAACAAAAACCATCCGCAATGAGGGACAATAACCTTCGGACACCACCCAAACCTCAGTATCCCTCACACATAAGATATAATACCCCATGTGTTTTATGATTTCGTAAAAATAATGGCAAAAAAAATAGCACCGGGGGGATTTCTCCCTCGATGCCATTTTTTTTATCCGCAGATTACTTGATACTATCCGCGAATTTTTTAAGAAACTTGAACATCTGGTTTCCCAGATTATCCAGACTCCCGGCGAGAAGGTTCTTGCCATACATGGAAACGAGAGTGTTCCCTTTTTAGACGCCGGGTAAGCCGGAGTACCGGTTATTATCACCAATCATCCGGCATTCGCCCGACTTATGACAACATCTGTCTTGCTTCTTTAATCTGTGCATTCACATCAATGCCGCACTTTGCTGCGGTTATGAGAAAATCATCTCTTCCTCGTTTTGAGTGAAATGTTTCTCCTAATGTGGATAACAGATTCTCTGAGTACCATCCTTCCGGGTGATTTTTGTCTCCTGCTTTACGATAAACAAGGATGTTATCTTTATTTGCAGGATCCTGTTTTAAAAACCCGCTTTTTTTTAGCTCTTCCGCTATATAAATAAAGGCTAAAAAAGGAATTTTTACATTAGCCATAACGTGTTGTCCTCCTTCAATAAAATTCTTTATTACTTAATACTATCCGCGAATTTTTTAAGGAACTTAAACATCTGGTTTCCCAGATTATCCAGACTCCCGGAAAGAAGGTTCTTGCCATACATGGAAACGAAAGTATTCCAGTTGGCATTAACATCCCTCTCGGTTCCTATGAGAATAGAAATTACAAAAATTCCCATAGTCTGTGCCCGGCATACCGCTTTTTTTACAAGCTCTGTCGAGCAGCAAGGCGCTCCATCGGAAACAACAATCAGCAGCTTGTTTTTCTCCTTCCGTTGCGCCAGCACATCCGTTGCTAATGCGATCGAATATGCATCATTGTTTCCTCCATCTGGATAAGAGGAACAATGAAACGACCATGAATAATTTTTACTCCGGTCTGTGTCATTCCAAGACTTGATTATCTTGGAATTTTCGTGGCCCATCGTAGAGAAAGCCTGCATCCTCAAAGGAAACTTTAATTCCTTAAAGGTTTCCTCAAGCTCCGCAAGAACCTCCATTGCGGAGTTCTCGTTTTTCCCCTGCATTGAGCCCGAGTCATCCTTCAGGATCAGACAAGCGATGTCCGGGGAAACCTTTCTTCCGTCCTGACGATAGAAATCCTGCTGTCCGGTGATGAACTTGCCGAGATTCTGTGAATCAACAAGTCCATACTTTACGTCTCGCTTGTCCTTGACGGTCTTTCTGTTGAAGATTGTGTCAATCTTCTTCGCGAGACGCTTGCCTCTTGCAACAAGGTCCGCAGGAGCCTTCTCCGAACGAGAACTCTTCCGGTAGTCTTGAACGGTTATCGAACCACCGCCGAACTCTTTCGCAAGGCAGGTTATTTTCTCCTGCGAAAGTGGAAGTCCATCGTTTTCCACGATAGAGTTTTTCTCCCAAGAGGATGTATCCCGGTTTGCCCGTTCTACGTCCCGGCTGTTCTCGATCTCTGCCTCCTCCTCGATTCCCCCAAGAGTTTCGTCCACTCTTGAAGCAAAATCTTCCGGAGAAGGCAAATGATAATCTGACGTGCCGCCCTCCTTGGAATCCTTGCTATCCGAAGAATCCTTGGAGTTTTCCTCGGAATTTCCAGATTCTTCCGAGTTAGCCTCGGACTTTTCAGATTCCTTAGATTTTGATTCCTTAGATTCTCCGGATTTTGATTTCTCAGACTCTCCAGATTTCTCTCCGGGAGTTTTCGGACTCTCCTTATTTTCTGAGTTACCTTCCGAAGATTTCTTTTCTGAAGATTTCTGAGAAGATTTGTTCTCCTTGAAAGAACTATCCTCTTTGGATGAATCATCAGAATCCTTGGAATCCGGACATCCAGAACCTTCGGATGGATCATTTTCCTCGTTAAAGGAATCTGAAGAACCCTTGGAGGTGCCGTCTTCCTCGGATTTTTCAGAACTTTTATTCTCTGGAGAAGAATTTCCCTCGGAACCGGAGTCTTTATTGCTCTCCGGCTGCTCCAAATCATCCGGACGGTAATACATCGGAGCATCTTTATCGTCAGCCCCTTCTGAATTATCCATCTTCGGCGGATTCTTCCGGAGATCAACAATCAAGTCCGGCTTTTCGCCTTCACCGATATTCTCTTCTCCGTTTTCTGCCGAAGAATCGTCGTCTTTCAGAACAGACACAACCGGGCCGTTTCCGGACGGCTTTCCTTCCTTCTTTGCCTGACCCTTGTTATTGCCCCGCTCCTGTTCGGCAATCTCCTCCGCGAGTTTTTTTAAGTCCTGCTGAGAAAATTTCTCCGCCGAAGCAAGTCGGTTGTATTCCTCTTCGGTAATTCCGAAGATTCCTACATACCAAGGAGCAACTATTTTAGCAATTTTTCTTATTGCCTCGTAGCCATCCTTGATTTCCCCCGCCTGCACGAAGTCTGCGATCGGAGAAGCAAGTTTCATTGCCGTTTCAAACATCACAGTACCCTGTGGGTACTTTGCTTCGTACCCATTTGTTAAGATACCAAGCGTCGCAATGGTCAAAATGACATTCCGGAGATCGACAATCTCATGTGCCTTCTCCTGTACAGCTCCTTCCTTCCATTCGGAAAGCCTGTACCAATCCCGGTGCTTTTTTGCCCCGGGATAAATCCGGCAGAGAATGTTTTCGATTCTCCCATCCTCCACCGAGTTCATTAGGTCGTGGATTTGATCCACAACCTGTTTAATCAGGAGAAGCCCTCTTCCAGCCGCCTCCTTTTGAAACTCTTCGAGAATAATTTTCATACCCTCTCGGTATTCCTCGTCATCGGTGAAGAGGAAGTGACTTACTTCATGGTAAGTCTTAAATTTGAGGATTTTCATTAAATCCTCTTTCGGAAGATTCTCCGCTTCATCCTCCGTCAAGGACACAAGAATCTTGTCGTCGCTATTGTACGACATATCACCAATCCCCAGCTCCAAGGATACCTTGGAACTATGACCGAGAACGGTTCTAATATACCCTCCTGCGAGAGTGTTCAAAATCTTTTTGACTCCCACCCGGAGCCAGTTCTTTATATTATTTAATTTTTTTGACTTCATATTATAAAAGTCCTCCTTTATGAAAAATAAAAAAAAATACGCAGGAGGTTTTGAAGCTCCTGCGTTGGTTATTAAGCGGTAAAATTACCGTTCTTATCTACGAGATTATCTAAGGCCTGTTCTAAGACCTCTCTTTCCTCGTAGTCAGAAACGGTGTTAATTACTGCTTCTGTAACTGCGTCCTTCGCGGAATATCCTACTCCGATCAGACGCACGGCGGCTTCAAAACCTCTGATATTGAGGGAATCAGCCGAAATGCTATCCTCTCCTTCAAGGGAGAGGGTTTTAAACGCCGCATATACGGAGTTCAGCTTGCCGATAATGATATCCGGCACGCCGTAATTTGCGGCCTCACGCTCCAGAATCGGAGCGATGTTTTTAATTCGAGGCATCGCGATCAGCGAAAAACGGCTCATGGTTGCCGTATTCTGCTGATTAAGCCCCGAGTATGCCCCGGTGGCGGGGTTTTGGGTGGCTCCGATAATTAAATTCCTCTTCGGAATCGGAACATCCCCAAGCCCGGATACAAAAATATGATCCGAGCTTTTGTCCGTTATCATATTAAAGACTCCGGACATAAGGTTTCCATCGGCAAGATTGAACTCGTCGAGGAGGAGTATCGTTAGATACCCCTTATTCGCCCTCTGTAACGCCTCTACGACCGGTCCGTTCGTAAAGACAAGCTCCGGAGACTGCGACTTATCAAGAGCTAACTGATAAGCCTTCGCCTCTGGACTCCATTGTCCCGTTGCGCAGGCAGTAATCTTCGCCTGCAGGTTTTCCTCGGTAATACCCTGCTTCGTGGTATTGTCCGAAGAAAGATAGCCCATGAGATCTGCGTAAGACATTCTCTCATGGCACTGAACAGGGACAATTTTTGCGTTAAGTAAATCCGCCACGTAGTTCCATGCGACATCCTTACCTAACGATTTTTCTCCCTCTAAGATAGTCGAGTTTCCGGCTGCAATGTTACTAAGCATCCGGTCGATAACCGACTTCTGCCCCTTCGGGAGAAGGTTTTTGTAAGGCTTTGGATGCCCTACAAAAGCCTCGTCGGACGAGGTTATCATCCCAAGTACCGTCTTAAAAACGATGCTCCCCTCGGTTATCCCATGCTTTTTTAATTCTGAGATTAAATAAGCATAACGATCATCACCGAGGATGGATTTTACCCGATCCTTCTCTTCTTCCCCGACCTCTGCCACCAAAGCCGGGGTTGTCATTGCGTTCTCTTGGAACGTGGCAATAAGCCCCGTTCCTTTTGTTTTCTGAATCACTCCGAAGGTGTTACCCGCCTTCACATGCTCCAGAAGCTCGGCATAATTTTCATTGTCTGCCGGGACAATTTTGCCAAACGGCGTTTCCGAGCCGTCCAGCTTCTTCTCGTTTACGACAATCCGCGAATCAGAGCTTGTCGTAAATGTAACAGAAAGGATTTCTCCCTCCTGAATCTTCTTTGTCACTTCCTTGAACAACGGCATAGTTGCCATTGTGAGGGAAGCAATATATCTGTCTCTTATACACATCTCCGAGCCCACGAGACGCGTAGTAATCTC
>ERZ1027001.292-NODE-292-length-36182-cov-10.734492_pt1 | contig 36182 bp, 29 predicted proteins | sample MGYA00519452_ERZ1027001 | MGnify/ENA primary metagenome ERZ1027001 (study PRJEB26926, sample SAMN06164867) | human gut metagenome | biome: ENVO:00009003; feature: ENVO:2100002; material: ENVO:00002003 | host: Homo sapiens | place: USA | collected 2012 ...
ACTCGCGGGGCCTGTTCTTTTCTTGCTCGGTCCCGTTCTTCTCCCCCTACATTCTTTTAGTTAAGGAGTTGTCCGTAGGGAAAAAATGGTTGCTATACTTCATGAGGCTGCCATGTCTGCGTATTTGGTTCCGGAACCGGCGACGGCTTCCCGGAGCCTGCTGGGTTTGGCGGGGCTGGTCATGCGGAGGCGCAGAAGGCAGGAAGCCTGATAGAGGCGGGAAAGGGAAGCAAAGAAACTGCCCATGCGCCTCTGCGTCATTATTATTCAGAAAATTGTTTGAAGAAATCCGGGAGAAAATAATTCTTCCGGTTTTTATTTTTCCTGATTATTTCTCGGAAAATTTTGAATGGGGTTTTAAGACTGCTGGTCTTTTCCTACATCTCCCTGTTCATGTTCCTATGGGTAATAGTTGACGGTTGAAAAAGAAAATTCCGGCAGCTATAGTCGTCCCTAGGCAAATGCAATTCAAATGATTCGTTTTCTATCCTTTTTATTTTTCCTGTGCTTTTTTTCCGTGTGTTCTGCAAAAGAATTGAAGATTTTTTTGCTGACGGGCCAATCCAATTCTCTGGGGGCGGTGAAGGGCAGCCCTGCTTCTCCGGAGCTGTTAAAAAAGTATGAACCGAAGGAGACTCTGTACTGGCATGAAAATTTTGGGCAAAGGGAAGGCGTGTTTCCCGGCGCTTCCACATCCTGGGAGCAGGTAAGGCCTGCTATGCCGCGTTATAACGGCAATTTATGCATGGGGCCGGAATACGGGTTTGCCTTTACTCTGGAGAAGAATGGATGGTTCAAGGATGCGGACGTTGCGGTCGTGAAAGCTTCCCGGGACGGCGGCGACAATTCCCATTGGCGGAAAAACGGCCAGGCTTACAGGACGCTGGTGCAGGCCGTCAAGAATGCCTGTGCGGGTGTGGACAGGTCCAAGTATTCCAAAGTGGAGTTTGCCGGGCTTTTGTATTTGCAGGGGGAAAGCAATGCCGGAACTTCCGTTCCGGAGAGCGCTTCCCGCTTTCTGGAACTTCTGGGCAATCTGGCGGCAGATCTGAAACCGTACGGGGATACGTCCGCACTGGCTGCGCAGAAAGCCGTCCTTGGAGAAAATGCCAATTGGGCCGGAAAGAATGAATCTGATCCGGAAACGGGTAACCTTACCGGCGGCCTGGAAGGACGCGATACGGAAGTTCAGGGAAAGACAACCCGCCAGGTGATGAAGGATCTGGCGGAATCCCGTCCATCCCTGGGCTATGCCCCTACCCGAGATCTTCCCAAACTGACCGCAGGAGATCAAATGGGAGTGCATTACAGCGGCCAGTCTCAGATCAGCATAGGAGCCCGTTTTGCTTATGAAGCCGCCCGGCTGGCCGGGAAGGATACCGGCTCCGTGCGAAGCGGTCGTTACGATCTTCCCCTGGGTTCTCCGGACGCGTGGATGAACCGGAAAATGCCGGGGAAGAACGTATGCGTGTGGAATGTAGCTTCTTCCGTAAAACCCAGCCTGGTGTCAGGGGGGGTGAAGTTGTTTGGTATCCGTGTGGAGGATCCGGTCGTCAAGACTGTTATCGTCCGGAGCAAGGGAAGTTCCGGAGACCGTTTGGTAATCGGGCCGGGAGGTATTCGCCTGGCGGAGGGGAAAAATTTGCAGTTGAGGACGAATGTACAGCTGGCGGGCCGGCAGTCCTGGAATATTCCGGGTGGTTCTGCCGTGGAGATTAAGCCCTCGCCGGTTCAGGAAAAAGCCATGCCTGTCCGTTTGTCCGGCCAGGCGGAGGTGCATGTAACCCAAGCGGAAGGCGGCGGAGAAACGGCGGAAGCAGCCCGCGTCGTATTGGAACAGGTGCTGCCCTCTGCCCTGAAATGTTCCTGGACGTTGTCCGGAAAGGTGGAGATGACTTTGAAGGGTATGGAGGGGAAGGCCGTGAATTTGGGCAAAGTCTTCGTCAAGCAGGGCGCTGTGCTGAATCTGAATGGCTCCAGACCTGTTGCGGGCAGTGTCGTTAATCAAGGCGGCATGGTGAATCCGTAATCAATAGACCTGGTACGGTCCGGAATGCTTGCCGTATTTTTTAGTGGAGGGAGGAGGTTAAAAAAATACGTTTTTTCCTCCCGGAAGGGCCATGGGCTTTTTTCTTATTCACAGGAGCGGAGCGGTCTGGAAACCGAACAGGGGCATGACCTGCGGCATTTTCACCCCGGTTTATTCACAGGAAGTTCTGCTTGGGAAGCATTGATCATCAAGTCTACTGTACTATATTTGGCGTACTTTTTACTTTATGGATGCGTTATGTAGTAGTATGGTCGCGCCATGAGATGCGTTCAGTGCGGTCATTTGGAAGATAAGGTCATCGACTCCCGTATGTCCAAAGACGGGACGACCATTCGCCGCCGCCGCGTGTGTTTGAGGTGCGATTACCGTTATACGACCTATGAGCAGATTGAACGCACGGAGTTGCGCGTAGTCAAAAGGGATAATCTGAGAGAAGCCCTGAATCGTGAAAAGATTTTACGCGGCCTGGTAAAGGCGTGTGAAAAAAGGCCCGTCAGCATGGATCGCCTGGACCGCGCCGTGGAAGAGATCATTTCCGAATTGCACCGCGACCATTTGCGCGAAGTCCCTTCCAGCGAGATTGGCAAGAAGGTGATTGAAAAATTGTATGCCATAGATCCCGTGGCTTATATCCGCTATGTGTCCGTGTACCGCCAGTTTTCCAATGTGGAGGAGTTTATCCAGGAGATTACGCAGATGCGCCACCAGACGCTTATTGATCCCCTGCAGCGCAAGCTTCCCATTCTTTAAATTTCCTGTTCCATGATCGGCTTCCGAAACAACAGACCGTTGCTCAAGCTTGGTGATTGCCTGATTACCGAGTACGGGGAACAATGGCTGGCGGATGCTTTGGAGCACGCTGCCCGGCGTGCCGGAACAACCCTTCCGTTCAAGGAAGACCTGCTGGCTTCCGTGCGTTATTATCTGGAGCATGAGTGCGATTTGTCCGTCATGAAGGTGTCCGAGCTGTATGCGCGTCTGCGCCGCATGCTCACAGAAGTGGGCCTGGAACACCTTGCAAGGGAGCTTAGGGAGGAGATGCCGCCCATGACGGTCTGCGTCGCGGAGATTGCCCGCAGCGTGCCGTTCTGGCTGTTTTTTGCCTGCGAGCTGAAAAAGCAAGTGGAGGAATTGCGGGGGCATGGCATTACCAGGTATTGCTTCACAGGCAGGAAGGAATGCGTGATAGCTCTCCGGGGAAGGAAGCGCTGGGACCGTTCCTGCCAGTCTCTGCTGGAAGACCTGGACTTCCTTCTTTCCCGCTATGAGGAGCAGGCGGCGGATTGTTAACGGAACTTATCCGTGCCGTATTGGAGTATTTAGCTGCGCAATTCAACAGGTTCCGCTTTCCCGGCTGACGGAGCCGGTTCGGAGTGCAGCGCGTTTCTGCTTTTCGTGAGCATGCGAGGCTATTTCACTTTACCGGGAACGGGCTTGCGGGGCCCGTTGATCCATGCTCGGGCATCCTGTTTTGCCGGAAGGCCCAATAAGAGTTAACAGGCCGTATTGTGCCGCCTGATTCCCGGAGATGAGCCGGATGAGGGAATGCAAGGGGCCTTCCCTCATTTTCCCCGAGGTTGTTATTTCTGGCTGTTTGCAGCAGGAGCAGCCTCACCCGTACCGGAAGGCCGTGAATAAGGCAGAGTGAGGTCTTGCTCCCTGACCGCACGGGGGAACGGCCGCTGTTACAGGTGTTTGGGCGCAGGGCCGTTGATGATTTTGCGGGCCCGGTTCAGGGCGGCGTCAATATTCTCGCAGATATTGTAGCGTTTCAGCTCCCGGTAAAAGGGCGCGTGGCGGATGACGTCCAGAGGCTGGGGCTGCACGCCGCAAACCAGCAGAGTGGAACCGTGTTCCCGGCACTGGTGGCAGAAGTCGGAAAGGACGTTCAGGCCGGTGGCGTCCAGCGCGGGAACCAGGCGCATGCGCAGGATAACCACCTTGGTATCATGTTCCAGCGTTTCCAGAACCTGGTCCTTGAATTGCTCCACGGCACCGAAGAAGAAGGGACCTTTCACGTCGAAAACTTCCACGCCTTCCGGGATGTCCAGCTTGGCGGCAGAGCGGTTTCCATCATCTTCCTCATCATTTTCCAGCAGTTCGTTTTTGATGGCGGAAACATCGCTGATTTGGGCCATGCGGCCCATGAAGAGCAGGGCGGCCAGCACCACGCCTACTTCCACGGCTACAACGAGGTCCACAAACACGGTCAGCAGGAAGGTGATTACCAGCACCGCCGCATCCTGCCTGGGCCCTTTCAGTAGACGGCTGAACGTGTGTATTTCACTCATGTTGTAGCACACTACCGTCAGAATGCCCGCCAGGACAGCCAGGGGAATCTGCTGGGCATAGTGGGCAAAGGCCATCAGAATGGCCAGCAGGGTCAGGGCGTGAATCATACCGGAAACCGGGCTTTTAGCTCCAGCCTTGATGTTAGTGGCGGTGCGGGCAATGGCTCCGGTGGCCGGAATGCCGCCAAACAGGGCGGATCCGATGTTGCCGATACCTTGTGCAATCAGCTCCATGTTGGGCTTGTGGCGCCCTCCGGTCATGCCGTCCGCTACGGAGGCGCTTAACAGGGATTCGATCGCCGCCAGCAGCGCGATGGTGAAAGCAGGGGCCGTCAGCGCCCCCAGGGTGCTCCAGTCAATGCTGGGCAGGGAGGGCAGGGGGAGCGTATTCGGGAGGCTGCCGAAGGCTTGCCCGATGGTTGTCACAGGCAACGAAAACGCCACGGAAACGGCCGTCATGCCCAGCATGCCCACCAGCATGGCCGGTATTCTGGGCCAGAAGCGGCGGCTCAGCAGGGTAATGATTACGGTGCCGGCGGCCAGCCCCAGCGCCGCCCAGTTGATGGTGTGGAAGTAATGGAAGTAACACGCCCATTTTTCAATGAACTCTCCGGGAATTTTTTCCGTGATGGTGAGGCCGAAGATGTCTTTAATTTGCGTGGAAAAGATTACCACGGCGATGCCGGAGGTGAACCCTGTGGTGACAGGGAATGGAATAAAGCGGATGAGCGCCCCCATGCGGCAGAACCCAAAGATGATGAGGAAGAGGCCCGCCATCAATGTGCAGACCAGCAGGCCGGATGCGTGGTATTGCTCCAGGACGCCCATGATGATGATCACGAAGGCTCCGGTGGGGCCGCCTATTTGATATTTGCTTCCGCTGAACAGGGAGATGAGGAACCCGGCCACAATGGCGGTGATGAGGCCCTGGGTTGGGGAGAGTCCGCATGCGATGGCAAAGGCCATGGCCAGCGGAATGGCTACTACACCGACGGTCAGTCCCGCAAAAAGGTCCGCCAGAAAGGTTTGTTTGGTATAAGTTTTGAGAGAGGAGAGAAGAGCAGGTTTGAACATGGCTGCCGGGATGGTTGGCCGGCTGCGGTTGTGGCCGCCGCCGGCGGGGTTGAAGCGTCCCCTTCCTGCACCCGGAGGCGCCCCGCGGAGACGGACGGCAGGCTCTCTTCGTTCCCGTCCGCCTCCGCAGGCGGCGTTACTTGGAAAGGATGCCTTCCCAGTAGGCGATGCGGCGGCGGGTGTTGTCGGAATTGGGAGCCCCCGGGTTGGTACGCTGGGCGAAGGCTTTTGTCAATTCAAATACGTCGCGCGCGTCTGTTCCATATGCATTTGAAATGGAGGCGAATTGTTCATCGCTCAGCTTGTTGAGCGGCGTACCCGTGGAGATGCTCATGGCGACTGCCTTCCCGACCAGCTCATGGGCCTTCCGGAAGGGGACCCCGCGGCGCACCAGATAATCCGCCAAGTCCGTGGCCAGCAGCATGGGATCGGACGCCGCTTCCCTGGCCCTGGCCGTGTTCACCGTCATGGCGGCTATCATTTCCGCATTGACGTCCAAGGCCAGTTTAACCGTATCGATGGAATCGAACAGGGGTTCCTTGTCTTCCTGGAGGTCGCGGTTGTAAGTCAGGGGAAGCCCTTTGACGGCCACCATGACGGCGGTGAGGTTACCGTACAGCCGCCCCGTTTTTCCGCGGGTGAGTTCCGCGACATCCGGATTTTTTTTCTGGGGCATCAGGGATGAACCTGTCGTATAGGCGTCGGACAAGGAAGCGAAGCCAAATTCCGCCGTGCACCACAGGATGACGTCCTCGCTCATGCGGGAGAGATGGGCTCCGACTACGGCCAGGTCAAAAAGTATTTCCATGATGTAATCCCGGTCGGCAATTGCATCCATGGAGTTTTCTGTAACTGCGTCAAAACCCAGTTCCACGGCAATTCCGTGGCGGTCCAGGCAGATGGTGGAACCGGCGATGGCTCCGGAACCGAGCGGGGAGACGTTCAGGCGCCTGCGGCAGTCCTTGAGGCGGTCCGCATCCCGGTCCAGCATTTCCACGTAAGCCAGCAGGTGATGGCCCATGGTGACGGGCTGGGCGCGCTGCAGGTGAGTATAGCCCGGCATCATGGCATCTGCGTATTCCTTCGCCTTCATGACCAGCGCGCGCTGCAGATGGCGCACTTTTCCCAAAATTTCATCGATTTCCGCCCGGCAGTAAAGCCGCGTGTCCGTAGCTACCTGGTCATTGCGGGAGCGTGCGGTATGCAGCTTGGCGCCCGGAGCGCCGATGCGCCGGGTGAGTTCGCTTTCAATGTTCATGTGCACGTCCTCCAGTTCCCGGCTCCACGAGAAGTTGCCTGCTTCAATGTCTTTCAGGATGTCTTTCAGGCCGGATTCAATGGCGTTGAATTCTTCCTGCGAAAGCAGGCCAGCCTTGAGCTGGGCCCGCGCATGGGCGATGGATCCGGCAATGTCCTGGCGGAAAAGCCTCCAGTCGTAGGAGACGGATTCGCCGTAGCGTTGAACCAGATCAGCGGTGGGTTTAGAAAATCTGCCTTTCCACATGACCCACATGTTGTGCCCCAGGAGCTTCCGTTTTGGAAGCCTGAAATGGGTAATGGAGGCAGATTCCGCGGAACTGGGAAAAATCCGCATGCCTGGAAAACCGGAGTGGAGCCGGAAAAGAGAGAAACGGAGCATGGCTGTCTTTTCCCTGTGGCGGATGGGGGCGGATATGTTATTACGATGCCGTGCGTATGGATGACGAAATGCCTCTGAAACGGGAAGATTTGCGGAAACGCGCGGAGGAAAAGGCGGCGAAACTGGCTGCGGAGGGGATGGAACTGCGCCCCGTAACGGTTTCCGGGCGTACCCTGGCGAAAAGGTTCTGGGGGAAGGAATGGATGAAGAGCCTGTCTGCGTGCGAGGTGTACGGGATGCGGCTGGCCCCCGGCCGGACCTACCTGCGCTATGGCTGTGTTCTGGACCTTAAAACGGTTCCCGGCCGCATCGATGCTCTGGTGATGGGTGAACATTTGTATGAGGTTTGCATCCAGGCCTCCCCCCCGGATGAAGAGGCGCTTGCCCGGCTGCGCGCACGATGCGCCGGGCAGATTGGTTCCTGGATTGATCTGCTGAAAGGGAATTTGTCTCCCGAGCTGCTGGAAATCCTGTGCGCTCCGGAAGGCGGCCTGTTTCCCGCGCCAGAAGAGTGGCGTTTTTCCTGTTCCTGTCCGGATTGGGCGGATTTGTGCAAGCATGCGGCCGCAGTCCTGTACGCTTTCGGCGTGATGCTGGATAAGCAGCCGGAGTTGTTGTTCACCCTGCGCGGAATGGATTCCTCCGTTTTGATTCCGAAAGCTCCGGAACCCGTTCCCGGAGGAGAAGACGCACTGGATGTGGATGCCGGTTCCCTTTCGGATATATTCGGCATCAGCCTGGATTGATTATTGCCGCCGTGATTGTGGCTTTGTTCCGGTTTTGAATAGCCAGGAGGGAAGGGGATGGCCGTCCTTTTTCATGAACTGGCGGCGGATGAGAGTGTCCGGGCAGTCAGGCGTGCCGTTGGCCGTCTGCCAATGTTTCCGCATGATGCTCGCCCGGGTGGAGAATGTTCCCGCTTTTTCCATGATGCATTGCAGGTTCGGGAGGGCGGAAAAAACGAGATAAAGAATCAGGAGGGTCCGGTATTTCACGCCTCCCCGGCGGAGGGCCCGGAGAAAGAGCAGGGAAAGGAAGGGATAGAGGACGGCCGGAGCTTTAAAGAGAAGTTCATTGTTCATGATGCCCGTGCGGAAAAAGAGACTGCCTGCCATCATGCCCAGCGTGATGTAGTACAACGGGTTTTTCCGGCATTTTGGGAAGAGGAGCGCCCCCGGCAGCAGGATCCCCAGGGCCAGGGCCAGAAGGAAGCTGGCGTATTTGGCGGAACCGGGATGGAGCAGAAGCCGCTGCTGCCCGTAATGGTAAATTTCCGCATATTTTGCGTCAAACAGGCAGGAAAATTGTCCTCCTCCGTCCAAATGGGAGTAAAAGACGGCCATGACGGCCGTGTACAGGGCCGCGAGCCAGAAAACCGGCTGGCCCAGAAGGGAACGGAGACGGGAAAGCGGTTTCCGTGCCGACGGGCGGCGGAACAGGGTTTCATACGCCATATACGGAAGGAGCAGAAGGGCGCCCAGCGGGGAAGACGGCAGCAGAAGCGTTCCCGCGAGATAATACCCGGAGGGAGGCAGGGAGCGCGTCAGGACGAATACGGCGCACAATAGCGCCGGAACGGCGTGATTGAATGTGTTGAAGAGTTGGACGGGCATGCCGATAAACAGGACCATCTGGGCATTGTATTCCGCAAACAGGGAGGAGAGGGGAATTCCCAGGCAGTCCGGCACCGCTGCCGGAGAGCCGAGGCAGAGGAGGATCAGCGCCCAGCGGGCCGTCTTCCGGATTCCCCAGCGGACGGTTGCCGCCAGCAGCGCCAGTTCCAGCCCAAGAAAGGTCCACAGGGCCAGCAGCCAGGGAGCCCATGATTCCGGGCAGAAAGAAGCCGCCAGCGCCGGAGGCAGCCAATGGCCCAGGTAGTAGATGAAATGATGTCCGTCCTCCGTGACGAGGGGCCAGGAATTTGCTGCAAGATGTTCGTAAACGGCATTGCGGATGATAAAATCCGCGTGTTGCTGGCAGTGGCCCGTGAATCCGCACAACAGCACCAGCATCAGGCAGAAGAAGGAGAGGAGGCCCAGCACGGCCAATCCGCGCCCGCTTAGCGGAAACCTTTGTGCCGGAAGATGCCGAGCGCAGGCGTACAGCCCGCATGCCAGTGCGGCGCAAAGCGGTACGGAAAAAGCCGGATGCACCCATCCCAGCAGAAAAAGGAGGAGAGGCAGCGCCAGGTACAACAACCCCGCGCATAGCGGAAGGCGTGCGGGAAGGAAGAAGCGGGCAGGCATGACGCAGAGCGGAAAACTTATCGGCAGGGGAGGACTCCGAAGGGCCAGCATGGCATATTTTGTTTCAAAGAAAAGGATGCAGTTTCCTCCGGAGAATGAAAAATCCCCGCACCGCCTCGCGGCGGCCGGGGTTTGGCGTTGCTTGATACCAGTTCCAGCAAAAAGGTCAGAACAGGCCGAATCCGTTGCCGTAGCGGGCGGATTCTCCCAGTTCTTCTTCAATCCGGAGAAGGCGGTTATATTTGGCCATACGGTCGGAACGGCTCAAAGAGCCGGTTTTGATTTGTCCGGCGTTGGTTCCTACGGCAATGTCCGCGATGGTGGCGTCCTCCGTTTCTCCGGAACGGTGGGAAATAACGGCGGTATAGCGGTTGCCCATAGCCAGCTCCACGGCATCCAGCGTTTCCGTCAGCGAGCCGATTTGATTGACCTTCACCAGGATGGAGTTCCCCACGCCCAGATGGATGCCTTTTCTGAGGAATTCCACGTTGGTGACAAAGAGGTCGTCTCCGACAAGCTGAGTGCTTTTGCCAAGTTTTTCCGTCAGGATTTTCCATCCGTCCCAGTCGTTTTCCGCACAGCCGTCTTCGATGGAGACGATGGGATATTTTTTCTTCAGTTCCACATAGTAGTCCGTCAGCTCTGCGGCGGTTCTGCGGCTGCCGTCGGATTTCTTGAAAATATACAGCCCGGATTCCGGTTCATAAAATTCGGAGGAAGCCACGTCCAGAGCAATGGAAATGTCCTCCCCGAACCGGTAACCGGCCTTGTCCACCGCCTGGGCGATGCAATCCAGGGCGTCTTCCGCAGAGTTCAGCCTGGGGGCGAAGCCACCTTCGTCGCCCACGGCGGTGGAAAGGCCGCGGTCATGAAGAACGGATTTCAGCGCATGGAAAACTTCCGCGCCATAACGCAGGGCTTCCCGGAAGGTGGGAGCGCCGGACGGGACGATCATGAATTCCTGGAAATCAATAGGCGCGTCGGAGTGGGCGCCTCCGTTGATGATGTTCATCATCGGAACGGGAAGGACCTTGGCGTTCGGGCCGCCCAGGTAGCGGTACAGGGGCTGGTGCAGCTGGGCCGCCGCCGCTTTGGCAAGCGCCAGGGAAACACCCAGAATGGCGTTGGCCCCCAGTTTGGCCTTGTTGAACGTGCCGTCCAGGGAATTCATGAGGGCATCCGCCGTGGTTTGTTCCGTGGCTTCCAGACCGATCAGGGCCGGAGCAATGACGTTACGGATGTTGTCTACGGCCTTGGTGACTCCCTTGCCCTGGTAGCGGGTTGTGTCGCCGTCCCTGAGTTCCCAGGCTTCATGTTCCCCGGTGGAAGCTCCGCTGGGGACGCCCGCCGTGCCTACGGCGCCTCCTTCCAGATAAACGTCCGCCTCAATGGTGGGGTTGCCGCGTGAATCCAGAATTTCACGCCCTGTTATTTTCGCGATGCGCATTTCTTTCATAAAAATCGGATGGTTTTTTCCTTGGAACCCAGATATTGGAATTAGTTTAAACTAATTCACAAGGTTTGTGTATCCCGTATCCGGAGCGGATGCAAGCTTTTTCTCCGGGAGAAAGACCGGAGTTCAATCAGTACGGAAACCCCTTGGCGGCGGTTCAGTTGCGGTAATGTTCCTTCAGCCACGTTATTTCTTCGCCGTGCCCGGCGTCGTCCCTGGGCGTTTCCAGGAAAAAGGGCAATTCCCGCAGAACGGGATGGTTGATGATGTTGATGAAGGCCTGTTCTCCCAGGGAACCCTTGCCGATGGTTTCATGGCGGTCCTTGAAGGAGGAGAAGGGCGTCATGCTGTCATTCAGGTGGATGGCGCGCAGGCGTTCCAGGCCCAGCACGGCATCAAAATGTTCCAGTACGGAATCCAGCCTGTTGACGATATCATATCCGGCGGAATAGACATGGCAGGTATCCAGGCATACGCCCAGCTTGTCCTTCAGGTCCACCCGCTCCATAATGGTGGCCAGTTCTTCAAAGGTCCGGCCGACTTCGCTTCCCTTGCCGGACATGGTTTCCAGCAGAACAATGGTCGTTTGTTCCGGAGAAAGCACGCCGTTTAATTGGCCCGCCACCAGTTCAATGCCTTTTTCCGCTCCCTGACCTACATGGCAGCCGGGATGGAAGTTATAAAGATTTCCCGGCAGATGTTCCATGAGTTCCAGATCCTCTTTCAGCACCTGGGCCGCAAAACGGGCGACGCCGGGGTCTGCGGAACAGGGGTTCAGCGTGTAGGGGGCGTGTGCCAGCAGCGTTCCGAATCCGTTGTTCCGCGCTAATTCCAGAAAACGGGCAATATCCTGTTCGTCAATAGCTTTGGCTTTGCTCCCCCGCGGATTGCGGGTGAAGAACTGAAAAGTATTGGCGCTGATGGAGAGGGCAACCCGGCCCGTGGCTTCATAGCCTTTTGCGGAGGAAAGATGGCATCCGATGTGCAGCATGGCGGTGGCGGGAAAATATGCAAGCGAGCATATCGGAAGGGAATTGACCTGTCCAGCATGGGGATAGTTTTCAAGGCTGTTGCCGTAGGATACCGTGTTTGCGCGGCGCGCCATGGACGTAACGAAAAATAGATTTACATTTTTATATTTTTCAAAATAATGAATCCATCGTTTATGCCTGATTGCTCCTGTACACATTCTTCGCTCCCGGCTTCCTCCGTCAAGGATCTGATACCTCTTGCCGGTGTATTCAAGGCATTGGGGCATCCCGTCCGTTTGATGATCGTGGAGATGCTTCTGGATGGGGAACGCTGCGTCTGCGAACTGCAAAAAGATTCCGGGCGCGATATGTCCACGATTTCCAGCCACTTGAATGTGTTGAAGAACAATCGTGTGCTCTCTTGTGAACAGCGGGGGAAGAATGTGTATTATTCCCTGTGTTGTCCGTGCCTTCGCCAGGTATTAGACTGTTTGAAGGAAAGTCCCATTCTGCGGAGATAAGGACATGATACTCTAGTTTCTTCTGATTTCTACACAAACACTTTGATATTCTTCAAAATCTAAATCAATAATACCATGAACAACATTGTCGTTTACGGACCGGGATGCGCCAAGTGCACTGCACTGGCGGATGTGACGAAGCAAGCCATGCAGGAACTCCATTTGGACGCTTCTCTGGAAAAAGTGACGGATGCCATGCAATTTGCCGTAGCGGGGGTACTCGTGACCCCGGCGTTGGCTGTGGATGGCAAGGTATTTGTTTCGGGGAGAGTTCCATCCAAGGATGAAATCAAGAAGATTCTTCAAGAGACCATTCAGGCTGATTCTTCCCGGCAGAAATCCTGCTGTTGTTCCGGCGTAGCAGAATCTGCGTTACCTCAAGAAAATGATTCTCATGCGAAAGAGGTATCATGTTGCGGAGGGAGCTGTTGCAGCAGTGAGGCATCCAAAGGATGCTCCGGATGGAAAAAGGCTGTAGTCTGGGTGGTTGCCCTGCTCATCCTGCTTGCCATCGTCAAAGTTATCAACCACCAGGGAGCTGAAAACCGTGAAGAACCAGCCGCCACAACTGTGACGATGAAATCCGGGGTAGAGGCGGTTTATTACGAATATGGGGCGAGATGCCCAACCTGCATCCGTATGGAGACATGGACGAAGGAGGCGATCGAAAAGAATTTTCCGATTCAGCTTAAGGAAGGCAAGTTGGCTTTCCGCGCCATTCCCGCCGACAAGGACGCCGTTGGCAAGTATGAATTGACAACCAAATCTTTGCTTCTCAAGGATTGGAAGGACGGCAAGGAAACGCGCTGGGTGGATCTGGATCGCATCTGGGACTTGAGTGGTAATGAACAGGAGTTCAAGGAATATGTGGTTCAGAGCATCCGGAAAGCACTGGATGACGCTCATTGAACGTTTACCTTCCTTCTAATATTTTCCGTGATGGACTGGCCTCTTTTATCTCTGCTGCCTATAGGCGTAGCGGCAGCCGTTTCTCCTTGTCCCCTGGCAACGAATATTGCCGCTGTGGGATTCATTTCCCGTGGCATCGGCTCCCGTCATCAATCAGCCATCGCCTCACTTCTCTATACTTTGGGCCGTGTGAGCGCTTATGTGCTGATCGGGTGGTTGGTAAGCCGGGGCTTGGCATCGGTCCCCATGTTGTCATTCTGGATGCAGGAGGAACTGCCGGTGTATCTGGGCCCGGTGATGATGGTGGCAGGGCTGATCCTTCTGGGGTTCATCCCGTTCTTTTCCCTAGGGAAAAAACCGGGAGAGGCAACAGCTCAAAGCCTTATGGCTAAAGGCGGCATCTGGGGGGCGTTTGCGCTAGGTTTTCTGTTCGCCCTAGCTCTTTGCCCTCCTTCGGCGGCGCTGTTTTTCGGAACGGCTGTCCCTTTGTCCATACAGGCTGGGAGCACTGGTTCCCTATTAGGAATTTCCCTGTTCGGCATAGGAACGGCCCTGCCCGTGGTCGCATTTGCCTTACTGCTGACATTCAGTGCGGAGAAAGCCGCTGCTGCCGTGCGCCACATGCCTAAAATCCAGCAAATCATGAAACTTGTGACGGGATGGTTCTTCCTGTTGCTTGGCGGGTACTGGCTGTTCAGCCGGATTCTTCTCGTTTGATTCTTTCTACATTACCCTTTCTTATTATATGATTCAAGATTTTGCCAACTGGCTGGTTTACAAGATATTGGAATTTACTCCCCACACACAACTGGGGGAGGCGGTCAACTTTTTCGTGTACGATACGGTCAAGATTCTTTTCCTGTTATACGCGATCAGCCTCATCATGGGGGTGGTAAACGCCTATTTCCCTGTAGAACGCATCCGCGTATTTCTGATTACGAGGAAGCTTTACGGGCTTCAATATTTCTTCGCGGCTCTGTTCGGAGCCATGACGCCATTTTGTTCCTGTTCCTCCATTCCCTTGTTCATCGGATTTGTGAAGGGTGGCATTCCCTTGGGGGTGACGTTTGCCTTCCTGATTACGTCTCCTTTGGTTAATGAGGTGGCGATCGCCATGTTCCTCGGAGCATTCGGTATCAAGATTACGGTGATCTATGCTGTTTCCGGCATCCTGTTGGGCATGGTCGGGGGTATAGTCCTGGAGAAATTCAAGCTAGAACGTTATTTGTCTCCCTGGATACGTGACTTGCTGGTTCAGTCGAATGCAGAGAGCAATGACTGGGAACGGAAAAAGACACCCTTCATGGGCAAATTGCCCGTTATCATGCGCGATGCCTGGGGAATCGTCAAGGGAGTGACCCTGTACGTGGTAATCGGCATTGCCATTGGGGCGGCAGTGCACGGCTATGTGCCTGCCGGATTCTTCGAAGAATCCATGAGCCGGGAAAATTGGTGGTCGGTGCCTGTCGCTGTCATCTGTGCGGTACCCATGTATGCAAATGCTGCGGCTATTGTTCCGGTGATCGAGGTATTTGTCGCAAAGGGAGTACCAATCGGAACGGCAATTGCATTCATGATGGCGACAGTAGGACTTTCCCTTCCGGAAGCCGCCCTTCTCAAAAAAGTGATGACCTGGAAGTTGATCGGTATTTTCTTCGGAACGGTCACGGCGTTTATCATTTTGTCAGGTTATGTATTTAATTTACTGATTTCTTGTTAAGAAAACCGTCATTGGATTATTTAGTCCATATGAATATTGGGAAAATAAGCGGTTTCCTTTTTTTATTATCGTAGTCCTCCCGCGTTTTCTTGACGGATGGAGGGAAGAGGGGCAAGATGGCACGCATGGAACAAGTCAGTCTCATGGAATTGGGCAAGCTGGCCGCAGAAGGCCAGGTTGAAGCGGAAGTTTTTGCCCAGATTGCCCAATGCGCGCAGAAGATGACCAAGGGCAACAAACCGTATCTGGATGTGTCTTTTGCCGATGCGGAAGGGACCATGGGATTGAAGGTGTGGGAGGATAAACCCTGGTTCCGGACGCTTGCTTCCCTGCCCCTTCGCAGTTTCGTGAGCCTGCGCGGCCAATGGGCCAAGGGAGGGTTCGGCATGGAGGTTTCCGACCTGGACGTGCGGTTGCTGGACGAACAGGAAAAGGAAAGCTTTCTGGCCGGTTCCGGAACCTTGAAGAAAAAGCAGGAAGCTGATCTGAAGGAAATTTGCGTGCTCATCAAGGGCATGAATGATCCGCGCATACGCGCCCTGTGCATTGAATTCATTGAGCAGTTCGGGGAACGCCTCCAGCGCGCCGCCGCCGCCCGCACCTACCATCACGCCCGCCGCGGCGGACTGGTGGAACACGTGGCGGGGATGATGCGCACGGCCTCTGCCGTCTGCCAGGCGAATCCGGGGCTGAACCGTGACCTTCTGTTGGCCGGGTGCCTGTTCCACGACTGCGGGAAGTTGTGGGAAAACTGCTACCCGAAGGAGGATTTTACGATGCCCTATTCGGAGGCCGGAGAACTGCTGGGCCATATTCCGCTGGGCATTGAACTGGTCAACAATTTGTGGAAGCGCATCATGTCCCTTCCGGAGGCGGATTCCTGGAAAACGCTGGACCCTCCTTCACCGGACGTGCGCATGCACCTGCTGCACCTGATTGCGTCCCATCACGGGGAACTTGCCTTCGGCTCCCCCGTGTTTCCCAAGACGCCGGAGGCGGTGGCCCTGCATTACATCGACAATCTGGACGCCAAGCTGGAAATGTTCCGCGGAGCTTATGAGACGGGCGAGGCCCTGGCTCCCAGAGTGCTCCAGCGCAAGGCCCCCCTGCCTGCCAACGTTGTTCTTCCGCTGCCTTCCGTTCTCCCTCTGGAGCCGGACGGCGAAGACGCTCTGCCGTAAGGTTCCCCCTGCATGGAAGAGGTTCGGCGTGTTCTTCGTCCGTGGCCGGAACGGATGACGGCATCTGCTCCCTTGCTGATTCCGGCTTTGTCCCTGCTGTGCGCTTGCGCGGCCATGGATGTGTCCCTTTGGTTCTGGCTTCCATGCTTCTGTCTAGCGGCGTTGCCGTGTTTTTTACATGCGCCTTCCATGGGGGTGCTTGCCGCTGCCCTGGCGATGTGGGCCGCCGTATATCTTTTCGCGTATGAACGGGAATACGCAGGCGTTCCCGTGGAAGCGGGGAGAGCCATGGTGATGGAAGGCTCCGTTGAGGCTGTTTCCGGAAAATCCGTATTGTTTCGCCCGGATGGTTCCCGGTGGCTGTACGCGGTTTCCTCCCGTGACGGGGCCTGCCCTCTGGAGGCAGGGGAACATTACCGGATTAAAGGAGAGGCGTATCCGCTTCAGGCGCCGTGCGGTCCCGGCATCTTTGACCGGGAGCGGTGGGGTTACCTGCACGGCATCATCGCCGGAATCCGGCTGGATGAGTACTGCCGGAACGGGACGGGAGACTGGCGCAGCCGTTTCCGGGCTTTTTCCCTGCGGCTCCGGGAAAGGGCCGCCTCCCTGCTCAGGGAAGGCGCGCCTCCGGATGATGAAGCCCGGCAGGTGATGGTTTCCGCCGTGCTTGGGGACAAGACGGACGCGAGGCCGGAAACGATGGCGAAGTTTCTGGAAAGCGGCTGCATGCATGTATTCGCCGTCAGCGGCATGCATGTGGGCGTGGCCGCCATGCTGGTTCTGGGTATGCTGAGGCTCCTGCATGTGCGTCCCCGTGCGGCCCGGCTGTCCTGCATCCTGTTGCTGGCGGCGTACGTGTTCGTGACCGGGATGTCCGCTTCCGCCCTGCGGGCGTTCATCATGGCGTCAGTCTGGCTTCTGGCGTTCGTGCTGCGCAGAAAGGGGCATCCGGCCAATATTCTGGCGCTCGCTTTCATCCTTCTCTGCTTGATGAACCCGCTCCAGGTTTTCCAGCCGGGGTTTCAGCTTTCTTTCTGCGTTTTTGCCGCCATTGCCTGCCTGGCGGGATGGCTCAGCCGGGAAAAGCCCCTGTGGTCGCCGGACCCGTTCATTCCTCCCCGGATTTACCATGCGCGGGAAAGATTCCTGGTGCGGCTGGAAAAAGCAGGCCGCGGCGCGCTGATTGTCTCCGTGGGGGCGTGGCTGGCCTCCATTCCCCTGACGGCATGGCACTTCGGAACCTGGAACCTGTATGCTCCCTTGACCAATTTGTGCCTGAGCGTACTTGTCTTTCCCCTGATGGGCGTTTCCCTGTCCGGGCTGATGTTCGCGTGGTGCCCGTGGATGCTGCATGTTTGCAATACGGCCGCTTCCTGGCTGGCGTCCGCCATGCTGGCCGTAGCCGGGGGAGTGGCTTCCCTGCCGTACAGTTATCTTTCTTCCGCACCGCCATCCGGGGAAAATGAAGCGGTGATCGTTCCCCTGCAGAAGGACGCCTGGTCCGCAGTCATTTCCAATCCCGCATTGGTTGTGGGAAGCGGAACGGAAGATGCGGTGCGGTACACCCTCCTTCCCGTGCTGAAGGCGCGCAGTATCCGGCCCTGCGGCGTGTTGTGCTGCGGGAGCGGCAAGGCGGAACGGGCCGGGGAGAAAGAACTGCAGAAGGAATATCCCGGAATCCGGAACTGGGGCGCGGAGTCCGGGGAATGTCCCGTCCGGCAATGGAGGTTACGGCCGGGCAATGAACTTGTGCTGGAAGATTTTCCTGTACCGTTGCGCACGGGAATCCGTCAGGACTGGAGCCGGGTGTTGTCATGGGAATGCCGCGGGAGGCGGTTCCTGATGATAGGGAATGCCGGGTTTTCCTCCCTGGCGCGCGCGGAAAAAACACCGCGGGCGGATGTATTGCTCATCGGGCATCATCCGCGCGACCCGGTGGACAGCGCTGCGTGGATCAGGGCCACAGGCGCCCGCGCAGTCATTTTCGCGACGGAGCATGAATGCCCCGTGCCGGAGGGAACAGCCGTGTACCGTCTCCGGGAAACCGGAACCCTCTATCTGCGGATGGAGGAAAAGGGCGTGCGAATCATCCCCTGGAGGGGCATGGAACGCCGTACAGGGTGAATCCCGTGCTTTCCTCAATGCGGATGGGAAGTATCTCTCCCGCCAGGTCAGGGGCGGCATCCACCATGACGGGCTTGTTCTGGGAGGTTCGGCCGGAGAGGCGCGCCGCATTCGTTTTGGACGGCCCTTCCAGAAGAACTTCCTGCACGGAGCCTACCAGATCCCGGTTTTTCCGGATGGCTATTTCATTGACTACGGCCAGAAGATCCTGGTTGCGCGCTTCCTTCACTTCCTCCGGAATCTGATTCTCCATAACGGCGGCGGGCGTGCCGCGGCGCGGGGAATAGCGGAAAATGAACGCGTTGTCAAACTGGACCTGTTCCACGGCCTGCCTGGTCAGCAGGTAATCCTCCTCCGTTTCTCCCGGGAAGCCCACGATGATATCCGTGGTGATGGATAAATCCGGGCGTGCCTGCTTCATCCGGGAGCAAAGGTCCAGATAGGTTTCATTCCTGTACGGCCTGCGCATCATTTTCAGGATGCGGTCGCTGCCGCTCTGCATCGGGAAATGAATGTGGCTGCACAACTTGGGAAGGTAGGTGAACGCCTGCACCAGATCCTGGCGGAAACCGATGGGATGCGGGGAGACGAAGCGGATGCGCCGGATGCCTTCCACTTCATGCACGGCTTCCAGCAGCTGGACGAAGCCGCCCTTGCCGTCTGCCATTTCCATCTGCCTGCCGTACCGGTTGACGATCTGGCCCAGCAGCGTGACTTCCTTCACGCCGGCGTCCGCCAGCATCTTTACTTCATCCACCACGTCCCGGATGGGGCGGCTGCGTTCTGCGCCGCGGGTGTAGGGGACGATGCAGTAGGCGCACTTCATTTCGCACCCCTGCATGATGGAGACATACGCCGTGGAGCGCGCTCCGGGATTCAGGTGGTCCCGGATGCGGTTCTGGGAGTCCGCCTCTTCCGCCACATCGCACACATGCGTGCCGGAAAAGGCGGTTTGCAACTCGTCCATGCGGCGTTCCTGGCGCGCGCGCAGAATGCCGTCCACATGTTCAAACACGCGGTGGTATTTCTGGGTGCCGACCACGAGGTCCAGGCGCGGCAGTTCCTTGAACAGCTCCTCTTTTTTACTTTGAGCCATGCAGCCCATCATGCCGTACACTACATGCGGACGGTGCTGCTGCTGCTTGGCCAGAAGCCCCATTTTCCCCAGCGCCTTTTGTTCCGCCTGCTCCCGGATGGAGCAGGAATTGAACAGGATGACGTCCGCCTCATCCTCGCGGTCCGTCATGGTGTAGCCCTTCTGCACGAACATGCGGGCCACCTGTTCGGAGTCCCGTTCGTTCATCTGGCAGCCGTAAGTTTTGATGTAAAGCTTGGGCATGGAAAAAATCAGATATTTTTTTTCAGGGTGACCACGCATTCCAGATGCTTGGTCTGGGGGAACAGGTCAAAGGGCTGGACGGCGGTGGCGGAATACCCGGCCTTGTCGAATTCCGCCAAATCCCGTATCTGGGTGGCTGGGTTGCAGGAAACATAAACGACCTTTCCGGGGCCGAAGGCGAACAACTGGGTCAGGAATTCCATGCTGCACCCTTTCCGGGGCGGGTCGATCACCACGGCGGTTTTTTCCGCGGGGAAATCCACCCGGGCGAAAATGGCCCCGGCGTCCGCCGCCAGGAATTCCGCGTGTTCGATTCCGTTGCTGCGCGCGTTGCTGCGCGCCCAGTCCGCGGAAGTCTCACTGACTTCCACGCCCAGCACTTTTTTAAATTTCTTCGCCAAGCTCAGGGCGAACAGGCCGGAACCGCAGTAAGCGTCCACCAGGAATTCCTCCCCGTCCATACTCGCCTGTTGGGCCACGTAATCCGTAAAAAGCGGAAGAATGAAAGGATTATTCTGAAAAAAGTCCCCCGCCAGAAAATGGAACTCCAAATCGCCCACCCGTTCGCACGCCACGGCGTTGTTATTGGTGATGACGGTTCCTTCCGAAGCCCGGAGCAGAATGGTGGCTCCCCGCTTGAACCGGGCCGCGGCCTGGTAAACGCTTTTGCGTGCCAGGGGCAGGGCTTCATTGATGCACTCCATGGCAATCGGGCATTGCGGCACGTCCACCACATCCCTTCTGGAGCCTGCTTTCAGAAAACCGATGGTCGGCTTGCCTCCTTCCTTCGGTTTGTCAAAGTGGGGCGTAATCTTGGAGCGGTAATGATATTGGCGGGGAGAGGCTATGGCCGGATTAACAGGCAGTTCCAGCCCTGCCTGCAGGCGGAGCAGATCCGCTACCTGCCGGGTTTTCCAGAGAAGCTGGCGGTCATAGGAAAGGTGCTGGTACTGGCATCCTCCGCAGGTGCCGAACAGGCGGCAGCCCGGTTCCACGCGGTCCGGGCTGGGGTTAATTATTTCCACCAGATCGGCGGAGGAGTAGTTTTTGTCATTACGCCAGACGCGGGCTTTGACACGGTCTCCCGGCAGGGCGAAGGGGACGAAAACCACCCATCCGTCCACGCGTCCGATGCCGTCGCCCGCATTGGAAAGGGCGTCAATATCCAGTTCAAGCTCCTGATGGTAGGAAAAAGGTTCGGGGTGGAAGCCTTTGGGAATGGTCGCAGTCATGGTGGTGGGAAAAGATTATGGGGCGGAAGGGGTAATCAGCTTGCCGTCCAGATCGTACAGCAGGGTTTCCGGCAGCCGGGGGGTGCGCAGTCCGGGGCGGAAATCGCCCGGCAAGACAGCTGGTCCCGGAGCGGACTCTTCATTCTCATCCTCTGGAAGAATCTCCTGTTGCGCCGGAGCGGGAGCCCAGGGTGCGGGATGGTCCGCCGGGGCGGTTTGTTCCGGCTGAACGGCTGGAACCGGGGCGGGGGCCTGAGGCGCCGTTTCCTTGTTGGAGGCGCAGGAATAGGTCCAGGTCAGCCCGGCAATCAGACAGGAGCGGATCAGGAGCTTTCTCATGGCGCGGATTCTTACAGCTTCATTCGGACTTGGCAAGTGAATAGCCCTGCTATGGTTCATGTAAAGGGCATTTCTTTTTTCCCGGAAACCGGGAAACGCTTGCTGTTTGACTATCCCGGGATAGTATCTATAGTAGGAACACGTATGAGGCCTTTCCTTTTTTTATGTTGTTCCGCTGTGGTTTCAGGGCTGTTTGCCCCTCAGGCCGGCATAGCTCAACAGCGTCCTCCCATTTTCGGGTTTGCCAATAAAAACAGGATACCTGAAGTCAATAAATCGGGCAGCCCCGTTTTTGACAAACTCCGTAATGAAGCTATGAAGAAAAAGCTGCCGCTGGTGATTTACCTGACCGGTTCTTCATGGTGTTCCCGGTGTAATATTTTTACCAGGGAATATATTAAAAAAACAAATTTCAAAAATGCCGCCGGGAAAAAATTTATATTCTGGCTGGTGGACACCAAACAGGTGCCGGGCAATTCCCCGGGAACGTTTAAATTCAAGATGGTTCCGGAAGAAGCCGCAAAAATCGTGGGGTGTGCGGATTCCCCCCGTGCGCCGTATGTGGTTCTTGGCCCTCCCGCCGTGTTTATCATTGACCCTGTTTCCGGAGAATTGATCAAGAGCCTGTTCACCAAAAGTGAAGTGGACAAGTATGGAAAGCCTCTTGCCGGAATTATTGAAGAAGCCTGGAATAATCATGTAAACCGGAAGAAGCTGAATTGAAATGCTTCATGGCAAGGTATCCGCGAAGCCAAATAATGACGGCGGCAAAAGCGGAATGATGAAACGGAACGGTTTTAAACGGTTATCCGTTGGAAAGTGATTTTTGACGCGTAGCGCCGGGAATGGCAGCTTGTGGTTTCTGTTGGTTTATCAAGTCCTGACGTGTTGATATTTTAGCTTTGCAATATGAATTAAGAATAATTTTAATTAATATGACCAGTATAAAGCAAAGAGACGAATTGCAATCTACTATTTGGAAAATCGCCAACGAAGTGCGTGGCGCCGTTGACGGCTGGGATTTTAAGCAATTTGTCTTAGGAACTCTTTTTTATCGGTTTATCAGTGAGAACTTCACCAACTTCATTGAAGGCGGTGACGAGAGCGTCAACTATGCGAATATGTCGGATGACGTTATCACCCCTGAGATAAAAGATGACGCCACCAGGACGAAAGGGTATTTCATCTATCCTGCTCAGCTTTTTGTGAATATAGCAAAGAATGCCGACAACAATCCTAATCTGAACACGGACTTGGCAGCTATTTTTGATGCGATAGAGAGTTCTGCCAATGGGTATCCGTCCGAACACGACATAAAGGGACTGTTTGCCGACTTTGACACCACAAGCAACCGTTTGGGCAACACCGTGGAGGAGAAAAACAGGCGTTTGGCGGCAGTCATCAAAGGTGTGGAAAGTCTGGATTTCGGTAATTTTGAGGATAATGAGATAGATCTTTTCGGAGATGCCTACGAGTTTCTGATTTCCAATTATGCTGCCAATGCCGGCAAATCCGGCGGAGAGTTCTTTACGCCTCAGAATGTATCGAAGTTGATAGCGCGATTAGCTATGTCGGGATTGACTTCCGTCAACAAGATTTATGATCCGGCTTGCGGTTCGGGTTCGTTGCTGCTTCAAGCGAAGAAACAGTTTGATGCGCATCTCATTGAAGATGGCTTTTTCGGGCAGGAAATCAACCACACCACTTACAACCTGGCGCGGATGAATATGTTCTTGCATAATATCAATTATGACAAGTTCGACATAGCGTTGGGCAATACGCTGATCAATCCCCAATATGGCGATGAAAAACCATTTGACGCCATCGTCTCAAATCCGCCATACTCCGTCAATTGGGTGGGAAGCGACGACCCAACGCTTATCAATGACGACCGCTTTGCCCCGGCAGGGGTGTTAGCGCCAAAGTCAAAAGCTGACTTTGCTTTTGTGCTTCACGCCCTCAGCTATCTTTCCGCCAGAGGGAGGGCTGCCATTGTCTGTTTCCCCGGCATCTTCTACCGTGGCGGTGCGGAACAGAAGATAAGAAAATATCTTGTGGACGGCAACTTTGTGGAAACGGTCATTGCGTTGCCTCCCAATCTCTTCTATGGAACGGGCATCTCCGTGAATATCCTCGTGCTGTCCAGGCACAAGGCTGATACGAAGACGCAATTCATTGACGCCAGCGGAGAAGATTTCTTTAAAAAGCAGACCAATAACAATGTCCTGACAGATGAGCACATAGAAAGAATAGTCGATATATTCGACAGAAAGGAACCGGTGGAATATGTTGCGGCATTAGTAGATAACAGCAAGATTGCGGAGAATGGCTATAACCTCTCTGTGAGTTCATATGTAGAGGCGAAAGATACGCGCGAGGTGATTGATATTGCCAGGCTGAATGCCGAGGTGAAGCAAACCGTAGAGAGGATAGATGCGCTGCGTGCGGATATTGACGCGATTATTAAGGAGTTGGAGGATGAATAATGAGCCGGCAATAACAGGAACGGCTTTTCTGACCGATATAGTCAAGCAGATGTTAAAGGGAGGTGACATAAAATGAGTAGACTAGACGAGCTGATACAGGAGCTTTGCCCGAATGGGGTGGAATACAAGCCTATCAAAAATGTGTACAGACGATTGAAGGGTACGCCCATTACTGCTGGCAAGATGAAGGAAATTGAAAGTGCTGATGGAGATATTCGCATTTTCGCCGGAGGCAAGACAATAATTGATGCCTTTGAATCAGATATTCCAAACGCCAATATTACAAGAGTTCCAGCTGTTCTAGTTCAGTCCCGTGGCGTGATTGATGCCGTGTATTATGAAAAACCGTTCACTTTCAAAAATGAGATGTGGGCATATACGCACAAAAACAAAATTGCGGTCAAATTTCTTTATTATGTGTTGAAGAACAACATGAGCAAGTTTAGAGAAGCTGCGTCTGGAATGGGTTCCCTGCCGCAGATTTCACTCAAAGTTACAGAGGACTTTGAAATCCCTGTGCCACCTCTTGAGGTGCAGAGTGAAATTGTCCGTATTCTGGACAATTTCACGGAGCTTACAGCGGAGCTTACAGCGGAGCTTACAGCGGAGCTTACAGCGAGAAAGAAACAGTATGAATATTATCGCAATAAATTATTGTCTTTCAATGAATTGATAAAATCTGGGGGGTGTCAACTTAAAAAGCTGAGAGAAATTGCAGAATATTCACATAAGAGAATAAATGCGATAGCTATGAAGAAAGATAATTATGTCGGCGTTGATAATCTTTTGCCAAATAAAGCTGGCAAAGTAGGATCAAATTACGTTCCCACTAAAGGGAATTTAACTGCCTATGTTATAGGTGACGTACTAATAGGCAATATTCGTCCTTATTTAAAGAAGATATGGTTGGCCTATAATGAAGGTGGTGCAAGTGGAGATGTCTTGGTAATTCATTTAATAGACCAATCAGTGGATGTTAAATATCTATACCAGGTATTAGCGGACGATAAATTCTTTAACTACAATATGCAATTTGCCAAAGGAGCAAAAATGCCTCGTGGCAGCAAGCAGAAAATAATGGATTATATAATCCCTGTTCCTTCGCTCGAAGAGCAACGCCGTATTGTCTCCATTCTCGACAAGTTCGATATGCTGACAACCTCCATCAGTGAAGGCTTGCCAAAGGAAATAGAACTGCGTAGAAAACAGTATGAATATTACCGTAACCAATTATTATCATTTCCCGATAATAAAGCAACGGCCTGAATATGGGAGAAACATTAACAGAAATAGCTCAGGAGTTAAAAAACAGTCCAAAGAAGGTCCAGCTTATCTATGCCTTTAACGGCACAGGAAAGACGCGGCTGTCTCGCGCATTCAAAGAGTTGGTGTCTCCCAAGCATGAGGAAGAAGAAGCGCAAGACGGGGATACTGATATAAAAGTATTGTATTATAATGCTTTTACTGAAGATTTGTTTTATTGGGATAATGATTTGGAAAAAGATACAGACAGGAAGCTGTTGATACGTCCTAATGCCTTTACTGACTGGGTGCTTCAAGATGAAGGACAAACCAATAATATCATAACAGATTTCCAGCATTATACCAATGATAAACTAACTCCACGTTTTAATGAAAATTATAATGAGGTTTCCTTTTCTATAGAAGGCGGCAACGAAGAGCAAATTGATAATATCAAAATATCGAGAGGCGAAGAAAGTTGTTTTATTTGGTGCGTGTTTTATAGTCTTCTGAAGGAAGTAGTTGGAGTATTACATGAAGAGCCAGAAAACCGCTCGACAAATAAGTTTGATGATTTGGAATATATATTCATTGATGATCCAGTAAGTTCGCTGGATGAAAATCATTTAATAGAATTGGCTGTAAATATAGCAGAAGTTATAAAAAGTAGTGATTCTGATTTAAAATTTATCATTACGACGCATAATCCTTTATTTTATAATGTAATTTATAATGAATTAAAGGCTAATGCAGGCTATATGCTAAGTAAATATGAAGACGGGACTTTTAAACTTGAAGAAAAGAGAGGGGATTCAAACAAAAGTTTTTCCTATCATCTTTTCCTAAAGCAGACTATCGAAGAGGCGCTTGATTCAGGCACTGTTCAGAAATACCATTTCACGCTACTGCGCAATCTCTACGAAAAAACGGCAAACTTCTTAGGATATCCAAAATGGTCTGATTTGTTGCCTGATGACAGGCAAATTTACTATAACAGGATTATTCAGTTCACAAGCCACTCTACATTATCCAATGAAGCTGTGACGGAACCGACAGAAGCAGAAAAGCAAACTGTGGGATTTTTATTAAAGCATTTAATTGATAACAAGTACTGGAAAGAGGATCTGCAATGACACAATACAGCACCATAGCAGAATTACAAAACTTTATCGTTCTCGACAACTACACCAAGAGTTCAATAGTAAGCGAGCCGCCCGCAGGTTATCAGACAGAGGCTGCTTTGGAACGCGAATTTATAGAAGATTTGATATCACAAGGTTACGAATATGTTCCCAGCCTTGTTACGCCTGACGCCCTGCTCTGCAATGCGAGAAACCAGTTGCAGGCACTCAATAATATCGTTTTCACCGATTCTGAATGGGGACGCTTCCTGGAGGAATATTTAGACAAGAAGAGCGATAGTTTTTCTGAAAAAACAAAAAAAATACATGATAATTACATCTATGACTTTGTGTTTGACGATGGGCATATCCAAAATATCTATTTGGTAGACAAAACAAATATTGCCCGCAACAAAGTACAGGTAATTAATCAGTTTGAGCAGTTTGGGGCACAGACAAACCGTTACGATGTCACGATACTGGTAAATGGGCTGCCTATGGTGCAGGTAGAGCTGAAAAAGCGTGGTGTGGCTATCCGCGAGGCTTTTAATCAGGTGCATCGCTATAGAAAAGAGAGCTTCAACAGCGAAAGTTCACTCTATAAATACTTACAGGTTTTCGTCATCTCCAACGGTACGGACACCCGTTATTTTGCCAATACCGTAAAGCGTGATAAAAACAGTTTTGACTTTACGATGAACTGGGCGAAGTCGGACAATACGCTGATTAAAGACTTAAAGGATTTTACGGCGACATTTTTCCAGAAAAATACGCTGCTGCAGGTTCTTTTCACATATTCGGTGTTCGATGTCAGTAACACGCTGCTCATTATGCGACCCTACCAGATTGCGGCAACGGAACGCATCTTGTGGAAGATAAAGAGCTCTTACCAGGCTAAGAAATGGAGCAATCCGGAAGGAGGCGGATACATCTGGCACACCACGGGGTCTGGCAAAACTCTGACGAGTTTTAAGGCCGCGCAGCTTGCCACCCAACTTGATTTTATCGACAAGGTGTTCTTTGTTGTTGACCGCAAGGATTTGGACTATCAGACGATGAAAGAATATCAACGTTTCTCGCCCGATAGCGTCAATGGATCAGAAAGCACGGCAGGACTGAAGCGGAACATAGAGAAGGATGACAACAAAATCATTGTCACGACCATTCAAAAGCTGAACAACCTCATGAAGAGCGAAAGCGACTTGCCTGTCTATCAAAGGCAGGTTGTATTTATCTTCGATGAGTGCCACCGTTCCCAATTCGGAGAAGCGCAGAAGAATCTGAAAAAGAGATTCAAGAGATATTACCAATTTGGCTTTACGGGTACCCCTATCTTTCCTGAGAATGCTTTGGGGGCGGAGACTACGGCCAGTGTGTTCGGCCGTGAGCTGCATTCGTATGTCATCACAGACGCCATACGTGATGAAAAGGTTTTGAAGTTCAAAGTGGACTACAACGATGTTCGTCCACGGTTTAAGAATTTGGAAACTGAAAAAGATGAAATCAAGTTAAATGCGGCAGAAAATCAAAAGCTTTTGCTTCATCCAGACCGAATCAAAGGGATTTCCCAATACATCCTGCGGAATTTCAGGATAAAAACACATAGAACGCAAGGGAATAACAAGGGCTTTAATGCCATGTTCGCAGTAAACAGCGTTGAGGCTGCCAAACTGTATTATCAGGAATTGAACAATCTGCAGAAAGAAAGTGACAGGCCCCTGAGAATTGCCACCATATTTTCTTTCGCCCCAAATGAAGAACAAAGCGCTAAGGGTGATATCAAAGATGAAAATTTTGACCCTTCGGCAATGGACAGCAGCGCCAAAGAGTTTTTGGCAAAAGCGATTGGCGATTACAACGTGATGTTTAAAACAAACTTTGGAGTGGATAGTAAAGAGTTCCAAAATTATTATCGCGATTTGGCCAAAAGAGTAAAAAACCGGGAAGTTGACTTGCTCATTGTGGTCGGTATGTTCCTTACCGGTTTTGATGCTCCTGCTTTGAACACTCTGTTTGTAGACAAGAATCTGCGTTATCACGGTCTGATGCAGGCGTTTTCACGTACCAATCGCATCTATGACGCAACCAAGACTTTCGGCAATATCGTCACATTCAGGGATTTGGAACAATCTACAATAGATGCGATCACTCTGTTTGGAGACAAGAACACAAGGAACGTAGTGCTTGAAAAGAGCTACAAGGAATATCTTGAAGGATTTAAGGATATTGCCACCGGCGAGGCGAGAAAAGGGTATGTGGAAGTTGTCATGGAACTGAAAGAAAAATTCCCTGCCCCGGATGAGATAGTGACGGAAGCAGATAAAAAATCCTTTGTTAAGCTGTTCGGAGAATATCTACGGATAGAAAATATTTTACAAAACTACGATGAGTTTACGCAGCTCAAAGCCCTGCAAAAAATAGACAAAGAGAATCGTGCGGCTCTTGAAGCGTTTAAGAATGCCAACTTCTTGACTGATGAAGATATTGCAGCCATGCAGGGCATTGATGTACTGAAAGAGCGAACCGTACAGGATTATCGTTCGATATACAATGATATCCGAGACTGGTTCAGACATGAGAGGAACGGTAAAGCTCCGGAAGATTCAAAAATAGACTGGGATGATGTGGTTTTTGAAATTGATCTGCTTAAATCTCAGGAAATAGATCTCGACTATATTCTCGGACTGATTTTCGAACACAACAGGAAAACGAAGGACAAACCTGCCTTGGTAGATGAGGTGCGCCGTGTTATCAGAGCGAGCATCGGGAACAGGGCAAAAGAGAGCCTCATTGTTGATTTTATCAATGAAACGGATTTGGAACCGATTCGAGATAAGACTGATATTATTGCCGCTTTCTTTACTTATGCCCAGGAGAAACAGAAAAAGGAAGCTGATGCTCTGATTACGGAAGAGAAACTGAACGAGGAAGCCGCAAAGCGATATATTCAAACATCTTTGAAACGGAAGTACGCCAGCGAGAACGGCGCTGACCTCAATGCTATTCTGCCGAAGATGAGTCCGTTAAACCCTCAATATCTAACGAAGAAACAGAGCGTCTTTCAAAAAATCGTCGCTTTCATTGAAAAGTTTAGGGACATCGGAGGTCAAATTTAATACCTGCACACGGGCAAGCTGCCCGATTTTGCCGCCCTCATCCGGCATCATGAGGTATTACTCTTCTAAAAACGGTAAATGAAGCGCAGCCATGGGCGCGGCGTGCCGGAATAGTAGGGATACCACCGGTGTCCGGGGTGGTGCATAGTGCGGCCCCATTCATCCTGACGGCGCGCCTGGGGCGCATAGAAAAGCTGTTTCCATTCCCGGCTGGCGAAGGAAGGAGATTCTGTTTCCGAAGCCGGAGGCGCCAGAAACTCCTGGAGGGCGCTGGAAGAACAGCAATAATAGGGAATGTTGAACCGGGGCGCCAGTCCGAACGCCAGCAAAAGCCATATCCAGACGCGGAGACCGGGATGCCGCGTCCAGGAGGAAGCCAGAAAGGCAAGCAGGCAGGCCATGACCGGAACGCTTCCTTTGCAAAGCAGGTCATTGACGTCTCCGTTCACGTAAAAAAAAGGCAGAATCAGGCCGGTTGCCAGCGTACAGATAAAGAGGGGATTCCTCCGGAAATCCCGCCAGCAGAACAGGGCGTACAGCAAGAATGAGGTCACCATAAGCGGGAAATCCCCCGGATGCGTATAAAAAGGCCGCATGCCCATGTGGGAGGATGGCGCGTTTACCGCCCCATAATAAAGAAGAAAACACATTCCCAGCAGAACGGCGGCCGAAAAGGAGGGATGGAGCAGGACATCCCGGAGAGGGAGGATGCCTTTCCATTGGCGGCGCCACTGGCAGGCCGCCAGGGGAAGCCCACCGAGGGCCGCGAGGGGGGAATAAAAGGCCGTGGCTGCGAACAGAAGGGGTATCCAGGGCAGGGGCATGCGTCCCGAAGCCAGGAAGATGAAAAAGAGCAGAACTGGAATGGAAGCGTTTGCGCTGCACATGATTTGTTCCGCCGTGCCAAAGTAATGCAGGCGGAACAGGTCCAGCCCCAGCCAGCACTGGAAATTCAGCAGAGAACCGAATGCCGCCATCAGCAGGGCGAGCAGCAGGGAGCGGCGTCCGGAGAAAACGCAGAGCCACAGCCAGGTAAGGAACAGGCCCCAGGCTCCCCACAGAACGACAAGCACGCGCGCGGCGTCCAGCCCCGCCAGTTTTCCCGCCAGGGCTGGGACCAGCCAGAACCCCGTGTTGTAAATCAGCACGTTCCCGTCCGGAAAGATGACGGGCCACGGGCTGGCGACCAATTCACGCAGACAGGCATTTCTGACGATATGGTCAGGGTGCTGGTTGACCCACTCCCCCCAGCCGGAAAATATCATCAGGGCGGCAAACGCCGCCAGGACGAAAAATGAAGAGCGGGTGAACAGGGGGAAGGCGGGAAGGGAATTCTTTTTCTGCGGTTCCTTGCGTTTTCGGGACGTCAGTCCCGCCGCCGTCAGGAGCGTGAGAGGGAGGGCGGCGTACCAGTTCATCCACCCGGCCAGGAACACTAGGACAGGCAGCAGAAGCCAGGCGCAGGTGTGCCATTTCAGCGCAGTTGCGTTGAACGCTTGTTCCGGGCACGGGGCATCAGCGGCTGGGGGAGACATCTCCCCGGAACCTTAATGGGGCCGGTCCGCGGGGGCAAGGAGGAAACTCGCAGACCGGAATGGAAGGAAGCGTTTGTACGGGTATAGTGGCAGGAATGAGCGCGCGCCGTTGCCTCTTTACCGGAAAAACGAGGCAGGTCATGCTGGGCGGCCTATGAATAAAACACAATTTATCAGGGAGCTCCAGCGTGAACTGGGGAAGGACGTTACTTCCCGGCAGGCGGAACACGCGTTGAACGCGGTGTTGGATACGATTGCGCGGTCGGTCCGGAGGCGGTCTCTGGTGAAATTCCGGGGCTTTGGCACTTTCCGCGTCAAGCGCCGCCGCGCCCGCATCGTACGCCATCCGGAAAACGGCGGCAGGCTGCTGGTGCATGAATCGAAAACCATGAAATTCCGCCCCTCTTCCCTTCTGTGGAAGGAGTAGGGAAGCCGTTCGGCAGCTCCTGTCATTTTGCCATTGACTTCCCCGTCCGCGGAGGCCCTTAATGTGGATAAGGCAGGAGCGTTTTTGCCTGCCTGCATAAGTAACTGGCCCCTTCCACGTTTGCCGATCATGATTCCGGATTCCGTTCATCTGCTGACCCGTTCCTCCCAGATGACCCTGTACAAAGATGAACAGGGCCGTGTGCGCCGCGCCTATTACGGCCCGAGGCTGCATCAGCCGGAGGATGCCCTGGAAAACGCCGCGGATGCTCCTCTCCTGTATTCCTCCCTGGCGGATTCCGTAACAGGGCTTCCCAATGCGTCCGGCGAGTACTGCATTTGCGTGACCCAGGCGGACGGGTTCCTTTCCCTGAGCCTGGAATGCCAGGGTTGGGAAGTGCTGGAACTGGATGACGACCGGGAAGAAGCCGTCTTCTATGGGAAGGACCCTTCCTACCCTGTGCGGGTGGAAATCCACGTGCGCTCTCACAGGGAATCGGACACCTTTTTGCAGTGGGCGGTTGTTCGGAACGAAGGGAAAGAAGGCATCCGCCTGCACCGCGCTGCGTCCGCACAACTGGGTTTGCGCGCAGAACGGTATTTCGTCACCAGCTTCCGCGGCACCTGGGGCGGCGAGTCCCTGATGAGTGAGGAAGAAGTGGCCCGGGGGCATGAACTTGCCCTGGTATCCGGAACCGGCACCCGCACCGCCCAGGAGGGAAGCCCCGGATTTATCATTTCTCTGGACGGTCCGGCGCAGGAGGATTCCGGGGAAGTGATTCTGGGGGCGCTGGCATGGCCCGGCAATTACCGGATATGGTTCCGGCACAGCCCGTATCATTACCTTTTTGCCGGGGCGGGGCTGGATGTGGCTCCCGCGTCCTATCTGCTGGACGGCGGCGGCGTGTTTGAAACGCCGCCCCTCATTCTGGCGCATAGTAAAGACGGCAAGGGAGAGGCCTCCCGGCGCATTCACCGCTGGGCGCGCCGCTACGGCCTGCGCGGCGGAGGAACAGAGAGGCCAACCTTGCTGAATTCCTGGGAGGGGGTGTATTTTACCTTTACGGAAAAAGTGCTGCACGGCATGATGAAACGTGCGGCGGACTTGGGGATAGAGCTTTTTGTGCTGGATGACGGCTGGTTCGGCAACCGGTTCCCCCGCAATGACGCCCGCGCGGGATTGGGGGACTGGCAGGTGAACCGCGCTAAATTGCCTCATGGACTGGAAGGCCTTATCCGTCATGCGGAAGAATTGGGAATACGCTTCGGCATCTGGGTGGAGCCGGAAATGGTGAACCCTCATTCGGAGCTTTATCAGAACCATCCGGAGTGGGTCATCGGTCTCCCAAACCGGGAAAACAGACAGGAACGCAGCCAGTATTTGCTGGATCTGAGCAATCCTCATGTATGCAGGTACATTCTTGACGCCATGCGGAAGCTGCTTGGAGAACATCCGGGCATTTCCTACGTTAAATGGGATTGCAACCGCAAAATTTCCGACCCCGGCTCCCCCTGGCTGGACGCCTGCCGCCAGGGGAATCTGCCCATTGACTATGTGCGGGGCTATGAACACGTTCTTGATACGCTGGCATCGGAATTCCCGGATGTGACATTCCAGGCCTGTTCTTCCGGCGGAGGCCGCGCCGACTATGGAACCATGCGGAGGCATCATGAATTCTGGACGTCCGACAACACGGACGCTTATGAACGCGTGTTCATGCAGTGGGGCATAGGCCACCTGTTCCCGGCTATTTCCATGGCCGCCCATGTGACAGCCTCCCCCAACCATCAGACGGGCCGCTCCGCTCCGCTCAAATTCCGGTTTGACGTGGCTATGTCCGGACGGCTTGGCTTTGAACTTCAGCCATGCGACATGACGGAGGAGGACATGGCCTTTGCCAAACGTGCTTTGACGGAATACAAGCGCATCCGCCCCGTAGTCCAGTTCGGTGACTTGTACCGGCTTTCCTCCCCGTATGAAAGCCGGGTGGCCTCCCTGATGTATGTATGCGGAAAACGGGCTGTCGTTTTCGCCTGGCTGATGGATAAATGGCTGGCGGATTCCCCTCCGCCCCTGCGCCTGAAAGGCCTGAATCCTGCCGCCAGGTACCTGGTGCGGGAAATCAACATGAATGAAGACGGCTCTCTCACGAACGTTCACGAACAGGTGCTGGGCGGCGATTTCCTGATGGACGCCGGCATCCGCATCCGCTGGAAAAAGGCCTTCCAGTCCGTCTGCTTGGAGGTGGCGGAAACAAACCCTGATGCTCCGGCTTCATCATGAAATCGGCGTTTGGCGTGGGAGCCATAGCCGCCTTACTGATATGATGAGTTAGGAGTTCTCTTAGAGGTGAGGGTATACAGCCAATGCGGCAGAAGACAGGCGCATTCCAATGCCGGTTTGCCGATGTTCTTCTCTTTTTCTACAGGAAAAGGTGATCATTCAATCTTGATGAGGCCCTCCCTGATGAGCCGGGCCGCTTCCCGTTCTATTTCCTTTTGATGTTTTTTCATGTAGGCCTGGTACGCTTCCTCAATATCGAAACGGATGGTCAGGACCCATTCCTCATCTTCATTTTCCAAATTAAAAAATGAATATCGATGACCATCCATGACATCATGTTCCTCGCCCTTCCCTCTGATGCGGTAATCGGGATAATGCTTCTCTACATATTCTCGCTGCTTTTCCAGAAGTTTGTCTAGGTCTTTTTCGTTAAAAACAACAGGATTTGTAATAACAGGGATATTCATCTCCTCGGTTTGAACGTCAGAGGGAGCTTCTTGTTGTTGCTCGCTGGATTGGACGGTTTTTTCTTGTGCTATAGTTAGACTAGCTATTCCTTGGATGCAGAAGAGCACAATGACGAGTATACTTGATATGTATTTCATTGTTTTATTTTCTATTGATTTATTGATGATTTTTACAATCTTCCTTTAATTGTTTTTCTAATTGTCTTTCAATTTGTCGTTTCCCTTCATTAATAACACTAGGAATATCTTTTGACTGGTGGAAGTCCACTCCGTTCCGCATGATATTATTCTTTTGGGAGATTTGCCATGATCCAATTAGTTTCTTTTGATGAGTGAATCGGTAGAGGTAAATGATATGCACATTCCGGAATGCCTTATCAGTTTTCATGGCTTCAGATAGCTTGAGTATTCCGCTAGCATTTCCGATAGCGTCATAGATTACTTTTTCTAATGCTTTTGCTGCAATTCCATCCAATGTCTTTCCCAGTATCTCCAATGTTGCTGTCGAGGCTCCATTGGGGGTTATGTAAGGAAAATATTTTACCTCATAGTCACAGTCTTTCGCTTGGACGGGCAGAGAGGTGAACGAGCAAATGGCTACTGCTATAACGTATGTGAGGAGTCTTACTATTGATTTCTTTCTCATGTCAATTTTTTTTCAGGGTGTTGGAGTTCATTTCGTCGGTCTTTTTCGTCAGAATGAAATTCTTTTTAATAAATTCTTTTCCCTCTCTGTTTAACTTCCCATCCCCCCAGATGCTTAACAGGGTTTGATAGGCTTCCACATAGTATTTTTGCGTCTTATCCCTTTCCGTCAGCGCTTCAATGGCTCTTTGCATCACTTTGACCGAATATTTCTTCATTTTAGGTGTCCATACGGCGTATTTTCCCTTTTGGGTCCATAGGGACAGATGTTTTCCGGTAAAGCCCGGCTTGTATTCGGCGACGCCTTTGATTTCAGGACAATCCCTCATTAACCTGTTCCAGACCAGGCGGGTAAAAAGTTCTTCCGCATGGGGCGTGCAGTCGGGGCCGAGCGCGCAGGCATAGAGTTCATAGGGATTCACCCTGTTTTCCCGGATATTCAGCACGCTTTTCGCCGCGTGCCAAATGAGATTGTGTTCGTTGGGCATCGCTTGAGCCAGTTCCCTGAGCAAGGCGAGTTTTCTCCGGTCGCTGGCGTTTTTGGCCTTGATATCCAGATAACGCTGCCACGCAGGATAATTGAAGGGATTAAATTGACGCGCTTCCCGCAAGAGCAACTCCACATGTTCCTGTTTTTGTGTGCAGAAGGACAGATAATACGTTAAAGCCGATTCTTCCGCATGAGGATGATGAATGAATGAATCGTAAGCCGTCACCAGTTGAACAGGGCCTTGCCAGGGAATCTGAGCGCCGCCGCTGGCCCAATTCCAGCCGCCGAGATTGTTGCCGATTTGCCAGTGGCCATTGGGGTGTTTCCATACGAAAGCGCAGTGTCCCGGCTGTCCAATCGGGTAAGCGGGAACTCCTTTGGAACGCAGGAATCCAGCCGCGCCTTTGGAGACGGCGCCGCATACTCCTCCGTATTCCGTGTAAAGTTTCAGCGTGATGGGCTTGTGGTCGTAAAAAGCGCTTCCGGCATGGACGCTGACGCCTTTGTCATTCTTTTTACGGTAGGGAATGAATCCGGGAAATCTGCTTCCGGCTTTCTCCGGCCTGATTTTTTTCCCTGCGATAAATTGCTGTGCCCATGCCAGATCTTCAAGACCTTCTTTTCCCCGGAATACGATGGCCCATTCCCAGGGTTGCAAGGTTTCTGCCTGTGGATAGCATTTGGCGTGGTGATGAGAATCCCGGTAGAAGTTAAATTTGGCGATGCATTCTTCAGGAGAAAAGATGTCTGCGACAAGGCCGGCTCCCAATGCCATGCTGAGTTCAACGGGATTGAAATTCTGATCGCTGGTATTCCAGATTTGGTAAAAAACGGAAAGAGTACTTTTGCCGGCTGGACCAGATTGGGCGAGCATGTTGAATACTTCCGGGTGGCTGGAAAGCCATTTCCTGAAGACCTGATCCTTGAGTTCCTCCTGAGTGAAAGGTTTCCCTCCTTCGGCAGTATTGAAAAACTGGTGCAGGCAGCACAATGCCGCCACTTGAGGGGATTGAATCAGTTTTCGTATTTTGTCGGAGGTAAGCGGGCCGGGATCAAGCCGGCTGCGCAGGACTTCCCGGATTTTACCGGCAATGAAGGAGGACCGCCCTGAAGAAAGCAGTGTTTGTATGTCTGCTTCAGATGAAGCCAGCGTGCCAAAGCTCTCTATAGACATGAGCATGCTGAAGAGGAAAAGCCAGAGGATGTTTTTCATAAGGTATGAAAGACAGACTTAAATGCATGGCAACATAAATTGAAAAAATGTCAATAAAATATGATTTT
>ERZ1027001.316-NODE-316-length-34705-cov-6.891804_pt1 | contig 34705 bp, 39 predicted proteins | sample MGYA00519452_ERZ1027001 | MGnify/ENA primary metagenome ERZ1027001 (study PRJEB26926, sample SAMN06164867) | human gut metagenome | biome: ENVO:00009003; feature: ENVO:2100002; material: ENVO:00002003 | host: Homo sapiens | place: USA | collected 2012 ...
CAGAGCATCTGCCTTACAAGCAGAGGGTCGGCGGTTCGAATCCGTCAACGCCCACACGAGCAAAAGTCTCCTATGAGGCTGATTACTAAGGAAATAATTATTGGTTACGAGCTGATGCGTTTTGCGTCGGCTCGTCCTTTTTTGTCAAACGGCCCTTATTTGAGCCTGTTTAAATGCAAATAAGGGTGGGTTTTCTTATAACTATCTTATAACATTTCGATGCAATGCTGCCAATTTTGGAAATGAAGTATGGCAACATTTAAAGCAGTGGTGTTTCAAGGTGGCCGCCATCTGAAAAAAGATGGCACTACCAATGTTAAAATAAGGGTCTATCATAACAGTTCGGCCCAGTATATTCCTACAGAATATTTCATAGAGCCTGATTTGATGAATGAGGACGGTTCAATATCTTCATTATCAGCTAATAGCGAGAATTTGAACTATGAAATAACCAATCTGGTACAGAAGTATCGTGGCGCATATATAAAGCTTGGCAGTACCCGAACGGCAAAAATGAGCTGTTCGGAGTTAAAAGAAGAAGTGTTGAAAATAGCTTCTCCTGAAAGTGAATTTATTGATTTTGTGGAATTTGCAAGAGGAATTATAACAAAAACAGTTAAAAGAAAGACTGCTAACTGGTATGAGTCATCCCTTAATGCTTTTATTGCTTTCTATGGTTCTGAGCGTATTGATGCCAAGGATATAAAATCGAAAACCTTGGAAAGTTTTAAAGAATACCTTGAGAATCGGGTAATCATAGTTAGGAGCAAAGCTGATGGAGTTGCTGATATGCAGCGGAGAATGGAGCCGGGTACAGTCAATAATTACCTTCGCGGTATCCGTTCTTTGTATAATAAAGCAAGGAAGCATTTCAATAATGAAGATTATGATATAATACGTATCCCGAACAATCCTTTTTCCCGTGTTGTGATACCGGAGTATATACGGAAACGGAAAAGCCTGCCGATAGATGCCATTAAAAGGATTAGGGATGCCCGGTTTGATAATCCACGTACAGCCATGGCACGTGATGTCTTTATGATGTTGTTCTACCTGATGGGTATTAACATGAAAGATTTTTTCTCTTTGGCCAACGAGACTTACGGCAGGGTTGAATATAGGCGCTCAAAAGAGACGACGATAGACAACAAGAGTTATGTACCTTTATCTGTAAGGGTGGAACCGGAGTTGCGCCCTCTGCTTGATTATTATAGCAATGGTACATTCTTGTCTTATTTCCGTATGAGATATACCGACTATAATAATTTCCTGAAAGCGGTCAATAAGGAGCTAAAGCTGGTTTCCAAGCAGCTTGGATTAGGGGTACAACTATCTACCAACTGGGCCCGCCATAGTTGGGCAAGTATAGCAAGAAATAAAGCCGGGATAGCCAAAGCGGATGTTGATTTTTGCCTTGGGCACGTGAACAATGATTTTAAAATGGCAGATATCTATATTGATATTGATTATTCCATTTGCGACAAGGCAAATAGGGCTGTTTTGGACCTTTTGAAGAAAAATGAATAAAAAAAGTCTGAAAAAGTTTGTTGTGAAATAAACTCTTTCTATATTTGCACCGAGCAATTGGTTACGAGCTGGATAAAATACTATATTTATCCGGCTTTTGCTGTTTATAACATATTGAAAACAGCATTTTTCACTTCTAACACATTCTTCTCTTTGCTATGTGCCATAAAACAAATGACACATGGAAATACTTGTTTCAAAAACAGCATTATTAGACAAACTGAAATCAGTAGGCAGAATCATTCAGCCAAAGAACACATTGCCGGCTTATGACAATTTTTTGTTTGTTATTGACGAATCAGGCTTTATTCAAGTAACGGCCGGTGAGGAAGGTGGCCGCATATCTACCAATGTGGATGGCAAGGCAAATTTCGTAAACCGTTCTTTTCTGGCAAGTGCCAAGACATTATTGGATGGTTTAAAAGAAATGTCCGAACAGCCTTTAACCATTTCCATTTATGAAAAGGAAATGATAGTCAAGTATGCAAACGGAAAATTCACCATGCCTATTGAGGATGGCAAGCAATATCCGGAAATGAATATTGATGATAGTAGTCATTCGTTTCTGCTATCAGGTAATGACTTGCTGTATGGGGTTCGCCAAGTTCAGTTCTGCAGTGCAAATGACGAACTTCGTCCTACGATGAACGGAGTCTATTTTGACATAGATTTGGAAAAGACTTCTTATGTCGGTACAGATGGCAGTCGGTTGGCAATGGTTGAACTGCCGGCTTCATATACACGTAAGGAACGCGCCGGATTTATTCTTCCGAGCAAGTTTGCAAAATTGCTTTCCAATCTGGTTCCGGAAGATTGCTTGGAATTGGAAGTAAAAGTGAATAGAACTAATGTTCAGTTTGATTTTGACTCTTATCGGCTTGTGTGCCGAATGATAGAAGGACGATATCCCAATTACCGAGCGGTCATTCCTCAAAATCAGTCCAAGAGAGTAGTTCTAAAAAGAAATGACTTATTGGCGGCTTTAAAGCGTGTTTCGGTATTCTGCAATATCTCTTCCTCTTTGGTCGTCCTAAAATTCGATAAGAGCTCCCTGCTTATAACTGCCCATGATTTCGATTTTTCCAAGTCTGCGGAAGAAACTGTGATTTTGCAGGATGGGTGTGAAGCCATTGAGATAGGGTTTAAGAGCGGTTTCTTGATAGAACTTGTGAATAGTATTCCCTCAGAAGACATTTCTATATCCATGACGGACCCGTCAAGAGCGGCTGTTTTATCTCGCTGCGATGAAGAAGAACGCAGCCTTACTTACTTATTAATGCCGATGTCTATAAATAATTAATGCTATGGAAAAAACTAAAACACCCAAACAGATCATCCAATCGTATTTGGAAGAACGGGCGAAGAATGACCCTCTTTTCGCTAGTGTATATGCGAAACCTAATAAGAATATAAACGAATGTCTTGATTATATTCTTAGTGAGGCAAAGAAACGCGGTAATGCCGTATGTATGTCTGACGATGAGGTTTTCGGTCTTGCAGTACATTACTATGATGAAGACGACATTAAGGTTAGTAAGCAGACCAATTACAAAGCAGCCACTTCTCAGGCATCTAAAAGTGATGTGGGTGCTGCACCTCAAAAAGAAACCGGTTCCCTGGACAAAATGAAGAGCAGGCGTAAAGGAAAGAAAAACGAGTCATCTTCTTTGCAATTCTCATTATTTGAAGGATTATGAAACCGAGAACGAAATTACAATTTAGGGTAGTTGGTTTGAGTAGCCAGCTACCCGATATAGAAAGTATGATGACTGAGTGGGCTAATAATGGTTGTCTGAACCATATAGGATATGCTACCAAGTCCCGTGTCGTATGTATGGAATGTGGAGAACGTTTTTCTACAGAACTTGTAAATCGCAAGCGTGCCGTTTGTCCTCATTGCGGTGCATCCTTAAAAATAGAATGGTCGAGGAAACGTACTAATCAGCAATTTATAAGGATAGGAAAGGCAGATATATGTGAAGAGTTCCAGGTTATCCGATGCTTTGAACTATATGCTTATTATCGTGAAGGCAGGGAGCCTCATTATTTTATTCGGGAAGTGCTTCAACATTGGATTAAAGACGATGGAAAACGGGAAGTGATGGCTCTTGCAAGAAATACAGGCTGTAGTGGTTGGTGTGGAAATCTTGAAATTCGTAACAAGACTGTAGGATCGTATTATAGTATCGGAGATAATGATGTTTACTGTGATAAATACCATCCGGATTCTGTATTCAAACCGCAATACACAAGGATGGGAATAGATTACAGACTTCATGGACTGTCATTTCTTGATGCAATTAATGCCATTCCTGTTAATCCTCAACTCGAAACGCTTCTTAAAGCAAAGCGGTATGATTTATTGAGTCATTGGTACAGTCTTCGTTATAAAGTGAGCAGATATTGGCCTTCTATAAAAATCTGTCTTCGGAACAAGTATAAGATAAAGGATGCTTCGATGTGGTTTGATTATTTGGACTTGCTTACACATTATCATAAAGACTTGCATAACGCTTACTATGTTTGCCCTACGAATCTGAAAAGAGCCCATGACTTATATGTGGCAAAGAAAAAGCGTGATGATGAAAAGGTACGCAAGGCACGTGATATGCAGCGTTTGCTTAAACTAAAGAAATATGCCGAAGACTACATTAAGGAGAAATCGAAATTCTTTGATTTGAAACTGTCGGATGGTAAGATTGTGGTGATACCGTTGAAAAGCCTTGAGGAATTTAAGAAAGAAGGAGAAATTATGCACCATTGTGTCTTCTCAAATGAATATTTCAAGAAGAAGGATTCTCTTATCCTTTCTGCCCGGATAGGCAAGAAGCATATTGAAACGGTTGAAGTTAATTTAAAGACACTCAGTATAGTTCAGTCCCGTGGTGTCTGCAATAGAAATACAGAATACCATGATAGCATAGTAAAGCTGGTGAATAATAATATGAATTTGATACAGAAGTGCCTAAAGAAGGTTGCATAATTAGATAGTGTAATAATGCCAAGAATTAGAACTATAGTTCCGGAATTTTGGGAAGATGAAAGATTTTCGAATGTATCTCTTCCTGCTTGGCTGCTTTATATCGGCATGAAGAACTTTGCTGATGATAGCGGCGTCATTCTTGCGAATGAGGTTATCATTAAGTCGAAAGTTTTTCCTGCCCGCGAAGACATTCGTAAGCAGCAGGTTTCTGGGTGGCTGAAAGAGCTGATTGAGAACTCCGTCCTTGTACCTTTTACATACGAGAACAAAAGCTACTACGTGATGGACTTTTCCAGCGAACGCATCGACAAACCGCAAAAGTCAAAAATTCCGGAAGAAGTTATAGAAAAGGCTCTTCTTTCCGCCCAAACAGGAAATTCGGGAACATTCGAGAATATTCCCGAAGAATCGGGAACGGTAGAGAATATTCCTGCTGGAAAGGATAGGAAAGGAAAGGAGAGTAAAGGAGAGGATGGGAGTATTACGCGCACGCGCGAGGAGCCCCCACCCCCCGAGAGTGAGAATTTTAAAAAGTTCAAGGCTTGGATTGATGCAAACGCTCCTAATGTGGGTAAATTGAAGGAGCCGTTTACAGAAGCTCAGTTTGAACGGATAAAACAAGATTTCCCCATTGAGGTAATCGAGAATACTTTGCGCTCCATGCACAATTACCGTGAGCTGTTGAAGAAATACGTCAGCGCAAATTTGACATTCCGAAAATGGGCAAAAAAGGATATGGAAGATGGAAAATACAGAAAGACAAATGGTGGTGGTACGGCAGCCGGGGGAAACTCGAATGTTAGCGACGATTACAAAAGAAACATTCTTGAGAGAATTCTCGGTTCCGGCGGTACAGGTGGCATGCAGGGCGGTTAATTCTTACCCGGCTGTATTTAGTGCCAATACACCTGCGTTGATTGAGATAGAGCAAGCATACGGTTATGATTGCCTTCAAGCATACTTGGAGGGATGGCTTGTTAATCTGCGTGAGTTTGTGAATGTAGGCAAGAAGATGACGGATGCCCAAACTTTTGAAACTGCCATGATAATCTTACAGGATTATAAGTTTCTGACTATAGCAGATATAAATTTGCTCTTTAAGCGCGCCAAAAGCGGCTATTACGGCAATTTATATGACCGATTGGACGGGCAGATAATACTTGGGTGGTTTCGTAGGTATTTTTCCGAACGCTGTGGTGCAGCCGAGGAAGAATCTATAAATGAAGCTTCCAGATATAAATCAGACCCTTATGATAGGACCTGTGAACGGTTATCGGAACGTGAGCATGAATTTAAGAAATGGAGAATGAAACACTTTACAGATGGAAGAAGATAAAAGAATACAGGCTGTTAGCATTTTGGATTATGGCTACTGTGATTGTTTGTACGGTGTTTTACTTTGGATTGTATTGGTATTTAAATTATCTAATAGCAAAATTATGAAAGCGATATTAAAAGCGACCGGAGAAACAGTGGAGGTTAATTCTTCAGGTACGATGAGTATTTCATGTGGAGCATACTGTACGAATGACGGTCGGACGCTACCGGCTACAGCACTCGAATTTGAAAAGGTTATAGACTGGGAACAACGCAGGTATGAAATAGCAAAAGCTGCTATGCAAGGGCGATTAAGTAATCAGTATGGAGATGTACTGGTTGGAGAGAGAGATTTTGAGGGGGTTGCTGTAAGTTCTGTGGAATTTGCCGATGCGCTGATTTCAGAATTGAAGAAAGATAAGGCATAAAAAAGCGGCCGATACACCACTACCGACCGCCAGTAAGCTATAAAGCTTTCTTAGAACACACAAAGATAACAACTTTATAGCTTATGGCAAGTGCATTAGTAGAAAAATATATAGGACGGAGATATGAACGCTGGTTGGACTATGCGGTCTATCATTGTGGCTTGGCCGGTATTCCGGATGAGGCTAACGACGTGTTGAATGAGGTGCTTTGTTCTTTGCTGCAAAAGGATGATGCTAAACTGCAGCAACTTCTTTCCGCAAAGAAAAACGGCTGTACGGAATTGGATTTCTTTGTGTTGAAGATGATAAAACTGAATGTAACTTCAGACACTTCACCTTATCGGAGCAAATATCGTCCAATGCCGGTGGATCAGAACGTGGACTATTCGCGGTTGGAAATTGAGGATGTGAAAGAAGAATCAGTCGATAAGAACGAACTTCTTCTTAGTCGTTTCCATCAGGTACGCGATGTATTGCAGGATTTGGACTTGAGTCCTTTGGCGCGAAGGGTCTTTGAATATCGTTTTTTTGAAGATGCAAATTTTTCGGACTGGCCGGGAAAGGAATCTTTAAAGCAGCTTTATGAAATCTATAACAAAGTACAGGAACTGATTCGAAAGAAAATTGCAGGGGAGTCTATATTTTAATCGAAAAACGAAATTGCTATGTCTAAAGTAAGTGAGATTAAGTTAGACCCCCGCAATTATCGTATTCATGGAGAAGAAAACAAACGTCTTATTCGTAAGAGCCTTACAGAGTGTGGGGCCGGACGTTCTATTCTTGTGGATAAAAACGATATTGTCATTGCCGGAAATGGTGTCTATGAACAAGCCCAGGAACTTGGGTTAAAAGTGCGTGTTATCGAGTCTGACGGTACGGAATTAATCGCTATTAAGAGAACCGACCTATCAACAAAAGATGAAAAGAGGAAGCTGTTGGCATTGGCTGACAATCGTGCTTCCGATTCCTCCCAATTCAATTTTGCCGCTATTGTAGAAGATTTCTGCTTGGAAGAACTCAATGATTGGAATATGGACTTACCATTTGATGAAATTCCTACCGATATTGAGGGCTTCTTTGAAGGTGCTGATAAGGTAGAGCATAAAAAGAAAGTATTGGTTTGTCCATATTGTAACAAAGAGATAGAGGTATGATTCTTTACCTTGCTGGATATAAGCCATGTGCCAGAAGATGGTGCATGGATACATCGGATATATATCTTCTTAGTTCCTTTTGGGAACACAAATCCGGCAGATATGGCAGTTATGTGCTCCAAGAAAAGCATATTCTTGATAGTGGCGCTTTTTCAGCCTTTTCTGGAAATAATAATGGATTTGACTGGGATAGCTATGTAAGAAAGTATGCTGATTTCATTCTCAAAAATAATATCCAGAAGTTTTTTGAACTTGATATTGATGTTGTTGTCGGGTTGCGTAAGGTTGAATATTACCGTCGTTACTTGGAAGATAAGACAGGGCGGAAACCTATTCCCGTGTGGCATGCTTCAAGAAAAAGGGATTATTTTCTACGTATGTGTGAAGAATATCCTTATGTGGCTATCGGTACGACTTCCGCAATGGAAGAAGGTAGAAGAATCAGACGGAATCCTATGGTTTTGAAATGGTTTATAGACCAGGCCCATAGCGCCGGTATCCGTATTCATGGGCTTGGTTTTACAAGTTCCAAGTATCTTCCATACCTTAAATTTGATAGTGTTGATAGTACGACATGGCTATCCGGTGCCCGATATGGACAGATATATAAGTTTGATAACGGTCAGATGCAATGCTACGATCCGCCAAAAGGGATGAGAGCCAGGCATCATGATTTGGTGAATAGACATAATTTTAATGAATGGATAAAATTTCAAAAGTATGCAGAAGAGTTCTTATGAAAAGAAAGTCCTCCTATATTCAGGGGGCATGGATAGCTGGCTTATAGACAAGATTTGGAAGCCTGATGTGAAATTATACGTGGATATGGGCACAAAGTATTCACAAGAGGAAATAAAGCGCCTTCCTGCTGATGTTGTAGTGGAGAAACTAGACCTTTCCAAGTGGGAACGGGAAGATAAGATAATTCCGTTGCGGAATATGTACCTTATCGGGATTGCCACTAATTATGGGAATGAAATTTGTTTAGGTGCTACGGCCGGGGACCGGGTGCTTGACAAATCTCCGGTATTTGCTGATATCTATGAGCAGTTATTGAACTATCTTTATCAGAAACAGCATTGGACGGAAGAAAGGAAAATCAAAATAAATCTGGATTTCAAGCGATACACAAAGGCTGAACTCGTTAGGGCTTTTGTTGCGCAAGGTGGCGATATGGATGAGGCCTTTTCTTCATCGTTCAGTTGTTATACTCCGGAGCATGGGAAAGAATGTTGGAGTTGTAAACCGTGTTTCCGCAAGTTTATAGCCTTTGCCCTGAATGGTTATCCTTTTACTGAAGATATTATAGATAGGAATGTATCTTACATCAGAAAAGAGATTCTTCCTTTGATAGAATCCGGAACTTATGGTCGGAAACAAGAAGAAGATGAAATAATGCAGGTATTGTCATTTTATAAATAGTTATTATGTACACAGTTAGAAAACGTATTGAAATATCAGCTTCACATAGTTTGAAGTTGTCTTATGAGAGCAAATGTGAGAATTTACATGGGCATAATTGGATAATCGTGGTTTGGTGTCGGGCAAAACAGTTGAATGATGATGGTATGGTTGTAGATTTTACCCACATAAAACAAAAGATTCAGGAGCAGTTGGACCACCGTAACTTAAATGAAGTGCTTTCATTTAATACGACAGCGGAGAATATGGCAAGATGGATTTGTGAACAAGTTCCGGCTTGTTTTAAAGTAATGGTGCAGGAATCGGAAAACAATATAGCATGGTATGAAAAAGGTAAATGAAATATTCTATAGCATACAAGGGGAAGGTTATCATACCGGAACCCCGGCTGTTTTTGTCCGTTTCTCCGGATGTAATTTGAAATGTCCTTTCTGTGATACGCAGCATGAAGACGGTATTTTGATGTCCGATGAGGAAATCTTGTCGGAAGTAGGGAAATATCCGGCAGTGATGGTCATACTGACGGGCGGAGAACCTTCGCTTTGGATTGATAGGGAGTTTGTAGACTGTCTACATCGGATAGGTAAATATGTCTGTATAGAAACTAACGGGACGCGCTCCTTACCGAATAATATAGATTGGATAACTTGCTCACCGAAAGAAGGAAGTAATGCTATTGTTGTTAATCCTCATGAAATAAAAGTAGTCTATACTGGGCAGGATTTATCAACCTATGAAGAAATGACAGCAGCCGTGTATTATTTACAGCCATGCTCTTGTCAAAATACAGAAGAAGTTATTGATTATATTAAAAAGCATCCCAAATGGAAACTAAGCTTGCAGACCCAAAAGATATTGAATGTGCGATAAGAAATATCCTTTCGTACATTGGTGAGAATCCTAATCGAGAAGGACTTGTTGGTACTCCGGATCGTATTTTAAGGATGTGGCAAGAGATATTTCGTGGATATGACCCTGAACAAAAGCCAAAGATTACTGTATTCCCGAATGGCAAGGATGGTTTATCTTGTGGTAGTGTTGTGTCTGATTCCGGTACATATTATTCTATGTGCGAGCATCACATGATGCCTTTCTTTGGTAAGTATTGGTTTGCATATATCCCTAATCCTAAAGGAAAGATTCTTGGCATTTCCAAAGTGGGCCGTGCGGTAGATTACTGCGCTGCCCGCTTACAGATACAAGAAAGATTGGCGCAAGATATTGTTGATATGATAAGGAATGCACTTGGTGATGAATATCCACCTTTAGCTATAGGTATAGTATTGGAGGGAGAACACTTGTGTAAAACCATGCGTGGGGTAAAAAAACAGGGAAAAATGCGTTCTTCTTTCTATTTTGATAATGGAGGCTTACCCGAATTAAAGGATGAGTTGTCTCAATTTGTCAGTTTTGGTTAGTTATTGGTTATGACAGAAAAGAAGAATTCAGCAGAAAAAAAGAAAAGAGGACGTAAATCGGATTACAAAGAAGAGTATTCCGACCAAGTTCTTAAACTCTGTCTGCTTGGTGCGACAGATAAAGAAATTGCTGAATTCTTCTCTGTTTCAGAACAGACAATCAATAGTTGGAAAAAGAAATACCCTGAATTTCTTGAGTCCTTAAAAAAAGGAAAGAATTTGGCTGATGCCAATGTCGCTTCTCGCTTGTATAATCGTGCTATTGGTTACTCATGCAAAGCAACTAAATTCGCTACATCTGATGGGCGTATAACTGACCAAAAGGAGTATATAGAACATTATCCACCGGACACAACGGCTGCAATATTTTGGTTGAAGAACCGACAGCCGGAAAAATGGCGCGACCGTAAAGAAGTTGATACCAATGTGAATTTAGGTGATGAACTTGAAAGTATGACCGATGAACAGTTAATAGCTATAATACGTGGCGAACAAGAGTAAAAGCAACCGGGAAATTCTTATAAAGCGTGCGAAGGCAGTAACAATTCTTCGCAAGCGGGAAGCTCAGAAAGATTTCTGGGCTTTCTGTTTATACTATGACCCGAAGTTTTTTGCAAAGCGTTTATTCCTGAAGAAAGTTGCAGAAGCTTTTATGCGTGTATATGAGTCATACTCTGCCGGCATAATCTATCGTCTTGCAGTAAGTATGCCGCCACGTGCAGGAAAGTCTTATATTTCATCTTTGTTTATCGCATGGATGCTCGGGCATTTTCCGGAAGAATCAGTTATGCGTAATTGCTGTTCTGATACATTGTACAATAAACTTTCCTATGATGCCCGTGATATTGTGAAGTCCAAACGTTTTCATGAGATATTTCCGGATATTTATCTTAAAGGTGATAAACAGAATGTGAAGAGCTGGAATGTTGAGGGAGCCCGTCAGGTTTCTTATTTTGGCGGTGGTGTTGGTGGAACTGTTATCGGTTTCGGTGCCTCCATGCTCGCCATGACGGACGACTTGTACAAGAGCTTGGAAGATGCCTTATCCGATAACAATAATGAAAAAGTATGGTCATGGAAACAAGGTACGCATGATTCTCGTATAGAGGGTAACTGTTGTCTTATTGACATTGGTACACGCTGGTCTGCTAATGATGTACTTGGGCGTTTGGAAGAAGCAGGGAAATATAATGAAATCATCCGTATTGCTGCTCTTGATGAAAACGAACGGTCCTTCTGTGAAGATGTGCACACGACCGAATATTACCTTGAATTGCGCTCGGAGACAGACGAAAGTATTTGGATGGCCGAGTATATGCAGGAGCCATTCGAAGCAAAAGGTTTACTATTTCCGAAGTCTTCCCTTATGCGCTTTAAACTCGCCGATATTGCAGGTAAAAGACCTGATGGCACTATTGGCGCTTGTGATACTGCGGATAAAGGTGATGATGATTTCTGTGCACCATTCGCAAAGGTATTTGGACCGAAATACTTTATCACAGATGTATTATTTACCAAAGACCCGGTTGAGGTTACGGAGCCACGCTTGGCACAAATGGTAATAGATACCGAATGCGACCAGTTACGTATCGAGTCAAACAATGGTGGGCGTATATTCGCTATCAATGTGCGTAAACTTGTTACCACTAAAAGAAAGTCCTGTCTTATCCAAGCGCGTCCTACTACTCAGCATAAAGAAACTCGTATTCTGATGAAAGCCGGCTGGATAAAAAAGCATTGCGCATTTCTTGATGAAACAGAATACACTAAAGGCTCTGACTACGGACGCTTTATGAAAGCTCTTACAAACTATAAGCGTGAGGGGGATAATGCTCATGATGATGCACCGGACGGATGCACCATTCTTGCAGAGTTTGCCGAGTCAATCGGATTGAATTTCAAAAAAACGTCTCGTAAGGTAGGGCGTGGATAACCCTTTATAGGCAAAAAGGAGGAGAACTAATCATATTTATAGCCATATTGGTAATGAAATAAAAATATGTAGACTCTTGAGTTTTGTGTATATTGTTGGTATCAATGCCGATAGTTATATCTACTAGATTAGCAGAACTGCGAGCATTAAGACCTAGGGTGTTTTCGTAAGCTTTTCTAATATCACAATTGTATTTTCCTGTAGCCCACTCTCGTAAAGCCGTTATTATTACTAAATTAGAGTATTGTTTATCCTTGAAAAGCTTGTGCGTGTTGATAAACGACTCTAATGCCATTCTCTCTTGTTCATTATCAGATGCCGAGTTTATTAATACGAATTGTTGTTGATAGGAAAGTAGGCTAATAATATCATTATTTTTTTTTATTGGTGGAACGACATCCATATAACCTTTACTGATAAGGTAATTATACAAATTGCATACGCAAGTAGTTTTACCTGCATTTTTTATTCCCGAAATTATAAAATAATACATAGATAGAAATGGTTAAAAGGATTGTTTATAATGCAAAGATAGGGAAAATAAGACTAAGTTATATTTTAAGAGAAAAGTATATGCCAGGAATATCCGAAATATTGAGTAATGACGACTTTTCTCGAATAGTTAGTGATTTATGTGTAGATACCATAGAAGATAGAAACCCCAAAGAATATTTGGAGGAATATAACGGAGAACGCCACCGTCGTAAAACTTCAGTAGGTTTTCGTGAACCTAAAAAAGTGGCTGTATATTCAGATACAGAGTTTGAAACAGACCCAAATACTGGCGAAGAAAAACCAAAACGTTTGGAAGATAAGCCTGTGCCGGTTGCTAAGATTGTAACTAATATCCCAAAGAAGATAGTACGTACAGCAGCAGCTTTTTTGTTCGGTGGGGATATGATTGTATCGGCAGATAATATGGATGATGATAGCTTGCAAGACTTCAAGCAGGTATTTGTCCGCAAGCTTAAGATGAAATCAGTCTTTATGAGATTTGCTCGTATTGTACTATCTGAAACCAAAGGGGCGATTGTCTTTTATCCTGTAACGAAAAGCAATATTAAGGGAACGGATAAGGATGGAAATCCTGTCTTTAAAAAAGAAGTCGTATTAAAAGCCAAAATATTATCAACACCAAAGGATGATAATGTAACCAATGAATTTTACCCGCATTTTGACGATGATGATGATATGGATGGCTTCATTCATAAATACACAGCTATGGTTAATGGCAGAAGCTGTGAATGCGTGAAGATTTATACCGCTAATGAGATTATAACCGGAATCAATGATGGGCAGTGGGTTATAACAAAGGATAAGAATCTATTCGGGAAAATTCCAGTTGTCTATGCAGAGGTAGACCAACCGGACTGGGAAGATGTAGCAGTTCTTATGGATGCGTATGAAATGCGCCTTTCTCGAATGTCAGATACTAATGACTATTTTGGAGACCCTATGCTAAAGACTTACGGCCAGACCAATTTACCTTCAAAGGAAACGGTGGGAAAGGAGTTGAATTTCTCCATGGAAGTGGACCCGGATACCGGAACTGCTTATCATGGTGATGCAGAATATTTATCCTGGCAGCAGTCTATTGATTCTCAGAAAGAGGAAATCGCAAACGAAAGGCATGAGATATTTTCCGGTGCTTCTTGCCCTGACCTCTCCTTTGACAACCTTATCGGTATAGGTGATTTATCCGGAGTGGCTCGTGAGTTTATGACTATTGACGCAAAGATAAAAGCTACGGAACAGATGGAAATATTCGGTCCGGTGGTACAGCGTTGTGTGGCAATCGTGCAGGCTGGTATGGCTCGTATTTCCCATATCAAAAACGCTGGCGCAATAGAGGGAAATTATTTCGAGGTGAAGTTCGGTTCAATCTTGCCCAAGAACCTTACGGAAATTTTGCAGAACTTGGCTATTGCAAACGGTAATAAGCCTATCAATTCGCAAGAGACCATTACTGCAGAATCTCCTTATACAAAGAATGCCAAACAAGAGATTGCAACCATGAAGAAAGAAGAAAAAGAAATGGCACAAAACAGCAATCCTTTTGGTGCTACATTTTCTGCTAATCCAGATGAATGATGAAACGTAAAGGGCTTTCCTTTTATGATAGTCAGCATTTGCAAAAAATGTTGGTGCAGCAAAATGATATAACAGCTATCTTTAATCGTTTTATTGCTGCTATTTCCCCTTATCTTCAACAATGGGCAGATAAGGGGAAAGATAGTGTATGGGTAAGAAACCAGTCAATAGAAAAACGTATTGATAGGGAGTTGGTAAAGTTACAATCTGACCTACTTGCCAATATTACTCAATTTCAAATGGACGCATGGAAACGTTCTGAACTAAAGAATGATGATTTTATTTCAAGGTATATTGAGGGATTGGCTATCAGTACAGCTATAAAAGAAGGGCTGTTTGCTCATAATGCCAAAGCTATGTTGCAGCTAAAAAAAGGTATGGATATTAGGGGAAATGCCTTATCTGACCGTGTGTGGAATATTGCGGAGCTGGCAAAAGAGCAACTGGAGTATTATCTTGCATCCGGAGTATCGGTAGGCCGTAATGCCGGGCAGATAGGCCGGGATATGCGCCAACTTCTTAAAGAGCCGGACAAACGTTTTAGGCGTGTGCGTGATGCAAATGGGAAACTGATTTTATCTCAGCCTATGAAGAATTATCATCCGGGCCAAGGTGTGTACCGTAGTGCAAGTATGAACGCATTGCGATTATCCTCTACGACAACCAATATGGCTTATCGTGCAGCAGATTATGAACGATGGAATGGTCAGGACTTTGTTTTGGGCATAGAGATAAGACGGTCTGATAGTAATCGAGGACCGTGTGCACTTTGTGATTCGATGGTTGGCAAATATCCGAAAACATTTAAATTCACAGGGTTTCATCCATTTTGCATTTGTTATGCGACTCCAATAGTTATGGAACCGGAAGATTTGGCCGAGTATTTGGTAAATGATACGATACCGGAAGAACTTGTTGTGAAAGATATACCTCAATCGGCTAAAGCTTGGGTAAACAAGAACCTTGAAAGGGCTAAAGGATGGAGCAATGAACCCTATTTTATTCGTGATAACCGGCAGTTCTTTGGAGAGTTGAAAACCAATATTTATACATTGGAAGAAAAGAAGTTTACCCGCACAAGAAGCACATCTGTATCGATGCAGCGTGCTATTGATTTTCTTTCAAAGGAATATCCGAATATTTCTAATACAAGGTTGGCCGCTATACATCATTATACTAAAGCCGGAGGCAACTATCGACAATTAAATAAGCAGTTGTATAATGAGAACCTTAGAGAGTTTAATAAAGCTGCCGCAACATTAATTCGTGAAGGGTTGAATTTGTTGCCAACATTTAAAGGCATTACGTATCGTGGTACTATAATAAAGCGAAAGGAATACGAAGCTTTGTATAAGGATAAAAAAGAGGTTTCCCACAAGATATTTACATCATGTAGCAAATCTCCGGAAATAGCTGATATGTTTGCGAGTTATCGCCCTTTGAAAAGAAATGAAGTGAGCATAGTTTTTAGGATTCAGGGTAAAAATGGAAAGGATATATCGAAAATCTCGGAATTTAACGGTAAATTTGTGGAAAAGAATCAATATGAAATACTTTTTGCCACTGATACAAGATTTGAGATAATATCGGTATCGGAGCAGGAAGATAAGATTAATATTAAATTGAAAGAGCTATGAGCAAGGAACCGAAAGTACCGGAAGTTACAGATGAGCTTCGCCAATATTGGAAAGAAAGATCAGAAAAGATTCTCAGAAATTACGAAGCTGGGAAGTATGATGAGAACGATGAAGTAATGATGGCTTCCGTCAAGTGGGCAAGGTTAAGCATGGAGGAAAAGGAAGAGGAATATAAAAAGTATTATTTCTTGGGTGACCGTATGCAGGCAGAGCAGGATGCCATGTGCGGATATGATGACGAAGACGATGAAGATTAGTATTTAAAGTTTATTTGAATATAGGCTATCCGGGTGCGGGTAGCCTTTTTTATGGTAAAAATCCTGCTCCAATATATTTTAAAGCAAAAAGACTATGGAAATTTTAGTTGCAATTAAAAAAGCTTTAAAGAAAGCAGGTATTCCAGAGAAATATGCTGCAAAGGTAAAAGCCTTGTTTAATATTGAGAGCGAGGAAAATCTGGAAAACTATGTCTCTCTTTTTAAGGATAACATTCTTCCGGATTTGGAAGCAAGCGAGCAGAACAATCAGAATGTTGCCAATAATGCTATTGCTGAATATGAAAAGAAGCATGGTCTGAAAGATGGCAAGCCTATAGAGGGAAAGGGCAAAAAAGGGAAGAAAAATAAAACGGTCGTTGACGACGATGACGATGATGTAGATGATGATTTGGATGATCTTCCGCCTGCTTTCAAAAAGATGCTTCAAGCCCAGCAAAAGCAAATCCAGACCTTAACGGATAATATTTCCACCTTAACAAAAACTGTTTCCGATTCCGGCAAAAACGCGTCTGCTAAGGCATTGTTTGATACGGCCAAGTTGCCGGAAAAATGGTTTAAGCGTATTGATGTAAATTCCGAAACATCTGTAGAAGAGCAAATTAAGGAGCTTCAAGAAGAATATAAGGAAATTCGCCAAAGCGCAATATCCGATGAAGTGGATGCAGGCAATTATCGCCCGTATGTAGCACAGCCCAAAGACCGGACAGAAAAGGAATGGTTGGAAATCATGAATAAAGATGAGGGTACTGGGGATTCCAACGGGGTTGCCAGTCTCGGTATTGATTAATAATTAATCCATTGTAGCTATGTTTTTTAAGAAAGAAAAAGAATTTCAGTACCATCCTGCGGTCATAAAAATGCTCGAGGATGTTGTCGGTGGCGGTACCATTGTTCGCGCTGATTTAAGAACTGCGATTTTTGATGGTATGCCATTGGACGAATTGCCGCCATATTGTGTTGTTGGCAAAGATGAAAATGGAGGGTATCGTGTAATCAAGACTGCTTTGGTTACAGAAGCCTTGGAAGCAGAGGGAACGACAGTAAAAGTCAATAAAAGCCATCTGTTCGCTGTTGGGGATTTTGTTACTGTTGGAGGGGACTTGAAAGGTGTATCCGATAGAATTACAGCCATAGATAAGAGTAATGCCGGATATGATGTTATTACTCTTGAAGCCAAGATTGGCGCAGCGAAGGTAGGTCAAGTATTGGTCGGGGTAAAAGAGAAGACTACGGCAGGAAAGGCAACCCTTGTTACAAGTTCATCTGAGTTGGTGATAACCTTGTCAAAAGTAGATTTGACTGTTGCTAACCAATCATGCGGCTTAATGGTGCGTGGAACCATTAGTGAAGGTAATATGCCCTTCCCTATCGATGCAGGCTTGAAGGCTTTGATGCCGTTAATCAGATTCGTAAACAAGAAATCATAATTGATTTATGGAAAGAAGTTTAATTAGACAAGTAAACAAGAAAAACATGAGCGCCCGTTTAAACTCGCGCCATGTAAAACCAATGTATTACCCTAATTTCTTTACTCCCAAAAGAGTTACAAGCTTGAAATGGGAAACATTGGTTGGAGAGAAAGGTGCTCCGGTAATTGCCGATGTCGTTTCTTTTGATTCTTCCGCTCCAGAGAAGACGCGGGAAGTAATCAGCAAAATGTCCGGTGATATTCCAAAAACAGCCGTAAAGCGTGGCATGAACGAAAGCGACTATCAGGAATATAAGAATCTGGAACGTGATGCGCAAGGAGATGCAGAGCAAATGGAGTTGCTGAATCTTGCTTTTAAAGACCAGGATTTTGTGTATAATGCAGTGCGTGGTCGTATGGAATGGTGGGCTATGCAGTATATGAGCCGTGCAGGTTTCAACTTGTCAGCAAAGAATAATAATGGCATTGTAACCACTGAATTTGTAGGTTGTGGTATGCCGGCAGATAACAGAAAGAAATCTTCTGCAGACTGGGCTGATGCTGCAAAAGCTGACGGTTTGCAAGATATTGAAGATGTACTTTCTGCAGCAAGTGCCAAGGGGGTAAGTCTGCGATACATCATTATGCTGACATCTGATTTTACTTTATTGAAGAAGCAGAAATCAACTTTGGATAAGATTAAGGGCTGGATTAACCAGACATCGAAACTCGTTATCACCAAGAAGGTTATTAACGAGTATTTGGCTGAACAAGAATATCCGGCACAGATTATCACTATCAATCCGGCTGTGCGTATTGAAGATGCAAACCACAAACGTACTACTGTTTGCCCATGGAAGAAGCATCGTATTTGCTTCCTTGAGGATTTGAATGTTGGTAATATCCAGCACGGTCCTATTATGGCTGAAAATTCGGAGTCTTTGAAGAAGAAAGCAATCATGGTAAAGAAAGACTTTATCTTGGTTACAAAATTCTCTACTGAAGAGCCGTTCAAGGAGTGGACCAAGGCTGAAGCTAATGCAATTCCTGTAGTCAATGACCCGGAAGCTATGTATATCTTGCAGGCTGATGGTAAGGAATGGCCTTCTGACGAAGCAACAGAAGGTACGGATAATATTCCTGCTAAGTTCTTGGGTCAGGAAGTGGATGATGAAAACTTAGAACCGGGTGACGAAGAATAATACAGTTATGGCAACAATCAGAGAAACGATACTGGAATATCCCTCTATTGGAGATATGGAAGGCTTCTTGGAAAAGGTAGTATTTGTAAAGCGTGGTATTAATCCCGAAGAACAATGTACTACTGATAATATAAAGCAAGTTGGTCTATGTGTCGCTGATACGTATGCCATGCTGATAAATTCTCCGGATTTCACGGAAAACAAGTTATCTGTCTCTCATCCCCGCTCTTACTATATACAGACTGCAAAGCAGTTATATATTGAGAACGGGGAGCCTGAAAAGGCTGCCAAATTAGGAAAGAAAATCATTATTAGGGGAAGGGCAAGGAACGCATGGTAACCAGATATCCTCATACTGCCTTGATAACTTATGAAATTGGCGGAAAATTAGTCAATGGTGAGTGGGCTGATGGAGAAACAAAAACTCTGTCAGTAAAGGGAAGATATGATTCCGTTAGTGATGGGCGTATAGTTATGAAGAAAAACAGCCTTGGCGACGAAAAGCAAGTACATGGCTATTTCTATACTAAAGTCCGTCCTGATATTGATGTTAAATATTTGCGTTTACAAGTTCCTTCTCTTAATGTTGATGTGGATATAATTTGCTGGGAACCGTATCAATCCCATTCAATTATAAATGTATGAAATCAGGACTGACGCCTTTGTTTTCGGATGCGGATATAGACCGCTGGTTTGACAAATTCCAAGAACGAGCAGAAGAAAGGATTTTTAAATTACTTTCTGCTGCCGGAGAAAAATTTGTAGAAGTGGCCCGTAAATCGGGTAACTATACAGACCGCACAGGCAATCTTCGTTCTTCTGTAGGTTATATAATAGCTATGGATGGAGAAACCGTTTCTGAAAACTTTGAGAAAAGCGGTAAAGGGAATGACGGTGATACTGGTATTTCCAAAGCCAGACAGTTGGCCGAAGATATTTCTTTGGCTTATCAAGGCAGTTACGTACTGATTGGTGTTGCCGGTATGGAATATGCGGTTCATGTTGAAGCCAAAGGAAAAGATGTGGCTACTACGGGATATATCCAATGTCAGGAGTATTTGCGTAAGGCATTGATTAGGGTATTTGAAAAAATCTAGTTTATGGATGAATTTGATGTAATAGATTTCGTATATGAAGCGATAGAAGCTGCCGGTATTGGAATTGCCATATATAAAGACAAATCTGAGGCCGGTGTTAAGGACGAACATATCGTAATTAATCATCTATCATTAACGGAGTTGGATTTCATTAATAAAATCCCTGTAAATGTGAATGTGTTTGTTCCTTTGAAGCATAATGGAATGTATCAGCGTCAACGTATGAAAGAGTTAAAACGTATGGTGCGTAAGGCTCTTGCTTCGATAAATAGCGATGATGGCAATTGTAGAGAAATAGAGGATTTCCTAAGTATTCCGATACCGGATTTAAAAGAGGGATTTATGTGTACTAATATTCGATTTAATGTAAAAGTGGATAATTGATTATGGCAGAAACAAAAACGGTAAGGCCTATTGCTATGGGCGTAGGCGCGATTAGAATTGCAGATGTTGGTGATGGAGTGCCGGGAACGGATTTTACCACACTTCCCTTACCCACCAAAAGTAGTGTTGCTTTCAACTTTGCAGACCCTAAGGAAGTGAAGATAGACATTGAAGGCAGTACCGAACCATTATATGTGGAATTTGTAAAAGATACCACTGATTATATTGAGTTCTCTATTCCTACTCCAAGTAATGATACAATAGCATTGCTTGCCGGTGGAACCGTTAACAAAGGGGAAGAATTATCTCCAAAGGATGTTTGGAATAAGCCTACGGATATTCCGTCAATCAATAAGACATTCCAATGCGAAACATTGCCCAAAAAAGGAAAGAAAGTAATCTATACTGTTGTCAATGGTAAGATAGCGGCTAAGATTTCGCAGGCTCCGGGCGCAGAACAAGCAGAGTTGTTATTGGTTCGTGTGTACGTACAGGCAGCTATTACAGAAAAAGGAGAAACCAAAACTGCCTTTATGCGTGAAGTTACTGATGCGGCGCCTAAAGCTAAGGCGGCCAAAACCGCATCCAAGTAATAACTATGGTTCTATATAGCTCAGTCGGCAGAGCGCATTGTATAATGAGGTCGGCGGTTCGAGTCCGCCTATAGAAACAAACTTTTGATGGATAGGGGCGAAACAATTCTATAATAGTCGCGAATATTATGGAGTTTTCCCGGAAGTACAACGGGATAGCCCCTTTGGATAAATTTATGAGCATAAAGAATTTGTTTAAATTGGAGTCGGCTTCCATAACGGAGCAACCAGTCAAGATACCATTTGATTTTAGCGAGAGAAAATCTATTCCGGCAGGAAAGGAAGTCGGGGATAGTATAGTCATACGTCCGATAACGGTTAGGACATGGTTTAAGTTGCGACCTCTTTTGCTTGAAATAGAACCGGCAGACCTTGATAAGATGATTGTTAAGTCTGATGAGCCGACTAGTGATTTTCCGGTTATGATGGATAAGTATGGAGAGTTGCTTCTTGATATTGTATGTTTGGGCATTCATAATAAGCCGTCGGAGCCACCGGCATGGTTTCGCAATGTTCTTATAGATAATTCCACATGGGAAGATATACGAATACTTCTCAATGCCATATTCTTTAGAATAGGTTACTTCCCTTTTTGCGACTCTATCACGATGCTTCAGAACGTGAGCCCATTGGGAGAGACGGAGATAATAGCCGCTCAGAAGAATCTGCAAAGTTGGCAGGATACAGTCAAGCAAGATTCTTAGTTATAGTGCATGATTCATTAGGATTGACTTATAAGGAAACAATGGAAAGCAGTTATTCCTTGATTGAAATAATGATGCAGGAATATGCTTCTGTGATGAAAGAAAGAAACCGGACAGTTGATGAAGATGGAGAAACCGAAGGTGTGGATTATGAATGGGTTGAGTTACCAAGTTTTGATGATCCGACAAAAACAATTCGGATGAAGAGGTACTATGATATTGAAGGCGCAAAAGCGAAATAATGCCTGTTTTTATATATTACAATGTTGAAACATTGTTTCATGTCTTGTTTTTAGAGGTTGATGCCCCGTGTCTGTGAAGATATGGGGCTTTCTTATATTTTAAAAATAAATGAATTATGGGTATTCAGAATAAAGATGGTGCATTATATTTTGCTACAGGCATAGATAATACCGGACTTTATAAAAGTCGTCGGGAAGCTATTGGTATAATAAAGGCGATGGCTGATGAAATTACATCGTTTGATGTGTTCGGAGGTATCGGTATCAGTGCAGGGATAGCCTTTGCTCGTGCGGCCAAAGAATCATACGATTTTGAAAAACGTTTTCAGAAAGCCATGCTTGAAGTTGCTACTCTTTCTAAAGAGGTAGACGGTAGTTTGACAGAATACATGAATCGTGTTATGGATATGATTCGTGATATTCCTATTGCCGGTGATGAAGCGGCTAAAGCATTGTATCAAATCGTGTCTGCCGGTCATGATGGAGCAAATGGTATGAAAATTTTAGAGGTATCCGCTAAGGCGGCTACCGGCGGTCTGACTGAAACGGCAACGGCTGCTGATGCCATTACTACTATTTTGAATGCTTACGGTATGCAGGCAGATAAAGCAAAATCCGTGTCCGATAAGCTATTTACTACGGTTCGTTTAGGTAAGACCACGTTTGGGGAACTTGGCACAAGTATTGCCCAAGCAGCACCGATTGCTGCTTCATTTGGCATAAGCCTTGATGATGTACTGGCTGCTGTGGCTACTATAACTAAGCAAGGTGTACCGACATCGGAAGCCATGACAAAGATACGTGCTGCTATACTTGGTACAGCTAACCAGCTCGGAGATGCAGCTTTCCAAGGCCGTACATTCCAAGAAGCATTACAGTTGATTTACGATAAAGCTGATGGTTCTGCAACCAAGATGAAAGAGTTGCTTGGTACTGATGAAGCATTGCAAGCTGCATTGGCTCTTACCGGAAAGAATGCCAAGGGAGCTTCTAAGGATTTGGCGGAGTTGGGAAATTCCGCTGGAGCTGCGGAAACTGCTTTTAAAAAGATGAATGATAGTACTGAAAATCAGTTGGTACTTCTTCGTAATAATATAACTGCGGCACTCCGGCCGATGGGCGAGGAAATAATGAAGCAAGTTGCCGATATTGCTGAAAGTTTTAATAATGCGTTTTCTAATGGGGATTTGGTAAACACATTATCTACCTTGCAAGATTTGTTGGTAGTAGGTGCTACGGCGTGGGGAAGCTATCGTGTTGCGGTATTGCTCGCTGCGCAAGCAGAGTTGTATCAACAAGGATTGGCTAAAGGGTGGACCCTATCGATGCAGCTTCAAGCAAACTGGCTTAATATAGTCAGCAAGGCAAAGGAAATACTTGCCATGAAAACAAAAGCATTGAATGCTATAATGGCTAAAAGTCCTTATGTGCTTATTGCAACAGCCATAACAGCTTTAGGATATGCTATATATAAGCATATAACATACGTTAGTGAAGCAGAGAAGGCAAATAGGAAATTAAATGAGTCTTATAATGAGTGTATAGCATTACAGTTGAAAGAGAAAAGAGAACTGGATGATGTATTTTCGGCATTGGCTCGCGCTAAGGAAGGGACAGAAGAAAGAAGGAAAGTGATAAACCTGATAAACGGACAGTATGGAAGTTATCTTAGTAATATGCTTACTGAAAAATCCTCTGCAGAAGAAATTAAGAGTGCTTATGACCGTATAAATGCTTCATTGAAAGAAAAGATTGCCTTACAGATACAAAACCAAGCTACCGATGAAATCGCTACATCTGGAGTAAAGAAGCAGGCTGATGAGTTGGAGAATTTACGTAAGGGGCTTTCACAATATTCAAACAACGATGGATTAGTAGAATTGACAGTTCAGAATATTGTAGATAAGGTGACAGAAGCTCAACGAGCCGGAACGGGAAACATGAAAGTTTTGTATGATACACAAAGAGAGCTGTTGAAAGGCATTGCTAGTGGCAATAGGCAGTTAAGTGATGAGGTTGTGGATGCTTTGGATGAATATATCAGAAGCGTTTATTCGACCGAATATAATATCTATCAAGTAAAAAAGAGATTTGCTCCGTTTATCAAAGGTCTGACTTCTGTCAATACTGGTACGACCACTACGACTACTACGACAACCGGCACAACTGTGGTTAATACAGAACCAGATAAAAAAGATTATAAAGGCGATATTGAGAATGCAAAAAAAGAACAGGGAAAACTGTTTGAACAATTTTCAATGGATTTGCAACAGATGAGAATTGATGCAATGGAAGAAGGAGAAGAAAAGTATCAAGCTCAGCGCCGTTTGGATTTTCAGAAAGAGTTGTTTTCGATACAAGAATATGGAGAAGCTTTGATAAAGGCTCAACAAGAAATCGAAAAAAAACAATGGGAGGAAAGGAATAAAGGTAAGAAGAATAATGAAAAGGGAGTTTTCAAGCCTACAACTACATCCATAGAGCAGTTACCACAAGAGCAGAAAGACTTATTGAGTAATATGTATTCTGAAGCTCAAGTTAAGAATCTGATGAATGAAGAAAAAATACTCAAGGAAAAATACGATGCCCTTATTGCCCAACTTGATGATTATAAGAGCCGCGAATACACTATAACCAAAGAATGGGATGAAAAGATTGCTCAAGCAGCAGGAAATGAGGAATTGGTAGATAAACTAACCAAAGGCAAAGAAAAAGCTTTGAATGAGTTAAATGCACAGATGTTGATGCAGTCGGATGAATGGGTAAAATTGTTCGGTGATTTAGATAACCTTACCATTTCCGAAATAGAAAATCTTATTCAGATAATCAAGTCGAAAGCTAAAGATTTGAAGCTGGACCCTATTAACCTGGATAAGGTCTTGGAAAAGCTGAAAGATGCGGAGAATGAAATCAAATCCCGTAACCCGTTCCGCAGCTTGGTTAGTCATATAAAAGAATATCAGCAAGAGGCTGATAAGACTAAAAAGAAAGCATCCTTAAAAGAAATATTTGGTGATACTTCCGAAGTGCTTGGAATGGTGAACGAATGTTTTGATTCGGTCATAGGTGGTTTAAAGAATATGGGGTTAGCAGGGGATGAAGAAACCCAAAAGTTACTTGGTAACATTTCAAAAATGGTTAGCTCCGCTGCTCAAATAGCTACGATGAATCCAGCTACTATGATTTCAGGTGCCGTTGGGCTTATATCTTCTGCATTTGATGTCTTTGACCGAAGAAGTCGTAAGGCTAATCGGGCAATTAAACAACACCAAGAGAATGTGAAAAACTTGGAAAAGCAATATCGGCAGTTGGAACGTGAAACAGCCAAAGCTATCGGCAGTGAGAAATATAGCAAGCAGATAGAGCAGGTAAATAACTTGCAGCAAAAGATAATTGAAACAGAGGGTATGATAGCTGCGGAACAAAGCAAAAGGTCCAAAAAACGTGATGACGGGAAGATTGCTGATTGGGAAAGCCAAATAGAGGATTATAGGGATAAGATAGACGAACTAAAGCAGGGGATTGTAGACGAATTATCAACGACTGATTTGTATTCATTTTCCAATGATATGGCTTCGAGTATTGTCGACGGATTATGTAATGGTCTTGATAACGGCAAAGAAGCTATACAAGAAAAGATAAATGACTTGATGAAGAATGTCATATCTAAGCAACTGGACGTTTTTGTAATCCAAAAATCGATGTCCGATATGTTTCAAAAAATGGCAGATGCTTTTAATGAAAACAGTGCCGGCGGTTTTGAACTTACCAATTGGGAAATAGACCAAATTGTTTCAGCAGGTCAGCAGGGAAAAGATCAGATATTGGGACAGTTGGGGCGTTATCAGGAGTTGTTGAAGAAGTTGGGACTTGTAAATAGCGAAGTTGAAGATGAAATAGAAAATGGCGTTACTGGTGAACTGCAGGCTGCGGTAACTGAGGGGACTGCTTCCCAGCTTGTAGGTCTATGGAATATGTCTGCTTTAGATATACGTTCTTTGCTTAATTTGAGCCATGAGCATTTTATAGAATGCCGGAAGCAGCTTGCCAATATAGCTAATATTTATGTGCAGATTGTTGAAATAAACAATAATACAAAAGCAACGGCAGATAATACCGAAACTCTTGTTGAAGAACTGAAAACGGGTATTAAATCATTAGAAACAAAGCTTGATGAAATAAGAAAAAACACTAAAAACTATAATGGTAGAGGATAGTATGGAACTGAAAGAACGAATTGCATTATTAGCGGGTGCTGCTGGAGCCTGCAGTGAAGGGTTACAAGAATTAGCAGCTACAAAGTCTAGGGTTGATATGCTCAGATGCTTTTTTGATAATATTAAGTTTTGCCTTTCAAGACACACTCCGTCAAGTGTATTTCTTCGCTCTAATTTTGGAGATATGATGCACGGACAAGGATTGTATGCCGATGAAACAGTAAATGTGAAAAACCAAAAGGAAATAGCCTTTGTAGGGAAGTGTTATGCCGTAGTGGAAATAACAGAACGAATGATGTGCCGAATATGGGCTGCTGATAGCACAAAGCTGAATATTCGGGCTTCCAATGGGGCACGCTTGATTATAGATGCTTTGGATACTGCAGATATAATCGTAGATGAATGCAGCGGTGCTCATATTACGGTTTATTTATATGGTAATGCAACTTGTACGGGAGCTGATTTAATAGTTCGGAAAGGAAACACTTATGAGTTATAAACTTGACGATATAGATATATCTTCTTACGATGCTTTCCCCTATGTAGGTCAGACAAAAGATTCAAAAGATTGTATTGCCATATCAGGAGTATTTGACCTTCCTAAGCGTAAAGGAACAACGGAATATAATTGGGGAACCAGTATTGAACCGTTTGTTGATGCAGAAGATATTGAACTGGATGGTCGGACTTTAGTTCTATCTTTGGTGGTTCGCTCTGAAAATGTAAAATCCCAATTAGATAAGCTAAAGAAGGCTTGTATTTCATGCAGGCGCTTATCGACCGGATTTGGTAGCTTCAATGTTATCTGTAAGGATGAGATTTCTGTAGAAGAATACGTTTCTTTAAATATGGCTATTGTGCAAGTGAAATTTTGGCAACAAAGCTATATTCCGGCAGAAATAGGAATTAATCCGTCAGATGGGAATAATTACGTAATGGATGGTTATTCTTTAAATGCAGATTTTGGGATTTATGTATCTTCTCGTTCTGGTGTTGAGACTGTTGGAAAGCGGATAGAGATAGGTACAACTTTGCCATATATGCAAAATGAATACCGTGAGCCTACCACATTGACATTAAAATGTACTATGTTGGGAAATAGCCTGGAATGGTTGTATTCGAGCATGAGTCAGTTTTCGGCATTATGTATTAGTCCAGGACTCAGAAATTTGATTTTGAAAGGTAATGAACGTCTGGAGATATATTTTAAAGATGGAATAACCGTTACAGTGCGGACTAAGCATGTATTGGAATTCGATTTAAAATGTAGGGTAATGCAACAATGATTGACATCTTAGAGGTATATCGTGTAGTTTCTGGAATTGATACCAAGGTAGCCAGTATTGCATCTGATGATGCTATATTGGCTAATGGCATAATGAATAAGAATGAAGTATCGGTAACTGTGGTTACTGATACCATTCCTGATATTCAAGAGGGGGATTTTATAAGGGTTGGCGGAATAAAATATAAAATTAATCGTGCATCTGAATTTGCCGATAAAAGTTCTGTGAATCATACTACAACATACCTATTTGAAGCACCGGAATATACTTTAATAGATAAGATTCTAACCAATAAGATAACCCAAAGCACTCGCGTTACTCTTACGGGAAAATTGAGGGATTGGTTGGAATTGTTGATATGGAATGTCAATAAGACAGATGATAATCCTTTAGGGGTAGATACGGGATGGCAGCTTGGCAATATTCCTGATACGGAATATATGACATTATCATTTGACGGGATAGATTGCCGTAGTTTATTATCAGAGCTGGCTTCGGCGTATGGCTATGAGTATTATGTACATGACCATACGATAAATTATGTATCACGCATTGAAAATGAAAGAAATCTGACATTTACACAAGGGCAAGGTGGCGGATTGTATGAGGTAGAGCAAAGCAACGTTGATAGTGGTGATGTTACTACCCGTGTATATCCAGTTGGTGGAACAAAGAATATGGCTCCAGGGGAAGGCGATGAAGAAGGACGTTTGATGTTGCCCGAAAAGTATTTGGAAAACTTTTCAGAAACCAATCGGGCAGTTGAGAAAAAGATTGTCTTTGATGATATTCATCCCTCTTTTACTGGTTTTGTTGAGAATCCTACGGGGGAGAATTATCGTGAGTTTATATGCCGTGATATTGATTTTAATATCGACGAATTGGCTATTGGCGATGATGCGCGTATTAATTTTCTCACAGGAGATTTAATGGGAAAATCCTTTGAATTTAAGTGGGATAATTCTAATAAGAAAATAACCCTAATCTACCAAGAAGATGAATTGGCTCCCATTGACCCGGAAACCCAAAGCAGACCTCTTATCCCATCAGCGGCCAAACATTTGAGAGGTGGTGAGGAGTTTAATTTTACCGGTATTCGTCTCGGAGAGTCATACAAGCAAGCTGCAATATCAAAGTTACGTGAGAAAGCTACGGATTGGCTTGCTTTTAATTCGCAAAAAAGGGTAAAGTTTACTCTTGATGTGGATTATCGTTATATGAGGAAAAAGGGTGGCTTAGAGTGTGGGGATTTGATAACTGTAAGCATACCGTCGCGTAATATCAGTAGAATCATTCGTATTGTTTCCACAGAAAAGAATCTGAAAACCGGAAAACTTTCGTGTGTCGTATCAAACTATCTGACTGAAAAATGGGAAGATAAGATTGAGGGGCAGATAAGTTCTATGCAGGCTACTATAAATGGAGGTGGTGCTGGCAGTGTTACTGTTCTAGAAAAATATGATGAACGGCCCCTAACAGATAAGAACGTATTATCCTCTTTACGTACTTTATTGGAGATTGCGAAAAGAGCCTTAAGTAAAGAACACTCGGACTCTACAGATTATTTGCTTAAACTCCTCGCAGGCGGTGAGTTCGGCGAATTCGTAGACAGTATGATTGCCGGTAAGGGTGCAGGGATATTTCCTGATGGCCGGGCACAGGTAGAACGGTTGGAAGTGCGCGGTTCATTGTCAGTGCTTGACCTTATTATCAATCAGATTCAAGGAATGGAGTCTGACTACTCCTTCACCGAGATTGGTAAGATAGAATCCGTGGAGGATTTGGGAGAAAATACCTACCGTCTGAGCATCGAGAAACGCACGGACCTCGACTTCATGAAGTTCCAGGAGAATGATGTCTGCTTTTCCATCATTAATACATTACTAACGGGCGGTTCCGAGTATTACACCAGTTGGATGCGTATTCTTGCCACCAATGCGCAGGAGAACAGCATAACGGTCGTGCTCTATCCGGACAGCGAAGTGCCGGGCGGCACGAACTATCCGCCTTTGGCCGGTTACAACGTAACCCGCAGGGGTAACAGTACGCTTCCTGAGGCAGGCGGCTTTAACGGGCGGGCGCAGTCGTGGATGATTTCTTCGCGAGAAGGTCGGATAATGTTCTTGTCCAATGTCTATAAGCCGATATTGGAGGACTACAACTATGCGCTTACAATCGGAAAACTCCCTAACATCAAGGCACTCGAAAAACTGCCGGTGACAACCGAAGATGTTGGCATCGTTGCACAGACGGTCATTGCCGAGAAATTCTATCAGTTCGACTATAACGGTGATGTCGTTCCCAACAAGGTAGACCGGGGTGTCTGGTCGCTGGAAACGGCCCAGAGCGGCGCTCCTTATCGCTTTGTACAACACGAACTGGCAAAGCCTTCCGGCAGCGAATATACCCTGCTGGAACAGCATACGGTCTACCACCTTGGCTGCAAGTGGGGCTGTCTGTCAGATAAGACAACCGACGAACCGAAATGGAATTCCCCGTCGTGGGGACTCCTTGAGGGCGACAGCAGGTATTCGCTCCAGCTCTCCCTTTCAGGCGGGGAGGCATTCGTCATAGGCGGTGTGGATGAGGTAATTTCCGGGCGCGTTTTCTATGGTACAATTGACATAACGGATGATGTGATGGCGGACGATGCTACCGAAGTGGAGTGGTTCCGCAACAGTGGCAATGTTCCGGCGGACAACCTCTGGACGCCTGAGTATGTGGATGGCAACAGGCTTGCCATCCATATCGACAACGGGAACCAGCACGGGGTCGGTTCGGATTTCGGTTTTGTCAGCAAGTCCGTGATATTCACCTGCCGGGTGTTCTTTCCGGTAAACGGCAGGTTGGAGGAAGTGGATAAGAATTTAGGATTTGACATCGTATAAGAATTTATAGGTATATGGGATTAAAGAGTAACAAGCAGTGGGGCCGTATTTACGTTGCCCCCCTTTCCCTTCAGGGAGAGATAATAGTATTGTCGGGCAGTCCCGTGCAGACGTATGACAAGCAGCTGCGGGAATACAGCCCCGACCGGACCCTGACACCGCTGGTCATCGTGCCGAAGGTATCGGCGTTCGACGAGAAGACGGTATTCGGTGAAATGGAACTCACGGGGGTGGAGTGGTTCGAGGGCGCACCCCGTGACAAGTCGGCCAACCGTATCGTCGAGGGCGAGTATTACAGCATTTCCGACGGCAGCGGCGGTGTGCCCAAATATGCGCTTACCATCCGGAAGAACACGCCGCCGGAGAAGCCGGTGGAGTATTTCGGCATCGCGATATTCACGGACCCGCGCACGAACCGCGAAGTCCGCTGTGAACGTAGCGTGAAGTCCTATGCGCACCTTTATGACAACAAGGCGTATTCGTTGCGCCTGAAGGGTGATACCGTGATGGTGACCGACCCGCTTCGTCTGGCCGACCGTTCCGGTTATTGGGACAGGGAGATAGAACCGCAGCTCTATACGGGCACTGAACCCGTGGATGATGAACACGCCGCATATTTCTGGGACATCCTCGAAGACGGAGCATACCGCCCGGTTACGCCGGATGACCCCGGTATTGTCTGCCATGACGGGAACGGAGTGTACACCCGCAAGCTGATGTATCAGGCGAAGTATGTCACTGGTGCAAGTTTCCGTTGCCGCGCCTGTGAATATGCGGGCAGCAGACCGCAGGCCCCTACGGACGGGCGGCTGGAAAAGGTTATTGAGGTAAAGACGGAGATGGCCGTTTCCCTCAACTGCGAAATTATCCAGACAAAGGGTTTTACCCTTTCCGATGATATGAAGCAGCCAAGCGCCTATGAAATACGTATCTTCGACAACCGCCGCGAGTACGGTACGGAGTACGATGACCTTTTCCGCATCACATGGAAAGGGCAGAGTGCCAAGCCGGGCGAGCCGGAAAAGGTGCTGGCAACCGGTGGGCGGACGTTGGAGTTCATTCCGGCGGACAAGGGTTTCCCGGCAAAATATATCTTCCATGTGCGGGCGGAAGTGGGGCTTCTCATCGGTGAGTCCCTGATGGGCGATGAGGAAGGCGCCGTTATCTCCTCACAGATTGACGGACAGACGGTATTCATTGCCACGGGTCCGGTATATGAATAGTAATAACTTTAAACTTTAATCAATATGTACGTAATTGTAGAAAAGGCAAAGCTCGAAGGCAAATTCTTTGGGATAATGAATACCCTTCCGGATGGCAGGGTGTACATTCCTATCAGTGAGATGCGGAATGTGGGTACTCTTCTTGACATCGACATCATCGGTTCGGCACGTGAGTTGAAGGAACTGATAGAGAAACAGCAGGAAGCGATGCAGGGTACGGAGGACATCGACCCCGGTTTCAGTGTGACACCCGAAGAGGAAGAGGAAATAGACCCCGGTTTCAGCCAGGAGCCGAATCCGGACAGTGACAGCGGGGCGTCGGAAGAGGGTGAAGGCAGCGTGACCGGTTCGGAACAGCCGGCCGGGGCAAAGATTGACGGAAAAAGGAAAGGAGGCAGACGATGAACCAGAATCAAGTGACCGCTTCACTGGCTATCGTGGCGGTGAGCAACGGAACAACCGTCAACGGGTATATACGCGTGGACAATGGTCCGCTTATCCAGGCATGGACAAAGGGAAGTGACAAGTATACGCCGGACTTTGAAGCGTTGGCGGAGGACAAACGCCCTATTGTCATTGTCGTGTTACGTGACGTGAGCAGCGGGCGTATCCTCATTCCTTCCAAACTTGTATTCAAGTATAACGGAACCGAACTTGCATTTGGGGAGGATGGGCTGTGCAATACGGAACAGTTTGCCGGTACTTTCAAGCGCGTAACCGGATACAATGTAAGTGTGGACTCGCAGTCCTATCCCATGACCGGACTTCGCGTCATGAAGAACCTCGTACCCATTTCCGGATATGACAATGACCGCATAACCGTTTCCGGTGAAGTTGAAATCGGCGGGCATACGGTCTCGTTCAACGAACTTGCGACGGATGTTGTCATCCAGGAATCATCCGGTAAACAGTATGAGTTATTCATTACTTCTGACAAGGGTACGCAGATAATCAATCCGTCCGAAGTGCTGACGTTGAAGGCATCGCTGTACAGCGGCGGAGACCTTATCAACGATTTGGGGAACATTACGTTGCAATGGAAGAAGCAGCTGCCGTCGGGAGAGGCCAACCTTGGTACACAGGGAACCCAGAACATTGCCGCGAATGATATTGACGGTTCGCTGGTGGTAAGCTGTGAGGCTGTGCAGAATGCGAAAGTCATTGCCAAGGGCTTCATTACCGTGTTCGACCTTAGCGACCCTATACTGGCGGCATTCAAGGTCAAGGGACTTGCTTCTGACGGGCAGATATATCCGGGAGAAACGGGAACTCTTATTCCGTATGCCTATAAACGTCAGTCCGGAGAGGAAGTGGCGGTGGCAAGCTGGGACTTCGCCACATTCGATGGCGAGAACAATCCGTTCACGCTGTCGGGAAAGGATAGCAACAAGTTCCAAGGAAAGGATATTGCACTGACCTATACGGATGCGGCGCGGGCCAAGACATTCAGAGTAATCGCCACGAATACAAATCCTATTGAGCTATGATGGTAACGGCGGTTTTGAGTGTCGTGGCGGTACGTGAGCCTGACCCGGTGGAATACGTTGACATCGAGTGCCAGCCGGCTGCCATCTCTGTGGACTGTAACAATGTACAGATGGTGCCGCTGAAGCTGAAAGCCCTGCACCGCAGCGGGGCTGATGCGGCCCTGCTGGATGTATTCTGGCGGCTGCATGTCCAGTCGGCCGGCAAGGACCTCGGTACGGCGGATTCCCCCGGTGCATCGTCCGAATGGGAATACTACCTTCCTTCTGACAAATGGGGCAATGCGGATTCCGTGATTGTGGAAGCGTACCGTGATAGTGCCCGCGAGACCCTTCTTGCTCAGAAGAGGGCCAGCATTGTGCGTCAGAACCCATCCCCGTTCCCGGTTGATGGTGACTGGAAACCACTGCCGTTCAAGTATAAGAATGGGGAATATTTCCTGGATAAGGATAAGGGGTTTGTATTCATGTGGATGAATCCGGTGGCCGGAAACAGCGAGATGCACCCATTCGATGACGTGGCCCAGAACCCGGACACTACTTCCTGGAAATCCATCCAGGAATACCCGCTACTGGGTACACAGCTTTTACTCGCCAGGAAAATAGATGCAGACCTCATCGACGTGGATAACCTGAAGGTGAAGCATCTGGAAGGTGCGGACGGGGATTTTACCGGAAAAATCAATGCAAAAGAAGGTTCTGTCGGGGATTTTGATATTTCCTCAGATTTGCATGCCCGAAGAGGCAATGATGACATGCTGCTTTCAGCCTCACTGATACGTTTCAGGAACCAATACGTGTCCACATTCATCGGGGCTGACACTATCCCGGCATCATCCGGCGGAGTACTTATATCTCCGATAAGAATTGAGGTGAACCGCAGCACGGCGTCCTACTCAGCCGGTATAAACACATGCCTTCATTCGACGGTATATGGCGCTAAAAGTTATGATGATTTTGTAGAGACGGGGAATCATGTGCTGTTTGCACCTAAAGGCGATATTTGCGGTTTCCGGTTAAGGACGAGAAGAGTTGACAGTAATATAACCTTGTCCCTTATGGACAGTATCATTATGGCTGTATCCAAAGGTATTACAATGAATCTTCCGAGCGATGCCGAGGACGGGCAAATCTATTTTATAAGAAACCATTCAAACGGTGACGTCTATGTGTATGGCCGGATAAGCCCGCTGGGGTATCCTACATCGGGAACGACAAAAGTTCATATAACAGGGGGATGGCTGGCTATTTTCATATATGACAAATTTAATAATATATGGACGGGTAATAGGTTCTCGTCCGGTTGGTAAATCAAAATGAGGTTGGATATGCTTTTAAAACTCAACGACAAGCTGCTGCATTTTCTTGCATGCCTTGTCATCACGCTGACAGTGGGTGAACTCTGTGCCGTTACGGCAGGTGTGACGAAAGAAGCCGCTGACTGGATGTATAAGAAGAACTGCAAGGTCGGTTCGGGCTGGGACTGGCTGGACATACTTGCGGATGCTGCCGGCATAGCGGTCGGCAGCGTATTAAGGAGATTGGTATTCGATTATTAATGTAATAAAAAGGATTATGTTAGACACATTATTGGTTGCGCTGGTGATCTCAGTAGATACCGCGCAGGTAAAGGAATTTCCGCAGAAGGCGGAAGTCGAGTTCAAGAAAAACGATTTGAAGGAGAACATCATTAAGTCAGCCTTGAATTTCCACAACAGCGGGAAAAAGGACGACAAGACCTGGAACTGGAAGATTCAGGATGTGGTGTTCCTGTCTCTTATACACATCT
>ERZ1027001.328-NODE-328-length-33734-cov-10.413255_pt1 | contig 33734 bp, 44 predicted proteins | sample MGYA00519452_ERZ1027001 | MGnify/ENA primary metagenome ERZ1027001 (study PRJEB26926, sample SAMN06164867) | human gut metagenome | biome: ENVO:00009003; feature: ENVO:2100002; material: ENVO:00002003 | host: Homo sapiens | place: USA | collected 2012 ...
AGCGTCAGATGTGTATAAGAGACAGCCCATGACACCCCCCGCCACCGTCAGGGCCGTCTGGATCATGGCAGAACCAAGGGCATTCTGTGAAAGCATCTTATACTGGTCCGCCTCGCTGCGTGCCGCCATCATGGCCAGATCCCCCTGGTATCGGGCGGACTCCGCGGCAAACCGCTTATTGGCATCGGAAACAGCGTTGGAAAGGGCCGCGTCCCCAATGGCGCTCTCCCACACATCCGCCACCGCCACCTCCGCCTGGCTGCCGGAACCCTCGGAAGTAAAACCGGATCCGCCGCGCTGTGCCCGTACAGACCCCATGGCGGCATTCTGATTCTGGCGCATCCGCTTCATATTGCGGGCGGCCAGGTGGGAATCGGAAACCGCCTCCGCCTCCAGGGCGCGGGCCTTCTTCTCATAAGCCGCCTGCGTGGCGCGCCCGTTGCTCAAAGCCGCCTGCCCCTGATACTTATACTGCTGGGAAACCCCGAAATCGGAACTCATAACATCAGAAAATGGAACTGCTTAAAATCTCTGTTAAAGGATCCTGGTCGTTGGAAGAATGCTGGCAGGTGTCCCAATAAAGGGCCTTGCTTAAAAACGCCTCCCCCTGTGCCTCCAAAGCGGCCGCAAGCTGGGGAGAAGAAGCCAGCTTCAAAGCGCACCTGCCCGCCAGAAGAAACACAACGCCCTTGATAAAAAACGGACTGTGATCCGGCAGCACTTCGGAACGGGCCACCTCGTCGGAAAGATAATCCACCACCAGCTTATCGGTCCCGGCGGCGCGTTTTCCGTAACGCTCAACCACCAAATCACGCCCCTCAATGCGGAACAAATCCGCCCCCACATACAGCACGCGCAGGCAATCATCCGGAATCGGATGCCTCATAACGGAGCGATCCATCTCAACACGTTTGGTTGCCCAGGTCCATGCCCCGAACAACAGCGCTTCCCGCAACACGGTAGGCCACCACAAATCAACGGTGCGACCGGCTGGGGAACCCTTCACATACTCCCGGTCCCCAAACTGGGCCAAAGCCTGGTTAAAAACGGTCACCTTATCCATTTGAGGCATCATGCCACATCCCCAGGCCTGATGAATACAACCGTAACTTGAACAAATAAAAAAAAGAAAGGGTGCCCCGCACAGCAGGACACCCCTCCGAACCAATAGTCAACGCAAAAAAAACTAACCGGAAATCCCCACCAGCTTATTATAATAATCGGTAGCCTCCCGCCACTGTGGATGCGAAGGATCGGCGATCGCCTTATAATAACGGTGATTGGGGTCGGACAAAATAGCTTGAGCCTCGTCGGCAGGATCCGTCTTCGCCGGAATCTGGCCGCCGCCCTTCAAGCCTCCCTCGCCTGTCAGCCGGGAAATGGCGTGCAGAACGCGGAACCCGTCCGGACTCGCAAACACAGCCATCTTCTCCATAGAAACGCCGGACTCCACGGAAAGCTTCCGGGCAAACGCCTTGGCGGCAGAAACATTCGTCTCATACTCCGCTCCCCATTCGTCCTTCAACGCCTCGTCAGCCTCCTTAAAAGCAGCCTCCTCGTCCGCGCGGATGCTGGCGGCCACCTCGGAAAGAAACTTCCCGGCGGCATCGGCCGGCAGCCCTGCCGCCCTGGCATGACCCTTCAACATATCTCGCAGGGCATCATTCTCCACAAACCCCTCTCCAAAATCAATCTCATACTCGGTCTCCTCCTGCGGAGAAAGCGGGGGAGGACTGCCGGGATCCGGATCGGGCTGTTCCGCACCCCCTGAAAAATCGTAGGGATTGGACGGGACTGGAGGATTCGCGGGAGGCGGACTGTCCACGGGACTTGCCGGGGGCGGCGCTCCGCCGCCGGGGCCTTCACCTTCGCTGCCGGGAATGGCCTCTTCCCTCAGGAACCTATTGTGGAATAATCTATTGTATATCATAAATCAGGGTTATATTGTTCGATCTCGTATTTCACCCACAGGAGCATTTCCCGCTGGGCGTCTCGGCGCATCGCGTCAAGGGGGTCGTAGGAACCAGCCTTCCCTTGAAAGCAGGGCAAATTCGTCTGGAACTCCTTCTCTAAAATATCCAGCACCTCCGGAGTAAAAGCCTCCTTCAGCGCGGCTCGCCTCCGGTTGAGCCTCTTGAGAAACTCAACCTGTTCCGGTGTCGGCTTATCTTCAAACATATTCATCATGAATCCGTATTAAACTGTGCGGACGCCGCGGCGCTATCCTTGCCGGCTCTGGCCAATTGCTCCGCAAGGGCGGCCTGACGCATCTGATCCTCCTGCGCCTTCTCCTCCTCAACCATCTTGCTATTCTCGGACGCGGACACAATGCACTTGGACGGGGCGCCGGAACTGTCCCACATAAACCGCAATACCTCCCATGCCTTCATGCGCTTGGCAATGCGGGTATCGCCCGAAACCTGGATATACTTCGCCAACCCATTCAACACCCCCTCAAGGCCGTACCTCTGCAAACGGTCAAATGCCTGGGCAATCTTGCCCAGATAACGGGTGCGGGGAGTCCGCAACTCAAACTTCCCCCCATCGGCGGAACGGACAAAAAACTCATCGGGCGCGTCGCCCGGAAGCACGGCCCCCTGCGTATTGCGGAACATCAGGCAGACAATGCGATTCATCATCGTCTGAAAATCCTGCGAAAACTGAATAAAAGAAGAAAAAAAGCAAATAATGCGTTCCGACTCGCGGGCATTCACCTCCGTAGCCGTCATCTCGCGGTCCACGCTTGAAACCACCTGGAGAATATCATTGAAAAACGCCTCCCTGATCAACTTCTCCTTCTTATCTTGCCGCTCCAGCATAAACCTCACATCCCCCACGTTCGCCCATTCCCTCGGTAACTGTGAACCAATAAGCTCATCCGGAACAACCGTCTTGCCTCCGGCCCGCAAATCAACCTCCTTTGCCATCTTAGCCGACACGATAACGCTGGGAATGGCCGCCCGGCTGCCGGCCACATCCATCACCCGATCCATCAGCAGGGTAGCCTTGATCTCCGGCAGCACAGCCTTGCCCGGAGCCTCGCCGTAAGAAGAAACGCCGCCCTTCAAAAAGCGCGTCACCAGAAAAGGAAACTCGTAAAAGCCGCCGTGGAAAACAATCTTCTCCGCCTCCTTGGCAATATACACGTCCAACCACTTGCGGCGGCCAGGCCTTACCATGTCGGAACCGAACTGCGACCGGCTGTTGGGCAGTACAAGGTGAACAAACTCAAACATCTCGGTGTACCGCCTCTCCGCATTCTTATACGCCTCCTGAATCTTGACAGGCAGATTACCCAGCTTAAACATCTCCACGGCCTGCTGGGCAGTAAACTTCAACGTCCGCACCAGCGTATTCACCTCCCCGTGGGCTCCCTCGGCAATCGCATAAGTCCCGGTAGGGACGTGTTTGAACACCAGTGACCCGTCACGGGAAACATCTGCAAACATGCAGCCTGTACCCGTCAGGCAACGGTCCAGGTAAACCTCGTGGGCCGCCGCATAGAAATTGGAATCCGCCAGTGCACGGTAGACGGCCTCCGTCGCTTTGCTGTACCAATCATCCTCATCGGTGTAATCATCCCTTTCCTCCTGCGGCCGCAGGGAAAACCACTTCTGATCCATGGGAGTAATAAAAAGAAGATGAGCGGACGCCAAATTCAAAAGGGACTTATGCGCCACCGGAGAAAAACTGGACGCAGCCGTCATCTCATTAGCCTGTTCCTGCTGGCGGGCCTTCCCCTCCATTCTCGGCATGATGCGACGGCGCAACTCATCCCAATCCCCGGAATTCTTATTCATCTCCGTGAACAGGGCGTCTGCCGTCCTCAATAAATCTTTAACATTTTCCATGAATCTCCTGTGTAAAAATCAACCCAGCGTCTTCCTCAGGCCAGCCAGGGAAGAAAGAGGATTACTCCGGTTCGTCGTATTACTAAGCTTCAAGCGGCGGCGGGCAGACGAATTCACCGCATCCTCCGCTTGGGAAACATCCTTGGTTTCCGTAGTAATAACCTTCTGCTCCGGGGCATTCGCCATGGCATCGGCCATAGCGTTGGCGGCGCTTGCCTGCTTCTTGGCCGCCTTATTGGCTCCATATCCCCCGAACGTGGCGATATTTGCCAGGGCCCCTCCGACAGCTTTTAATGGATTTGAACTCATAACAACTAATGGAAAACAACTAAACAAGCTTCTGCGCCACGCTGAACGCATCGTCGCAGCGGTTCAGCCAACCCTTCCCGAACACGGAAAACTGCTTGCATGAGCGGTAAAACGCCTGACGCTTCTCCTGCAGGGCGATAAGGAACACCGCTTCACCCGTGGCGGCCAGCTGGTCCTGTAGTTCCTGCCGGGTCCTGGGGCCGACAATCCCGTCCACCACAAGCCCGGCGCCGTGGATGTTCAATGCACGTTGTAGGATCTTCCCGGTATTCCTGCTCCCGGAATTGAAATAATGGTCGCGCAGGATGAATTCAACGCCAGGAAAAACGTCGGAACCCAGCCAGGAGCGCACGGCGGCGGTATTATCCAGGACGTACTGGAGACAACCTTCCCAGGCCTCTTCACGCCTTCCGGCATCCAGCAGGGCCTTCAACCTGTTAAACACGTCCGGTTCAATACCGTCGCAAATGCCGCAAATCTCCCACTTGCCGCCCTTGTCGGCGGCGGGAAGGCGGGAAACGCGCAGGGAATCCGGCCCGGTGACGCGGCTGTCTTCAAACCGGAGGATAGCCGCGGCCATCTTTCTTTCTATAGTATTCATTCGTTCAGATTGTCGATAAGTTGCACAAGCCGCTTGCCTTCCACGGTGTAGCAATGACACTTGGCATGCAAATGCCACTCATTGAATTGAGCCAGGAAAAAAGCGGCGTCTCTTTCGGTAAGAAAAATTTTCATCCACTGCTCCTTTCCGGGTTCGTCCACAATGAGTATGTACAGGGTAGGCATGCGGAAACTATTGATTATTAACTAAAGGGAACTTGTAAGAAAAACTTTACAGTTGGTGTTATCGTCCGCACCGAGAAAAGTACAAGAGAATGGCCAGTGCAGTGAGCCATACCCCGATACCATATCCAGGTTCCCCTATACACATGAGGGTAAATCCCAAAACTGTTGCTGATAAAATGGCCGCTAACGACAGAAAGAATTGTTCTTCATTCACTTTTCCAGCTTCCTTTCTATGTTTTCGATGCGCACGGCAAGCAGTTGAATCGCCTTGGCCGTCTCCACCTGGGCCTGCGTCTGCATGGTCATCAGATCACAAAGGCGGTCATTGTGGTGGCTGACCACCTCCCCGATGTACCAGCATGCCCCGCCGCATATCGTCAGCGACATCAGGACGCAGGCAAACACGGGGGAAGCCTTGGCAAAATCCAGGAAACGTGCCGGTACTTCGGAGAGCTTACACATGGCCTTATTTCTTGGAAGGTACGATCTGAACAACGGGCGGAACGTCCGTTTCCGGCTGGGCCTGGGAATAGGAAATATGCCCCTGCTCAATGACGAGGCAGGAGCCGTCTTTGCATACCTCGGCGCGGCCCGGCGTTACGTCCACGGAGTGCCCGCAGCCGGAGAGGGACATTCCCAAGCCGCCAAGGATGGCGCCAGCGATAACCGCTCCGGCTGCATATAGGGCCTTTTTCCACCAGCTAGACTTGCCGGCAGCCTTAATACCGAGATAGTCACGGACATCACCTAGCGCATGCTTACCGATGATCGGGAGGGCAGTATTTGCTACGGCAATCCATCCTTGTTGATCGTTTTCCGTCAGGTCTGCCCAGTGAGGGATTGGAGTGTTGGACTCATTGTGTGCCTGGGCTGCATAGTACATGTGCATTTCTCTGGCGATAGCCTCGGCATGATTGCATTGATTATTAGTAGTCATATGATTATGTTGTTATTGGTAGAGGTAGTGAAGTAATTGAAAAACTCCACGGCGGCGGGGTCGGTCAGGATAAAAGCCGGGTAGTCCGAGACTGTAAAAATCCTGCGGCCTTTGGTCTCCGCATGGACGGCCTCAACGGTCAAAGATACCGCATCAATCATTGTATAGGCACCATCCTCCGCAAGGGTCAGGACATCTTTTCCCAGCCGTGCCCACACCTGCACCGCCTGCCACGGTTCCGCCAGTCCTACCAGAGCGGACACTACCGCCTGCATGGCCGGTGCCTGCTCCGCCGGTATCTCGTCCGCTGTGTAGCGTTCTGTCCGGGTGTAACCGTCCGCGTCCTGATAAATGGGCATCAGGGTAAATTCATCCCACTGTCCCGGCTGGGGAAACTGAATCTGTATCTCTGCATTATTCATGATTAGAGAGGTATGTTAATGTCCACAAAATCTGCCGTTTCTTCGGTTTCAATACAGTTGCGGGATATCGCATCCAGACCATAGAAAACCGGATTAACATTTCCGGGATGGTAATAGGTGTACTCTCCGGTTCCCGCATAAACAGAAACGTCGCCAGCCGTATTATTCACCACATCAGCCACCCATTGAGAAACGCCAACCCCGGTTTCAAAATTGCTGACCCCCCGGCATGTGGCAATTTGATACAAATTATACCCCTGACCTCCGGTGAGCATGAGCCAGAGCGCGCCCGTATCCTCATACTTGGCAATATTGGCTGCAGATTTCTGCTGGTAAATAACCTTGGCAATCGTCCACGGAACAGGCTCATTCTGACTGGCTGGGATGAAGCTGGTGGTGGTTTTCACCTGCCAGCCAGCCGCGGCTGTCAGCACGTAAATCTCACGCACCTTTATTATATAACCGTTGCGCTGTGTGTCCCTGACATTGTCAAAAGTAATATCCAGAATTTCGCCGTGATTGTAAGCCAAACCGTTTGCCGGGATAATACTGTAAGAATCTATGGAAAGGTCGGGACGAATCGTCTTCCCGCCGCGGCCGATACCAAAGGACAACTTTGCGGCATTGGTAGCGCGCCAAAGGAAAGAGAACCCGGCGAAACTGGAATAATTCCATTGAGGTTTGCTCACCTCAAATCTCGCCTGAATGGTCGAATGAGTACCCTTGGGAACCTTAATACCAGCCAAATGGTAGGGAACTGTTTTGGTCACCGTCGAAGATCCTGACGCGGTAATGGCATCCGTATTGAGGAAAGCATTAGAGGTCAGGATGCCCGTCACGCCGGCCATGCCTGCGGCATGCAGGCGGTTGACCGCTGACGTATCCGTTACTGCACCCACGGCAAGCGGGATGTTGATGCCTCCGTTGGCATTGACGGTGCCGTTCGCAGTCAGACCGCCAGCGAGCGTCATATTTCCCTCGGCATCCACCTGCGGAATAGCCGCCAGAGCATTAGCCGCCGCTGTTGCAGAGTTGGCCGCGCTAGTGGCAGAATTCGCGGCATCAGTCGCGGCCGTATTGATGCGTCCCTCCGCCTGATCTATAGCCTCTTTAGCGGTTTCGACACGTTGGACAAGGGGCGTGATTGTTCCTTGCGCTTCCTTTCCCGCCGCCTGAACGGCGGAAACGGCGTCCGCCTGCGCTCCGGAAATCTTATCCGTAGCAGTTTTTTGTGCTCTCCCCACAGCAAGAACAGAATTGGCTTGCTTGTCCTGAATAGCAGTAACAGCCTCATTCCTGGCCTCAATAATCTGTTGTTTTCCCTCCCTGACCGTTTCCGGCCAAGTGGTAGCCAGCGACTCCACAGCCGTTTTAGCGGCATGGGCACTCTTAGCGTCACGAGCCGCGTTGGTTGCGGACGTGCCGGCGGCGGCCTCGGAAGCGGCGGCGGCCCTTTTGGAGGCCAAAGCGGAACCTGCATAACCTTCCGTTTCTTCGGCTTTTTTCACCACAGTTTCATACATCATTTCCCATGCCGGCCGGGCAGAATTCGGCAAATGCTCATCCCCTATCAACCCCGGCTCCAGATAGAAATTCAACGGAAGAGAATGATAAACACCTTTCCCTTCCTCCGTCTCCACCAGCACGGCCACCTGCGCCTCTATAGTTTTGCCCTCCGCGTCCCTGGCCGCCGCCCGTATTTCCTGTGTATCAAAATCAACCACCATTGCCACGGCCCCGTCCGTTATTTGCTCTTCCTGATAAGCCAATAACTGCCCGTTCCTTTTATGATAGGCCGCCAACGTAACGCGCCCGGCCTCAAGCTCACGCCCCAAAAAGGATAAAGACACGGGCACATCCTGCCTGCGGACAAGACGCACCCCGCACAAATTCATATTTTCATCACCCGTGCGGTTCCGAAAAATCCCGCTCTCAATTTCCAAATAAAGCTCCATCCTACCCTTCAGGAGCTTTTTCAAAAGTCTTGGAATCAGGCCCGCTAGCATGCAATATCCACCACATCACCCGCGCGCACGCTTCCCGGATCGTCACTCCGTCACGCTCCACAATAGGATGATAAAACGCCATTTGCCCGCAATGAACCGCGCACACGCCGCCGCGCGCCAGGCGGGCGATTTCCGCCAGATCGCGCGGATCACACGTCCGAACGCCAATCAGACGCCGCCCGCCCCGGAATTCCAGCACGTCCACCCCGGCGGACCCGTACAGGTATAACAGAATTTTTGAAATGGTTTCATCTTCCGGATATTCCTGACGGGCGTTTTCCGGCCATTCCCGCCGGGCAAGCAGTTCCAGCGCGGCCTTGATGGCTGGGCGCGTCAGCCAGTAGCAGCAGCCGGCCCAGGCAAGCGGCACGCTGCACTGCATTCCCCCCGCTACTTTCCCGCGGTCTTTCAGGGACCGTATAATCTCCGCCGGGTCCATCAGCAACGTATCCGCGTCAATCTTGATAACCGGATCATCCCCCGGTATGTCCAGCATGCACCCCAGCATGCCGCGCACGCATTCCAGGCCGTTCAAATTCCCCCGGCGCGCAAAATAGGTGATTTTGTAGGATATATCGTTTCCCGCGGGGACTTGTGCCGGAAATAAAGGCTTCGCGGCATCATCAAATAAATAAAACTGGGCGGCCCGGTCAATGCTTCGTATCTGTTCCAGACATAGCCCCAGGCATTGGTGATCTTCTCGATAGCAAAATATGGCGTAGTTCATTGTTGTTTAGTTGATTGGTGAATATATTTGGGATGTTGTAATCCATTGCCCCTGCTGGATATAGATTTGTCCGTTTTCGTCCCGGTGCAGGCGTAAGGCGTGGTCAGTGTCGCAGGCCAACGCTGTCCAGGAATCGCTGATCATGGCTCCGTCCCCGCCGCCGGTCGTGTTGGACGTATCTACCACCAAATCAAGCTGGGTGCCTAATAACCCCAAGGCAATCGTTGTTCCGTCCGGCAAGGTGTGTGGCTCCTTGACATAATCCAGCACAACATACTTCCCATTTTTCCGCAAAGGGGCGCGAAAACTCAATTCTTCCGCGTCGCCTCCAGGAGTGACCACGAGGGACAATACCCCCGCCGTAGCATTGGACAATCCCACGGAAGCCCCTCCACCTAAATCATGAACGCTGGTATCTACCGTTAAATCAAGTTCCCCCTTCAATCCCTCAGGAGAGACGGACAAGTTTACAGGCCATTTCCCCGGCTTGGGAGAATCTGCCTCCGTTGAATCAATCTTGACCTGTAAAATCTGCGTATCAATGTCATTCCCGTCCTGATCCTTTTCCTTTTTCCATTCAAGGCCATCCCCAGGTTCCACTTTTTGGGCGGAAAATGACAGTTTTCCTTCTTCATCCTTAATGTTGACCGAGCCGTCAGAAGAACATAACAGTTTCAGCTTGTAAGGTTCTCCCTTGTTTTCGCCTTGCCCTCCCTGATCCCCTCCCTGATCCCCTCCCTGATTTCCTTCGGAGTTCCCGCCGTCTTCCTTTTCTTCGTAAATCAGGGAACAATCTCCGTTGGAAGGTTCCTTTGCGTCCTCAATAAGAGCGGCAATTTCTTTTTTCCTCTCTTCCGCTGAATCCACAATCTCTATCCCCTTCCCGGCTTTCAACCCCAATTCATCAGGAGCAACCCCGCAATAAACCGCTCCCAGGGCATACTGTTTTACTGACACCAGAGACGGCAAATTACCATCCTCCGGCAAGGGTTCTTCAAGCTTCTCCACCTTCGCCAAAAGGAAGCAATCGGTGAATTCCTCTTCGGCTTCTTCATCATCCGGTTCCGCTACATACTGGAGCGGCTTGGAAGATCCTTTCGTTTCTTTCAGTTCGGCACTTGTAATGACGCCATCCCCGGTGCATTTCACTTCCAGCCAGATTTCCCCCTCTTCTTTCGGTGCCACCTCCCAGGTACCCCCTCCGCGCTGCGCCAGTTGCCCGGCTATGTAAATATCGCCCTTCTTAACATAGGCCATATCCGGCGCGCCTTCTTCATCCGTATCAACCACAACCCTCCAACCCTCATTCAGGGAACTTTGAGCATAATGAACATGGCCGCTCCACGCCTCATGATACTTCAAGACCTTTTCTCCGGCTTCATCCGTTTCTTCCTCGAATTCCCCAAGATAAATTCTGACCGCGCGCGCCAGCCCTATTTCCTCCGCCGTCACTTCCGCATATGTAATGCAATCATGGTTATCCGCGCTCCGCTCAAGATACAAAAATACCTTATCCCCTCCCTGCACGGACAAAAAAGGCGGTTCCTCCGCCTGATCCATCTTTTCCCCGTTAAGTTCCGGCTTAATGCGCCGCACGCCGCCCGGATGCACTTCAAAAACCATGCCGGGCCAGAAATACGCCTTATATCCCGCATCCCCCTTTTCCAGCCTCTTCAGCGTAAACGGCGCGCCTTCTCCTGCTTTGTTCCTCCCCCCCGTCGGCCTTATGGTTAATGACGTGCCGCCCAGCCCCCGGTTAAACGTGTAACCAACCCCGTTCTGCAAGCGGCAAGATTTGGCCAACTGCTCCAGTTCCCGGCACCCCTTAACCAGACGCCTCAACTTAGACGCGCTCAACTCTTCCCCTTGATTAAAAAACGGCCAGCTAATCATAAATCAATATAAATCAGAATCCCAGCCATCCGGACCGCTCAACCTCCAGGAAACCGTCTGACGCCAATTCCCGGTTCCCGTCCTGCGGCCGCTCACGCCCTCTTTGATCCAATCATATTTTCCGCTTACCGCGGGCGCGCCGCTGCCCGGAGCCCCTTTTTTTCCGACCCCGGCCATGCTCAACGCCTGAACGGTAGAAGTGACGGAAAAAACCCCTCCGGGACACAAAAAACTAACCTGCCCTTTACGCATTTTTTCCATGGCCTTCTTCCCGGCCTCCGATTTCACAACATCCTCAATCACCTTATCCTCTTTCCCAAACGTATCTTTAGGAGAAGCCCCGGACGCCATAGCCATCAATGCGTCTTTTTCTTCCCCATCTATGTCCTGAAAGTTCGGATGCGTCAGCAACGGCTGTTCAGAGCAGGAATAATCCATGGAATATTCCACTTCCTCCCCTCCACCGAATTCAAAAGACGTTTCCCGCGGCAACTCGTAATAGAGCGTCACCCTCACCATATCCCCCTCCATTCCTTCCATGCTTATCTTTTTGAGCCTCAAAGCGGCATCATCAGGATAAGCGGACCCTATTGACGGGCACCGGGTATTCCAGCCCTCCTGATTGTCCGTGTAAACAATCCTCCCCACAGCCCTTACTTCCCCTTCATCCCCCCGTTCTATTTCCAGCGTCTTTTCATGCGTTTCCCGCTTCTTAATGTTAATTTTTCTTCCCATATTTATTATTCTCTCTCTATCATTTAGCGGCTATTTCAATATCCCAGCACGGCCGCCGTTTTCAGGGTTCCCCTCCGCCCCGCGCCCGTGTTTTTCACGATCTGCTGAAGCAAATTTGTCTGCTTCCTCGCTTCCGTAAGTTGCGGCATGCTCCCCATCATGGAGCGGCCCCCGCCGCCCACTTGCGCCAGACTGTCCGCTATGGGTCCGCTCCCTTCCTTCCGGTCCTTCCGCCGCTCCACCATATCCTCCAACCCGGCCATGCCACGGGCACGCCTCATGGCCGTCTTCCTGTCTATCCCCAAGCCGCGCTGCTGGTCATAAATTTCCTTCATGCGCTCCGCCATCTTCAGCCGCCGCTCTTCCGCCTTGTTTCCCTCCGCCTGAGCTTTCAACAGGGCCATTTGCCGGCGGTATTCGCGCCCGGCCTGCGCCCGGTTCCTGTTCTGCTCCAGGGCGGCTATTTCACGGGCCGCCGCGCCGGCGCGGGCCTTGCTCATGCCATCCGCCTCATATTGGTTTTGCAGCTCCAGCACGCGCGCCTGCTCCTGCAACACGCGCAGCTTATCCTTCTGCCCGTGAATTTCCGCGCGCAGCAGGGCGGCCTGCTTCTGGTGTTTGGCTTCCGCCTTGTCCCATTCCTTATTCCGCTCCACTATTTCACGATCCACCTCTTCCACCTTGCCAAGCAATTCATACAGGCTCTTGATTCTGGACTCCACCCCCTCCAGATTCAACATGCCGTCCACGGCGTCCCCGCCATCCAGCAGGGCTTTCTGCTCCGCAATGGCCTTCTTGAGGCCCTCAATGCTCCCATATCCTCCCAGCAGGTCTTTTTTCCGGTCCTCCAGCCCCATTCCGCTGCGCCGCCTCTCCCTCTCTTCTTCCGCCCGGTCATAATCCAGGGATAACAATTCATCTTGTATTTCCCTGATTTTCTCCAGCGTCTTCTTCCGTGCCTCTTCCGTCTGCTGCCCGCGCTGCGCCGCCCGTTCCCGCGTCTCCGCCGCTTTCGCGTTCGCTTCCGCCACCTGCTGCAACTCCTTCCGCTCACGTTGCAACAGCACCAGCCTATCCTGCACCGCAACCGTCATTCTCCCCAGCGGATCTTCCGCCAGCAGGTCTTCTTCTTCGCGCTTCAGGCGTTTAATTTCAGCGTCATATTCATCCATGACGCGCCCCACGTCCAGCTTGCTGGACGCCTCCCCGGCCATCTTCCACACGCGTTCATCAAAATCATCATTAGCCCGTTTGAAATTTTTCTTTTTGTCCATTTCTTCCTTTGGGACCACCCCACGTGCATCACGCCACGCCTTGTAAAGCTTTTCCCCGGCTACGGAAATAGCCGCAATAGCTCCCATAATGGCCGGCCCCTTCAAGCTGGAAGCCAAACTTACCCCCACCCCCTTAAACGCAGCCCCCATCCGCGCCGCCTGCGAACGAGCACAAGCCCCTAATGCCTGTATATCCCCCATCACGCTCCGCGTCTTCTGCCCGGATAACACAAGCGCATTATTAAATCCCGTTTGCCACGTCCTCCCCGCAGACAGCACAGCCTGACCTACTGCTGCCCCGGCGGAACTGCCGGCCGCCTTCCACGCTACCCACGCCAAAATTCCATTCCGGAGCATCCCGTGAAGCCGATCGCCGCCCGCGGCTACCGTTGCCAGCCCTTTTCCTACTACGGAAATAATAGGCGCGGCCGCTTTCACGATTTGACCCAGCAATTCGCCCGTTTTCCTCAAGCCGCGCTCCACCTCCGGCCCATGACCGGCCCATGACGCGCCTATGGAGTCCATGGCATCCTTGATGCCGCTTGTTACCGGTTCAGCAAAAACCCGGCTCAAGGCCCCAACCTTGCCTTTCAGGGTCTCCACCCTGTTCTCAATGTCCTGCGTATTTTTCTCCATGGCTCCCGCAAACTGCCCTCCGGCAGATCCCATGGAGACTAAAGCCCCCTTCAAATCCCGGAAACCAATTGTTCCCTCCGTCATCATCTTTTGCAATTCCGCCCTGGTCTTTCCTGTTCGTTGACCCAGCACGCCCATAACGTTAATACCGCTATTCATTAGCGGCTCCAAAACTTCCATAGTTACGCGGCCAGTTTGGAAAGCTTTGGAAAGACGGATGCCTATTTGCTCCAAACTCATTCCGCCGCCCGCAGCCACATTACCAAGAGCCTCCAATGTGCTTTTTAACTCGCTCGCCCTGACGCCGCAACCAAGAAGCAACTGCGCCGCCCGTTGCGTTTCCTCCAGCCCGAACGGAGGCGTATCAGCAAAATCCACCACATCCCGCGCCGCTTCCGCCGCGCTTGACGCGCCGCCCGTGAATGCCTCCATGCGCCGGGTTACTCTCTCTAGGTCATCCCCGCCCGCCAGCATGGCGGAAAACTTGCCCCAGCCTGCCCGCAGGCCGTTAATGCCGGCCCCTACCGCCGTAATAGTGGCACTCATATTGATAAGCCCCGCATTCAGCCGTTTACACGCCTTCCGGCCCTCCTGATCCATGCCCTTCAGCCCCTTCACGGCCTCCCCTGTGCTTCCGCCCACGGCCCCCTGTAAGGCTTCGGACATGCCGCTTGCCGCTCTCTTACTTTCCTCCGTTGCGGCAATAAAGCCGCTCGCATCACCATCTATTTTAATAACTGCGCCTTCGCTCATAATATTTTACATTGACTGATAATATAAAAAATAATTAAATGGACTTCGTGTTTTCCTCCATCATGGAAATCTTGCTGTATCTGTTACAAAAAACAGGTCTTGTGATCATCTTCATTATCGGAATCATTTTCCTTCTTGGCTTCTTCCTGCCTCTTCTGGAAATACTGACAGATCCGGCAAGCTGGGCTATCATCCTTATTCCCATCCTTATTTTCTGGCTCATCTGCCACAAAAAATGAAGAGGCCGGATCACTCCAGCCCCTCCACCTGTTTTCTCCACGCTTCCCGGGCCTGCTCCAGCACGTCCCCCACATGCCCGGAGGGTTCCGTGTAGCAGCTCCACCGGCACGGCGTCGCGTCATAGCTCCAGACCGCATGCACGTACTGCACCAGCCGCGCCAGCGGAATTTCCCACAGAATTTCCCGCTCCGGCCAGCCCGTGGCACGCGCCACCGTCATCAGCATGGCCGCGCCCCAGGACGGCCACGCCCTAAAGGGTCCTCTTCATCCTCCCCTTCCGGCTCCGGATTCACTATGCCCGCCTGAATCACTTCTATATCCCCCAGCACGGCGCATTCCAGTTCCACCAAATCCCGGCCGGGAATGTTCATAGCAGCCGCTTCCACCAGGGCGCGCCGGTCTTCCTCCGGCGCAAAAACCCCTTCCCTGACTTCCTCCCGGCTCCCCATGTGCACCCACAGGAATTCCGCCAGATAATAGACAATTTGCGCCTTGTCGGTTACGCCCAGGGCTTCCCACATGGAAGGGTGCCGCCCGTTTTCATCCGGTGCCAGGTTAATTTCCCCCAAGCGGCTGTAAGGATTCCCGATGCGCTGCAACTGCAGCATGCTCCCCAGGGTCATACACCGCAGCCGGTAGCTCTTCCAGCGGAATTCATTTCCCCCGATCAACGCCGCTTCCGTCAGGGCGCGCCTTTCATGTTCCTGTAGTTCCATCTTTCTTGCTTTTTTGGTTGTCAATTAAGTTAGATTAAAGGCCGGCCGCCAAGAAAACCCTCCGCCACGCCCTGCCAATACGGATCCGCATCCAACCGCACCAGGGCCTTCCTTTTCCCCTTGCGGATGACGGCAAGCGGCACCTGGCTTTTCACAAAATCCAGCAGCCGCTTGTAATTATGGAACGCGCACGCCACGTAAGCCAGCGGGCTTTCATTTTCCGGGTCAGTCAGCCAATTCTTATCCCCGAAAAGCTTGATTACTTCCTCCGTCCTAAACCTTCCATCTTCGCTTTTCGGCTCAAATTGCCAGGTAATTACCCCGCCCGGCGCGGAAAGGCGCGCGCCGCTGCCTATCAGCACGCTTCCGGACGTGCATTTCATGCTTACTCCCAGCGTCAGCAGCAACGCGGCAAGCATGGTGTTTTCCGTTTCGTATCTGGAGGCGTTTTCGGTAAAAACTACCACATCACTTTCCAGTTTTTTATTGTCTGCGGCATTCATCAATCTTACTATCTAACTTTTTTATTCAGGCTTCAGACAGCCGAAGACGACCCGAACCCGTAAACAGTGCCGCTCACGTCCATCTTCTGCGCGTCCGTGTTCTTCAAACTGCGCTTCACCCCCTTCAGGAAGACCGTGGTTCCGGTGGGAGGGGTGTGCCAAATCTGCGGAATTTCATTGGCAAGCGCCAGCGTCCCCCCCATCTTCAAAGATGAAGAGCCGGTTGATAAAACCGCGCCGGACATGGAAAAAGAAAGTTCTTCATCTACAATCACCAAACCACACTTTTTCCCAACATTGTTTTTCTGTTCATAAATTTCCTGTTGGCCGTCAAAGTCGATCGACTCAACAAAAATACCCTGTTCCGGCGAATCAATACCGTATTTGGGCACGTCTCCAATATGTGCAGGCATATAATCTATTTCCTTTCGTGTTAGAGTTCATCTATCTACCATTCAGGAGCTTTTTCAAAACTGCACGGGCACCGTCATTTTCCAAGTCACCGCAAACGCGCCTTCCTCCGCCGCCGCATCCTGCGCGGGCCCCAGCCTCACCTTGCCGATGACCAGGAAATTCCGATAGGGCCGCAGGCTCTCCACGGCATTCAGCCCGGCGCGGTCCACTTCCTTCAGCCGCTCTTCCATCCACGCCTGCAACATCCGTATTTCATCCGCCGTCCGGTCATTGGCGTCCAAATGCAGCTCCACGGATATTCCGGCGTGATACGTACAGTACCCGGCCACAATTTCCTCCATTTCCGCCGCCTGGAACAACGCATATTCCTTCCCTTCCCGGTCTTCGTCCACCGCCATCTTCAACGGCACCGGGAACCCGTCCGGAATCCCCCGTTCCGTGTTCCCCCTGTCTTCCTGAAAACGCGCCTCCAGGCACGCAATCACCGCCTTAATCAAACAATCTGCCTGTGTCATCATGAATTAAGTTCCTTTCTCAATTTGGCCATATACTTCCTCATAACAATCAACATATCCTTCCCCGCCGCATCCAGGGCATACGATGCCAAGCGGGCCATCTGACCCCGATCCGGATATTGAGGGCAATTCTCCATTTCAAAACGCACCCGGCAACCCTTCACTGTCAGAGACGCCGCGCCGTCATAATAGGAGGCGTGCCGCGCGATCCACGCGGGTACCTTCTTCAGCCCGGCCACCTGCGCGCCCCGCAGCCACCCGGCCGCCATCCTCCCCACATGCCGCTTTCGCTCCGCCAGAGCCCTTCGCACGTCTCCCGCCTGCGCCACTCCCGGAGACATCAGGCCGCCGCCCTTCAGCACGCGCACGCTGCTTTTCCGACCCATTTTCAGCAGGGTATGGCTCCGCAAAAACGCATCCGCGGAAACGGTGGCTATGCCCTTAAACTTCTTCCCGCGCACCCCCAGCAACACCCCGTCGCGCTTCTTCCGGGGGTAAGCATAGGGCACCAGCCTTCCATCCTCTCCACGCTTCAGCCTTACATCCGTTTCCAACGGATCCCCGCCAATATCCCGCGCAATATGTTCCTCCAACGCTCTTTTTCCGTTTCCGCCATTCTTCAGGCTGTTTGGCGGCGTGGTGCGTATGGCCTTGCTTGCGGCCCGCTTGGCATATTCAAGGGTCAATTCCCTGATGCCGTCAGCCCCCACCCTTTTTGCGGCCTCCAACTTTTCTAGCACGCGGGAAATATCCACCTTATACTTGACATTCGCCATTTTTTTGCCCCTTCCCGCTACACTTCGCTCAACTCCAGCACCAGGGCCACGTCTCCGGCCCAGTCACGCACCCGCGCAATGCGGAAGGCCCGTCCGCTCCGGACCGCCACTACCTTCCGCCCGGCCGCGGGAACGCTCTTCAACGCCTTCCGCCGCACGCGCAGGGACGTTTGCACCTTGCGCGCCCGGCCGCCAAGCTCCACCTCATACCAGCCTTCCAGCGGCGCAAAAACGCCCCGGCATTCCTGGCCGTCCACCGTCACGCGCTCCCCCCAGGCTTCTTCCTGCTCATGATCCCCAAGGTCCAGCAATTTTTTTATTTCCCCTGCTAAGCTCATATCCGTTCAATAAAAACCGGCGCGCGGAATTGCCCCCCCGCGCGCCGGTCCTTTGCTCTCTTTTATCCCATGATTCCGCCAAAAACCCGTCAGGCCCCTTCTTCTTCAGTCGCCCCAGCACCTTCAGTCGGCACTGTTTCTTCCCCGCCGCCGTCCTCAACGCTTCCACCTTCCGCCGCCGTCTCCGGAGCTGCGCCGGAAAGCTGTCGCAAATGGTTCTTATTGCCCACCGCCACGCCAGCCAAAAGCTCCGCGGAAATGTAAACCGTTTCCGTCCCCTGGTCAGGCCAGCACTTCAGCAGCAGGGAAATCCCCAGCTTAGGAGATTCCACCACCTGCGTTTCCAACTTCAGCTTCGGATCAATGTTCGGAAGACGGACGGCAACGGCCAGCGCGTCCGGCCGCGTCGCAAAACCAACCCCGGCATTCCCGGCAAGCACGTTCACCCCTTCCACGTAGTGAATTCCCCCCGGAATGGAATATGCCCCGTCCGCCAGGTTAAGAGCAAGCGCATTCGTGGGAATCAGCCTGGAATAATACATCCGATCCAAATAAACGGCATCCGCGCCATTAGTCATGGACGGCCAAATCACATCCGCCATCATTTCCGGTTTGAACCCGGCCCGCGGGCCAATATTCACCACTTCCGCCCCGGAATCGGCTATGGCGGCCATCAGGTCCTTCCAAAACGCTTTGGCGACCGTCCGCACAAGCGTTTGCACCTTATTCGCAAGCTGCACCCCGCTTTTTCTTTCCTTATAGGACAGGCCAGCCGGACGGGAATAACGGTTCAGCGTCACGGAAACGGAGCCGGTTTTCAGCTCGCTTTGATTCCAGTCTTCCGTATTTTTCAACGCCTCCCCGGCTCCGTCAATCACTTCCACCTTGACGGAATCGCCGTCCGTCTTGAACTCGCCGGACACGTCCAGAGAAAACCGGCTGATTGAAGCCAATTCTTCCTCTAGGGTGGCAATAGCCGCCTGTGAAACAATGGTCCAGTTCAGAGCGGCGGCATCATTTCCTTCCATCACGGCATTCCGCGGAATGTTCATCAATGTTTTTTTGTTCATATTTTATTTATGTTTAGGTTCTGTTAGTAAAAATCTATCTATGGCGGCCAAGATGCTATTTCCCCGGCTGCTCCGCCAGCCGCGCAGCCTCCTGCGGATGCCCCATAATCCATTCCAGCGCATCCTGCGCGGCCATCTCCCGCAGCTTTTCGTTCGTCATGGCAGGTTCTTTCTTTCCGGTCTCTTCCGTGGCTCCCTCCGCAGGCGGCAGCCCTACCGGAGCAACCCCCATAGCCGCCATTTCCCGCACAACGGCCTCCTTCACGCGTTGCTCAAATTCCCGCTCGTGCGCCTCCATCACGCGCGCCTGCTGCCCCTGCATGCCCCGGAACCCGTCATTTTCCGCCGCCAGCCTTTCGTTTTCGGCCACCAGCCGGGCAACTTCCCGTTCCAGTTCCTCCACGCTGTTTTTCCCGGCAAGCCCCACGGCGGCCATCATGCGGCGCAATACCGTGTAATTCTGCGGCGGCCCGCCCTTCTCTTCTTCGCCTGGGTCTCCCTCTTCCCCGCCGCCGTCCTCTTCTTTCCCCGGCGCGGCCGTTTCCTTTTGGCCGGACTCCGCAGCGGCCGGAGAAATAACCTCGTCACACCAGCCTTCCTTCACGGCCGTTTCCGCGTTCATCCACGTCTCCGCGTTCAGCACGGCCAGCACGTCTTCCGCGCTCTTTCCGGTACGCTCCGCGTAAATGCCTGTCACTTGCCCTTCCGCGTCCTTCAGATCCGCCGCGTAAGCCTCAATCTCTTCCACCGTCCCCACCGCGCACCCGCGCGCCCGGTGGACCATATAACGGGAATTTTCCGAAATCAGCACACGGCCCGCCGCACAGGCAATCAGCGTCGCGGCGGAAGCGGCTACCCCGTAAATTTTGGCCGTCACCTCCATCCCGCACCCCTTGATAATGTCGTAAATCCCGGACGCCTCAAACAAATTGCCGCCCATGGAATTCAGGATGACTTCAAACTTCGTGCACCCCTCCGCCTTCAACTCTTCAAGGTGCTTCGTAAATTCGTCAACCGTGGCATTGCCGTAACCGATATAACCGGAAATGGTAGCCACCCCTACCTTCTCTTCCGCCTCCATGATGCGGGAAAAGGCAAGCATGCCCGTTTTTTTCTGTTCACCGGCACCGCCTTCCAGACGTGCCGCCATCTGCGCAAAAACAATCTTATTCATCACTTATTACTGTTCTGTACCCTTCAGGAGCTTTTTCAAAATTGCTATTCATGGGGATGCAAGCCATCTTCCTCTTCCCCGCCGCCCGTTCCCGGCTCTTCCTCTTCCGGTTTCTCCGCCGCCGCGGCTACCCCGCCGCGGTTCGCTCCCGGAATCACCTCTTGCAGGGTCAGTCCGTTCCGGGCGCAGGCTTCTTTAGCCATCTTCAGATTCCGTATCTTATTCTTCACTATTTCCTCAAACGTGCATCCGTAATTGGCAAGGCACCAGCCATCCTGATCCGCCAGCGCGGAATCCACCAGGTTAATCATCAGATTCCCTTCCCGCCCCAGGTCAATAGTCATGTCGCTCATGGGCGTCCACAGGCACCGCACCCAATGCGGATCCCGGCACAAGCGCAGCCGCCCCAGGGCCATTTCCCGCGCCAGCATGAAACGCCAGACCCGCACGCACCACATTTGCCTGTAGGCATGCCTGATTTTCAGCCACCGCTTCAGCTTCTGCATCACAAACCGGATGCCGCCGCTTCCCAGCTTGTCAGGCTCCCACAGCAACGCAGGGGAAAGCCCGATGCCATAAGCCACCTCATCCATCAAATGCTTCAGCAACGCCATCACATTAGGAGACGGCCTGTTATCCGTCAGCACCTTCAAATCCCGGCCGGGCGGAAGCTGGTGGACAGTAGGCCCACCCAACACCTGCTCCACCCTGCGCCCGTCCGGCCCCACGGACACCTTGCCCACGGTCCCCATGCCCGGCCGTTTCTCCGCGTCCCCCGTTTCCACCAGCCCAACGGAGGCGGCCAGCTTGGCAGACTGCTTGACATACCCCACAATATCCGCCTCATCATGCAAATTCCGGATAGCGCGGTGCAAATCGGACAGGCCGCGCGGCTTTCCGCCGCCCATGTTGTGCCGGTACAAAATAGCATCACGGGCCGGAATCACCGTCACCTCCCCCTTGTCCGGATGCCGCAGCCCATAGGCTGCCGTCCTCCCGTTTTTGTCCCGCATCACACCGCAATTCCACGCCTTCCCCCCATCAGCCGGAGATTGCACTTGCGGAGCCTCGTAAAACGCGAACGCCCCGCCGTCATCCGGCCCGCTGGTCAGTACCGTCAGCATATCGCCGTCAATCACGCGCTGCCGCTCGCTCCAAATTTGAGCCGTAAAAAAATTCAGCTCTCCGCGGGCGTCAAACAATTCCGGATTCACGGCCCGATTCATAAAAATCTGGTCCGCCTCATGGTTCCAATCTTCATCACCCGTGCAGGCATGGGGCACCAGCCAGCCCAGCAACTCCACCACATCCGCCACGGCCTTCCCGGCAAGCCCGGAATTCGCTTCCAGATTCCGCGCGTTCCTCCAAACCCGGTCCAGCGTCCAGGAATCCACTTCAAACCGGCTGTCCAGCGTAGGCCAGTACAACACGCTGGATCCCCCGAACTGCAAGGCGGCCGCATACCCTCCCCACATCTCCCGCCGCGCCGTTTCCGGTTCCCGGCTCATCTTCACCCGCGCGCCATGACCGCGGCGCGCCCTGGCATACACGTTCCTTCTGTTTCTGCCCATAGTCAAAAGAGTGTTATGGTATGGTCAAACCGCACTTCCCGCACGCCGTCATCCGCGGCGGCCAGGCCGGAAAAATCCCCTTCCTCCATCTTCTTGACCGTGATCGCCTCCTGCAAGCAGGCTATATGGTCCTTTAAATTCATGGTCTCCTGCGCGGTGTAGGACGTTCCGCCGCCTGTGGAGGCCCCGGTTATTTCCTTGCGCCCTTCCAGAATCGCCAGCTTTTCCCGCAGCATTCCCTGCAAATCCGGCAAATCATAATTTTCCACATAAGCCTGTACAATGGGGTTCATACCCTTCAGGAGCTTTTTCAAATTGCCGTCGAAAGCGGCAAAACAGGGCAAAAAAAAAGCCCCGCACTGGTGCAACAGTGCGGGGTTTATTTAGAAAGGCGGGATGCTCTACAATCCCTGCTGATTTCCCTATATCATATATAAGAAAAACGTCAACCCCTTTTTCCTCCCTCCCGCTTGCACCCGGAAGGGAGGGCTTGACTAGCCGAGCAGGAGCACAAGCACCTGCCCCAGCCACTCAAGCAACAGGGGGTTTACATAGAGCATATAAACCTTTCTATTTAGGGGTTAAGCGTTACGGCAGGGCCCTTCCCTGCCGTCAACGGCCCGGACTATACCACACCGCCGGGAAAACCCGCACTAAAAATTAAACTCCATTTGCACATCATCCGTAATAGCCTGATCCACTTGCTCCAACACGTCCTGAAAAGCAGCCCTCAACGCCTCTTCATCAAACGCCAGCGACAACCGTTCTACGAACGCATCAAAAAGAACCTTAACCAATTCCGGAACCTCCCGTCCCCGCTCCGCGTGGTACTGTTTCAACGTCCAGAAAAACGCCTGCCGCTTGTCCCAAAAATCTTTCCACGCCGCATTCAGCCCCGCGCATTCAGGGTGCAGCCATTCCCCCTCCAACAGCCGCGCCGGCGTATCCGGAGGCAGCCCATGCTTTTTCAGCAACCGCGCCTTATACAGCCCTGCTTCCAAAGCCGCCTTCAGCCTCTCCAGCACGTCATTCTTCCGGTACTCCCTCATTCTGCTTCCTTTCTTCAATCGCGTTCATTTCTTCCGCGTAAAAATCCCCGCGCCGCACCCACCAGGACACCTGCCCGATTTTTACGCAGTCTCCATAATGGTCATTCGGCAGCTTCCGCCATTGCGCCAGGCCGCCGCCCCTTGGCTTCTCAAGCTGCTGCCCGGACAACCCGGCCAGCAAATCCTGATCCGCATCTTCCGGCAAATGCAGGGCCGGAGCCGCCCCTTTCTGGATGCGCCCCGCGTACAGCTCCATTTTGGCTGTGCGGTCCACGTACAAATAAAGCTCCAGCCCCGGATGCGACTTCACTTCACTCACATTCCAGCTCCCGAAATTCGCGCCGCTCCCCTTCGTAGGCCACAACTTGCCGTAATATTTATAACACTCGTCATAAACCTTCTGCGCCCAGTCCCCGGAATCAATCAGCCCAAAATCCGGACGCACCCCGCCCCACTCCAGGCTCTCAAAATGGGCTCCAATGCCCGGCGTCGCTTCCGTTGTGCTGATGCCCAGCAGGGTCCCCCAGTCAACCACCCATGTTTCCCCGCCGCGCCCTATCGCCTGCGCCACCCAGTGAGTTTGATTCTGGCCGGGGTCATAGGCAACGACCAGATAATAATAATGCCGCGGCAACTCTCCGCGCCGGCACACCCCGCGCAGCCCCCGCACGCTGTCATCCCCCACCTTGATTTCATACTGCGTAAACGGCAACGCCTCCCAGCCGTTCCGGAAATTGTGCAGGGCCACCTGCCGGAACAGGTCATTTTGAGCCACGATGAATTTCCGCGCCATTTGCCCCCACGTCACAAACGGGGAATAAAGGGAATTCAGGTGATATCCCCGCCGCGCGCGGGAGGCGTTCGGATTCGTCGGCCGCCATTCCCCCTTTTCCATCATCCCTATCTTCTCCCAATCCTCCACCCGGCCCTCGCAATGCGGGCACACGTAAAACGTATGATCCTGCACCCAATCCGCCAGCGCATCCCCTTCCAGGTCCTCCCGCCTTTCCCATTGCACCGTATTCCGGCTAAACTCCAGGGGCATCATTTCCCCGCAGCGCGGACACGGCACATAAAACTTCCTCATGTCCGTGGTAATAAAATTTTGCCAAAAATAAGAATCTTCGGAAGAAGGCGTGGACGCATGCAGAATCTGATACCGGTGAAAGCCCTTCGCGCGCTCTTCAATCAGGTCCACCGGGTGCGCTTCTTCCTTATTCTCATGCTTATACTTCGCTTCCTCGTCCATCACGCAGCGCATAATGGGCCTGCTGGACAAATTGCCCGGCTCTGACACCCCAACCATGTAAAGCTCCATGGAATCCAGGCGCATTTCCGCCGCCGTGAAGGCGTCAGGGTCACGCCGCTTATGCCGCGCCAGCACATCATTCTTGGATATAAGCGGCTGGAGCCGCGCCCGTGAAAACGACCTGGCAAGAATTTCCGTAGGCAACGCCCACAACATGGGCGCGGGGTCATTGTCAATGAAATACGCCGCCGCAATCAACAGCGAAACCGTCTTGCCGGACTGCGTGCCGAAGCACCAGTAAATATGCTGCAACCCCTCTTCCCTGATGCTTTCCAGCGGTTCCCGCATATACGGCATGCGCGCCGTGGAAAACCGCCCCGGCGCGTTCGGTGAAGTCTCCCGCGGCAGGACCAGGCATCTTTCCGCCCACTCCACCACGCCCGGCTTCTCATGAATCTTCAACTTGCTAAACATGATTCAACAATCCGTTTATTTCCGCGTTCAGGTCATCAATCTTCCTGTTCCACTCCCGCGCCCATTCGTCCCAGGCTTCATAAAAACGCGGCCGCCCGGCCGCCTCCAGCCGGGAACCGATAAAGTCCCTCTGCTGCGCCATCAGCTCCGCCAGCGGCGCAACGCCCCGCGTTCGCATCTCGTGAAACACATGGACCGGCACCAGACTTCCGGCCGCCTCCTGAAGCCTCTGCTCATGCAGGCCGGCCCGCTCCCAATTCGCGCGCGCTTCGCGCACGGCACGGGTGAACGACGCAATCAGCCCCACGTCACCGGACCGGGCGGCCGTTTCCAGTTGCTCTTCCATCCTCTTCAAAATCTGCCATGCGCTTTCCTTCGCCTCCCCGGCCCGCGCCAAATCGGACGCTCCGCCCATGGGCGCGCCCTCTCCGCCGCCTCCGGCCGCTTCCGCGGAGGACGGCGGAAACTGCGCCGCCAGAAAAGCCCTCCATGCCGGGGAATCCTTGGCCGCTTCTATCTGCGCCCAACGCAAAGACTTTCCATTCTTCTCCGCAAAAGCCTTCTTCAACGCGCCGTTTACTCTGTCTCTCTTCTGTCCCATAACTTCGCTCCCTCTACTATTAAGCGAAATTTTCAAAAACGAAAAAATGCCCTCCAAATCAGCCGCTTTCCCCCGTCCGCCGCCCGGAAGACGAAAAAAACGCCGCCATCCGTCCGCTTTTGCGAAAAAACCGCAGTCCCACGCGAACAAAAACACGGCCATCCCCCTTCATGGTGCGCTAAAAAAATCCCTTCATGAACACTCCCGCTTTTCCCTGTGTCCGTCGAACTCCGCGATCAGGGCCCCTCAATTAAAAGATTCCTTGCCGCCATGCGGGCACCTGCCATCATGCGCCCGCATGGCGGCCCTTCCTTCCCCATGCCGGCCCTGCCCTGCGTGCCGTTCGCTCCCTTGCCCCGTGTTTTCTTTTCGGAATCTTTTTTATATATCATTCTTCTATCCGTTATTATCCGGTAATAAGTACGCAAGTACGCTATAAGATACATATTCATCTTATCATCAACCGCTTATTCCCTGCGCCGTCATCCTTGACCACGTTTCAAAAACGCGCCGTTATCTGCCCCCGCTCCGGCCTGTTCCACCTTGCGAAGCACTCTTCAAAACCCCATACCCCCTTTCAATCCGCACAAAAGCGCGCCGTTCTCGGACAGGAACGACGCTTCCCAAATCTAAAATGAAAGTGTGAAAACGCCTTAAAAACGGACAAGGGGAAGAAGGCGGGAGAAAGGGAAGAACGGCACGCGGCAACGACGCGGAAGAACACGAAAAAAGGCGTCATGAACTGCTCATGACGCCGGAAAAAAGAGAAAGCTGGCATCGCGTACGGGACTCGAACCCGTGTTGCCCGCGTGAAAGGCGGGAGTCCTGGACCGCTAGACGAACGCGACATTAGGTTTGCAGGGACTGCGCAAGGGAGTAAACACCGTCGGAAGCCAAAAGGCAAGAACTATTTGAGCAGAAAGAGAAAAAAGGCCAGCTTCAGAGAGTCATCCAAACTCATTCATCCGTAACAAACTCCTATCTGGAATCTTCATATTTCTAAATTGAGAAATATTTTCCTTGCTTGATTTTCTAAAAAAGGTAATATCGAAACATGAGCAGCAAGAAAAAGCTTCTGGAAAAAATCATGAACCCTGACAAAACAGGGAACGTCACTTTTGAAGAAGCAACCAAATTGCTCTCCCATCTCCATTTTCAATTCAGGCAAACTGGAGGTTCCCATATGGTCGCCTGGCATGAAAAGATCCCAGAGATTATTAACATCCAACCCGGCCCCAATGGAAAAGCCAAACCCTACCAGCTCAAACAGATAAGAACCATTATCAACCAATACAACCTCCATAAAACGCTATGACCCCGCACTACACGATCAACATCGAATGGAGCGATGAAGATGCCTCTTTCATCGCCACCGTCCCCCAGCTTCCCGGCTGCATGGCGGACGGCCCTACGGAAGAAGCTGCCCTGGCGGAAGCCAAGCGCGCTATTCAGGACTGGCTGGAAACGGCCCGCGCCATCAACCGCCCCATTCCCCTTCCTCCCCCTACTATTGAAAGCCTGGCCCGCGCCTCCGCCCTGCTCAATAAATCGGCCATAGCCCGGCTCATTGGCTTGGAACAACGTACCCTGAATGCCCGTATCAAAAACCGGACGCCCCTCACTCCAAAGGAAGCGGAACGTCTTCAGAGTGCGTTGCAGGATAACAATCTTGCCCTCATCTGACTTGTCACACCAGCTTTTTCCCACAAGCCCATGGCTCCGGCCATGGGCTTTTTATGTTTCCCCCTTCACTCTGCTTGGCCAGCATCAATTCTAACATTATAAAAAAACTTGTCCGCACCTTCAAAATTAAGCTAAATATAGGATATTTCACCAATGAACACTACTTGTCCAAACTGTAACAATAATATCACCTGCCCGGATCACTATGTCGGCAAGCCCTGCATTTGCCCGCACTGCCAGCACAGTTTCACGGCTATTCCTACCGTCATCAGCCAGACAGCCCCCAATTCCAAAAAGGGAAAGGATAAAGCCTCTGAACAGGAATCTGCCCTTTCCCTTGCCACCGGAACGGCCAATGTCTGCATCTTTTTTGCGGTATTAACCTTCATCGGAACTCTTATCACCGGCATCCGCACTTATCCAGTACCGGAAATATCCCGCATACCTCTGGCCGGATTTGGCCTTATTATCCTGCTTGCCCTTCTTCTCTCCATGGGGTGGCTTGTTGCTGCCAGCATCATCAAGCTTCTTGTCTGTATCGTCAAAAAATAACATTATGAGTAAAATAAAATATTTAAAAGTTTCTTCCTTGAGACTTCACGATGAAAACCCAAGGTTGAAAGATCGTACGCCCGGAAGGACACAGAAGCAACTGGCCAAAGAGCTTATCCATTATAAAATAAAAAATTTCCGGGAGCTAATGAAAAGTATCCGGGAAGGTTATACAGATGCAAATGTTATTACAGTAGAAAAAGTTAAGAACAGATATATAGTCAAAGACGGAAATAGGAGGACAACTATTCTTAAGCTTTTGCACGGCCATCTCTCTCCAGACGGACTAGACTTACCTTCTGATTGCATCAATATGATCAATAGCATTGATGCAACATGGAAACAAAAATATGACACCGTACCATGCTGGCAAGCTAACACTTCTGAAGAAGAAAACCAATACATAGAAAGAGAGCACGTCTCCAGTATTCCTGCCTCTACGAGCGACTGGGGCATCATTCAGAGAACCATAAAAAAAGGGCCTTCTTCTCCTTTATGGTACCATGCCCAACTCGCACTAAAATTTCAGAAAAATTCACATCTTCCTATAGACTCTAAGTACAAGGAAAAATGGGAATCGGACTATCCGCTAACACTGCTTCAAGAAGCTTTTAATAAAGGATTAACGGAAGTCTTAGGAATGTCTATTGAAGAAGTTGAAAAGAAATACCCCAGTAATATCCCTCTAGAATTAAAAATATCTCTAGACCATTTATTCTATGATCTGGGTATAGAAAAAAACCCCAAACTTCATGAAAACGACCCAGCTCTTACATTTGATGACGTTCGAAAACAAACTTTTAAAGAAGAAATTCTCATTGGACGTTATCATCTTCAACATATTTCTACATATTCGGGAGATATAGAAACGCCTGCCGACGGGACAGACGGTGAACCTGATGGAACTGGCGGTGGAACTGGCGGTGGAACTGGTGGTGGAACTGGTGGTGGAACTGGTGGTGGAACTGGTGGTGGAACTGGCGGTGGAACTGGAACTCGCCCCACGCCTCCCCATAATACCCCACAGGCTCTAAAAAAGCATCTCAGAACACTACGCATTACTTCTGTAGAAGCATCAAAACTCGCCACTATAAAACAAGAATTGCTAAAGTTGAAAACAGAAACCCCTCTAGCTTATATTGTGCTTTGGCGTTGCTTCATTGAATTAACAGTTAAAATCTTCTGTGAAAAACATGATATTCCGACATCTAAAATAAAGACCGATGGAAAAAGCGAGGATATTAAATTACGAACCCTGCTCCAGAAAGCTCAAGAATATCTATTGTCAAAAAGGCTACTCACCCGGGAACCAAAAGATGCCTTTATCAATTTAACTGCACAAAGAGAAGCCCCCCAATCATCAAGGGGGGAATCAGATTACTCCATAGAGAGCATGAACAACTACACACACCGTATCTTTGATCATCCCACAATGGAAGTAGTTTACACAACATTTTATAAAACTCTAGCAGCAGTAAAACTCATGCTTGAACATCTTGAGCCGCCACAGCAGCCCTGATGCACTCCAAAGAAGGGATCTGGGGCATTTGCACCCCAGGTCCCAAAATAAATAATTCCTTGCCCATCGCTTTCTTACGTGCGCTATACTGCAAATCAAACGTAAATTGGCGGCAAGTGGAATAAAGCTTCATAATTTCAGGTTCAGCATCATAGGAAACTACCCAAGGAATGCCTACTTCCCTTTGCAGAACATGCGCTACTTCAGCATGATCCCCATGTCCATAGGCATTCATATATAACTGCTGCCCCTTGTGATAATAAGGAGGGTCACAATACAAAAAGACCTTTTTCCCAACACGGGGCACGTCCTCCCGTAATAAACTTACGGCATCCTTGCAACATACCGTGATTCTATCCTGATACCATGCAAATTCCTGAGCTAACCTGGCTAAACGTTTGCGTGGAAAACGGGCATCCATTTTATAATTTCCCTTCTGTTCATATCCACCAATCACGCCCCCAGCAATTACTCCTGAAAAATTAGTACGATTCAAATAGAACAGAGAAAAACCTACCTCAAACTGATCATAAACATGGGGAGTTCTTATAACCTCTCTTCTTCTCTTCCACTCTTCCATATTCAGGGGAACGGTCATCACCAGTTCAGCAAATCTTACTGGATCAGATAATAAGGCTCTCCAAAAAGCACATAGCCTATTACATTTATCATTCAATACTACTTTATCTACCAATCCATTAAATAACAACTCCATAGCTACGCCTCCCCCACCAGCATAAGGTTCTACATACACTCCACCTTTCAGTCCGTTAACATCCAATAACTCGGCAATAAACGGAGCCAACTTTCGCTTTCCTCCTGGGTATCGCAGCAATGTTTTGGGGTTTGTTATAACCATCTTCAAGAAATATTAATTAATTACACCTGTAAGTCAATACCTGTACACCCGCCTCTCTGGCCCCAACTCTTCCTACACTATCATCACGCTCTTACCCGGACAGTTACATTAGCCAAGGACTGCAACACCTCCCTAGCCCACTCTTCAACTGTAAGCCCACGGCGTTCCGCTTCTGCTTTTACAACAGCATACTGTTCCGGGGAAAACTCTAAAACAACTTGTGTAGGAACATTGTGAGACGTTTCATTATTTTGTTCCTCTTTTATCAATTTTTCTATCCGTGCCCGTTTCCCAGCCGGGAATGAGCCTTTTTCAACCCACTTGTCTATGGTTCGAGGGCTCAAAAAAAGTTTTTCGGCGAGCCATCGGCGGCTTTTACCATTTTTTTTCAGCTCCGCTAGGAGCCACTCTATCGACGAATCCATGAATTCATGATGCGAAAAATCGCAGAGATCGCAACCCTAATTTTCCCTTGTCTCCTATTTTTCGCAGTTTTAGCTTTACAAAGCATGCGAAAAATCGCATTTAACGAGTCATGGACAACATAATACCCCCCCACCAGCAGACAGGGTACTACGGAAAAGGTACTGGTCTATACCGACATATCCGCGGCAGACGCCGAAAAGCTCGACGTCATCACCCAGGCAAGCGCGGTGCCGAAAGGCATCATCCTTGCAAACCTGGTCTATCTCCAATCCCTGAAATTCCAGCAGGCCAAACAACCCACCCCTGCCGCCTGACCTCAACCACAACCAACCATCAAAGAAAAAACAGAGCAACGCCGCGCACCTGCGGCGTCACTCACTGTCCCGCCCATCCCGCGGGAAAAACGTCAAGCCTCTCAACAAATGCAAGGCCCATTCTTCCACTGTCATCCCCTGCACCGCCGCATGCGCGGACAACCGGGAAAATTCTTCCTCCGTAAAACCGCAGCACACCTCATGCTTCTCCCGATCCGCACGAGCCGCCGCGTCCTTCTCCATCAGCAAAGAAATCAGCTTCTCATGCGCGCGCGGCACATCCGCGCCGGGAACATTCAGCCATTTATAAAGAACACCAGGGGTGCGGCCCAACTGGGCCGCCAGCCAAACGCCCTTCTTACCCCGGCTCTTCAGCCACTGCTTAACTTCATCGCTCTTCATGCCTGCGAGAATGTGCAAAATCTAACAATCCGTCAATCAAAAAAAGGAAAATGTTTGATTCTTGCTAAAATCATCCTTGACCTTTTAGCAAATTTTTCCCATTTTGAATCTATGGAACAGCTAAAAACTAACATCATACCCGGCCAAATGGCCACCCAGCTAGTCTATCTCCCCTTTACTGCGGAGGAACACGCGGCCCTCATGGACATGCACGCCGCCGCCAACCCCGGCGCAAGTCCTGAAATGCTCGCCCGAACTTTTGCGGACTTCATAGGCCGCCTCATTCTCCTGCGTGATCGCCGCAACCGCCCCGCCGCCTAACAACCACAACCAACCATCAAAAAAAATATGAGTACAGAACACAAAAAAGGAACCACCATGAATAACGCCACTCACTCCACCAAAACGCCAAACCTCCAGGAATTTGACTTAGCTCCCTACACAGGCAAGCGCATCATCCTCGTTACTTTGGACAAGGACAGCAAAGAATACCACGAACTCCAGAAATCAGAAAACATCACTATGTACTATAAAAACACACCTGTCCTTCGATTCGAGAAAATACAACCCTCCCTTCTGAAAGAGCACGAACATTCAGCAGGTGCTTACATCACCCGGCTCATTCTTGCAAAATGCGAAACAAAAGGCTTCCTATATCTCGCCTATGACCCAAGTTACTCCTGTTAAAAAGAAGGTTTAGCCGCCTTCCCTCTTAAAATCATATCAAGAGTCATCCCTTCTTCCACCGCCACACAATGTCTGGAATCAGCATCGCGTTCCTTATCCTTCGGCCAAATAGAACGAGTTGTCACCAACCTCACAAACCTAACACCACGGCTTCCTATACAAACTTCAGGAAGCACACAAAGCAATTCATCTTCTTTCAACCGCACCTCTACACCAAATCTTCTATCCCACACCCTGACACAACGGGCAGAACTCAATGTTCTTTTCTCCAGTCTGGCAACAGTCTCCTTTATTTCCTTCACCACTTCCCAAATAGAATCAATATCAGAAGAATTCATTTCGGAAATAAATAACAAATATTTCAACAGCCTCCAACCTAAAAGAAACCATCTTCAAAAAAACATCTAAAACATTCTACATTAAAAAATTATGTATGTTTACAAAATGGAAACAAGTTACATTGAAGACAACTTCACCTCTTGCCAATGCTGCGGAAACTGCCAGCTATGGGCACCGGAACAGGAAATTGACTACAAAATCAATGCCGCCGATCTGGATACCACCGACACCACCGTAACGGCCACCCCCCTCAATTTAGGAGCCTGCATCATCAGCCGCCGAACCGGAACAGACGGAGAAACCTGTTACTTGCAAACCCACCGGACATCCGGAACCTTTTGCCGCTACCACATCCCAACATCACCCTACGCCGCCCACATCAAACGCCACGGCCTCCCCTGCACGGCCATCACTCCTTATATCATCCACCTCTAACCACCCACATACCAATGACCCAAAAAGAAAAAGAAGAACTCCGCAACTTGCCGAGCAACTCCCCGCGCCTGCTTAACCAGACCCAGCTTGCCGCCGCGCTTGGAGTTACCATGGCTTTCTGCTCCGCAATGAAAAAATGGGGCTGCCCGTTCCCGGGCGGCCGCATCCTGATTAAAGACGCCCTGGCATGGCTCAAAGCAAACCCGGAATTCCGTCCGTACAAAGAACGCAAAAGCCCTACCGGCCCTCACGGCATTCCGCAACGCAACCTTGACGCCTACAAAACATCACCTAATTGAGCCACATCACGCGCTTTCAGTTTGCGGTAAATCGCATGTACCAACTCCGACGCATGCCCTACATATTGCATACATTGCCCTTCGGAAAAGCCCGCGCGCGCCAGCCGGGTCACTACCGTTACCCGCGTACAATGGAAACTCAAATCAGGCATCCCCAAATCGTCAAAAAACTGGCACCATTGCTTGCTTGCGTTCCCCGGCAACTTAACCAGGGAGGAACGCCCCTCCCGCATGGCCTTTTCCGCAATCGGCCTAATGTCCCGATGCAAAGGGGCCTCGTGCATCCGGCCCCCCTTGCCAAGAAAACGGATAGTATCATGTTCCAGATCCACCCGTTCCACGGGCACCTGAACTTCCTTCAGCCGGCATCCCTGCTTCATGGCAATCATGAAAGAATCCCGCATCCATTCCGGAGCCTCTTTCAAGGCTTCCACAATGCGCCGTTCTTCTTCTTTCGTGATTTCCCTTTTCTCCCGCGCCGGGTCTTTTCTCAAGCCCATGTGATAACACGGGTTTGCGAAAATATAGCCCTTCCTTACCGCCTCCGTCATGATGCGCCCCAGCACCTTCAGCTCCAGAATGGCACTATTGCGGGTACACGCGCGCCAACCGTACTCCTTAGCCATGGCCGCATCCGTCCGGAAAGCCACATAATCTTTCAACAGGTTATAATCCACTTCCCCCGGATGCTGAACATCCCGGAGCCTGAAAAACAAATCCAAATGCCTCCACGCCACCTGATAACGGCGGCGCGTGCCTTCACGTTGAAATTCATCCAGGAACGCCGGAACCCATACCTTGAACAACTGGCGGCCATCCTCATTCCGGGCCATCTGTTCCTCTTTCTCCAGTCCGCGCACATATTCCAGAATACGCCGCAGGGCCCCAGGCTGGTCATGCCTGATTTTTGTCGCACGGTATTTCCGCCGCCCATCCGGACGCATCACGCCAACCCAATAATAGGGACTATCCTTGCGCTTGTAGTAGGATGCCATAGGAGCAACGTAGTACAGCGTAGTAAATCCATCAACAACAAACATAAAAAACCTAGTAAAACCATGACAAAATACCCCCTGAATATATGCCGGAATAACTCGCGGGTTCGATTCCCGCTCCCGCCTCCAAGATGTTGTCAAAGCCGGTTCAAGTCGCGTTCGTCTAGCGGTCCAGGACTCCCGCCTTTCACGCGGGCAACACGGG
>ERZ1027001.380-NODE-380-length-30955-cov-9.372945_pt1 | contig 30955 bp, 28 predicted proteins | sample MGYA00519452_ERZ1027001 | MGnify/ENA primary metagenome ERZ1027001 (study PRJEB26926, sample SAMN06164867) | human gut metagenome | biome: ENVO:00009003; feature: ENVO:2100002; material: ENVO:00002003 | host: Homo sapiens | place: USA | collected 2012 ...
ATCCGATACATATTATGTATGAAACACTGAAATGAGAGAGAAACAGGTGGTGATAACAATGAGAATTGATGCATTAAATCATGTAAGCCGACTTTATCAGCAGTCTAAGCCGACGAAGAATGTCCGCACTGAGAAGAAATATGCGAAAGACGAATTTCAGATTTCGCAGACAGCGAAGGATTATCAGATTGCAAAGCAGGCAGTGAAGGATACGGAAGATGTTCGCGAGGACAAGGTAAATAAGTACAAGGATGCGATTGCTTCCGGTACGTATAATGTATCTTCACAGGAGATTGCAGAAAAGATGGTGAGTAAATATTTTGATACCTTATTTTAAGAACGGATTCTTGAAATAGGAGACAAGAGGGAGCAGATTTGGCAAGTTTGATTGATGACCTGACTGCCGTGTTGCAGCAGGAGATGGAAGTCTACCAGACACTGATTCCGATATCGGAACAGAAGACAGAAGTGTTGATCCGTGGAGATCTAAAGCGATTGCAAGAGATTACGGATCAAGAACAGGAATTGCTGGATCAGGCATCTGCGTACGGACATCGCAGAGAAGAGGTTCTGCACAATATGGGAATGGTGTTGAATCGTCCGGTGAAAGATTTAAGTCTTACCGGCCTGATTGAACTGCTGGGGAAACAGCCGGAAGAGCAGGAGCGGTTGGCACTGTTGCACGACGAGCTGCAACAAACGATGAAACGCTTGGTAGATGTTAATACAAAGAATAAAAATTTAATAGAAAATTCATTAATTTCTTGCGTGGGAGTTTTTTTGTACACATAAAAGGGTAAGATGAGTACAACAAAGCGGGATCGATGAGATTTGACTGAAAGAAAGGACGCGTATGAAAATGAGACAATATGTAAACAGTAATAAAATTATAGAGGGTATCTATGTGTGTAGTGCGGTGATTGGCGGAATAATCGTTACGTCCATGCCGTTATTGGGAGCGATGTTGTTAGTCATCGCATTTTTAGCAGGACGTCTTGTGAAACTGGTTACGATTAGACAGATTCAAATTCGGGCAGAATTAAGGACAGAAGGTTGGAATAGCAATTGATTTTTTGAGTGAAATTGGCTATGATAACAACAGGAATGTCCTAAGGAGACAGAAATAAGTGCATACAAGGAGAGGATGAAAGTATGGGAAATTATGTAATTAGCTGTTGTTCAACAGCAGATCTTTCAAAAGATCATTTTGATGCGATAGATGTAAAATATATATGTTTCCATTTTGAATTGGATGGAAAGCAGTACGAGGATAATCTGGGGGTCAGCATTCCGTTTGACGAGTTTTATTCCCGTATGGCAAATGGCGCAGATACAAAGACTTCTCAGGTAAATGCAGAGGAGTTCGAAGAATATTTCCGGTCATTCTTAGAGCAGGGACTGGATATCCTGCATGTGAGTCTGTCATCTGGAATCAGTGGTGTTATCAATTCGGCAAATATTGCGAAGGAGACGCTACAGGAGGAGTTCCCGGATCGTAAGATCTATGTTGTTGATTCCCTGGCGGCATCTTCGGGATACGGTTTGTTGATGGATAAGTTGTCGGAGCTTCGGGCACAGGGGAAGACGATTGATGAGGTTCGCGATTTTGTAGAGGAACATAAGCTGAATCTGAATCATTGGTTTTTCACTTCTGATCTGACATTCTTCATTAAGGGCGGCAGAGTAACAAAGACGGCTGGATTTATTGGTTCGGTGTTGAATATCTGCCCACTTTTGAATGTGGACTATGAGGGAAAACTGATTCCACGGTATAAGATCCGTACAAAGAAAAAGGTAATTCAGGCAATCGTAGACCGGATGGAGGAATGTGCCGAGGATGGATTGGATTATTCCGGCAAATGTTATATCTCACAGTCTGCCTGCTATGACGATGCACGGGCAGTTGCGGATCTGATCGAAGCGAAGTTCCCGAAGTTAAATGGAAGGGTAGAGATCAATCACATTGGTACAACGATCGGCAGCCATACAGGACCGGGTACGGTAGCGTTATTTTTCTGGGGTAAGAAGCGTGTGGACTGATGCAACTGTCGGTGGCGCATATGGGAAATGAGGAAACGTGATATGTATAAGATAGAGAGCCATATGCCAGGGAGATTATATGGAAGAACAGATATACAAGATAATTCGAATTGATGAGGAAGATTTTGGCTGCGAGGGTAGACCGGAAGGACAGGAACCGATGGTGCGTGTCGTATTGGAGGCAGATACCGGAGAGACAATGATCGTGATGATGGAAGATGCCTTGATGTATACACGTAAGCTGGATGTCGGTGGACTGGCAATCGTAGGTGCAGATGGTTTGCTGTATGCACCGGGGACGGTTATGTCGATGGAAGAAGTGCTTGAAGTGCCGGTTGATTTTGAAAAGCAGGCGGCATGGATGGAGAATTATTGGGATGCTATCGATGAATTAGAGGATATGGAGTAGTACAAGCGATGGCAAAATCGGAAAATCAAAAATTAAAATTGTTATACATTCGGAAATTTCTGTTAGAACAGACAGATAAAGACCATCGCGTGACTACGGCACAGATTATTGATGAATTGACGAAGCATGAGATCAAGGCGGAACGGAAGAGTATTTACGATGATATTGAATGTCTCCGATCGTTTGGAATGGACATCAAACGGGTGCAGAAGGATCGTACATACAGTTATTATGTTGCCAACCGTCCGTTTGAACTGCCGGAATTAAAGCTTCTAGTGGATTCTGTGCAGTCCGCGAAATTCATTACAAAGAAAAAGACGAATGAACTGATAAAAAAGATTGAAAAGCTTGCGGGAAAGTTCGAGGCATCACAGCTGCAGCGACAGGTTTTTGTTGCAGGACGTGTAAAAACGATGAATGACAGTATCTATCGAAATGTAGATCATCTGCATGCTGCAATCTCAGAAAATTCACAGATCCAGTTCCATTATTTTCAGTGGAATGTGAAGAAGGAGGCGGAGCTTCGTAAGGGTGGTGCATTTTATAAGGTAAGCCCTTGGGCGCTTACTTGCAGTGATGGGAACTATTATCTGGTTGCGTATGACGAGCAGGAGGAGAAAATCAAGCATTTCCGGGTGGATAAGATGCTGGATATTCAGATGACAGAAGAAAAGCGACTTGGCAGGGAAGTCTTTAATGAGTTTGACACGGCTGTCTATGATAAGAAGATGTTTGGCATGTTTGGGGGAACGGAAGAGCGTGTCAAGCTGCTATGTGATAATGAATTGGCAAACGTGATTCTGGACCGGTTTGGCAGGGATGTAAATTTGATTCCGAAGGGCGAAAAGCAGTTCACAGTAAATGTGGATGTTGCAGTCAGTCGGCAGTTTGTATTCTGGGTAATGGGACTTGGCGATGGAGCGAAAATTGTAGCCCCGGAGTCAGTTGTTTCGCTTGTGCAGGCAGAAATTGAGCGGCTGCAATTACAATATAAGAAAGAATGAACCAGGGATTTGGACGAAGAAAGACAGGAGCACATCGTAAATGGTGTGCTCTTTCTGTTTACTGTGAAAAACTGACAAATTTATGATCTGTATATTGTAAATTTGACGAAAATGTGGTTTTATAGGATGTAGGGGAACTAGAGACTATTATAAATAAGAAGGGAAATTTTATTATGCCAGTTTTTGATTTTTCAAGCTCGTCAAGCTCATCGAAGGAGCAGGCGAAGCCTGTCTGTACATATACATCATTTCTTTCCGATGCAAAAGAGAAAACACCGGAAGAACCAATCTTAGTGTTAGATAATACGAAACGGCAGTGGTCACATCATGCGTCCGGTATGTTTGCAAATCAGAGTAAGCGGACGGCGTTTGAGTTTAACGATACGGATGGAACATGGTCGGCAGATATTCTGCGCGTAGATGCGCGGTTTATCAGTCTGATCAAATGGCTCGGCGATAACCGGATTCCAATCCGTCTGTCTGGACAGAACATGGAGGATGGCTATGCCGTCTATAAGATCCGGGAGACTGCATATGGCGGTGCGACAAAGTTGTCCGCAGAGGATGGTTTCCTGCAGTTCATGATCGAGCGCCTGCTTGCAAGTAGTGCGGCAGAGGAAGTCGAGGAGGACGAGGACGCGGACGAAGTCGGCGATGAGATGAAGCTCACAAGTCTGCAGAGCATTTCTGATTTCATGATGTGTGCAGGTAAGACGATGCCGGACAATATCCGTCTGTGGGCACGGCGGAATCTTGCAGTTGCTCGTTCGAGTGAGGTGTCACAGGAGGAACGCAGACATGCACAGCGTGCACTTTCCATCATGTTGAACGTACAGTGGAAGAGCAATTACTTCGAGGCAATCGATCCGGTATGGGCGAGAAAAATCTTAGATGAAGAGCTGTATGGACTAGAACGTGTAAAACAGAGAATCATGGAGACGATCATCCAGATCAACCGGACACATACATTACCGGCGTATGGACTGCTTCTGGTAGGACCAGCCGGAACCGGAAAGTCTCAGATCGCATATGCGGTGGCAAGAATTTTGAAACTGCCTTGGACAACACTCGATATGAGCTCAATCAAAGATCCGGAGCAGCTTACTGGAAGTTCCAGAATCTATGCGAATGCCAAGCCGGGAATTATCATGGAAGCGTTCTCGAATGCAGGTGAATCGAATCTGGTATTTATCATCAACGAGCTGGATAAGGCGGCATCCGGCAAGGGAAACGGAAACCCGGCGGATGTGCTTTTGACGCTTCTGGATAACCTTGGATTTACAGATAATTATATGGAATGTATGGTGCCAACGACAGGAGTTTACCCGATTGCAACGGCAAACAACAAGGAAGATATCAGTGCACCGATCATGTCGAGATTCGCGGTGATTGATATTCCGGATTATACATTTGAAGAAAAGAAGATTATATTCACGAAGTTCGCAATGCCGAAGGTACTGAAGCGCATCGGGCTTCGGGAAGAGGAGTGTGTTGTGACAGATGCGGGCTTAGATGCGGTGATCCATCAGTTTGAGAATACGACGGGAATTCGTGATATCGAGCAGGCGGCGGAACATCTGGCAGCAAATGCCTTGTATCAGATCGAGGTAGAGCATGCAGGGCATGTGGTATTTGATGCTGCACAGGTAGAGACGTTGTTTGCATAATGGGATAGAGGAAAACAGGGAGTTTAATAAAAAATGTGTGAAAAGTTGGAGTTCAATGAGAAGTACAAAGCATTTACAGAAGTCTTGCACCGGGAGGTTCAGACCTTCGAACAGTGTGAGGAAGATGTGGTGCAGGCACTTGCGATTGTTGCAGACGATCTGAAGCTTGGCAAAGTGAAATATGAGCTGGATGCTCCGGTATCTAAGATCCGTCCGCACGGGGAGCATCGGGTTGGAAAATTATTTGATAATCAGAAGGGGGCATATGGAAAAGCAAAGCATCAGGTATTTGTACTGCCGGATGGCGGAACAATGACGTTTTCCGTTTATCCGTGTGAGGATGTGGACTACTCAAAGGAAGAACAGGATACGCAGCAGATTTTGCTGAAGGAGATATATATTCAGTTTAGCCGTGTTATGATGCAGGGATTACTGCGCGGCGTATTGCTGACGGATATGGCAACCGGTGTTGCGAATCCGGAGGCGTTTATGCAGTTTATTGGCAAACAGTTAGCGACCGGACAGATTCATACATACACGGTATTTTTCTTCAATGTTCATAATTTCAAATATGTGAATAAGATTTTCCCTTATGAAGAGGGGGACGTTATATTACGCAATTACGCCGGAATGGTAGATAAGATGTTGCTGGATGATGAGATTGTCGCGCGTCTGGGTGGCGATAATTTTGTCGCGTTGGTGAAGAATGAACGGAGTGAAATTATTTTATCGAAGCTCCAGAATCTCCGGCTGTATCATCGGACCGAAATCAAGGAAAAAGAGTTTGTATTCGGGGCGACGATCGGTGTCGGTAAGCTGGAAGATATCCGGGCACCGCGTGATGTTATGGCACGCGCAAGTATTGCATATCAGGCTGCCAGACAGAAGGGCAGCGGAACGGTTGCATTTTATTCGACAGAGATCCAGAATAAAATAATGGAGGCACAGGGAATCATTGCAAGCTTTCTTCCTGCGCTCGAGGCACATGAATTTGTGGTCTATTATCAGCCGAAGGTCGATGTCAATACGAACAAAATCTGTGGTGCAGAAGCGTTGGTACGTTGGATGCATGAGGGCAGACTGATTCCACCAGTGCAGTTTATTCCACAGCTTGAGCGGGAAGGAAGCGTGTGCAGGCTTGATTATTATGTATTGGAAGAAACATGTCGGTTTATCCGCAAGCGGCTGGATGAAGGAAAAAAAGTTCCGTGTATCTCTGTGAATTTCTCCAGAAGACATCTGGAGGAAGATTATCTGGTGAAAAAGATTGTCAATGTGATTGACAAGTACGGTATCGATCATGGTTATATCGAGATTGAGCTGACAGAGAGTGAGGATTTTCAGAACTATGAGATTATGTCGGAGATTGTCGATGGACTTCGCAGCGAAGGTATCGCAACTTCGATTGATGATTTTGGAACCGGTTATTCATCCTTGAACATGATCAAGAAGGTAGATCTGAATGTGATTAAGATTGATAAGTCATTTATTCCAATGGAGACAGAATATCCGGGCAAGGAGACGGACATGGTAATGTTTGTCAGTATCGTTGATCTGGTGCGCAAGCTCGGGAAGAAGACGATTGCAGAAGGGGTAGAGACGAAGGAACAGTTACGGTATTTAAGACAGGTTGGCTGTGATATTGTGCAAGGATATGTATTTGATAAGCCGATGCCGGAAAGCGAATTTGAAGTACGGCTGGAACAGGGATATAAGGATGAGGAGTAACGATGGGTAGTGAAGAAAAACGATATGCATTATTGATTGATTCGGATAATGTATCTGCCAAATATATAGATACAATTTTTGATGAATTGGCGGACCGTGGTATGGTAACGGTGCGAAGAATCTATGGGGACTGGGCGCGAAGTGTCAACGGCTGGAACCGGACGACATTGCTCCGGAATTCTATTGTCCCAATCCAGCAATTTGCATACACACAGGGAAAAAATGCAACAGATTCCGCGATGATCATTGATGCGATGGATCTGCTCTATACAGGCAATCTGGATGGATTCTGTCTGGTGTCGAGTGACAGTGATTTTACCCGGCTGGCAGAGCGTCTGCGAGAGGCTGGTAAGGAAGTAGTCGGCATGGGTGAGAACAAGACGCCGGAAGCATTTGTCAAGGCGTGTACGAGCTTCAAAATGCTGGATGCGCTCATTCGCGAAGATATCTCACAGGTCACGGATGAGAAAAATGTTGCGAAAGTATCAACCGAGAAAAATGAAAACAGCTCGAATATTACAAGCATTAAGTCTATTCAGAAGGTAATCTATGATATCATTGATGGCAATGCTGATAATAATAAACTGACGCATGTCGGCGAGATTGGAAGCAAATTACAGGCACGTTTCTCTGATTTCGATGTGCGGAATTATGGGTACTCGAAGCTTACAACATTTATAAATGAGGCATTTGGTAATTTCGAGGTCATTTCCCAGAATCGTCAGAATTATGTGAAGATTATCGATGATGTTGTACCGAAGAGGGAAATTGAGGAGCAGATTATTCAGATTCTGAAGAAGAATCCACAGAAGAACAGCAATATGGGACTCTTAAACAGTACGTTAAAAAATGAGAACCGGAATTTCAGTATCAAGAAATATGGATACAGCAAATTTTCCAGCTTCCTGAAGAGCTTTGGCTGTTTTAAGATTGATGGAGATAAGGTGTCGCTACAGTAGGCGGGTATATATGCTATATATGAGAGCAGAAGTGAACGATACGGATGAAAGCGAAAAATAAGCATAAGGAGACGACATATGGGCAAATCCGGAATGAACGAAATCGAAGAAGATACAGCAAAAGAGACTGGGATGCAAGAACAGGGCAGGAAGAACAAACACAAAAGGAATAAAGATAAAGGACAGAAGCTTTCTGCCCGCGATGTAACAAAGCTTCTGAAGTGGGTGATCATCTTAGCGGTCGTAGTTATTCTGGTTGTGGTTGGCTATAAGCTTGCAAAGCAGCTTGGATGGTTCGGGTTGAAACCGAAGGTAGAGACGACGATCCTTACAAGCAGCCAGCTAGAACAGGTGTTGCAGATAGATGATTTATCAGTCTGTGAGATTACCTACAACGGTGTGGCAGAGGTGCCGCAGAAGAATCATCCGACGAAGGTTGCCTACTATGTCTCTTATGAGGCTGAAGTGAAGGCAAGTATCAACATGGCAGATATTGATGTTCAGATCGATGACAATGTCGGAGAAGGGCAGGCGAAGAAAATCATTGTGACGCTGCCGCAGTTGCAGGTCAAGCAGATTGATGTCGATATGGCTTCGCTTGACTATATGTTTGTCAAGAAGAGTGCGAACACGGCAGATGTATCCGAGGAAGCGTATGCGGCATGTATCGCAGATGCAGGTTCTGAATGCCGGGGAAATGAAGTGTTCTTACAGATGGCGAAAGAAAATTGTGAGAATACAGTCAAGGCACTGCTCATGCCGATCATAGAGAATCAGGATGAGTCGTATGAACTGGTGATTCAGTAGGGGACGAAGGAGGAGAAACAAATGAAGAAATTAAAAAAATTCGTAGTCCTTTGTCTTGCAGTTATTATGCTGTTCACTGCATGTGGAAAAAAAGGTGAAGAAGTAACGAAAGAATTGAGCATTACGCAGATGCAGACAATCTGTGAGCTGGCAACACTCAAATGTTATTATCATAATGTGGCAAAGCTGACGAAGGAAAAGGAAGTTCTGTGGTGGGATACATCGGCAGAGCTTTGGATCGAGTATTCCGGCATCGTAAAGCTCGGTGTGGACATTGCGAATCTGGATATGCAGGTAGATGGCAATCAGGTAACGATCACGATGCCAAAGGCAGAGGTGCTTAGCTGTCAGGTGGATCAGACGTCGTTAAATGAAGACTCCTATTACACAACCCGCGAAGGACTTGGCGCAGAGAAGATCAATGCGGACGATCAGACGGAAGCAATCAAGACTGCACAGGAAAATATGCTGGAGAATGTCCAGTCGGATGAATCCCTGTTGCAGCAGGCGCAGCAGCGGGCACAGGAGCTGTTAGAGCAGTATGTGAAGAACGTCGGTGATGCGATGGGCAAAACGTATGAAGTGAGTTTTGTGATTGCGGACGAAGCCGGAACTAATACAGTAAGTACAGATGAAAGTGATAATTGATAGGAATGAAAAAGAGCCGTTGCGATTGCAACGGCTCAAGTTCTTTGAGGGGAGGGAGTTTCGATTTATGTTAATCCTCGTCCTCGACATCTCTACGCAGATAAATTAGTTTTCGGAATGCTGGTACGATCTGTGCAGCAACGACTGCTTTCACAAGATCAAGTGCAATAAAAGGAAGAAAACCGGCTACAAAAGCAGCCTTGATACTGCAACCTGATGCGATCATAATCCAGAGAGAACCGACTGCATCAACGAGAACAGCGGATAACATAGCGACAATAGTATAACGGATACGATTGTACTTCTTTCCGCGAAAGATCGGAATCAAAATGGCGATGAAGATAAAGGCGAAGGAAAAACCGCCATATGTGCCAAATAAATATCCCGGACCTGCCTGTCCACCAACGAATACCGGAACACCGACCAGTCCGAGTAACATCCAGATCAGTCCGATGAAGAAGGATTCTGCAAGTGGAAATACAAGTGCAATCAGGGTGATTACAAAATTCAAAAGAGTGATGTGTGTTCCGTTTGGCAGCGGGATGCTGATATAAGCGGATACACACAGGATGGCTGCGAAAAGTGCCATCATGACAATTGAGTAGGTTGAAAATTTGCTTTTTGTTTTTGTGTCCATTTCTTTTTCTCCATAGTTTCTGTTATAATAGCCATGCTATTGTTGAATTCATAGCAGGTACATGATGTAGAATAGCAGATGAAAATAAGAATGTCAACCTAAAATGGATAGAAAAGTTGACATTGTAAACTTTGGGAAATATAATAGGAAACATTGAGTGAGAAAATGAAGAACAAATTTGAAAAAATATTTGAACAACTGGCTGATTTTCATATGCTTGATGGATACGATGGTTGGATGATCGGGGCGTGTGTGTATGCGCAGCGGGAAGCGGCAGGAGAACGCGTATCAGGCACAGAATTTGGCTGTGGGAATGATCTGACAGTAGTTCAAAATCAGAAAATCAAAATTCAAAATTCCTGCAAGTCCGAGATTGTGAAGAAAACTGCAAGCTTTGCGGTTATGCGGAATCAGATAGAAGAGGATGGAATCGTGTATCAGCTGGAGTTGCATGTGGTAAGGCCGGAGGTGCAGGGGGCAGTTACTAGCAAACAAGCAGGTATGGAAAAAAATATGGCCATGAATGTCGAGAAATCAAAGCTGGAAGAACAGCGGATGAATCTACACCATTCGGTCGGAACGGAAGAAAACGCGGACACAGGCGGGGAAAAAACGTTTTCATTTACGCATTCCGATATCCTTCGATTTGTGGATGCCGTAGGCGATACGAATTCGATTCACCGGACGGCGCATGCGGTTGTGCCGGGGCTTTTGATGGTGGAGAGGATGCTTGATATGTGGATGAAAAAACAGCCGGAAACGGAAACTGATGTAGAGTTGCAGGCGGGAATGAAGAACGAGATGCAGGCAGGTGTGCAGGTGGAAACGCAAAATGAGATGCAGGCGGGAATGCCGGATAGCAAAACGTTTATTTGCAGATTCCGTTTTGAAAAACCGGTATATGTAGATGAGAAGCTGCAGGTGGAGGCAAGAACCGAACGCGGAAAGCAGATCTATGAATGTAAACGAGAGGATAGGGAAATCGTATGGAACATGCGTATATTATAGACGGACGCCGCAGCTATATCGGTGTCGAAAATGGAATGTATAAACATCTGCCAGCCGAGGTGCTTGCGGCGGAGGTACTCTGTGCGCTTGTACCGGAAGATGTACGTCAGACTGTCGATGGGGTGATCGTCGGAAATGGAGTTGGAGCCAGTGGAAATATTGGCAGACTGGCAACGCTTACGGCACATTTTCCACAGGCGGTTCCCGCGTACACAGTGGATATGCAGTGTGGATCGGGATTGGAAGCACTGACGATTGCCGCGGCGAAGATACGAAGTGGACAGGCAGATCTGATTGTGGCAGGTGGCGTGGATAGTTCGTCAACGGCACCGCGACGTGCGTATAACCGGAATCATCCGGACTATGAACGCTATGGAGGCGAGGAATCCTTTTATTCCGTCGCAAAATTTGCACCGGGCGAGCATGATCCGTATGCGATGATCCGCGGCGCAGAGCGTGTGGCACTGGATGTGCAGATGACCAGACAGGAATTAAATAAATGGGTATTACGTTCACATTCTCTCGCAAAACAGGCAAGAGAAGCTGGCGTGCTAGAACCATATCTGGTCGGCGTGCAGGGGGCAACTGCAGACGCGGGTATCAGGGATCGCATGAGTGAACGATTCTTAGATAAGCTACCACCGCTTTTGCCGGACGGAGCGATACTAACAGCCGGAAATACATGCTTGATGCATGATGGTGCGGCATTTTTGATGGTGGCATCGGAGCGGTATGTAAAGGAGCATAATCTGACACCGCTTGCGGAAATCGTTGATTCCGTAACGGTTGGCGGGAACCCGGACAAAAGCCCGGAGACAGTAATACTTGCCATTCAGCGATTACTTGCCAAGACGGGACATACGGTGGAAGATATCGCGGTATTTGAATGTAATGAGGCATTTGCAGTAATTGATGAGCTTTTTGCGCGTGCCTATCCGGAAGCAGTTGACCATTACAACCGGTATGGTGGGGCTCTTGCATATGGACACCCATATGGTGCATCAGGAGGCATCATTACGATACATGCATGCCGGGCGCTGCAGGAGACACCGGGCTATGCAGTATGCAGCATTGCGGCAGCCGGCGGCATCGGACATGCGCTGTTGCTGCGGGCGGGAGGAATGTAACATGCAGTATATTGATTATCTGACAAAACAACCATCGGACAAAGACGCAATCATCATCAATGGTGATCGCTATACATACGGAAATCTCTATGTGCTTGTGCAGGATGCACGCGCGCGCCTTCCGCAGGTTGCAGAAAAACATCTGTATCCGATTCGGGAGACCGGAATCCTGAAACAGTTGGTTTTATTTCTGGCGTGTGCGGGAACAAATCAGGTACCAGTTATCGTGCCGGCGGACAGCAAACTTGAAGTAACAGATACGCTGTTTGATACGCCCGTGCCGGAGCGCGCGGTGATGGCAGTGATGACGTCCGGAACAACCGGGATTCCGAAGATTTTGTTCCGTAGCTTCGAGAGCTGGGCAGATTTCTTCCCGATTCAGAATGAAGTATTTGGCGTGGATGCGGACAGCCGGCTGTTCGTGCAGGGAAGCCTTGCATTTACCGGGAATCTGAATCTGTATATGGGACAGCTTGCGGCAGGCGGCACGCTGATTGCGGAGGATGTATTCCTGCCGGGTAAATGGGAGCAGGTGATGGAGCGCGAAAGGGCGAACGGCATTTACCTGATTCCGTCTAAGTTACTTATGCTGCCTCGTGTATTTAAGGGCGTAAATGCGAATATCCGCACGATCATTTCGGGCTCGCAGAGCCTTGGGCGAAAGGATGCGGAAGTGTTGAAGAAGATATTTCCGAATACGGAGATTACATTATATTACGGTGCGAGCGAGCTGAATTATATCACGTACGTGAAGTCCGCGGATATGACGGAAGAGCGGAACCTGATCGGTAAGCCATTTCCGGGAGTGCGGGTGTTCATACAGGATGATGAAATGTACGTGGACAATGCATTTCACGTGGAGAATATTACGGTGCCGTATTCGCTTAGAGACAGCGGACGGATGGATGCGCAGGGAAACTTTTATTTCCTTGGACGGACGGATGATATCGTTGGCGTGCGTGGACGCAAGGTGTCGATGATGAAGATTGAAAATGCGTTGGAGGAAGTCGCCGGTATCACAGAGTCGGCGGTCGTTCTGCTTCCGAAGGAAAAGGATGCGGACATGCCGGCGGAGATCGTGAGTGCATTTGTGACGGTGGAAGGCACGGACGTGCCAGAGAATCTGCGGCAGCAGTTGAAGACACGGCTTGCGGATTTTGAGATTCCGAAGCGGGTGATCGTGCTGGAGACGTTGCCGAAGAACACAAGTGGGAAAGTGGATAAGGCGCGGTTAAAGAAGATGTGGATAGAGCAAGAGCCACAATAAATTTATTTCACAGTATGGAGGACCGGACGGTGATACGGGCAGAACAGGTAAGATTTCAATATAAAAAGCGGGATGTCGATGGAAATGTGATCGCGACGGAAGAAATCTTAAAGGGTGTAGATCTTACAATTAAAAAGGGCGAATTCATTGCGCTGCTTGGCAGAAATGGTTCCGGCAAGACGACGTTCTCGAAGCAGTTAAATGCAATCCTTCGACCGTCGGAAGGCACGGTAACCGTAGATGAGATGGGAACCAAGGATGCGGATAAGCTGTACGAGATTCGCCAGCGCGTCGGCATGGTGTTCCAGAATCCGGACAACCAGATGGTGGCGGCAAGTGTGGAGGAAGAGGTTGCATTCGGCCCGGAGAATCTGGGAATGGAGTCGGATACAATCGTGGCACGTGTGAAGCAGGCACTTGAACAAGTGCGGATGTGGAAGCGCAGAAAGACGGCTCCGAATCATCTGTCGGGCGGACAGAAACAGCGGATTGCGATTGCAGGAATTCTTGCGATGCACCCGGATTATATTGTCTTAGATGAACCGACTGCGATGCTTGATCCGAAAGGACGGAAAGAAGTGATGGAAGCATTACAGCGGTTGAATCAGGAACAGGAAATGACTGTGATTCTGATTACCCACGATATGGAAGAGGCGGCACTTGCGAGCCGGGTGATTCTGCTTGCGGACGGACAGATGCGATTTGATGGAAGGCCAGAGAAATTCTTTGGAGCGGATGCATTGCTTGCGGAGATGGGGATGGAGGCACCGCTTTCTTACCGGGTGCAGCAGGCAATGGGAAGTGCGGCAAATCTGCAATCGGGTGCAGGTGAAAAAAGAGATAAGTGTAAAATAGATGCGCTTGACAAATTTGAAAAAGATAAAGATCTCCTCTCCCTGCAACATGTTAGCTATATTTACAGCCCGGGAACAGCGTACGAGAAGGTTGCTTTAGACGACGTGAATCTGTCGCTTGGCAAGGGGGAGATTGTTGGACTTGCCGGACATACCGGTTCTGGTAAATCCACCATGATACAACTCCTGAACGGGTTGCTGAAACCGACCAGCGGAACAGTTACATTTGAGGGAAAGGATATTCATGCAAAGGGATATTCTGGGAATTATCTGCGCAGTAAGGTTGGCATGGTGTTCCAATATCCGGAGCATCAGATGATCTGCGATACCGTGTGGGAGGATGTCGCATTTGGACCAAGTAAGCAGGGCTTGACTGGGGAAGCATGCGAGACGTGTGTGGAGGAAGCACTTCGGTTTGTTGACCTGCCAGAGAAATATTATCAAGCATCGCCATTGCAGCTATCGGGCGGACAGAAGCGGCGTGTGGCGATTGCAGGTGTGCTTGCGATGCATCCGGAATATATCATATTGGACGAGCCGGCAGCGGGATTAGACGCAGCAGGAAAGCGCGAAATATTCGACCGGATCCGGCGGATGAGCCGGGAGCAGGGAATCGGAGTTTTACTTGTCTCGCATAGTATGGAGGACCTGGCGGAATACGCAGACCGGATTATTGTGTTGGACGATGGAAAGAAGATATTGGATGACCGACCGGTAGAAGTATTTGCCGAGAGGGAAACGCTGGAAACCTGCGGGTTGGATGTGCCGGAAGCAGTGAAATTTGCCGATCGCCTGCGTGCGGAGGGGTATGCGATACCACAGACTGTGATACGGGAAGAGGAATTGCTGGAAACCCTGCGTGCTTGTGTGGGTGACAGTATGCAGGAATCAATGGAAAAGAAGTTACTGGACAGGACGGATATGCAGGAAGTATCGGAAGAAAGAAATTCTTACATGCAACGAGGAGATACGCTATGATTCGAGATATTACAATTGGACAATATTATCCTTCGGATTCTCCGATTCATCATCTGGACCCGCGTGTCAAGTTATTCGCAACGCTTCTCTATATCATCGGGCTGTTTCTTAGCAAAAGCCTAATTGTATTTGCGGTGGCAGGCGTAGTATTGATTGCATGTATCGTGATATCGAAGGTGCCGTTTCGATATATGATCAAGGGGCTAAAGCCGGTGTGGATATTGCTGGTATTTATCTGTATCGTAAATGTGTTCTTCGGAAAAGGGGAAGTGTTGTATTTTCAGTGGAAGTTTATTCACATCTACCGGGAAGGAATTATGCAGGCGGTTGTCCGTGTCGTGCGGTTGATGGAGCTGATTTTAGGTTCGTCGCTTATGACATACACAACAACGCCGACCGAGCTGACGGACGGCCTGGAGAAAGCATTTCATCTGCTTACAAAGATTCATGTACCGGTGCATGAGATTGCACTCATGATGTCGATTACGCTCCGCTTCATTCCGATTCTGATCGAAGAGTTAGACAGGATCATGAAGGCACAGACGGCGCGCGGCGTGGATTTTGAAGCAGGAAATGTATTCCAGAAAGTGAAACGTACTGGACGGATTTTAATGCCGCTTTTTGCATCCGCAGTTGGACGGGCAGGCGATCTGGCACTTGCGATGGAAGCACGTTGTTATCAGGCTGGCAGACCGAGAACGAAGATGTATCCGCTTCGATATGCACGTGCGGATGGCGTCGTGTATGTGCTGGCAATCGTATATCTGGCAGGGATGATCGTGTTGAAAGTAATGGTTGGATAATATAAAAACCTATTGACAAATAAAATAACGCTGTTATAATAACGGTGTTATGAAAAATAAAACAATATAAATAACAGCAACAACTAACGAAGAGAAGGAGTAGCTCATGCGACGTGAGACAGCCGGTGTGACGGAATCCCTGCTTCAGGCAGCGAAGGAAGAATTCCTTACCTATGGATTCCATGATGCCAGCATGCGGCGGATATCGGCGGCATGCGGAGTCAGTACCAATTCCATATATACCAGGTTTGGCGACAAGAGCGGACTTTTCACCGCAATCGTACAGGAAGCGGCAGATGGTCTGATGGAGATGTATGTGCAGAGCATACAGAAGGCAACCGAGTGTCCGGACATGGATCATGCCATCGAGGAGGGCAACGAGGGAACCGATCAGGTATTGGCGTATATCTACCGGTATAAGGAAGAATTTCAGCTTCTGTTCTGCCATTCGGTGGGGACAGAATATGAAGATTACTTTGATAAGCTCGCGGCGATCGAGGAGCAGTATTACAACATATTTGCGAAACAGTATGCAAATGAGAATGCGACCGCGGATGAATTTTTCATCCACGTATTCTGCAGAACCGGCTGGCAGTATATCTACGAGGTGCTGACACACGACAAGCCATACGATGAGGCAGCAGCCTTTATGAAGAATGTACAAATCTTCAATTTCGCAGGTTGGAAATCAGTTTTTGGATTGGAATAACAGGCAGTGCATAGCGATGTGCACTGCCAAAAAAATCAAATATAGGTTAGCAAAAACTAACTCAAAATAAACGTTCAAGGAGGTTTTTTCATGAAGGCAAAAAAGCAAAGTGCATTGTCAAGACTTATGAAAATTGCCGGGAAGCATAAGTATTTTTCTTATGCATCCTGCGTCTTGGCAGCAATCAGTGCATGGGTTGCGCTGATTCCGTTTTATGATGTGTGGCGCATCATAAAGGAGGTCTTAGAAGTCAGACCGGACTATTCAAAAGCAACGCACATCACATCGTATGGATGGCAGGCGGTAGGATTTGCCCTGCTCGCAATGGTGCTTTATATCGGAGCTTTGATGTGCTCCCATAAGGCAGCATTCCGCGTGCAGACAAATATGCGTATCGCGATGATGAACCACATCATGAAGCTTCCGCTTGGTTATGTGGAGACAGAGGGAACCGGAAAGATTCGAAAGATCGTTATGGATTCCTCCGCAGCGACAGAGACATTTCTGGCACACAACCTGCCAGATAAGGTCGTATCAAGAGCAACACCGATCGGGCTGCTTGTACTGATGGCAAGCTTTGACTGGCGTCTTGGTCTGATCAGCCTGATTCCTGCCGTATTCGCATTCCTTATCATGGGTACGATGATGATGGGACCGAAGATGGCAGAGGATATGAAGCAGTATCAGAACTCGCTGGAGACAATGTCCTCCGAGGCGGTAGAGTATGTGCGAGGCGTACCGGTCTTAAAGACATTTGGACAGACAATCTTCTCATTCAAACGGTTTAAGGCAGCCATCGATGAATATGAGAAATGGACGATCGATTATACGAAATCCATGATGATTCCGATGATCGGATTTACCGTATTCTGTAATGGTATTTTCGCCGCATTGATCGTAGCCGCTTATACATTAGGTGGAAATACGGTCACAGACAAATTTGTATTGAATCTGATCTTCTACATATTGGTGACTTCGGTACTCACAACAACGCTGATGAAGGTTGCGTATGCAGGCGAATCACAGATGCTTGTCGAGGATGCATTGAACCGAATGGACGAGGTATTAAATGCGAAGGAACTTCCGGAGGCAGCAAATAAGCAGACATCGAAGGATGCATCCATCGCGTTGAAGGACGTGACATTTGCTTACGATGAGGCAAAGGCAAATGCGATCGACGGCATCACGCTTTCCGTCAAGGCAGGTTCCCATATCGCGTTTGTTGGTCCGTCCGGTGGTGGTAAGACGACGCTGGCATCACTGATTGCAAGATTCTGGGATGTCAAGAGTGGCAGCATCGAGATCGGTGGTGTGGATGTGAAGAACATTGACAGCAAGGAGCTGATGAATCAGGTATCATATGTATTTCAGGATAGTAAGCTGCTTAAGACCTCCATTCTGGAAAATGTTCGTATGGGCAGACCGGATGCGACGGACGCCGAGGTAATGGAAGCGCTGGAGAAGGCGCAGTGCAGCGACATCATCGAGAAGCTTCCGGACGGTGTGAACACGGTGATCGGCTCAAAGGGAACATATGTATCCGGTGGTGAGATGCAGCGCCTGTCGATCGCGCGGGCATTCCTTAAGAATGCGCCAATCCTGATCTTAGATGAGGCGACCGCATTTGCTGATCCGGACAATGAGAGACAGGTGCAGCGCGCATTTGAGAATCTGTCCAAGGATAAGACAGTAATCATGATCGCACATCGTCTGTCGACGGTGACAAATGCGGATCAGATCTACGTATTGAAGGACGGAAAGATTGCAGAGTCCGGTACACATGATGCGCTGGCAGCCAAGGACGGCATCTACACACATATGTGGAACGAATATAACAAGTCCGTGAACTGGCAGGTAGGAAAGGCAGGTGCAACCGCATGATCGAGAAATTGAAACATAAATACGCACTGTCCGAAAACGGTGCAAAGAACATGATAAAAGCGTTTGTGGCAGTCACAATCGCGAACCTTGTGCTGATGCTGCCGGTTGGGCTACTGTATCAGCTTACCTCGTATCTGCTTGATGGCAAGGTGCCAAAGGATAAGCTTGGATTCTTCATCGGCGGAATCGTCGTAGTATTTTTACTTGTAGCAGTTACAACTTATTTCCAATATAACGCAACCTTCTTTTCCACCTATGTCGAAAGTGGTGTGCGTAGACGTGCGCTTGCTGAGAAGCTTCGTCGCCTGCCACTTTCCTTCTTCGGGAAGAAGGATCTGTCCGATCTGACGAATACAATCATGTCAGACTGTGCATTGCTCGAGACAGGAAGCTCCCACTGGATTCCGGAGCTGATCGGTTCGATGATCTCCACAACGATTATTGTAATTGGATTGTTGTTCTTCAACTGGAAGATGGCACTTGCCGCTGTATGGGTGATGCCGATTGCATTTATCATCGTACTGACTTCGAGAAAAGGTCTGAAGTCTGTACAGAAGAAGACAATGACATATAAGCTTTCCTGTCTTGATGGAATTCAGGAGGGACTGGAGACGATCCGTGACCTGCGTTCAAACAACATGACAGAGACGTACATGGAAGGCTTGAACAAGAAGATCAAAGCCGTAGAGAAAAATGCCATCGTGCTGGAATTTAAGAATGCAGCTTATGTATGTTCCGCACAGATGATCCTGAAGCTCGGCATTGGAACGGTTGCATTGGTTGGTAGTATCCTGCTTGTAAATGGAAAGATCAATGTACTGACATTGTTCGTTTTCCTGCTTGTTGTAACAAGAATGTATGAGCCTTTGCAGATTGCATTGCAGAACCTGTCCGCTCTGATCAGTCTGGAGCCAAGCTGTGAGCGTATGGATGAGATCCTGTCACACGAAGAGCAGACCGGTGCAGAGACACTGACGAACAAGGGTTATGATATCGTATTTGACCACGTTGCATTTGCCTATGACAGTGGCGAGCAGGTGCTCTCCGATGTCAGCTTCACAGCAAAGCAGGGGCAGGTAACAGCCCTGATCGGACCATCCGGTGGTGGTAAGACGACTGTATCGAGACTGGCAGCAAGATTCTGGGATATCCAGAAGGGTACTGTCACGGTCGGAGGCATGGATGTATCGAAGATCGAGCCGGAGAAATTGCTTTCCCTTTATTCCATCGTGTTCCAGGATGTAACACTCTTCAACAACACGGTTATGGAGAACATCCGGATCGGTCGCAAGGATGCAACGGACGAGGAAGTTATGGCAGCAGCCAGGCTTGCAAACTGTACGGACTTTATCGAGAAATTACCGGACAAATGGAACACCATGATCGGGGAAAATGGTTCCGAATTATCCGGTGGTGAGCGGCAGAGAATCTCCATCGCACGTGCATTCTTAAAGGACGCACCGATCATTCTGATGGATGAGGCAACCGCCTCGCTGGATGTGGATAATGAGTCCGTGATTCAGGAGTCCATCTCCAAGCTGATCCGAAACAAGACGGTTCTGATTATCGCGCACCGTATGCGTACGGTCGATGGCGTGGATCAGATCATCGTGTTAAAGGATGGCGTAGTCGCAGAGCAGGGAACACCGTCAGCGTTGAAGGAGAAGAATGGGATCTATAAGCATATGGTTGATGTGCAGTTAGAGAGCGAACAGTGGAAATATAATTAAGGTATAAGAACGAGATGTGAAGACATTCCAGAGTATAGACTTTGGAGTGTCTTTTCTTTTACAAAGAAATGCAAATGCTATCTTGTCTGCGGATCAAAATAAGCATACAATAAGGACAGTGTTGGGGAAAGGGAGGAACGCTGACATGCGTTATTATATTGCAGATTTACATTTCTGCCATGAAAATCTGAATACCCGTATGGACTGTCGCGGCTTTGAGAGCGGCGAAACCATGAATGAATATATGATCGCACAGTGGAATTCACGTGTGCGTAAACGCGATGAGGTTGTGATCTTGGGAGATTTCTGTATTTCAAAAAAGGGAGAAGTTGCAAATGCCATTCTCGAACGGTTGAATGGAAAGAAGTATCTGATCATCGGAAATCATGATCATTTTATTGCGAACAAACAATTTGATCCATCGCATTTTGAATGGATCACACATTATAGGGAAATCAATGATAACAACCGCAAGGTGATTCTGTGCCATTATCCGGTTATGTGCTACAACGGGCAGTACCGCCGGAATGCGAAGGGAGAACCGAAGACATACATGCTGTATGGACATGTGCATGACACATATGACGAGTATCTGATCGATGATTTCCAACGCCAGACGCGTGCATCTACGCGCCCAGTGCTGGGAAAATCTGGCGGGGAAGAAACGGTTTCTATCCCCTGCCAGATGATTAATTGTTTTTGTATGTTCTCGGATTATGTCCCGCTCACACTTGATGAATGGATCGAAGTGGATCGGAAGCGGAGGGACGGAATGAAACGGGAGGATGATTGTTAAGGATTCTTTTTTGGTTCTGACTCAATCCGGCTGTACCGGAAGTCGCAACAGGCTGCACCTTCGGCGATCGTCTGTGTCCGGACTAAGCGCATGTGCATCATGTCGGCAAGCACATAGTCCATGCGGCAGAGATATCTGGCAAGTTCGAAACAGCCCTCATCCCGGCACAGACTGCAGATGCCGCATGTATGATAATCATAGCCAAGCTCGAAATTATCATTCGCGCCGCCTTCTAAGATGTCAACCACCCAGTCATTTTCGTATTTCCGTTTATGGGAGTCAGTAGACCACTTTTTCCGGGCTGGAAGCTTCTTCGCATCGAGATAGCTGTCTGCATTTCCCATGACCTTGTGAAACAACTGATTAGCGGAAAGTCCATCCTTGTACAGGGCATAACATTCCTCCGGAGATAAGGTTGTGTTCCGGTTTAATGCGATGAAATATGCGCCCATGCAATAAGAACTCATCAGCCGGGATTTTCCGATATCCTTAGCGCGTGTCAGGATGGCGCGGTATTCCTGTTTGATCGCCTTGCTGTCAATCTGCAGATGCTGTCTTTTTGCCTGCTTCATGCAGGAGCTGTGATAAAAATATCCAAATAATTTCTGTGAGAATCCGTACTTCAACTAAATCATCCTTTCTTAGCAAAATCTATCTCAATGACTTGGCACATCTTGGACTTGTAATCCAAGTGTCGCTTCGATGCCGTGCATCAGCACATCCATCGCCTCTAAAAATGCCTGCTTCATTTCTTCGGTGAAGCCATCCTTACTGGTATCATCGGCGATCATCTCGCAGATCATCGAGAACTCAGACAACGACAGCATGTAACATGTTTTCTCAGATAGTTGATTCTTTGCAAGTCCACGCACATATAATTCATGATAAAAGCGCGTTGCGAATTCGTTGCATCGCGCGATATAAACTTTGCGGTAGTTCCGGATATAGGTGCCGGAATCGTTCTTTAACAGCATGTGGAAGAGCTGCATATCGTCCTCTAACAGCTCGAAAGTCCGGATGGATATGCGGGAATAGAATACCTGCATCAGCTGCTCGTCGGACATCGCCGAAAAGTCAATATCCAGCATGGACTCACTCAGTGCCATCAGCTTATTTCCGCTCTCTGCGAATATCTCACCGAACATTTCTTCCTTCCCTGAAAAATGCTTGTATATCGCACCAGGCGTAATGCCTGCCCGCGCAGCGATCTTTCGCATGGATGCTTCCTGATAGCCACATTCCAAGAAAATCTCTTTCGCACTTTGTAAAATTGTCGCTCTGGTCGCTTTTGTGCTCTCGCGCATAATTGTACTCCTTTGGTAAACACTGTTTACTTTATAGCACAGGAAACGGGGAAATGCAAGGTGGAATGTTGAGGTGAAGGGAAAATAATCAATTCTATTAAATTCAAAATCAAAAATTTTATTTTTATCATCCGCACAATTATGATAGAATTAAGCGTAAGTGAATTATAACAGAAGAGACGAATGAGGGAGGATATAAAAATGGCAGAAGGAAAAGATTTATTGCAGGTACTATGGAGCGGGGCAGATGTACTGCGCGGAAAGATGGACGCCAATGAGTACAAGACATACTTGCTTGGATTGATTTTTTATAAATATTTATCGGATTCGTATCTTTCAAAAGTGTATGATCTGTTGAATGATGCAAAGCCGGATAGTCTGGAAGAGGCACAGACGGCCTACGAAGAAATTATGGAGAGTGAAGATGCAGAGGAACTGCTGGAGGAACTGAAAGAATCTTTGCATTATACATTAGATCCGGACATGACTTATGTCAGCATCTTAAAGGATGCGAAAAACAACTCATTCAATCGAGAGAAATTACAGGCAGCATTTAATCGGATTGAAGAATCTGATGAATTGTTTCATGGACTTTTTGCAGATGTAGATCTGTATTCAAATCGATTGGGAACCGGAGATCAGAAGCAGAGTGCGACGATCGCAGAAGTAATTAAGGTGTTGGACGATGCAGATCTGATTCATACCGAGGGCGATGTACTGGGAAATGCATATGAGTATCTGATCGGTCAGTTTGCTTCGGAAACGGGAAAGAAAGCAGGAGAATTCTATACACCACATGGACCGGCGCAGATCTTATGTCGGATCGCGATGACCGGACAGGAAAATAAAAAAGGATTGCAGGTATATGATCCGTGTATGGGTTCCGGTTCATTGATGCTTAGCTGTAGAAATTATTCCACAGAACCAGACTTTATCAAATATTACGGACAGGAACTGATGCCATCCACTTACAACCTTGCTCGTATGAATATGTTTCTGCATGGCGTACTGCCAGAGAATCAGCATCTGCGAAATGGAGATACCCTGGATGCAGACTGGCCAACCGATGAAGAAACCGAGTTTGATGCAGTTACGATGAATCCACCGTATTCTGCAAATTGGTCGGCGGCAGAAGGCTTCAAACAGGATGAACGATTTATGGATTACGGTGGAAAACTGGCACCGAAATCAAAGGCGGATTATGCATTTTTGCTACATGGTTTCTATCACCTGAAACAGACAGGAACTATGGCGATTGTGTTGCCGCATGGTGTGTTGTTCCGTGGAGCAGCAGAGGGAAGCATAAGGAAGACCTTACTGGAAAATGGTTCGATCTATGCTGTGATTGGTCTGCCATCGAATATGTTCTACAACACGTCGATTCCTACTTGTATTATCGTGCTGAAGAAGCATCGGGAAGGACGTGATGTGTTATTTATTGATGCATCCAAATTGTTCGAAAAAGAGAAAAAGCAAAATGTGATGAAAGAGGAACATATCGATCATGTTCTGGAATTATACAATAATCGTAAGACGGTGGAGAAAGAAGCATATCTCGCATCTTATGATGATATTGTAGCAAACGATTTCAATTTGAATATCCCAAGATATGTGGATACAACGGAAGAAGAGGAAGAAATCGACTTAAAGGCATTGACACAGAGTATGCGCGAGACAGACAAGCAGATCAAAGAGGAAAATGCAGCGTTAGTCGGAATGATGAAAGAACTGACCTTCCAGGATGATGCGACGAAAGAGGCTGTCGAGGCGTTTATTCGTGTGCTTGAGGAGGTGTAAGATATGAATACACCGAAGATTCGATTTAAGGGATTCGAAGACGATTGGGAACAGCGTAAGCTTGAAGATATTTATGGTTCTATTGGAAATGCATTCGTAGGAACAGCGACTCCGTATTATGTGGAAAGCGGTCATGTTTACCTTGAATCGAATAATATCAAGGATGGACAAATCAATCATAATACAGAAGTTTTCATCAATGATGAGTTTTATGAAAAGCAAAAAGATAAGTGGCTTCATACTGGTGACATGGTTATGGTTCAGTCAGGTCATGTTGGTCATGCAGCCGTAATCCCTGAAGAACTCAATAATTCTGCGGCTCATGCATTGATTATGTTCAGAAATCCAAAGGAAGAAATTGATCCATATTTTCTGAATTACCAATATCAGACATTAAAGTCAAAAAAGAAAATCGAGAACATTACGACAGGTAATACCATCAAACATATTCTTGCTTCGGAGATGCAACAGTTTGAGGTAGATATGCCAGAATTGGCGGAACAGAAGAAAATTGCAGAATATTTCAGTGGACTTGACCACCTCATTACTCTTCATCAGCGTAAGTGTGATGAAACAAAACAACTCAAAAAATTTATGTTGCAAAAAATGTTTCCGAAAAATGGTGAGAAAAATCCAGAAATTCGATTTGAAGGATTTACGGACGATTGGGAACAGCGTAAGTTGGGGGAAATTGTCTTGAGAGAATCACTAGCAAGAGAATCTACAATTGATCTTCCATATGTAGAGTATGAAGATGTAATTGCAGAAGAAGGGCGAATAAATAAGGATATTCGAAAAAAAGAAGGTATAAAAAAGGGAATTTTTTTTGATGGTTCACAAGTGTTGTATGGAAAGCTTCGACCATATCTCCATAATTGGCTAAATCCTGATTTTTCAGGGGTTGCAGTAGGAGATTGGTGGGTATTAAAGCCTAACAATGTAGATAAAAATTTTATATATAGACTTATTCAAACTCAGCAATTTGATGATATTGCAAATCAATCAACAGGTTCAAAAATGCCAAGAGCTGATTGGAATTTGGTATCTAATACAGAGTTTGCAATCCCGACATCACAAGTTGAACAAACAAAGATCGGAGGGTATTTTTTTACTCTTGATAACCTCATCACTCTTCATCAACGTAAGTGTGAAAAACTAAAAGAACTGAAGAAATTTATGTTGCAGAATATGTTTGTTTAATATGCAAACGCTAGCTTTTAGAAGCGACTCCTTGCAAATTTGTATTGTATATACATTTTTTCTTTAGATAGTATAATTAAAGCGGAAATGTAAAAGAGCTGATCGGTTCATGGAGGAATTACGGAATGGGTAAAATTATTTTATATCATGGAACACAAAATAAAATAGTGACACCGGTCTTTGGTGGTGGAAATGATAAACATGATTATGGGCGTGGATTTTATCTGACGGAAGTATTGAATCTATCCAAAGAGTGGGCGGTTTGTGTACCGAATAGCGAAAATGGATGGGTACATAAATATGAATTGGATTGTACGGGATTAAAGATTCTCGATTTTCAAGAGAAAGATGTACTGAACTGGTTAGCAGAGCTTATGAAGCATCGGGATGCGGCAGATTCAAAAAGATATAGAATGTTAGCGGCGAAGTTCATTGATAAATACGGAATTGATACAAGCGACTATGATGTGATAAAGGGATGGAGAGCCGATGCATCGTACTTTTATATTGCAAAAGAATTTGTGCGCGACAACATAGATATGGATATATTGGAGGAACTGTTATCCTTAGGCGGTTTGGAAATCCAGTATTGTATCAAATCAGAACGGGCATATGCGCAATTGCATGAAATCGAGGAAGATATGATCTCAGTTCCATATAGTGAATTCAATGAACAATACAATCAACGGGATATAGAAGCCAGAGATAATATGAGAAAACTGGTTGATTCAGAAGCCAATAAGGTAACGAAGGTATTTAGTACATTATTGTAGAGGTGATAGGGTATGGGAGCATACGCAGAAGCATATTTAAGTGATGTAGTTGAGAATCAGGGAAAGTTATTCGATTATGTTGCGGAAACATTCCCAGATAAGGACACAGAGGATTTTATCAATTTTTATATGCAGAGTAACACACGGAAAAGTATAGATGAGTCACAGGCATATGTGAACACGATGGATGCAAAAACTTTGTGGGAGTATTTCTGCAAAACAGAAGAATATGCATTGAAAGATGGAAAAGCACTTGCTGGATTCCTTCCGGATTGGGTAGGTGAATTTTATGCATATTATCAGTGGTTCTATAATATTCCCAGCCGGGAAGTTGTGAAGAAAATCCCGCTTAGTTTCTTGAAGAAAGCATATCTGGGATTGCATGATTTAGAACTCGATTTAGCAGTACAAAAGGTGGGTGAACCAGGGTGAAAGTAATAACATTTCACAATCCAGACGAAGAAAATGGATGTTTCAGTAATTGGTATCTGTCTGATTTTACAATTGGTGATGTGAAATATACGTCGTTGGAACAATATATGATGCATCAAAAAGCTTTACGGTTTCACGATGAAAATATTGCGGCACAGATACTTGCAACAGATGATGTAGCTTATATCAAAGAGCTAGGACGTAAGGTAGCTGGCTTTGATAATCATGTCTGGAATGGCATGAGACAGATTATAGTTTATGAAGGTTTAGTGGCGAAATTCACGCAGAATCCAGAGTTAAAAAGAGCGTTGCTCGATACAGGCAATGCAGTTCTTGCAGAGGCAGCCGTGAATGATAAGATCTGGGGCATCGGATTGTCTATGAGTGATCCGAAAAGATTAGATCCAAGCGAATGGAAAGGACAAAATCTGATGGGATATGCCTTGATGCTGGTAAGGGAAAAAATAAGATAACATAAATAATGAATAGTAACATTATAAATGTTATTTTAATAAAAAAATGTTATCAAAAAGGGACTTTTGTGAAAGATGCGACAATTATAGCGTTTGATTTGAAAAAATTACTTACGCTTGGGAACAGCGTAAGTTGATAGATATTGCTGAATTTAATCCAAAATCGGTATTACCAGAGGAATTTGAGTATGTTGACTTAGAATCTGTAGTTGGAACAGAAATGGTTTCGCATAGAACTGAATGTAAAGAATCTGCGCCATCGAGAGCACAGAGATTAGCAAGAACTGGCGATATATTTTATCAGACAGTAAGACCATATCAAAGAAATAATTATTTATATATGAAACCTGATGAAAACTATGTTTTTTCAACAGGATATGCTCAAATGCGACCTAATATTGAGGCGGAGTTTTTAATGAGTTTTTTGCAAACTGATAGTTTCGTAAATGAAGTTTTAGATAACTGTACAGGAACAAGTTATCCTGCAATCAATTCTACGGATTTATCAAATTTAGGTATTGCATTACCACTTGAAAGAGATGAACAGAAGAAAGTTGGTTCGTATTTCGCAAAGGTTGACCACCTCATCACTCTTCATCAGCGTAAGTGTTGCGAATTGAAAAAATTGAAACAATATATGGCAAATCACATGTTTGTCAATCAAAGCATAAAATGCGATAGGAATATCGCAACAAATCATAAAAAATTACAAGAAAGGACGAAAGAAATGGGAGAATTAGAATCAGTAATTGAGCAGAGATTAATTGACCAATTATGCGGTGGGGATTCACAGTGGACATATCGGAAGGATATTCGGACGGAGGAGCAGTTGTGGGATAACTTCAAATACATATTGGAGCAGAACAACAAGGCAAAGCTGAACGATATGCCACTCAGTGAGAGTGAATTTGCAAAGATCAAAAATGATGTATCGCATGCTTCTTTTTATGATGCAGGCAAATGGCAGGTCGGTGAGAACGGAAAAGTCTATGTGCATGTACAAAGAGGTAATGAGACATTGCATTTGGTTGTGATGAACAACGAGCATATTGCCGGGGGAACGAGCGTCTACGAGGTAATTAACCAGTATCAGGCATTCAAGACCGATGAGGTGGATGACAAGCGGGACCGAAGATTTGATGTGACGCTGTTGATCAATGGAATCCCAATGATACATATTGAGTTGAAGAACAAGGATCATTCCTATATGGATGGGTATCGGCAGATAGAGAAGTATATTTCTGAGGGAAAATTCCGCGGACTTTTTTCGAATATACAGATGTTTGTCGTTAGTAATGCTGTTGACACGAAATATTTTGCAGCGGCAAGGGCAGCAGAATTAGCGGAAGGTAAGAAATTTATAACCGGATGGGTGGACAACGAGAACTATCCGGTTTGTGATTATCTGGATTTCGCGAAGGCTGTTTTGCGGATTCCACAGGCACATGAGATGATTGCGAAGTATACAGTGCTTGATAATGAGAAGAAGAAATTATTGATTTTGCGTCCATATCAGATTCATGCGATTGAAGCGATGCGCGCAGCGTCCAAGCGGAGTATATCAGGCTATATCTGGCATACAACGGGCTCCGGAAAGACGATGACATCTTATAAGGCGACACGGAATCTGTTGATGGATATTCCGTCCATAGAAAAGACAATATTCCTGATTGACCGGAAAGATCTGGATATGCAGACGAAGATGGCATTCCAATCCTATGCAGATAACGATACGATTGATGTGGATGACACAGAAAATGTGGATGCCCTGATTCGGCGTCTGACAGATGGCAACCGACAGATGATTGTCACGACGCGGCAGAAGCTGCAGACGATGATTACCAAGAGACTGCAGGAGGGAACAAAAGAATATGACAAAATCCGTAACCTTCGGGTTGCATTTGTGGTAGATGAATGTCACAGAGCAGTCACGCCGGAGACAAAACGTAAGATTGAACGATTTTTTGCGCATTCTCTATGGTATGGATTCACAGGTACGCCAATCTTTGAGGAGAACCGGTATGAGCAGAAGGGTGATCTTCCGCAGACAACTGATGAGCTTTACGGAGCATGCCTGCATAGCTACACAATCAAGAATGCCATTCATGACGAAGCAGTTCTCGGATTCATGGTTGAGAATCTCGGACCGAAAAAAGAAGATGTGGATGATGCGGTATTTGAGACAGAAGAGCATATGCGACAGGTCCTGGATGTGGTGCTCAATCAGTCTTATACGAAATTAGGCATGCAGAATGGCAAGGGAAGAACCTACGAAGGTATCCTGACAGTTGGATCCATCGCGAAAGCACAGCGTTATTATGAGTTGTTAAAACGGATCAAAGCGGGCAAAGATGCATTAAAGATAAATGAGGAGATCTGCAAGGTAGTTCCCGATTTCCCGAAATTCGCAATCACATATTCCGTGACGGAAAATGATGAGGCATCAACGGTGAATCAGGATAAAATGCGCGAGTCCCTGCAAGATTACAATGGGATGTTTGGCACACATTATGACATCGAGAATATCAACGCGTATAATAGTAATCTGAATGATCGTCTGGCTCGAAAGGAAAAACGTTATATGGAGCGGAGCCAACAGTTGGATCTGGTTATCGTTGTTAATCGTTTGTTGACGGGATTTGATGCTCCATGTCTGTCCACCTTGTATATGGATAGATCGCCGATGAGCCCACAGGATATCATACAGGCTTTTTCAAGAACGAATCGTTTGTTTGATGCGAATAAGACATATGGACAGGTTGTAACATTTCAGTCCCCAAAAGACTTCAAGAAAGAGATTGACCGGGCATTGCGGCTGTATTCCAGAGGCGGTGAAGGCGTAGCAGTATCAGAAGATTGGGAGAGCGTGCTTGATGTTTTTTCGATTGATGTAAAGACGATTCATGCATTGGGACGGACACCGGAAGAGATTAGTCAGTTGTCAAGGGAGCAGAAGAAGTCGTTTATCTATGCATTCCGGAGTTTGGATAAGAGTTTTGCACATTTGAAAGCATTTTCCAGATATCGGGAAGAACTGCTTGCAGACTATGATTTCTCGCAGGAGGAATATGAAAACTATGCGGCAATGTATAAAAATGTTATGGAAGAGCTGAAGAAACCGAAGGATGAGGCGGAAAACGATGATCCGGTTATGGACGACTATGATCTGATTGCGTACAGCAAGATGCGGGTGGATTTCGAGTATATTGTAGAATTGTTGCAGGGATTGGTGAATTATCTGGATCAGTCGAGCAATGATTTTCAGGATGCGATATTTGCGAAGAACATCCTGGCGCTGCGCGAGATTTCGAAGGAATTTGCTGAGGATAATCAGAAGCTCGGTGAATTGTTGGAGCAGGTGATTGATAATATCGAGCAGGACAAAGATCGGTACAAAGGTCAGGATATCGCAGTGGTTGTCAACCAGATGCGCTATGATGCGATAGATACGGAGATCAAGACATTTGCGAAGCTGTGGAATCTGAATGAGGATGATGTGCGATATGAAGTATATAATTACCGGGATGGCGAGATGGCAAATGAAAACACTTTCAAGGATCGCGCGTATGCATCTTATAAGGAGGGTGTAGAGGAACCTATGCCGAAATTCAAGTTCCGTAAGATTATAGTAGAGAAGTTCAAGCATGATCTGATGGAGAATGTATTGCCGCTGCGCGATTGATGAAATGTCGGGATGCGGATATATAGGACGCTTTCTGCAAACGACGAATGAGAAATTGATAGGCTGGAATAGACTGGGAATATCTATGGAAGGTATTCCCAGTTTTATTATAAATCGACGTGCATATTTGGATGCGAAGTAGTTTAATTCAGGTTCGCAAGGGATCGCATGATGATGTCAATGTCCTTGCTTTCCTGTCTCTTATACACATCTCCGAGCCCACGAGACGCGTAGTAATCTCG
>ERZ1027001.418-NODE-418-length-29073-cov-4.782204_pt1 | contig 29073 bp, 19 predicted proteins | sample MGYA00519452_ERZ1027001 | MGnify/ENA primary metagenome ERZ1027001 (study PRJEB26926, sample SAMN06164867) | human gut metagenome | biome: ENVO:00009003; feature: ENVO:2100002; material: ENVO:00002003 | host: Homo sapiens | place: USA | collected 2012 ...
ATACTCTGATGTCTTTACTATTCAAATTTAATTAACTAAGTACAAATATACAATGAGAGGATAAACGGGCAAATCATTGAAATTGAGCTTTCTTTTGAATATCCCAATAGCTGGGCTGTATTACGTTTGAAAGATATATGCCAACTAATAGACGGTGAAAAGAAAAACGAAAAGGGTATTTGTCTGGATGCAAAATACCTACGTGGAAAATCATCTGCTATCATTGTAGAGAAAGGAAAATTTGTCTATACCGGAGATAACATCATTCTTGTAGATGGTGAAAATTCAGGTGAAGTTTTCACTGTTCCGCAAGATGGGTATATGGGGAGTACATTCAAACAGTTATGGCTCTCTTCGGCTATGTGGAAACCATATATTTTGGCTTTCATTCTGTTCTATAAAGAGGATTTGAGAAATTCAAAAAGAGGTGCGGCTATTCCGCACCTCAATAAAGAGTTATTCTACAATCTGCCTATTGGTATTCCACCTTATCAAGAACAGCAGCGTATTGCAAAACGGATAAATAAACTATCGCAGTTGCTCAAATAGTTTTTCTATTTGAGCAACAATGCGTTGTTGTTCTTTAATCGGAGGTAATGGTATTAATATTTCTTTTACTTTTGCTATACTTACACCACCTATAATGCCCGTTTTATTTAGGTTAAATAGTTCAAAGAACGATGGTGACTGTAGATAATAGTACATGTATTTCCCGATTCCAACAAATGGTGAGAAACAACATAACTTATTCCCAAAACATACATCTTGATTCAGTATTGCAATTTTTCTTCCGGCACTTCCACCTTCAATACACATCAATATTGAGTTATTGGGAGCAAGTTTAAAATCAGGTTCATATTGTTTTGGAATCGCAATGCCATTATCGTAAATAATCCGATTATTAAAATCAACATCCTTAGTTCCAATATAATAACGTCCTATAACATCTGTAAATTTTGATTTCTTTTCAGTTTCACTAATACTGTTGCCAGTGTAAATGTTTGCAATATGAGAAAGTCTTGTCCATACCCAATTCTTGGGAGTTTCAAAAGGTATCTGTTCTGTTATATCTAAGCACTTTTTACCTACCTGCTCATAATACTTGTTATCGTCACCTTTGTAGATAACAGAATCCGACAAAGCGGATTTCTTCAAATTTCCCTCTTTTACAAGTTTCTGTTTCTCTAACTTTATTTGCTCAAGTAACTCTTGTGCTGTTCCTTCTTCTGCAACTTGTGGAACAAGTCGCCCTTGAATGGCTTCTTGAAGAATTGATTTTTTAAGTTTGCCATTAATACTTCTGTTTAGTTCATCCAAAGCTATTTGGGAATGTGCATATTTGTCAGTCAGAGGCAAAACATCCTTTATACGCTCAACTATTCGATGTTGTTCTTGTATAGGTGGAATAGGCATTAAGTGAGCTACTAATTTTTCTCTTGAAATATTTGGTTGAGCTCCCCCTTCTCCTTTCTTGATGAAGTCCACTTGATTTCCCATAAGAAAATAAAAGAGGTAGTAATTAAAGATTCCTATAGGGGTACATGCGCAACAAGCTTGATTCGTTGTTAACTCACACCCTGCTATAGCAACCTTACCAATCGTAGCACCATACATTGCTATCAATACATCTCCGGCTTTATTCAATCTTAAAGAACATTCTTTTAATGCTTTATCTGTGATTTTTATCTCGGTATCATTCACAATGCTATTATTGAGTTCACCAGTTCTAAGCCATAAAATATTACCACCATAATAACTTGTATTTCCCTTTGCTGGGGTTGCTCCTGCGCCCCAATCCCCAATACTTCCCATTCTGCTCCATTCCCATCCCTGTGGAATCTCAAACGGAATCTCCTCATCAATACACTTCACCTCGCCCGTAGCGAGAAACTTCTCATAATAGGAATTGTCCTCACCACGATAGATGATTGATTCGTTTTTGTCTTTCTTGATTTTCTTTTCCTTGACCAGTCGGGCTTTTTCGGCTCTGATACGTTCAAGAAGTACAGATGCCGGTTCGTCATTAGGATCTTGCGGTACAAGTTTGCCCTGTATCGCCCATTGGAGTATGCTGTTTTTTAATTGCTTTCCGTTCATTTTTTAATCCTCTGCTTGTACTCTATATGAGAAATACTTTGAGTCTATTTTTACTCCATTTTTAAGTTTGGAATCCATCTCCTTATTCATTGTTGGGAGGAAAGAAAAATAATTCTGAATAGCAGACATAATCCCTGCATTGCAACTCTTGTTTTTTACCCAATTTTGAGGAATGAAACTTCTATTATTCTGCTCGCAATTGTTTTTTTCTGCCGAAATAGCACTGTTTAAACAGTTTGCCGCAATATTAATTATGCTGTCAACAAGATTGTTTTCAGAAGCAACTTTTAAGCACTCACTCGGTGATGGTACATTTGTTTGATTGTTACATTTAGCAAAAACCATTGATATGGCAAAAAGAAGATGGTATGGAGCATAAGCCTTCATTGTTAGTAGTTCCTCTTCCAGTCCTAATGGGTTTTCCTGAGTCCATGCATCCATTATTTTTCTCATCCAAAACGATAGAGCATAAGCATCTTCAGGCAAATAGTCGTTCTTGAACAATGTATTGAAATACTTGTCAAAAATCTTAGTTTCACCATAAGATAAATTAGGTCTTTGCATGTACCAAGCTGTAAGATTCTTTCCTAAATATGATAACTCTATGCAGTACTGTTTGTCCTTGTCGGCTGGAATAATTTCACCTCTTTTGGTTGCAAAGAATCCATTAGAATATTTTGCTTCGTATGCCTTTTTGAGTTTTAATATCTGCTTACTGTTACTGCGTAAATCTCTTGCCTTTACAGCACTTTGCGTGTTTGTGTTAATGCTAATAGAATCAGCCCTGTCTCTTTGTGGAATTTCATAAAATCTGAATAGAACATAAGCATCATCACGCTTTCGTACATTCTCACTACAACTTAAAATAGTATTCAATGATTGACATCCATTTACAACATTCAATCCATAAAGTTTAAACTCACCATTGCCACATTCTTCAATTTTGTTACAAATGGCAGTGATTCCATTATGAAAAAAGAAGAAGTCACCACATTTATTCGGATCGTTTATGGTTTTCTTGATCTTTTTATTTACGGTATTGTTAATGCCTAAACTCTGTCGTACATTTTTCTGGAACAAAGACCCATCTTTAATGCCAGGGAATTTTATACATTCTTTCAGAGGCATGGCTGCAACTATTACGCTTGTCGCCCCTAATTCTGTCGTCATATATTTACCAGCTTCAAGCTTGATAGTATGGTTTAAAGTTGGATTCGTTTGTTCAATAACACAACTATAAGCATCTTTCAAACCTTGTTTATCAACTACGGAGAATTGTGTACTATAATTCAATTCAGCATCATCTTCCTCTGATAATTTGGTTTGGAATGAATGTATATCATCCATAGCCGCATCCGTAAAGATAGATGTTGTTATTAATTCAAAACATACGCAGTAAGAGTCATCTTCTAATGCTGTTGCTATTTCTGATATTTTAGTCTTTAATTTAGAATTAGCATTTTCCTGTAATTGAGCTAAGTTACTAAACTGGCTCCAAGCAGATATAACTTCTCTCACAGGAGTTGCATCAACAGATTCACCAAGGTAGTATTTCCCTTGTACAATATATATTTTTTGCTCGTCTTCATCAATATATACGGCATCAATTTGTTTATCATTGGCTCCGTCTGTGATGGCATCTTTAGCTTGTCTTTGATCCAGAAGATGTATATTCCGCATATACCACGCAACGAAACGTTGACCATCATTTGGAAAATTATTTTTATAATAATCTTGCGTAATTTCGTTTTTTATGATTTCAAGTACATTCGCCATAATTATATTCATTTATTCGTAATCTTCGCCTTGTATTCCTAACTCACCTTTGCTCATAGCATTGGCAATATCTATTTTCAGTTCTTCGTCATAATCTTTACTGGTCAAAAAGCTATTGACGATGCGTAGTAGCAAATCTTGGTCGATGTTCGATGCTGCCACATGATAAATAATAGATTCCAATGTACGCATACAGATGCAAGCGTGCCAATAGTAATTGTTTTTGTGTAAGAAGTATGTACCCACAGTCAGTGCAATACGCTTATTCCCATCATTGAAGAAATGTCCGGAACAGAATCTATACATCAGATAGGTTAGTTTGTCAGCAAAGGTCGGATAGTATAAATCATTTTGTACAAAATCCAATGTAGCACGAATACCACCTTCATCACGCACACCTTCAAAGCCACCATCACTGGCATCAATCATTTTGCCATAGATGTTTAAGGCTTCATCGTAATCTATGTAAATAAATTCCTTACTCATCTTCTGCCTGCTTTAAACGTTTGAGCACATCTTTGTTATCCGCTAAGATACGGTCAAAATCAATAGACTGATCACCGATAAATCGTTCAAACTCTTCAGGAGTAACAGCTTGCAGGTAATCTGCTATATTACCATGATACGCATCCCGGAAACTGAAATCCCTTGAAGCCATTTTAGTCCTGGCATCATTCAGATAAGGTTTCTGCATTGGATGTTCGGCAAGTTCGTTTACAATACGCTCCACTTCGTCAATGGTAAGCAACTTACCACCATTTTCTTTAAATCGTTCACTGATGGCTGCCCCCACTCCGTTTTCAAAAGAAGAGATAACCAATAGAACCTCTGAATACAACGTGTGTCGAACATTGTCCTTTGAATCCAACTTTAATACTTCTCGGTATTCTTTAGCATTCTCTTTGAATACAGCTTTATAGATAAAATCTGTAATCTGAGAATATTTGTATGTAGGATGCCCATCCACATATTGATTGATGGCAGAAGTAAGATTTTTCCGATAGTTTTCTTCTGTGATTGCGGCAGGAAGATAATTCACATCTCTACGATTAATATATTTTGTTCCTCCACCTGTCTTTTCATTGATGGTAGTAATCACAAAATCCAAGATAAGACTACGGACTTTTTTAGCTTTCTCACTCTCTGTAAGCAGCATACCTATATTCAAGAAAGAGCGGAAATTAAATAATCCGAGCTGCGTTGTTTTGCTCGCCTCATTAATAAGGTGAGCAAATTCTAACTTAAACTCTTTCAATTGTTTACCCTTACATAAAATATATCCATTATGTTTCAGCTCATCAGAATTTGATTGCAGGTAACGATCTATTGTAGATGTGTCAACTTGATAAAAGTCGGCAACCATTTTTTTTGTAAAGCGGTATTCTCCCTCAAAGAGCATTCCTTCTATATCAAGATGCTCTTGTACTTTACTGACCGCAAAACGATTGTTAAGTACATTCTGCCGTTCTATGTTTGAGATGGTCAAATCTTTCATATCACTTCACTATTATCAGTTACACGATTTTATGTCTATGCCGAGAATTTTTTGAATCTCAGAAAGGGTTTTGTCTATTTCATGGTCGAGTGCAGCACGTTTCTCAAAATACTGTTTGAGCAGTTCTGCCGGAGGGAGTATTTCTTCTTCCTCTTTCGGGAACTTGCACTGGTCGAAGTTGCAATCCAAATCAATCAACTGTTGGGCAGTGAACACACGGCTCTTTTCTCCCACTTCATCACTGATAATTTCTTTCCTGTCTTTCCACCATTCCTGAATAGGTAGGGTATGCTCCACCTTCATTGGTTTGGTCTTTGAGAAGTGCTTGTAGCCTTCCGGCATATCCAAGCGATAGAACCATGTCTCTTTGGTCTTGAATCCTTCTTTGCAGCCCTCTGCTTCTTCATTATTAAAGAAAAGAATGTTGGTTGCAATAGAGGTATATGGGGAGAATATCGAGCCCGGTAAACGGATGATGGTATGCAGATTGAACTTGCGGAGTAAATTTTCTTTAAGTGCAAGTTTTGCTCCATCCGTACCAAACAAGAAACCATCTGGGATAATCACACCGCATCTACCACCAGCTTTGAGGCGGTACATGATAAGGGCTATGAACAAATCCGCTGTTTCACTTGAACGGTACTGCATCGGGAAATTGCTTTTTACACTATCTTCTGTGCTACCACCATACGGAGGATTCATACCGATAACATCCACTTTATCGCTTTCCTTGAAATCAGTGATATTTGTTCCAAGCGAATCACAGTTAGCTATATTGGGAGCTTCAATATCATGGAGTAACAGATTTGTTATACTCAAAAGATAAGGTAGCGGTTTCCATTCTTGTCCCACGACTGCATTTTGCAGTTTTTCTCCATCTTCGGCAGAACTGACGCTCTTACTCACATAATTGAGAGCAGAGGTAAGGAAGCCGCCTGTACCACTGGTGAAGTCGCCAAAGGTCTCGCCCAATTTCGGGTCAAGCATCATCACGATAAAGTCTGTCAAAGCACGTGGAGTATAGAACTCACCTGCATTGCCTGCTGATTGCAAGTCTTTCAAGATTCCCTCATAAATATCTCCAAATGTGTGGCGATCATCAGCATCGTCAAATTCGATTTCATTTACGATGTTGACCACTTGACGCAAAAGCGTTCCATTCTTCATATACTGGTTTAAGTCAGCAAATGTTTCTTGAACAATGCTTTTGGCTCTTGGCGTATTGGCGTCTATCGGAAGATTCTTTAAAGTAGGGAACAGTTTTTCATTGACAAAAGAGAGCAATGCTTCTCCTGTTAATGCTTCACCGTCTTTTTCATCTACAGCCCATTTACGCCAACGCAAATCTTCGGGGATGATAGACTTGTAGTTCTCATCTTTATATTCCCATGTTTCTTCCTGAGTGTCATAGACTTTCAAGAAAAACATCCAAGTCATTTGCTCAATTCTCTGTGCGTCACCATTGATACCTGCGTCTTGACGCATTATATTTTGGATTCGCTTTATGATGTTGTTTACTGCCATTTTTAAGCTGATTTATAAATTTGATATTCTAGTTCTCTGATGGCTTGCTCAAAAGCAACCTTACCGCCAAATAACTTTATGATTTTTGTTGGTTTCCCTATGCTATTGAATGGCGGTATCTCCAAGATGTTCGCCTTTTCAAAGTCGAGAATACCATTCTCTGCATATTTGTCAAGAAGAGCCTCCAATACTTCACGAGCTTTACCTTCGTACTTCCCGAAGTAATTACGCTTCTTTACATTGTTTGCTCTCTCTTTCCTTGTTAATGGCGGTTGGTCAAACGCAACGTGGCATATCACATCAAAGATGTCGGCATCCTTCAATGCCGGATTAGCTTCACGTACAGCATCTATCAGAATAGCATATTCCTTCAATTCATCCATAATGGCCTGTTTGCGTTCTGCCTCCGTCCACGTTTGGATAAAATCATCCAAAGTTTGGTAATGGCGTAATAATTGCTTTTTAGCAAACGACTGAACACTTTCCGTCCTCATCGTCTTACCATCTTCTCCTAACACTGAAACGATTTCATGGGCAATGCGAATATTCTTACCACTGATAAGATATTTCTCACGAGGCTCAGATACTATTGGAGTTTCTGGAGCATCAATGATTTTGTAAGGCTTGGGCTTTTTCCCTCCTCCTTTTGGTGGTTCCGGGTCGCCATCAAATGCTGGATCTTTGAATTTTGCGGTAGCATTGCGGAAATCAAGGATTTCCAAATGCCATTTGCCCTTGTCTTTTCTAAGTCGTGTACCTCGTCCAATGATTTGCTTAAATTCAGTCATAGAACCAATTTCTTTGTCTATGACGATTAAACCACAAGTTTTGCAGTCCACTCCTGTAGATAAAAGTTCAGATGTGGTAACAATTACAGGATAAGGCTCATCCACACTAATGAAATTGTCCAGTTGTTTCTTACCTTCTTTATCCTCACCAACAATACGTGTAACATAGTAAGGCGACTTTTTACATAAATCGCTATTCATATTGATAAGCAGCGTTCGCATTTCGGCCGCTTCCTCAATATCAGAACAGAATACTATTGTCTTTGTCATACGACCAATGTCATGTAACATTTGGGTTATCCTATGTGCTACTACTTTACGCCTTAACTTGATGGCAAGATCACGACCTATATTCTGTCTTTGATATAGTTTCTGTTCAATCTCTTTACCCAATAAATCTATTTCACCTTCTTCTGGAGTCCATCCTTGTAAATCAACATTAATAAAGTCTGCTGTAACCCTATATGGAGCTAAGAAACCATCTTGAATGCCTTGAAGAAGTGAATAGGTATATACTGGTTCACCGAAATAATCCAAGTTGTTCGCTCCTTCGTCTGCTTTCGGTGTGGCTGTCATACCAATTTGGGTAGCCGAACTAAAATATTCCAACACCTTGCGCCATGCGGAATCGTCTTTTGCACTTCCCCTATGACACTCATCGACAATAATTAAATCAAAGAAATTTGGCTGCACCTCCAAGAATGGGTCTGGTTTACCCTCTTTCCCGACCAATTGGTGGTATAAAGCCATATACACTTCGTATGACGAATCAATTTTTTCTTCACCCTCTCCGACAGACGTTATCTTGGTCATAAACTTCTTGAAAGGCTTGAAGTCTTGCACCATTGTTTGGTCAATGAGGATATTGCGGTCTGCAAGATAAAGAATCTTTTTCTTAACCCCACTTTTATGAAGACGATGGATAATCTGGAAAGCAGTAAAAGTCTTACCAGTACCGGTAGCCATTACCACAAGTACACGTTGTTGCCCTCTTGCGATGGCCTCTACTGTGCGATCAACTGCTATACGTTGATAATATCTTGGTTCATGGCTATGGGCATCATAGTAGAAAGGAGTTTCTATTATATTGAGTTCATCCGATGTATAGTTCTTAGATGCCAGATAACGGTTGTATAGTTCTTCCTCAGTCGGAAAGTCCTCTAACTTGATTTCTGTTTCTTTCCCCGTAATAAAGTCATGTTCCAAGAATGCATCACCATTACTGGAGTAGGCAAATTTCAAGTCAAGGATTTGGGCATAATCCATAGCTTGTTGAATGCCACCTCCAACTGCATGTTTATTATCTTTAGCTTCAACTACCGCAATTGGCTTACCTTTATGGTATAATAGATAATCGGCTTTTTTCCCCTCTGCTACTGAATGTTGGTTGCCAATAACAAGCACTCGACCATCTGTGAAATAATACTCTTCACGCATATTTACACTTACCGCCCATCCTTTTTGTTGGAGTGCAGGAGTAATGAACAGAGTGCGTATCTCTTGTTCTTTGAGTTCTTTCTTGTTTACTTCCATGACAATAACTCATTTGTGGCTTGCGCTACTAACAATCAAATCTTTTACATCAATATTAAGGGCATTGGCTATATCATTAAGCGTTTTGAGGTCTGGTTGAACAGAATTACTACACCATTTACTTACGGTACAATTGGATTTCCCAATCTGTTCTGCAAGCCATTTTCCGGTTTTCTGCTGTTCTGCGAGAACTATCTTTAGTCTATTAAAATTAGCCATAGAGTAAAATGTTTTAATTGCAACGCAAAATTATATAATTTATCCGATATGGACACTACTTCCTATAATAATAATTATCAGGAAGTAGGAATTTGGCTTAAATAAGGTATTTCGATAAGATATTCTCATCAATTTCAATCTTATGTCGTCCTGTGGTTGTGCGTAGATTCTTCCTGACAGTGTCAAATGTAGAGTTGGCAAACCATTCAGAGAACGTAGCCATTACAAATGAGGTAGTCATATCTCTGCCTATATTATATTGAAAAGCGATATTCCAAGCAAAGTTCTTCAGCGAGATTTGGGTGAGCGAGCTGTGCTTCTTGATATGAACCTCAGTCATGGAAAACACTTGATGGTTTGTCACGAAATAGCGGACAGATTCGCAAATTTGGAAAATCTCGGTTTCGTTCAAGTCAAAACGCTTAAAAGTTTCCCGTGTGTATCTTAGGATGGCATTTAGTTTTTTGTTTTCCTCTTCTTCTTTTCGCTGCTGGTATTGCTGGTGCTCACGTTGGTATTCATAGTGAAATAACTCCATTCGTTTCTTCTGAACTTCGACACAATCTTTTGCAGATGGAGGCAAGACAACTGATGATGAAGTATCAGTCTTTTCATTGGCTAACGCAAAGTGTGATGACGGGATTGCTTCTATAATATATCTTGCCACAATAATGCAAAGATGATACAGGAGTTTTAGGATGATATATCCGGTAGCCATAACAAATGGCAGTAAACTCATTCGTATGCCAAGCATATTGCATACTTGAAATGCAATCATTGAAGCCAGTAGCACAGCCATAACTTCGATAGTTAGTGAATGGAGTATATGTTGTTTTTGCTTCATACCTATTGTTATTTATTTCTTGATGCAAAGGTACGATAGATTTTCATAAAAAACGATAGATAAATCGTAGGTGCATTTTTGCAATCATATAGTAATCAATGCTTTTTGAAAATAAAAGCATAACAAGAGAAAATATCCAAGTCTATTTGAAAACAAGAGAAAACAGAAATTACACAAAAGAGATGTAGTTAAACTAAGTTAAAGTTCTTCTTGGGCGTTCTTTTCTGTTCTATATAGGCTGAGATATTGAGTAATCGAAGTAAAGCAATCATATTTGTACCAAGTAGTGCGTAAATGATTTATATTCAATAGTTATTATCTTTGAGGAAGGAAACCTAATTTTCGCAGCTCTCCGCGCAGGCGTTCGACCACGGCGGGGTGTTCGGCGGCGAGGTTGCGCCATTTTCGCATAACGAATCAAATTTAATCAATTTTCAGGATAATCGGGAGCGTAAAGCAACGTTTCCTCGCAAGGTGGGCAGATTTCTGCTTGAAAAGTTATGTATTAATATGAAATTCGACAATAATGCTTACAATCCGTAAGTTTAGCACCGGTAAAAACGACTGCATCGGCACAAAATTTCCCGTTTCAGCCTAATTAAACCTCCGAAAAGGCCTTTCAGACCGCTTTCAAGGCGTCTCGTTCCCTGCAAAGCGGGATTAACAAAATTAAAGAAATTGTTATCTTTTCTCAATTTCGGGGGTGAAAAGCCCTCCTTCGGCAAATATTTCGACATTTTTTTACGGTTTCCTAAAACCGGACGACAAAAGGAGGTCATTTCTTAAAATATATCAAAAACAAACGCCCGTTTTCCGCTTCCGTCCCTTCCGATTCGCCGAACCGTCAACCCGGAATCCGACCGCGCACCGCTCAGATAATGATAAAATTTCAAAATAAGCAAACTCATTTCTACATTTTTGTAAAAATATTTTGAATATTATCCAACCCGATCGCAACAAATCGAAATAAAACATTAAGTTATTAATTAAGAATCGAATAGACCGCTGAAACACACCGAACAGAGCACCGAAACAGCCCTTTTCAGGCACTCCGGCTTACATTTCATCCATTTTGAATATTTGGCAAATTCATTTTAATTATTTTTCTTTGCCGCGTAAGAAAGTATCATCCACTTATGCAAAAAACGAAACTTCTACTCAACATTCTTGCACTTTTCCTATGTATCCTACCGGCCGTATCTATGGCTCAGGGGGGGGGAAACGTGACCGTCAGTGGCATCGTCACTTCGGCGGATGACAAGCAACCCCTGATCGGGGTCAACGTGATTTCCGGAGCCACGAGCGGAGTGAGCACACTCGCCGACGGCACCTACCGGATAACCGTTTCGGCGGGGACCACCCTCACCTTCCAGTACATCGGTTACAAACCGTTCGAATTCACGGTTCCCGCAGGCCGAAGCTCCGTTACCTGCGACGTCGCGCTGCAAGGCGATTCGCAGACGCTCGACGACGTGGTGGTGATCGCCTACGGCGTCCGCAAAAAGGGCACCATCGCAGGCTCGGTATCGACCGTCAAGGCCGAGAAGATCGAGGACACCCCGGCGGCGGCCTTCGATCAGGCCCTTCAGGGTCAGGTTCCGGGTCTGACGGTACTTTCCGACTCCGGTGAGCCGAGCGAGGCCGCAGCCATGGCCATCCGAGGCACCAACTCGATCAACTCCGGCACCGCGCCGCTCTACATTCTGGACGGCGTCGCCATTTCGAGCAGGGACTTCAACACCATCAATCCCTCCGACATCGAGAGCCTTTCGGTCCTCAAAGACGCTTCGTCCACCTCCATATACGGTGCGCGCGCGGCCAACGGCGTGATCGTCATCACCACCAAGCGCGGCCGCATGGCCGACCGCGCGAAGATCAACTACCGCATGCAGCTCGGTTTTTCGCAGATCGCCTACGGCAACTGGGACCTGATGAACACTTCGGAGCGCATCCAGTATGAGAAAGAGCTGGGGCTGACCGACGGCAAGAACTACAACGTGCTGGCCAAGACCGACGTCAACTGGCTCGACGAGGTGTTCAGCAACGCCGCGCTGCTCCAGAACTACGAGCTTTCCGTCTCAGGAGCCAGCGAAAAGACCAACTACTACGTTTCGGGCGGCTACTACAGTCAGGACGGTACGGCCGTGGGTTCGTCGTTCGAACGCTACTCGATCCGCGCCAACGTCGAGCAGCGGGCCGCCAAGTGGCTCAAACTCGGCACCAACACGATGATGAACTACCAGACCATCGAGAAGGCCGACGACGGGGAATACACCCTGACCACACCGATTTCGGCCGCACGCTTCATGCTTCCCTACTGGAACCCGCACCGCGCCGGCGGTTCGCTGGCGTCGGTGAACGACGGTTCGTGGAAGGGCGAGGGGCAGAACCCGCTCGAATGGCTCAAGAACAACCCCGTAGACTACAAGAAGTACAAGATCATATCCACGGTCTTCGCCGAGGCGACCCCGATCGAAGGGCTTACGCTCCGTTCGCAGTTCGGCGTCGATTATTCGCACTCGACGGGCCGCGGCATCTCCTATCCGAGCTACGCCCCCAACCTCGGTTCGGGTACCGTACAGCGCAACTCCTCCGACGGAATGAGCCTTTCGGTCACCAATACGATCACCTACCGGTTCGACATCGACAACAAGCACATGTTCACCTTCCTCGCGGGGCAGGAGGGACTCGACTACCGGTACGAGGCCTTCTCCTTGCAGACCAAGGACCAGAACAACGACAAACTGGTGAACATCTCGTCGAGTCCGCGCGCCACCCGCTGGAGCGACACCACCGACGACAACTACGCCTATCTGTCGTTCTTCGGACGCGCCGAGTACAGCTATTCGGACCGTTACTACGCCGACTTCTCGCTGCGTACCGACGGCTCCTCGCGCTTCGGCGCCTCGAACCGCTGGGCCGGCTTCTGGTCGGTGGGCTTCATGTGGAACCTGCGCAACGAGAAATTCATGGAGAACTCCCGCCGCTGGCTGACGCTGGCGCAGATCGCCGTCAGCACCGGTACGTCGGGCAACTCGGAGATTCCCAACTACGAACACCTCGCGCTGGTGACCGGCGGCCAGAACTATTTCGGCAACGCCGGCATCGCCCCCACCCAGCCGGGCAACGAGGAGCTGAGCTGGGAGAAGCTCTGGACGACCAACGTGGCCCTGCATCTGGGCTTCTGGAACCGGCTCAATCTGGACGTCGAACTCTACAACAAGAAGACGACCGACATGCTGATGGAGGTTCCCGAATCCTATGCCGACAAAGGCTACGGCTACCACTGGAGCAACGTGGGCGGCATGGTCAACCGCGGCGTCGAGCTGAGCCTGTCGGGCGCCGTCGTCGCAAGCAAGGACTTCCTGTGGAGCGTGAACGCCAACGTATCCTACAACAAGAACAAGATCACCGAACTCTATAACGGCGTCACGGAGTACGAAATGTCCAGCACCAACACCAAGCTGGTCGTGGGACACCCCGTGGGCGAATTCTACATCAACCGCTTCGCTGGCGTCAATCCCGCCAACGGCGACGCCCTGTGGTACACCAAGCAGGGCGAGCTGACCACCGAACTCCGCGACGAGGACAAGGTGCTGACCGGCAAGAGCTTCTTCGCCCCGTGGCAGGGCGGCTTCGGCACGACGCTGACATGGAAGGGGCTTTCGCTCTCGGCGCAGTTCGCATGGGTGGCCGACCGCTGGATGATCAACAACGACCGCTATTTCGACGAGTCGAACGGCCGCTTCGTCTCCTTCAACCAGTCGAAACGCCTGCTCAACCGCTGGAAGAAACCGGGCGACATCACCGACATTCCGCGCCACGGCGTCTACACCGAGTTCGACGACCGCCTGCTGGAGGACGCTTCGTTCCTGCGTCTGAAGAACCTCATGCTCAGCTACACCTTCCCGCAGGAGTGGCTGCGCAAGACCCGGTTCATCGGAGGCGCCCGGATTTACGCGCAGGCCCAGAACCTGTTTACGTTCACCAAATTCACGGGACTCGACCCTGAGGGTAACTCCAACATGTACCAAGCGCAGTATCCTATGGCCCGGCAATTCACCTTCGGACTCGACTTAACATTCTAAAACGGGACTATGAACATGTTACGCAATATAAAATTCCGACTTTCCGCCCTTGCGGTGCTTCTCCTCGCCACTTCGTGTCTGGACAAATACCCCGAATCCGCCATCCCCGAAAAGGATGCCATGAAGACCTTCGCGGATGCCGAGCAGACCCTCACGGGCATCTACGCCACCTTCAAGAGCAGCTCGCTTTTCAGCGGACGGCTCACGCTGCTGCCCGACATTCAGGCCGACCTCGTCTATGCCGTCGAGGGCAACAGCAACCAGTTCGGCAACTTCTGGCGCTGGGACGTCCGCCCGACCGACCTCGACCTCGAAGGCGTTTACGCCGACCTCTACACCGTCATCAGCCGCTGCAACTTCTTCCTCGAACGCATCGACGAAGTGATGCGGAACGAAATCAGCGACGACAACCTCGAAGACCTCGAAGAATACACCGGCGAGGTCTACGCCATCCGCGCGCTCTGCTATTCGGAGCTGCTCAAGAATTACTGCAAGGCCTACGACCCCGCCACCGCGCAATCGGAGCTGGGCGTGGTCATCCGCACCAAATACTCCACGCCGGAGCCGATCCGCCGCGCGTCGCTGTACGACTCCTATAAGTTCGTGCTCGACGATCTGGCGGAGGCCGAGAAGCGTCTCGACAAGGAGGAGGACGCCTACAGCAACGAGTACATCACCTCGGCGGCCGCTCAGGCGCTGCACGCCCGCGTGGCCCTCTACATGCAGGACTGGGATACCGCCATCGAATACGCGAGCATCCTGATCGACGACAAGAAGAACACCTTCAAGCTGGCCGACGCCAAAACCAAATACAACGCCGACTACACCTTCTTCGACTACATGTGGGCCTACGACCTGAGCTACGAGATCATCTGGCGCATCGGCTTCACGGAGACATCCTACGGCAGTCCCCTCGGAACGGTGTTCCTGAACTTCACCAAGGACCTCACCTACTACTATCCCGACTACGTGCCGGCCACCGCGGCGCTGAACCTGTACGACGCCGCCGACCTGCGCTATTCGGGTTACTTCGCCGGCAAGGAGCAGGGGCTGACGATCGGCTACACCAACGGACTGGACTGGCCGATGCTGGTGAAATACTACGGCAACCGCAACTTCACCAGCAAGCTGATCTTCCACGTTTCGATGCCCAAGCCGTTCCGGCTGGCCGAGCAGTACCTGATCCGCGCCGAAGCCTACTGCCGCAAGAACGACTTCACGAAGGCCGGCAACGACCTCACGGCGCTGCGCAAGATGCGCTACGCTTCGGGCGGCACGCTGAACGTCTCGAAAAACAACTGGCTGCAGACCATCTCCGACGAGCGCGTGCGCGAACTCTACATGGAGGGTTTCCGCCTGCACGACCTCAAGCGCTGGGGCAAGGAGTACGCCGACCTGAACGGCGGCTACAGCATCCGCCGCACGCCGCAGTCGTGCTCGCAGCCCGAAGGCAGCTCGCTCAAGATCACTCCGGACAATCCGCTCTTCGTATGGCCGATTCCCCAGCACGAACTGGAGTCTCCCGGCTCGGAGATTCTGCCCAACGAAAGCAACCGATAGCAACAACGAACAGACCATAAACAATGAAACAAATTATCACGGTTTTATTTGCAACGGGACTCCTCGCCGCCCTCTTCACCGGCTGCAAGGAGGAGTACAAGACCTATTCGGACCGGGAGTTCGTCATGTTCGCCGACACTGCGGCGACCTACATGGTGCTTCAGGACAAGGAATACTTCTCGGTTCCCGTCACCTCGACCGTCGCGTGCGATTACGACCGCACGTTCGGCGTGGAGATCATCGACAAGGGCAGCAACGCCATCGAAGGGCTGCACTACGCCCTGCGTTCGAACACCATCACCATAAAGGCCGGCCAGCGCGCCGCCAACGTAGAGGTGCGCGGCCTGTACGACAACATCGAGCCGACCGACTCGCTGGGCTTCATCCTCAAGCTGGTCATGCCCGAACAGGTCAACTGGAATCTGTACCACGACCGGACCAAGGTCGTGATGATGAAGAGCTGCCCGTACGACGTCAACGACTTCACGGGCTGGTGCGTCGTGACCTCGCTCTTCCTCAACCAGTATCCCGGCATCGAGAACACTTCGCTCCAGCGGCTTATCCGCACCGAGAAGCACCCCACCGAGGAGAACATGATCATCCTTCACGACTGGCTCTTTTCGGGCTACGACGTGACGATCCGCCTCGACCCGGCCGATCCGGCCGAACCGCTGGTGACCATGGACAAGAACCAGATACTTGCAGACGAAGGCTCGGTCTTCGGACAGATCCTCGGCGACAACAAGATTCTGGTCACCAACAGCCCGCTCTACGACTCCTACTTCAATTCGTGTCAGAAATACGTCACGCTCTGGATCAAGGTCCACGTCGAGAACATGGGCGAGAACGTCGGTCTGGTAGGCCACTTCTACAACATCATCGAGTGGGTCAGCGACGAAGAGGCCGACCGGCTCCAGCGTGAAGAGGGCATGAAACCGGGCGGAGTCATCACGCCGCACGCGCGCTAAATCCATTAAAGCAGAAAAAGACAAGAGATATGAAAAGGCACTATTTACACTTGGTGATGTCACTGCTCGCGGGAGCATGTCTGGCGGCCGCTTCGTGTTCCGATTCGGACAAGGAGATCAAGGCTCCCAGCCCCAACTTCCCCGAAGCGGTCTCCCCGACCATCGGAGCCGGAGAGACCTTCACGATCGAAATCGACCCCAATCAGGATTGGGAGGCAAGCGTCCCGACCGCAACGGCCGCATGGTTCTGGATCGAGGACGGAACGCAGAAGGTCTGGACCCTGCGCGGCGGCGCGGGCCCGGCCCGGATCGTCATCGCCGCCGCCGAACTGGAAGAGTTCGACGACAACCGCGTCTGCGAGGTGACCCTGACCATGGGCGGCCAGAGCAAGGTCATCGCCACGATCACGCGCGGCACGCTCGACCGCGGCTTCACGCTCCGCACCTGTCAGCTGGACGACTACGGCGACTTCATCTACAACCCCAACAGCACCGAAACCGGGCTTACCTACCTCTACGGCACCGAACCGGCCGAAAACGTCGCCCTGACGTGGCCCGAAGGCCGCACCGGATTTTCGATGCCGGTACTCGTGGAGGCCAACTTCGAATGGGTGCTCGGCAAACTGCCGGAGTGGCTTGAGGTCCCGGCCAAGACCATCGGCGAACCGGGCGCGCAGCTCGAACTGCGCCTGCAAGGCGACGCTTCGCGCTACCCGCTCGACGGAGCCGAGGAGACGCTGGTATTCACCGACAAGAACAACTCCGGAGTGAGCTACGAGATTCCGATCTCGATTCCGGCCTGCCGCGACATCTTCTCCGTCAGCGGCATGAGCGCCGAGACCAAATTCAACACCAAGGCCGAATATTTCAACAGCATGAACGGCGACTGGGTTCCGGGCAGCGCGATGGGCAGCGTCCAGAGCATCGACGGCGCGAAGTTCTTCCTCTTCGCGGAGGTCACGCAGCAGTGGGGCGCCCCCTACCTGAGCGCCGAAGCCGAAGACCTCGCATGGATCCTGCTGACCGAGGAGCCGTGGGACAGCACGCCCGGCAGCGACGTCGTACAGTCGCGCCAGTTCACCGTGGGCGTGACCGAGAACGGCGGCAAAGCTCGCAAGGCATACCTGCTGGCGCTGCCCGCAGCGGTCGCCGAAACGATCTCCGACCCCTATCAGCTCATCGACGCGGAGATCCGCGACGAATACAAACAATATCTCGTCACCACCATCAATCAGGAGGCCAATCCCGGCTCCATCTCGGCGAACAACCCCGCAGGCATGACCGAAATCGGCGCCGCCTTCGAGAAGCTGCCGGCCGACGACTGGTACATCGGCGAATTCGGCGTCAGGGACGGCTACAAGCTCATCTATACGAAGGAGTGGTCGAACGATCCCGAATCGACGCTGACCGTGGACCGCGAATATACCGGCGTCGCCTTCTTCGACTACGACCTGCAGCCCATGAGCGGCGAGGAGAGCTGGCTCTCGGTACGCAAGACCGCGGAGGGCGTCATCGTAGACATGGACCCCGCCAAGGACAAGTGCGGCGGCAGCTCGATGGCGAACGAGGGTATCGCCCACATCGGATTCGCCGTCTTCACCGACGCCGACGGCCGGTTTGCGCTCATCCAGTGCATCTACGACGAGAATTATCCGATCGGCGGTGGCGGCGAGGGTTTCGAAGTGAAGTTCGCCATGCCCGATCTGGTGAGCGGCGCGACGCTGGTCGAGATCACGAAGGAGAACTACGAAGCGGTCGCAGGCGGCAACACGGACCTGCTCGCCTCGTTCGCCGAGAACCTCGGCATGGGAGTTCCGCAGTACATGCTGACCTACACCTCGGCCGAACCTTCGAACGCCGTACTGGAAGTCTCGCCCTACCAGCAGATCATGCTCATGCCGATGTCGGGCGCCGAGTGGCTCGACTACGAACCCCTCTCCGACACGCAGATTCAGGTCTCCATGGCCAAACCCGAAGCGGAGCAGGCTCCCTACGGCATGCTGCAGTTCTTGGACGGCAGCTGGAACATGAAATGCATCGTTTACTGTATGCCCGCGTTCTAAACACCACCCACACGACAGGTCCCCGTTCGAAGGGGCGGGGACCCGTTCTATACGACTACAATTTATGGAGAATATACAGAACAGGTTTTTAGATATGAAACTTTTAAAAATTTTCGTAGCGGCGATTCTCGCACTGGCAGCGGCCCTCACCGGCGGATGTTCCGACGACGACGGCATCGACAACCGCGATCTCGACTACGGATACGTCCAGTTCAAACTCTACAAGGAGGCGTCCTACGACGCCGTCAGCCGGGCGCAGAAACCCCAGCTCGACTACCTTTACGAAGCCGCCAAGGTGCAGGTGTCGCTCGGCTGCAACGGCACGACCGTCACCCAGACGCTGACGCTCTCGGCCTCCGACAAGGAGAGCGCTGAGTTCGGCCTGCGCAGCGAGAAGCTGCGGCTGCTGACCGGGCAGTACCAGATCATCACCTTCTCGCTCTACGACGCGAACGACGAGCTGATATACAACGGCATGCCCCTCGACGACCGGCTCGTCGTCGAAGCCGGCGGCCTGCAGGTCCACGACCTGACGGTCGATGTCGAACCGCGCGGAAAAGTGCGCTTCACCATCCGCAAGGACCTTTCGGACTTCACCGAGACGCCCGTCACCCGTGCGGCAAACAGACAGTATACGTTCGACGAGATCGCTTTCATCAGCCTCACCGTAAAACAGGGCGAGACCAACGAACAGACGACCTTCAAGATGCTGCCCACGAAGTTCTCGATCCATTTCGACGAGGACGACGACACGTTCGGCTACCAGACCTCGTCGCTCGAATGCGACACGCTGCTTTCGCTCAAGGCCGGCAGCTACAAAATGATGCGGTACGAGACCTACGACAAGAACAAGCTGCTGCTGGAGAACAACAAGCGGCCCAAGAACCTCGACTTCGTCATCGAGGACAACAAGACCACCGAAACGAAGGTCGGCGTCACGCTTTACGAGGCCGACGAGTATATCCGCGACTACTACGCGCTGTATGAAATCTGGAAGGCGCTCGACGGCCCCAACTGGTATTTCTCCGGCGAAAACTACCCCGAAGGCACCAACTGGGACTTCAACAAGGACCCCGACCTGTGGGGCATCCAGCCCGGCGTGGAGGTACACTCCAATGGCCGCGTGGCGAAGATCACGCTCAGCGACTTCGGATTCCGGGGCCACCTGCCCGCGGCCATCGGCCAGCTCACGCAGCTGATCGAGCTTTATCTGGGTTCGCACAAAGACGCCAACCTGCTCGAATACGATCCCTCGATCGCGCCCGACAAGAGCCTGAGCGAGCGGAAGCGCACCCGCATGGAGCGCAACAAGGAGTTCCTCCGCCTGATCCACACGCCGACGCAGACCTCCGAGCCGATCGCCCGTGCGCTCAAGGAGCACAACCTGACCATTCCGGGCATCTCGCTCTACGAGGAGAACTATACCGAGGACGAGATCATCGACCGCAAAACCGGACTTCAGAAGCGTATCCGCCCCTATGACGTGGTGCACGGCAAGCTGACCAACGGCCTCAAATCGATCGACCCGGCCATCGGCAAGCTCGAAAACCTCGAATACCTGTTCGTCGCCAACGGCGAGCTGGAGACGCTGCCCGACGAGCTGGCAAACCTCAAGTCGCTGACCGACGTCGAGGTGTACAACTGCCCCAAGATGACGCAGTTCCCGATGGTGCTCGCCAAGCTCCCGGAGATGATCTCGCTCAACATTTCCAACAACTCGCAGTGGTCGGCCGAGGAGGTCTACAAGGGTCTGAACGCCATCGCCAACGGCCCTGCGAAGGAGAAGCTACAGATTCTCTACGTCCGCGACAACAATCTCCGGGAAGTGCCGGAATCGTTCCGGAACCTCAAGAAGATCGGCCTGCTGGACTTGGCCCAAAACCAGATCGGGACCATCCATCCGTTCGGAAAAGAAGTGGCTCCCGCGCAGCTCTACCTCGACAACAACAAACTCACGTCGCTGCCCGCCGACGGGAACGGCCTTTTCTGCACCATGGACGACGTCGAGACCTTCTCGGCGACCTACAACAAATTCACGAAGTTCCCCAACATCTTCTCGGCCAAGAGCAAGTTCACCATCAAATCGGTCGATTTCTCCTACAACGAGATCGACGGCTTCGAAGGCGAAGAGGACGGCACGTTCAAGGGCCTGAACATCGAACAGCTCTCGCTCGCGGCGAACAAGTTCACGAAGTTCCCCAAATGTCTCGGCACGACGGGATCGCTCGTCGCATACATCATCCTGCGCGGCAACATGATCGACGAAATCCCCGAAGGGTCGTTCTCCGGCAAATACTCGACTTCGATGACCTCGCTCGACCTGACCTACAACAAGCTCAGCAAGCTGCCGAAGGATTTCACGGCCGAGCAGCTGCCTTACCTCTACGGGCTGGACGTCTCGTACAACGCCTTCGACAAGTTCCCGTGGTCGCCGCTCAACTGCGCGGGCCTGACGGTCTACGCCATCCGCGGCCAGCGCGACGCTCAGGGCAACCGCTGCCTGCGCGAATGGCCCACGGGACTCTACCAGCACACCGGCCTGCGCGGATTCTACATCGGCTCGAACGACCTGCGCAAGATCGACGACACGATCTCCCACCTGATCTACCACCTCGACATCAGCGATAACCCCAACATCACGTTCGATGCCTCGGCGATCTGCTACTACTGGCAGCAGGGCGCCTACAACCTGATTTACGACAAGACCCAGAATATCCTGAACTGCGATAAAATGCTCGAATAACCACTAAGGAGAAATGACAATGAAAATAACGAATTACATACCGGTTATCCTCTGCTCGATCGCATTGTGCGGCTGCTCCGACGCCGCCAAGACCGTCGGATTCGGCACCGACAGCGACGCCATCGAAGCCCCCGCCACGGGAGGAACCCACACCGTCAGGGTGTCGGCGGAGAAAGAGTGGGTCGCCACCACCGACGAACCGTGGATCACCGTCTCGCCCGCCAACGGCCGCGGCACGACCGAATGCCGCGTACTCATCGACTCGGCCCTGACCGACCAGCCCCGCCGCGGCGTAATCCGCATCATGGAGCAGAACACTTGGGTCAAAAAGGAGATCGCCGTCTCGCAGAAAGGCTTCGACTACCTCATCGGCATCGACGACAAGGAGGTCACCGTCGCCAACTACGCGGCGTACGGCACGCGCCACTTCGACGTCAAGATAAAGACCAACGTGGATTTCTACGTCAAGGTTCCCGAATCGGCCGAAAACTGGCTCAAGTTCGAGAAGCCGGCGGTCGAATTCGACCGCGGCATCCGCCCGCGCGAAGTGACCGTGCGCTTCAACTGGAACATCAACTCGCAGCCCAACCCCCGCATCGCCGACGTCACCTTCACCTCCAAAAAGGAGGTCGAACTCGCACGGCACGACAACCTCGTGGTCACGCAACAGGCCGCCGAACCGATCGAGGAGAACACCCGCGGCGGCGACTCGATCGCCCTGCTGGCCATCGCCCGTACGCTCGAAACCATCGCAAGCTGGGAAAACGGCGAACGCATGGACAACTGGGACAACGTGATCCTCTGGGAAGAGGGCATGGAGGGGTACACGCCCGAAAAGAAGGGCCGCGTGAAATACGCCCGGTTCTTCATGTTCAACACCAAAGAGGAGCTGCCTTTCGAGGTGCAGTACCTGACGGCCGCCGACGAGCTGAGCTTCTACAGCAACGTCAACGCCTTCCTCAAGGACCTCACCACCGGCGAGTACATCACCAAGCTCACGCAGCTGCGCCGGCTCACCATCTCGGCCTACGGTCTGGTATCGCTGGACAAGAACTTCACGGCGCTCAAGAATCTCGAATACCTCGACCTGAGCAGCAACAACTTCCAGAAGGTTCCCGAAGAGATCAACCCGACGAACTTCCCGAAGCTCCGGACGCTGAACATGGGCGCCAACACGCGCAAGAACATCTATGACCTGAGCAACACCATCGAAACCAACTACGGCGGCCTTGTCGAAGAACAGGGATTCCCGCGCCGCCTGATCGAATGGGACCTCGACACGCTGTTGCTTTCGGTCAACTACCTGCAGGGACCGCTGCCCAAGATGGACGACTGGGAAAAATACACCGAACAGGACATCATTGACGCCGACACGCTGCCCCGCGCGCTGATCGGCACCCCGAAGGTGATGCCGCACACCAAGCGGTTCGCCATCAACCTCAACCGCCTGACCGGCGAACTGCCCGACTGGCTGCTCTACCACCCGGCGCTCGACTGGTGGGTGCCCAGCGTGCTGGTGTTCACGCAGGAGGGCAAGGATGCGACCGGCACGCTGGCAGGATTCACCAACGAACCCGCCAACATGAACTACTACTACGAATTCTACGAGGGATACAAGAAAGATCCCGGCACAGAAGAAGAAGAGGAGGAGACGACCAAATAATTATGACGATGAAAAACTATCTATACGGCATTCTTGCCACCGCTTTACTGGCATTTACCGCATGTACCAAAGAGGAGCTGTCCGCCCCGGAGCCGGCTCCGGGCCCGGACGTCCCGGCCGAATACCAATCGGGGGAGGTGCTGGTGAAATTCGCACCTTACGTAAGCGACATACTCGACCGGGCGGGCATCACCCGCAGCGGCGGCCCCGCGACCCGTTCGGGCATTCTCTCCGTCGATGAGATTCTGGACATCGTCGGCGGTTATGAGATCGAGCGCGTCTTCCCCGTGGACCCGCGCAACGAGGAGCGCACCCGCGAATCGGAACTGCACCTGTGGTACGTGGTCCGCTTCGGCGAGGAGTTCACCGCCGCCGAGGTCGCCGAGAAACTCTCGGCGCTGGGCGAAGTGCAGCACGTCAGCTTCAACCGCACCATCCACCGCGCCTACAACGCCGGGAAAAAGGCGATGCCCCTCTCCCGCAAGACGCTCGAAGCCATCCAGCACCAGCGCGCGACCCGGACGGGCGAAGCCTCGGCCTATCCCTTCGACGACCTGCTGCTTCCGCAGCAGTGGCACCTCGTGAACCGCGGCAACATGTTCGGCGGGAAATCCATCGTGGACGCCGACGTGCAGTGCGAGCAGGCGTGGGAACTCTCGACGGGCGACGAGTCGATCGTCGTGGCCGTCCTCGACGAGGGCGTGATGATCGAGCACCCCGACCTGAAGAACAACATGTGGGTCAACGAGAACGAAATCTACCGCTCGCACGAGGATAACGACGGCAACGGCTATCAGGGCGACGTCTACGGCTACAACTTCGTCAAGAACACGGGCGTCATCTCGTGGGACGACGTCAACGACACCGGCCACGGCACGCATGTGGCGGGCGTAATCGCCGCGCAGAACGACAACGGCATCGGCATCAGCTCGATCGCCGGCGGCCGGGGCAGCATCCCCGGCGCGAAGATCATGTCGTGCCAGATTTTTTCGGGCAGCACGGCCAGCAACGCGCTGGCCACGGTCAAGGCGATCAAATACGCCGCCGACAACGGCGCCGTGATCCTGCAGTGCAGCTGGGGCTACGTTTCGGGATTGGCCAACAGCTACGAATGGGGCGAGCCGGGCTTCAAGACACAGGAAGAGTGGGAGAAAAGCATGCCGCTCGAAAAGGAGGCGCTGGAGTACTTCATACATAACGCAGGCTCGCCCAACGGTCCGATCGAGGGAGGTCTGGCGATCTTCGCCGGCGGCAACGAAAACGCCCCCATGGCCGGATTCCCCGGCGCCGCAGACTACTGCATCTCGGTCTCCGCGACGGCCGCCGACTACACCCCCGCCGTCTATACCAATTACGGTCCGGGCGTCACGATAGCGGCTCCGGGCGGCGATCAGGACTACTATTACGAATACTTCGACGACGACCACAAGCGCGGCGAGATCGGCACCGTCCTCTCGACGCTGCCCTACAACGTCAGCGAAAGCGGCTACGGATACATGGAGGGCACCTCGATGGCCTGCCCCCACGTTTCGGGCGTCGCGGCGCTGGGACTGTCGTACGCGGCAAAACTGCGCCGCCACTTCACGGCCGACGAATTCAAGGCCCTGCTTTATGAGACCGCGACGCCGATCGACGACTACATGAGCGGCATGAAATTCTACTACCGCTACGTGGCCGACGTGGGTCTGAACCAGCCCATGCAGCTCAACAAATCCAACTACCGCGGACAGATGGGCGTCGGTCAGGCGAACGCCGCCAAACTGCTCAACGCCGTTGCCGGCAACGGCACGCAGGTGTCGTTCCCCAACCTCTACATCAACCTCGGCGGCGAAGTGACGGCCATCCCGGCCAACTATTTCCTCGGCGGCGAGACGATGACCTATACGGTCTCGATCTCCGACACGACGGTCGCAACGGCCTCCATCGAGGGCAGGAAACTGACGGTCAAGGGACTCAAGAGCGGCACGACCAAGGCCAGCATCACGTCGAGCGGCAACGAGACGCACACCTTCAACATCACGGTGCGCAAGGTCGCGAACGGCAACGGCTGGCTCTAAACCCGCAACGATGCGCAACACAGCGACGATAACACGCATGCTTCTCTGCTGCGGAGCGTTATGGGCGGCTCTCGCCGCCGCGCCGCTCCGCGCCCAGATCCGCATCGTCCCGCGCGCCAAACTCGACAGTCTGGCCCATCCGGCCACGGCCGCGGGAGGAGCCGAAGCGATGCGTTTCGAACGCACGCTGATCGACGCCGGGCATATCGGCGAGGACGACGTTCCGCCGGTCTACACCTTCCGGTGGCGGAATACGGGCGGCAAGCCGCTGGTCGTCACCCGCGTGCAGACCACCTGCGGCTGCGCCGCGGCGAGCTGGGACAAAAAGCCCGTCGCACCGGGCGGCGAAGGCGCCGTGACAGTGACCTACCGCCCCAAGGGACATCCGGGGGTTTTCGACCGGCGGATTTTCGTCTACACCCAGCTCTCGGACAAGGAGCCTACAGCGATCCTCAGCCTCCGGGGCGCAGTCACGGCCTCGGTGCGCACGGACGACGACTATCCCCATGCGATGGGCGCGCTGCGGCTCAAGCAGCGGACCGTCCGCTTCGGCCGCACCGACAAGGTGCAGAGCGAGCGTATCGAGTGCCTGAATGCGGGCGACAAACCGCTGACCCCGCTCTGCGACGAGGGGTTCGCGGCGACCGGCCTGAGCTTCGCCTGCGAACCGGCGACGCTGGCACCCGGCGCAAAAGGCGATCTGGTCGTCCGCTTCGACCCGGCCAAAGCCCCGCAGCCGCTCCGGCGGACTCCCCTGCCGGTCGGGGGACCGGACGTGCCGCCGAGTCAGCGCATGCTGTGGATCGAGTTCGGGGAAACAGAATAAGAAACAGAATAAGAAACAGGATAAAAACAAGTCATATGAAAAGATTTTTGAGATTTGCGGCCCTTTTGTCGGCCCTCGCGCTGCTGGGCGCCTGCGACGACGACATGTACGTAACTCCGTTGGAGGTGACCAACAACAACATCGCGGGTACGTGGCAGCTGGCCGAATGGAACGGCGCGCCGCTCGCCGAAGGCAGCTTCGTCTACATCGAATTCATCCGCAAGGACGCCAAGTACGTCATGTACCAGAACCTCGACAGCTTCGGCACCCGCAAGCTGACGGGCCGCTTCGTCATCGACAACGACGCGGAGCTGGGTGCGGTCATCCGCGGCAGCTACGACTACGGCGCAGGCGACTGGGCGCACCGCTACATCGTGACCGACTTCACCGAGACCTCGATGGTCTGGACGGCCAAGGACGACCGCTCGGACGTACAGGTCTTCGTGCGCTGCGACGGCATTCCGGACGAGGTAACCGGCGGAAAAACCGAAGAATAAAGGAAATAAAAAGTTCGCGCCGGAAGGCGCCGGAAGGGATGTCCGGACCGGGCGTCCCTTTTTCGTCGTCCCGGCCGTCCGGAACGCCCGCAGAGAGCCGCGGAGAGCCGCAGAGAGCCGCAGGAGAGCCGCAGGAGAGCCGCAGGAGTTGGCAATGCGCGGAATTTACACTATCTTGCGCAAAATTACGACGACAATGACACAGGAGCTGCAATTCATACCTTTCGAATCCCGTTCGGACAAAGGCTGGGCCGAAGCGTGGGACCTTTACGAACAGTCATTCCCCCGCTGCGAACGCTGGAACGCGCAAGGGTACGACCGGGCGTTCGGCGATCCGCGCTTCGAAGCCGACGGCATCTGGCGCGGCGAAGAGTTCATCGGCATTCTGTTCCACTGGAACGCCGGAGCGTACCGCTACGTCGAGCATCTCGCCGTTTCGCCCGCCCTGCGCGGTCGGAACATGGGTTCGCAGGCGCTCACGGCCTTCTGCCGGAAGGTCGGCCGCGTCATTCTGGAGATCGACCCGCCGGTGGACGACATCTCGATCCGCCGCCGTCATTTCTACGAACGGCTGGGCTTCGTCGCCAACCCCTACGAGTACATCCACCCTTCGTTCCGCAAACCCTTCACGCCCCATCAGCTGATCCTGATGAGCTATCCCGGCCCCCTTACATACGACGAAGCCCGCGGCTTCGCGGACTTCGTACGGGAGACGGTGCTCGGCTATTCGGAGCACGAAGCCCCCACGCTGCCGAAATTACCGTAAAGCGGAGACTCCGGGCAGCTCTGTTTACAAGATTCCGACCAGATATTTGGTGACGAAATAACCGCCCGCCACCAGCCAGACATACAGCAGGCCCGCCAAGACGAAGGGCTTCGCCCCGGCCTGCCGGAACTTGTCGATACTCGTCTCGGTGCCCAGCGCCGTCATGGCCATCGTCAGCAGGAAGGTATCGGCGTATTCGATCGCTCCGTTGAGCGGAATCTCGCGGACGCTCTCCACGCCGAACAGGTATTGCAGCAGCGAATTGAGGCAGATGATCCCGATAAATCCGAAGGCGAACCACGGCACGGCGATCTTGCTCTTCTCCCTGCAGGCTCCGGAACTCTTCCGGCGGCCCAGCACGAAGCCCATGACGACCAGCACCGGCGCGAGCATCATCACGCGGATCATCTTGGTAATCGTGGCCGTCCCCGCGATTCCCAGCGCATCGGTCGGGTCCATCGCATTGCCGGCTCCGGCCACATGGGCCACTTCATGCAGCGTACTGCCCGTGTAGACGGCCACGCCCGTGTCCGTAAGTCCACCGAGCAGCCCCATCCGGAACATCAGCGGATAGAGGAACATCGAGAGGGTTCCGAAAATCACGACCGTGGAGACAGCGATGGCGGTCTTGTAACCCTCGCACTTCACGACCGGTTCGGCGCCCAGCACGGCCGCCGCGCCGCAGATGGCGCTGCCCGTCGAGGTCATCAGCGCCGTATCACGGTCCATCTTCAGCAAGCGGCCCAGCAGGACGCCGCCCAGAATGGTGACCACGACGACGATCAGATCGACGGCGACGGCCGGAATGCCGACTGCCGCCACCTCGGTCAGCGTCAGACGGAATCCGTAGAGGATAATGCCCCAGCGGAGCACCTGTTTCGTGCAGAACCGGATGCCCGGGACCCATGTTTCGGGCAGTTTGTTGCGCAGGCTGTTGGCATAGAGCATGCCCAGCACGATACCGACGATCAGCGGACTGAACGAAAGCCGCCTGACGACGGGGAGTTCGGCGATGTAGAACGCCGCGAACGAGAACAGCGCGATCAGAAGAATTCCGTGGAGCGTATTCGCCCGGTTGCCTTTTTCCAACATATCCTTTATTCTATAATGCGTGACACGATAACTTTTTCTTTGCCGACAGGGCAAAGATCGCATCTTTTACCGGGATATGAAACAAAAAATCGTTATCCAGAATAACTCGAGGTTATAGCACATCGCGAATCAGCGGTTCGCCCGGGCGAAATCGACGAACTGCCGGACCAGCCGCGCGGGTTCGGCCTCGGCGTGCACGAAATTGAAATCGCGGGAGAGGGTCAGCCCCTCGATGTCGATGATCCGCAACGCACCGCTGCGCAGTTCGTCCACCACCGAGGTCACCGACACGATGGCCAGCACGTCGCTGTTGCGGACGAAGCCCTTGATGCCCTCGGTCGTGCCGAGGCGCATCACCACGTCGAGCTGCGAAAGGCGGATGCCCTTGGCGGCGAGCGCCGCGGAGATCACTTCGAGGGTTCCCGCTGTCTCTTATACACATCTGACGCTGCCGACGATACTCCTTGTGTAGAT
>ERZ1027001.446-NODE-446-length-27883-cov-41.166631_pt1 | contig 27883 bp, 37 predicted proteins | sample MGYA00519452_ERZ1027001 | MGnify/ENA primary metagenome ERZ1027001 (study PRJEB26926, sample SAMN06164867) | human gut metagenome | biome: ENVO:00009003; feature: ENVO:2100002; material: ENVO:00002003 | host: Homo sapiens | place: USA | collected 2012 ...
GAAGCCCTGAATGGCCGGAGGATGCAACCGACGCATTACCGGGTGGTCTGGTTTTACAAGGGGAATAAGCCGGACGCGGATAATTGCCTGGCACGTTGCAAGGCGTATCTGGACGGGGCTTGCAAAGCCCTGGGCATTGACGACCGGACGCTGGATTGCGCCGGGATTGACCGCGTGCATGACCTGGCCCACGCCGGCAAGGTGGAAATCGTGTTTGAAAGGAGGGAGCAATGACCACGCCTAAATGCCCGCTGTGCGGAGAAACGCCAGAATACATTTTAGATGAAGGAGACGGTCACTGCGAATATGCCGGATGCCCGAAATGTGGACTATACGCTGCTCCATCCTGGGGCGACTGGAATTGCAGTCCAAACGAAGAAGACACATGGCAACGCTGGCGTGATCTTGTTTCCAAGTTCCCGTTCATCATGCGGTTGAATGTAGGAGATAATTTAACGTATTTCGGAACAAGCGATTTTGTAACAGTCGTTCGCAAAGACATGGAATCATGTGAAATCCAAATAGAAACTCCAGAAGGTGAACTCTACATTATTGAACCTAAAGATGTTCATAAATGGCCCTGGGAACTTGAACAGAAAGGATGTCGGCAATGAGAACTGAACTGAATTTCGAAGAAGGGATGAATCTGATAACCACGTTGCCCGAAAGCGGGCTGCTGCGCGTTGAATTCTCCATCCGGCACTGTTTAGAATATCCAGAAGATGCGCAAAAATTGGCCCGGTACTTTAGGTTTTGCGCTGCACACTTGGATTCTTTGGCAGAAATCATGCAGAAGAAAGGAGGAAGCAATGATATTTGATATTGCGCAACTTATAGTTGTTTTAGTATCCATTTTCTCATTTGGGTATTACCTCTATTTAGCGGGACAATACAAAGGATTTCTTAAAGCGATTGAAGTCTACTTAAAATATGAGGAAAAAGAAAATGAAAATGACGCCTAAACAGAAAGCCTTTTTTGAGTACGGGAAAGCTCTTGGGAAATTGGAAAAATTTAGAGACGACCATAAAGGATGGAAGTGTGTTAATTTCCTCTCTAGGCGTCACTATTGGAGAAGCGGAAACTATGTTTGCTGCGAGACCCAAGATGTTACTGAACAGCACGCCCTGCTTATCCGTGACGCATGGCAGAAGCGGGCCATATGTAGGGCGTTTATGATACCCGAATATGAACGCATTTGTGAAAACTGCAACCATTTGGGGATGGGAGTGTGCTTCTCGCCGTGCAGTAAATGCCACCGTAACCCCTTTACAGAGATTAACGATGAATATCAAGACAACTGGGAGCCGAGAAAGGAGGGAGAATGAACAGGTATCACCGAAAATGGCTTCGGATATTTCGTCGTCGTGAAAATGCGTTTCTCCGTCGCGTTTTCTTTAGGGACGGAGAGCATGAACATGGAAAAAGGTATGAGACCATGCGAAAAGCGGCCCGAAGACTTAATGCGCTCCGCATGAGGCATGTATGGAATAAGCCGTGGATTCCTATTGATGACAAGGGGAGGGCTCTGAAATACACGGCGGACGCCGCGGGGGAGAACACGGATGTGAATCCGCATAACTCGCTGGAAAACGCACCCGCCCAGGTGGGGGAAACCCTGGCGGACGGAAAGGAGGGCAAGTGAAGCCTGTGCTTGATGCCTGCTGCGGCTCCCGCATGTTCTGGTTTGACCGCCGCCATCCTGACGTGGTGTTCATGGACCGCCGGGAGGAAACACACACGCTTTGCGACGGGCGCACTCTGGAAATCAAGCCGGATGTCGTCGGAGACTTCCGGGCCATGCCTTTCAGTGACGGGGCGTTTCGCCTTGTCGTGTTCGACCCTCCGCACCTGATTCACGCCGGGGAATCGTCCTGGCTGGCCAAGAAATACGGAAAACTGGACCAGAAAACCTGGAGGGAGGATTTGAAATCCGGCTTCCGGGAGTGTTTCCGGGTTTTGGAACCGGGCGGCATTCTGGTGTTCAAGTGGTGCGAGGATCAGGTTTCAACCGCGGAAGTTCTGAAACTGGCCAGCCATGAACCTTTGTTCGGACACCGCCGCGGGAAGACCGTCTTCCTGGTCTTTATGAAATCTACAACCCCCAACTGACACTTTTTTGATATGGCCGGAGACTGGATCAAGGTGGAACACACGACACCGGACAAACCCGAAGTGGTGAAGCTGGCCGGCATCCTTGGAATTGATCAGGATGCCGTTGTCGGCAAGCTGCTTCGCCTTTGGATTTGGGCTGATCAACAATCCGTTTCTGGTAACGCCCTTACCGTTACAAATTCGTTTCTCGACCGTCTCGTATTCTGCCCCGGCTTCGCCGCTGGGCTTGTCAAAGTCGGCTGGTTGAATGGACGCGAGGGCCTCCTTTCAATCCCCAATTTTGACCGCCACAACGGCCAATCCGCCAAGAATAGGGCCAATACGAACCGCCGTGTCGCGAATAGCAGAAAAGCTCATCATGAGCGAGTTGCAAAAACATGTAACGCAAATGTAACGCTTGAACCGTTACAAAAACCGTTACCAGAGAAGAGAAGAGAAGATAATAATACTACTACAACTACAACCGGGCGCGAGGTTTGCCAATTTCCGAAGGACGTTACCGAGGTTGACCGCTTTATGGCCGCCCAGGCTCTGCACCCGCTCGGAGACGAGCTGACCCGGTGCGCGGAACGGTTTTTCAATGAGCAGGCCGCCGTTGGATGGAGGAACAGGCACGGCGTTCCCCTGGCGGACTGGCGGCCCATGGCTCGCCAATACGCTGCCACCTGGGCCCGGAACAATGCGGACGCGCCCGGTCTGAAACCCGCCAATGCCGCGGGAACCCCGACAAAATCAACGACTAAACCATCAAGAAGAGATGACCTCTGGAAAGATTGACGAACCCATTAAACCCCAGGGAGGACTGAAAGGAGTAAATCTTGAAAGCCTCCTGGAATCCATCACCCTTCTTGCCGAGGACGACGGAAGAAGCATTGAAGAGCTGGAAGCGGAAGCGCTGGCTGCTGAAAAGCAGCGGGAAGAAGAACGCCGAGCGGCATACGAACGCCTGGGCCTGATTGACCGCGGCTTTCCCCGCCGAGCTATTGATTGCCTCGACGATGTAACCGGCGAACCATGGAAGAAAGCCCTGCGTGACGCCTACCGCCTCGCTTTAACGCCTGGGAGTATCATTGTACTGAACGGGCGATACGGCACCGGGAAAACGGTATTGAGCACGTTTCTTGGGCGCATCATGTACAGGCGAAAGAAGCGCGTCCTCTATACCAAGGCCTATGATTACACGATGGCCTTGAGAGAGACGTTTAACGGCAACGGCTTAGAATCCGATGTCATGAAGCGATACAAGGCGCCGTATCTTCTGGTGCTGGACGAGTATCACGAGGTCAAGGACACGGACTTTGCAGGCGCCGCGCTGGAAAGGCTCATTGACTACCGGCACCAGAACGGCAAACCGACCATCATCATCTCCAACTACAGCCCCGCCGCCCTTGAAGATCGACTCGGGCCGGCCATTGTTTCCCGCATCCACCTTTGCGGCACCATCATCACCTGTGATTGGAAATCCTACCGCGAGATCAATTACCATCCCCGGGAATAGCCCTGGAATCTCGTATACCCTGGAATCTCGTATACCCTGGAATCTCGTATACCCTGGAATCTCGTATAGGCCTATTCTTCGGGTAACCCGTGACGGGTGATTAGCTCCATCAGCAGCTCCATCGACGGGCTCATTTTTCTGGACCCGCCCAACCATTGCCACACCGCCATTTCCGTCACTCTCAACATCTGCGCAGCCTTTTTGACAGCGGATGTTTTGGATCGCAAATGGTATCTGGACTGGACCCAATCAACAAATTCTTGAGGATTCATATTTGAGCATTCAATTATTTAATTTGCTCAAATCGCCTCCCAACAGGGCCACATCTAATGATGTCCCACCGCTGATAACCTTCGTCGTCAATTACTCCGTAGCAATAATCATTCCAATATTTTTCTATTGCATTTAGTGCTTCTTCTTGTGTTTTGTAGGTATAATAGCATGGTTCTTCGTTGACATCTTTGATGTAGTAAGCAGCCAGCACAACCGCAAATTTGTGACCTTCCGGAAATTCAATGATGCGGTCATACTTGGTAGAGGAGATATCCGACAAAGACGTATCTCCAAACTTTTGAGGGATAATATATTTTTTCATGTGTTTGGTTTGTGTTTAAGCTTTCTCTTCGCTCAGGTTGACAATCCCGCGGGCCCACCTAAAGTCGGCGCAGTCTATGATAGCCCCGTTAAATCTGGCTCCGGTTAGATGGGCCTTGTAAAAATTGGCCCATTTCAGATTGGCCCCGGTGAAATCGGTCCCGGTTAGATTGGCCCCGGTGAAATCGGCACATCTCAAGTCGGCCCCTGTGAAATCAACTCCGGAACAGTCGGCGTCCTTAAAGTCAGCCTTGATTAAGTTAGCACCCCTAAAGTCGAGCCCCCTGAGGTCGAGGTCTTCAAATTTGGCCTGAGCGCCGCCTTCTTCCTCGTTCAGCCACATTTCGTGCAGTTTGAGAATTTCTGTTAATTCGTTTTTAGTCATTGTCTTGTTCTTTCTGATTTGGTTTTGGATTGTGTCTTCGTTCGGTCCCTTACCTCCCGTCAACAAGGTCAATATACTAAACAATGTTTAGTGACGCAAGAGAAAAAATAAGAAAAAGAGAATTTTTTTCTGTTGCCGTCATCCATCAAAAAATGATAGGAAGAGACGTTCTTTCTGAACGTTCAGCCCTTCGGGGCTGTGGATTAAAACGATCGCAAGATCACCCGGGCGGTAACGCCCATTTCCCTTAAAAAGGGGCGGCTTCGAAAAAACCGCCCCTTTTTTATTCCGGGACGGATGGAGCCTCCAGGATCCGCCATCCGGCCCCCGTGCCTCTTCCCGATTTGCGGAAACGGGAGGCGGCGCAGGTCAAGAGTTTATAAATCTTTTTGCCTTCGGTTTCGCCAAAACGGGTGACCATGTACAGCTTGAGATTGCGTGCCGTTACCTCTTCTCCTTCCGGCGACTCCACCCGCCAGACTTTGGCGTGGCAATTCGTCTCAAATTTCCCGGTCCTCGGATGCTTGCGAGGTCCCCAAACGCCACGATGACGGCAGGCCTCCAAAAACGCTGCGGACGTGATTTTCCTCCCTCGCTGGGCGCGGTTGGCGCACTCCGCAGAGCAGTATTGACGGCGCCACAGTTTTTGGGCCCGGAATACGTTCCCGCACACAGGGCATGTGAGCGTTTCCCAGGCCTCCGCATAGTGAGCCTGGAGGCAGGCCCGGGAACAGTACACGCTGTCGCGCTTGCCCGCGCGCGGAGGAACATCCTTTCCGCAGATGGGACATTGTTTCATCTCGACCAAAGTTTGGGACACACGCGCCCCGAATCAAGAACAAACAACGCGCTTGATTTGAATATCCGTTATCTCCTATGATAGAACCGCAGGAAAAATAAACCTACCACCAAAAGAAAACCGGGGCGGCCGAGCCTCTACACAGAGGAACTGGCTGCCGAGATAGCCTCCCGCCTGGCCGACGGGGAAACCATGAAATCCATCTGCTCCGATGACCACATGCCGGAGGTCTGGACGGTCTGGAACTGGCGTGAAACAAAGCCGGATTTTTCCAAACTCATTCAACGCGCGCGGGAAGCGCAGTCGGAAGCTATGATTGACGCCTGTCAGGAGCTGGCCGATGAAGCCGCGAAAGTCGCCCTTGACCCGGAATGCGGCTCCGCCTCCGTCGCCGCGAAGAAGCTCGCCATTGAAACCCGGCTGAAAGTCGCCGCCCGCTTCGCTCCTGATAAATTCGGAGACCGGGTCCGTCAGGACGTCGCCGGCGTTCCCGGAGCGCCGCTGGAACGGAAAATCACGCTGGACCCTGAGCAGCTCGCCCAGCTGCAGGAAGACGAGAAAACCGCGCTGGAAACCATCGCCGGCAAACTCCATCCCTAACCCGTCAGGACACGAATCCCCGTCAGCTTCTTCTTGCGCCATATCCTCCGCCTTGACCCCTATCCATGGCAGGTGGAGTCCATCAAGGCGTTGTCCCTGGGTAAGCTGACCCTGGGAGGGAAAAGCGTGGCTCTGGTCGCTCCTAACGGATCCGGCAAGACAAGCAACTGCATCGCTCCCGCCATCCTGTACTTTCTCACCTGTTTTCCGCGGGGACAGGTCCCCGTTACGTCCTCATCGTGGATGCAGGTGGAAAAGCAGCTCTTTCCCGCGCTCCGCCGCTACATGGACAATCCTTTCTTTTCCGGCTGGACCTTCAACAAGACGGAGATCCGCACGCCGGAGGGAGGCTTTGCCGTGGGTTTCTCCACCGACAACGCGGGACGTGCGGAAGGATGGCATCCAAAAATCTCGCCCGACGTGGATCCTGTCTTTTACGTCCTGGACGAGGCCAAAACCATTCCGGACTCCATCTTCACCGCCGTTTCCCGCTGCACGCTCTTTCACGCGTTCATCACCTCGTCGCCGGGCGCCGATTCCGGCACCTTCTACGACTGCTTTCACAAAAATTCATCGCTCTACTACAAAATCCGCGTCAAATACGAGGATTGCCCGCACATTGAAATCAACGACCCGGGCAAGGCCGAACGCCTGAAAAAAGAATATGGTGAGCAGTCCTCCTTCTACCGCTCGGCCATCCTTGGTGAATTCACCGACCTTGACGGACAATCCGTCATTTCCCGCCGCGCTCTCATGGAGCTGGTCAACAACCCTCCTCCCTTCCTGGACACCGGAGAGACCTGCGGCGGCTTCGACTTTGCCGCGGGAGGCGATGAAAACGTCTTTGCGGCCGGGCAGGGCAACCGTTTTTTCATCGCCGACCACTGGTCCGACCCGGACACCGTAGGAGCGCGCGGACGTTTCCGCCGGAAGGCCGCCGAACTCGGCATCTCTGCCGACCGCATCTTTGCCGACGGCGACGGCCTAGGGCTCCCCATCATTGATGACTTCCGCGCCGAGGGCTTTCCGGTGCACTCCTACCGCGGCGGGTTTCCGGCGGATGACACACAAGCCTTTGTCAATCTGCGAGCCCAGGCATGGCGGGCTCTCGCCCGCGCCATCGAAGAAAAAGAACTCATCCTCGACATTGACGAGGATACGATTGAGCAGCTGGTTGCTCCACGACTCCAAACCGACGCAATAGGCCGCGTCCGCATTGAAAGCAAAGAAGATATGGCAAAGCGGGGCGTTCGTTCCCCAGACCGGGCCGACGCCCTTGTGATGGCCTGGCACGCGCGCCGGAACAGCGGACTGGCGCGGACGCTGGGATCCTGGTACGCCCGTCCCGTGTCATCAAAACGCGCTTACGGGAGATATTAGGTGTTGACAACATATCAAGATATCAATATATGACGATATGTAAACAATCGCAGGGTGGTGAAACGGTATCACGCGGGGTTCCTGTCCCCGAGTAGGGGGTCCAATTCCCCCCCCTGCAACCAACATTTTTTTAGCCGCAGGTTTAACGCCGTCAAAAATATCCTCAACACCACGAAGCTGGTCGCCCAACAGGAGACCAGAATCAGGGAGCTTGAAACGGAACTCACCCGGCGAGCACTGACGGAACAGAGCAGGAAGCCTAACCAGCCCCAATGGTTTGAATATTGGGATCCGTTACAGGGTGCCGACCTGCAAACCCTCATTGACGCCCGGAACGAAGCGCGGCGGGGAGCCTTTGCCCGCCAGATGCTCATCTGGGACGAGGTCATCTACTCGGACGGTTTGCTGGGCATGCTGTACTCCCGGCTCATTGAAAGCGTTTCCATGCAGGGCTGGAAGATTGACGCGGCGGACGACAGCCCGGAAGCCCAGCGGCAGCAAAACGCGCTGGAAGAATTCTATCACTCCGTCACCGGACTTCAACAGGCCTTTGGGCAGTTGGCCTCCGCTGTGTTTTACGGGTACGCCCATCTCCAATACATTGAGGACGCCTGGGGCCGCCGCTTTGAATTCATCCCGCAACGGTACTGGGTGCGGCCCGGAGCGCTGAACGACTGGCAGTTCAACCCCCAGTGCTACATCGGGGTCGACACAGGCGAGAGCGTAGAGGAAGAAACGCTCGTGATCATGGAGCACCGGAACCCCATTCTTTTTCCGGCAACACGGGCCTCTTTTGAGCGGAATCACGCCAAAGTCACGTGGGACAATCACATGGACCGCTACGGAAGCGCCCCTGCCATCATCACGGCTCCCAAAGACGCGAGCGCCGCCGTCATGGACGCGCTGGAACGGGCCTGTGAGCAGCTTAAATCGGGCGCCTCCATCGTGCTTCCTCCCGGCTGCACCGCGGAACCGTTGAAAGCCTCCAACATCAACGAAAACTATTTCCTATCCCGCATCAACATGTCCGACAAGGACCAGGTGCGGTTTGTGATGGCCGGCACCCTGACCGTTCTGAATGAATCAGGATCCGGCACGCTGGCCGGGGGAGCGCACACGGATAGCTGGAATTCGGTCGTCTCCGCGGTCTGTTCCAAGGTCGCCGAAGCTTTTAACGCCGCCATCAGCCCGCTTGTCCTGGGAGACGACGAACCGCTGGCCCGCCTCCACATCACTTTTGACACCGTCCAGACCCCGCTGCAGAAAGCCGAGGAAATCGCCGCGCTTGCCGACGGAGGCGTCCGCCCCGAGAAGACCGAGATTGAAGAAAAGATCGGCATGTCGATCGAGGACACGCAGGACCCCGTTCCGGTGACGGCGGCGGCCAACAGGGAACCGGAAAAAGCACTCATTCCGCCCGATGCTTATGAACAGCTTCAGCAAATGATTTACGCCGGACTCATGAAAGGATTTACCGATGATCAGCACGAAACAAATCAATGACCTGTCCCGACCCGCCAACGGCTGGTTCCACGTTGAGAAAAGCGGAGACCATGACGTTGACTACGGCGAGGGTCCCGCCGTGTTGCGCATCGACGAGCAGGCGATCCGGGACATGGTGGACGACTTCAACGCCCGCACCTTTGACGGCCCGGGCATGCTCATCGACGGCGACCACCTGAGCCACGACCTTTCCCGCGATACTCGGGCCCTCGGATGGCTCAAGAGGCTGGACACCTACCGCGACCCTTCCGGCACGCTGGAACTCTACGGGTTCATCGAATGGACGCCGCGCGGCCTGAAGATGCTGCAGGACAAGGAATACACGCAATCATCCACCGAATATGGCGAAGGCATGACTTTGACGGACGGCGTCTACCGCCCGTCGCGTCTGACCGGCTTCGCTCTGACCAACCGGCCGCGCATCAAGGGAAAGCGGCCTCTGGTCAACCGACAGACTTCCCCCGCCTCCGACGAGGCCGGGGGCGACCCCAAAAGCCCCGAAGAGGGGGAAACAACCCAGAAAACCAATATGGAAAACGACGATAGAGAATATCCGTCCAAGGAGATGGACAAGGCCCAGCGGGCCCTGTTCGACTCCCTGCTTGACAAGCTGGATGTCGAATTTGACGGCACCGACGACATGAGCAGGGCGATCCTCGGACGCCTTGATGAACTGCTCTCGCTGGAAAAGCGTGAGAAAGACCACGTGAACGCCGAAGTGGACGACGCCGTCAGCACGTACGAAAACGCGCTGGACGAGGAAGAACGCGAGGAATTCACGGAAGAACGCCGGGAAGAGCTGAAAAACTCTCTCCGGGAAAGCCCCGCCGCGCTGAACGCTTTTATCCGTGCGCTCAACCGCCAGACTCCGCCCAAAAAACCGGATCAGGAGGAAAAGAAGGAACTGCCGAAAAGGACGCCTCTGAACCGCCGCGCGACGCTGAATCCCCCTGACCCATTCCGCAAGAAGGAATCCATTGACGGATTCAACAACCGCGTCAACGAACTGATCAAGGACGGCATGAAGCGCTATGACGCCTACCAGAAAGCGACCGAAGAAGGCTTCATCGTCTCCGCCAACCGATAACTTAACCCATATCAACCAATGCCATCACTCAACGTAACCCAGAAAAGCGCCATCGTCTATTTCAACGCCCCTGAAGGCGTTGACCTGTGCGGACAGGAAGGAACCGTCGTGGCGCTGACCGCCAATCCTGACATCCCCGAATTTGTCGGAACTCCGTTGTCCGCCATCCCCACGCAGACGCAGCTGCTCGGCGTCGTCCTGCAGGGACAGCCCAACAAGGGAACCTGCGTCGCCGCGCTCGTCGGAATGTATGCCGGCCTGATCAAGGCGGCTCTATCCGACACGCCCGGAACCATCAACGCCGGAACGCCCGTCACCATCACGGCCAACGGGACATGGAAGGCCGCCGCCAGCGGCGACACCGTCTATGCCCGCGTTATTCATGCCCAGTGGGAACAGGGCCTTGTGGAAATCGGCTTCGTTCCGTCCTACCAGGTCGCCGCAGCCTAACTATTAACCCCAACCAACAGAAAGACCAAGAACAAGGGCTACTCCATTTTGCTCCGCCGTTCAGTTCACCGATGTCCTGACCTCCTATTCCGCGGGGTCCGGGAACACCGAAGAGAACTCCATCATCAGCCGCATCGCTCCGATCGTCCCGGTCTATGACCTGAATTTCCAGTACAAGGTCTGGGACACGGAATCGGCCTTCACCGTCCAGCCCATCCAGGTGGGACCGGGCGAACCTCCCCGCCAGACCGTCCTGCGCGGAAGAAACGAAACCGACACCCTTCAGGGCTACGGCTTGACGCTGCCCATCCCTGACGCCTTGCTGGGCGTCAACCGGGAAAAGGCGCAGGCCATCACCCTGGCGGAATACAAACTCATCGAATCCCAGTTTGTGACGTCGTACGAATACGAACGCGCCAAGCTTCTGATGAGCCAGCTTCCGGCCGCTTCCGGGATGGGTGACTGGGCCAACCAGCAGAAAAACCCGTTGGCGGATCTGGACCAGGCGATCCTGTCCATCAACGCCGCAACCGGACACATGCCGAACACGATTGTCTTCGGCATCAACGCATGGCAGCTGCTTCGCTCCAACACGCTCGCGCGTCAGGTGGTTTCCTTCAACAGCGTCGGCCTGTTCAACGAAGACCTTCTTCGCATGGCTCTGATCCGGCCCATCCGGGATATTTACATCGCCTCCATGCCGTACCGCGACGCTTCCGGCGACGCGAAAACCATCATGGAAAACGAAGTCTATGTCCTGTACAAGGAAGACTCCCCGACGCAGTTCGACGCCTCCGCCGTCAAGACCTTCGGTCTTTCCGGCAAGCTTCGCCGAGAAGTCATTACCGAATACAAGCCGACGCCGGCCTTGACGCTCGTCACAAACCGCGTCTACTCGCTGACCAAGTTGACGAACCCCAGCGCCATCGTCCGCATCGACGCGACGGCCACCGGCGATTAACCCTAACGCCCGCCTCCATCATGTCCGCCTTTCCTGCCTGGTCCACGATTTCCACCGACGAAGCCGATCGGCTGCTCGGTCTCAACACCGCCGAACGCGATGCCCTGGTAACAGCCGGGGAACAGCGCAGCCTGGACTACCGGGATGTCATGATGGAGGCGGTCAACGATGTCTGCATGACCATCCGCGGGGCGCTGGCCAACAACCTCGCCCTGCGGCAATCGCTCCAGAACAGCGGCATGTACGACATTCCGCAAAGCATGCGGTCCCTGGCATGGCCGCTGATCATCCGGCAGCTCTACCTGCGCTACCAGCTTAACCTGACCGAGACGCGCCAGAAGGCCGCCGAATCGGCGGACGCGATGCTGGCGCTCTACGCCAAAGGGGACATGCTGCCGGAAAGCGTGGACGGCTCCGCGCCCGCGGATCCCGCCTACATGATGCCGCGCTACACGCGCCGCCCCTGGTTCAACCCCATGCGAAGCACCTACCGATGATGACCGCCGCCCAAATGGAGATGATCGCCAACGACTACGCCGAACGCGCCTTCTTCGTGTCCGGGGTGGAACCCGGCGTCATCCTGTCCGATTTTGAGGACAAGGCGTCCCAGGTCGCCTCGGGGGCCTTGAGCTACGAGGAAGCGCAGCGGGCCATCCGCGAAGCCCTGCGCCAGCAGGGCTACCGCCCCCCGGCGACGGGGCAGGGAGGCATTCAGGATTTGTCCTCATGGGTCCGCATCCAGGTCGTCATGGAAACTAACGCGGCCATGGCTCACGGCTACCGGAACTGGTATAACTGGATGCAGGACGAAGACACGGCCGCCTTCAAATTTTACCGCTCCCAGGGGCGGGAAGACCCGCGCTATTGGGCCGAACGCTGGAACCGTGCCCGGGCCGGGCTGGAAGAAGAAGCCACGGAAGCGGTATCATCCGGCTTCATCCGCGGGGAAATCGTCGGCTATGCGCTGGCGGCCTCCGATATCTGGATCCGCCTTTCGCGCTTTGGCACGCCTTACCCGCCCTTTGACTACCTGTCCGGCATGAACATTGCCCCCGTGGGCGCCGAAGAAGCCCGCGCGGCCGGGCTGGCCGTGTCGCGCGTCCGTCCCGCTCCCCCCAGCTTCAACGCAACCTTGGAAAGCAACGCCAAAGGCGTGACGGAATCCAACAGGAACAAGATCCGCCGCATCCTGAAAGACGCCGTGCGCGTCAAGACCGGGAACGACGGCAATACCACCTTTGCCTACACGGACCCGAACGGCACGCGCCCTTACACGGACGCGGAACTGGCGGACGTCCTGTCCGGGGATTTCCCGGAAGAGATCCCCTTGCGGCAGGCCCAGGCCTTCCGACTGGCGGCAGCCGGGGGAACCGTGGCCGGAACGCTGGCAGCCCTCTACCTGGACCGCCTGCTGGACCGCCTGTTCTCCGAGCCGGAAGGCGTCTGGTACGCCCGGCCCGCGGACGTGGCCGCCGCGTCCTCCCGCCAGTATATCCCCGTTTCCCCAAAGGAAGAGGGGGAATTCACCTGGCGCCTTAATTCCGGGCACGTCAAGAAAGTGGAAGACGTCGCCGGAGCCCTCCGCGTGGAACTGCCTACCCCTTACGTTTTACCCTCCAAATGGCTGTAACCGTCCACATCGACCAGTCCGAGATTGACCGGGCGTTTGCCGACATGGAGCCGTCCGCGGCCCGGCACAAAACCGCCCTCCGCAAGTCCGGCGTCGCCTTGAGCCTGCTCATCCAGGAAACCCTGCGCCAGCAGGGCAAGGACTACTACGACGGCGCGGCGGACGCCACGACCATGGAAGAAACCGCCGAGGGCGTCAGCGTCTCCATCGCCTGGCGCGGCATCGGTCTTCACTGGATCGGCACGCAGGGTTATCTGGGCGGGCCGCTTCGCCCCACGGGGCGCACCTCGGAAATCACCGGGAACCCGATCCGGAACCTGGCTATCCCCACCATCAACGCCCCCCGCGGCCATGGCGGGGCCCGAAGCATTTACAGCGCCGGCTTCCGCAAAGAGGACTTGCAATTCATCCCCTCCAAGAACGGAGGACGCAACGGCAATGTGACCGGCGTCCTCATCCTCAAGACGGCGCAATCAGCCACCGGAAAGAAAGCGGCCCGCAAACTGTTCCGCCAGGGAGCCAGAACGGGCGACGTGCTCTACGTGCTGTGCCGCGAAGTCACGATCCCGCCCACGCCGGGAATTCTCCCGACGATGGACCGGATGGCGCAGCGCGCCGCGGAAACCTACCTTGCCAACATCGGAAACGAACCATGATCCCTTCCATCGACCAGACCATGTGCCGGCGCATCATTGAGCGCCTGAAGAACCTGGGAGCGCTGAACTGTCACATCTTCGAACGGCCCTTCGACCCACAGTACGCCGCCAATGACATCATCATGTCGGCGATGGGCAACAACGGCGTCGTTTTGGTGTGCCCCGGGGACGCGGCAGAATACCAGGACGGGCACGGACAAACGGAAGCGCCGACGATGTGGCGTCAGTATTTCATCATCGCCTCCATTTATCACAACGCATCCCTGTTCCCGGCGGCATGCCTGACGCCTGATTATTATCTTCGAGCGGTGGGGGACGTGATTGAAGAAGCCCTGTGGAACTGGAATCCTCTTCCCTTTTCCGCACCGGCGATGATGAAACCCAAAATCAAAGGCCGTTTTTCCTCATCCGCCATCATTGACGGCGAGAAGCGGCAAATGAACGTTTTGACCGTGGATTACCGTGTCCCGGTTAATATTAACATGAGAACCAAGCCAGAATTCTATGAACAAAGCATCAACAACTGACAAGAAGGCCGTGCGGAAGAGCGCCCCGAAGCCGGACGAATCTTCCGAAACCGCCGGCAAAACGCCGTCCGCACCGGACGAAAAGAAGAAAACAACTGACAAGAAGGCCGTGCGGGTCATTCGCACTCGCACCGAACTGGACGGAGGGCTGGTTCTCAGCCTCTCCATGAAAACCGACACCCCGGAACTTCCCGCGCCCGTCGCGGAAGCTCTGTCCACCCTCAACCTCGTTGACATCAAATGAGCAAAGCAACTGCAGCCAACACCGAACCGGAGAAGAAGACGGAGCAGGCCGCCGTCATCAACACGAACATTCTCATTCTCGCCAAAGAAGTGAGGATAGGGCGCTCAACCTTCTTGAAAGGGGCGCGCATCCGTGCTACAAAAGAACTCGCTGATAAACTGGAAGCCGACGGCAAGGCATCCATCATCTACTAACCATTTCAAGCACCAGGTCAACCACATACGATCCCACATTCACGAACCGCAACGTCACGCCGCAGATTACCGGCGTGCTGGCGATTTTCCTCCCCGACGGCATCAAAGTGACCGAAGACGAGGGAGCTTCTTACGTCACCGGACCGGACCAGTTTCCGACGCCTCCCACGGCTCCGCCCGCCGATCCGACAGCCGGGCCTGAACAGCCCTGGGTGAGTTTCGGGCTTTTGGGGGCTTTCCAATCCGTTGCCACCCAGGTCGAAGGGGAAGTAACGCGCTTTTACGGCGGCGCGCTGGGATATCGCCAGCAGCGCAAGAACACGACGACCGGAAAGCGGATGACCTTCACCACGCCGGACATGTCTCCCGAATGGTTCCAGCTGTCTTTCGCCCTGGGAGCGCCTCCCGCTAATGGCGAGGAATCGACCACCGTCGGACATGGCGGCGACAACAAGATCGAAGGGTATCTTCATTTCTGGTACCAAAACGACGTCGGCACGATCTATCTGGTCGGAACGGCGCATGGCGCCTTGCGCCTGCTGCAGGACCCTGAGCACACCACGGCGATTGCTTCACCACAGTTCGAGTTCGAAATGGATTACCGCGGCAAGTACCAGTTCACGCCCTCCAATGTGCAGGACGTGACGCCGACTCCGGGTTCCTGACGCGTTTCACCAGGGGGCGCGCTGCGCCCCCGCATCCTCTTTTTTCCCAGGCAGCAGGCAGGCAAATACGATATCCGGACCGTCACGGGGCTGAACCAGTCGCTGGTCGTCCGTGTGGTAGATTTTCAGGGGGATCCCGTCGACATGAGCGGCGTCACCCTCCGCGGCGCTGTCCGTCTCAAGACAGGCGTCGCCGAGTTCGGCTTTTCACGCGATGACGAGGGCAACGGCGTTATTTCCTGGGCTTCGGTTCCCGCGGGCATGTGGTCCTATGACGTTTTCATGGACGACGGCAGCGAGGAAAGCCCGCTCCTCTACGGACGCTTTGTTTCTTCGGGCCGGGTGACGCCGGACTTGCCGGACGAACAGCAGGCCGTGGCGGGCGCGGTCGTCGTGCAGCTGCCGGAAGGAAGCGGCTGCGTGCAGGTCATGCTTGACAACGCGTCCAGCGCCGCCTGGTACGCGGAGCAGGCCAAAAAGTACGCCGAGAATTTTAATCTGTCCGTGGGTCAGGTCACCACCGGGGAACCGGGGACGCCCGCCAACGCGGAAGCCGTCAAGGGGTCCGAAGTGGGATCCTATCTGCTCAATTTCACGATTCCCCGCGGGGATGTTGGTCCTCAGGGACCGTCAGGCCCGCAGGGTGAACGTGGAGAAACCGGCCCCGAAGGGCCGCAAGGTCCACGCGGCGAAACCGGGGAACGCGGGCCGCAGGGCGAAACCGGGGAGCAGGGACCGAAGGGAGATACAGGACCGGCGGGGCCTCAAGGCCCGGAGGGCCCCCAGGGCCCGGAAGGTCCGGCAGGACCCCAGGGACTACAAGGGGAAAAGGGAGAGCCCGGGACGCTGACGTCCAACGTCGGCGACGTCAACATCGGGGGAGCCCTGACCGCTGAATCGGCTACTATCAACGGGCCTCTGGTCGTCAACAACCCGGACGGAAGCGGAAGCGCCGGGACCCTGAACCAGATTTACGGAATCACCCGGTTTTATCAGTCCGTTGATCTCCAATCGGGCGGCTGGCTGCGAGGGACATTCATGGTAGAATCCGGCATCCTGAATATTTCCCAGGGCGCCAGCTTCAACTGCGCGGGGGCGTCCACGTTTTCAAGCACCGTCAACGCCAATGGCGGCATCAACATTCCGCTTGCCGTGGGGGCAGTAACGGACACGACGGCGGTTAATCGCTTTTATACGTTAGGATTGGCCGGTGCTGTATCAGCGTTGGTTCAGCCTATATACCTTAATTCCAGTTCGATCACAGTCGCGGGTTCCATTTCTAAATCTTCCAACGGTACTCTTGCCGGGTTGACGCAGCGTTTTTCGGTGGGCGCAGCTTCTGCCGGGTCCAATGCGTACGGGTCAGCGGTTATTCCCCTGATAGGGCCTAACGGTCAATTTAATTACAGTTCCGTGTGCGGATTTTCCCTTGCGGTCAACGCGACAGCCTTCGCTAAATTTACTTTTGGCATAGGCCGCGGCTCAAAAACCAACAGAACCGGGTTGACGATGGATTCTTATTCTATGATTCCGGGGAACGAGCTGGCCGTCAACCATGGGGAAATCATCGATGTTACCATCAATACGCCTTACGATACTGTCCGCAAGGGGTATGAAATCAGAGTAAGGGAAATCTTTTATGTATCGTCCGTTGGACACTGGCAGGTGAAGACGACAACCGTATTTCTTCCGGTAGGCCATAATGAGCTGATGCCAAACGGGCTGAACAGGCTTATTTACATGCAGAGAGGGCTGCCGAGTACAGCAGTGCGGGAGGAAAAGGCGGCTCTTTATATGGAGCTGGGAGGCGGCAGTACCAATACCCTGTTCAAGATAGCTTCTCTCCGCGGCTTCATCGCTTTCGAGGCAGGAACAGGCGTAAGCACCCTGATTATCGACGCGCGCAATGAGAAAACATATGCCCTTTCAGCCGACGCGGGCACAGGCACCAGGCACCTTTATTCCAATGGATTGACCAATCCAACCTATCACGCATTGGAAGCAATGGCCATTAACGCCATTGAATCCGAGGAAACGGCGGATTTTGAAGATATTAACGTACCTATAGAATGAACAACGCAGAAATACAAATTCAGTTTCCGCAGCCCGGCGAATGGCAGGAGTTCACCCTGATGCCCATTTATCAGGACAAGGGCGGTTATAGACCTCCGGCGCGCTATACGCAGGACGAAATTCCAGCGGATCAGGCCCTGGCCATGGAGGCCGTAGTTGCCGCGCTGGTGGGCATGGGTGAGGACTGGCAGGCGGTGCAGGTGTGGGCGCGGCTGAAAGAGTTTTACGCTCCGGAGGAGGATGACCCCATGCGGACGGCGGAAACCGTAGATTTGACCGTTGAGGCCGTCAATCCGCAGGGCGGGCGCAGGATTTTTACAGCCTCGGACTACCCGGCTTTTATCATCACGGAACCCGCCGCCGTGGCGTTTTTCATGTTTTTCACTACTAACCAATAACAAAGACAATGACTAAAGATAATCAATGCAATCATTCCGAGGCGATAGCCAAGGATATGTATTATGCCTTCCTGGAAAACCAGAAGGAGGGCACGAATTGGGAAGGGCTTCCCGACGATGATAAAGCCGGATGGCGGAATGTCGAAGAACAGGCCCTCCCTATTATCGCAAAGCATGCTGCCAATGACATCCGGGTGTATTTGGACCTTAAAGCATCCGTAGCTACCGGCTGGAAAAAATGGCTCTATTGGGCCGGGGTCGGCATTGTTGGCGCCATCCTTGGCGGTTTGGGAATGTCCCTCTCCGGCTGCGGTCATTCCGTGGACGTGACGCCGGAAAAGACGGTGGTCTGCAAGGACGGATCCTGCCTGGTGCTGGAACCGGGACATATCTCCTACAGTCAGGCCCAGCCTGTTACGGATGTTCCGCCCGTCGTGCAGGTCATCCCCTCCAAGAAATAAGGTCATGTGTAAGCTCTCCGAAGTACCGGCGCGGTTCTTGGATTTTGCCAAGGCTTCACCCGTGTTTGCCTGCGTCATGCTATCACTGGTTATTTGCGGCGCTGCCTGCTGGTACATCGGGGACGTCATGGGTCACCACAATGACCGGCTTTGCGACCTCATGACCATGCAGACACAAGCCCAGGTGGAGACCGCCAAGGCGATCCAACTGCTTGCCGTCCGAATCGAAAACATAGAAAGGAAACTGGAAAAGTGAATAAGCTTCTGAATCCTTCCGTTCTTTTGCCGCTGATGGGGGGCAGCGGCCCGGCGTTTTTGCCGCCTGCGGAGACACGGCTGCAGGCATTGCTGTGTTCTGTTTCCCCATTGCGGCCCTTGTGTTCCTCCGATGTGCGGAACGCTGACCAACTGTAAAGTTTTTCTTACCAGTTCAATCATATTAACAATCAACCATTAAAGGAGAATAATCAGGAAAATAGCTATTGATATAGGCCACGCCAATAACACCGGAGCCCACGGGAACGGGCTTGAAGAACACGCCGTCGCGGCGACGATCGCGGAACGCCTCGCCCCCATGCTGGAACGGCTGGGAACCCGGGTGGACGTGATCGACTTCCCGAAGATGACCAATTCCCAGGACTTGAACGCCACAGTCAAGGCCGCCAACGAAGGCGGCTATGACTTCGGCATTTCCCTGCATTGCGACAGCGCGAGCACCGAAAAAACGGTTGAAACAGACGAAGGAAAGGAACTCATTTACGTTCCAAATCCTGCTCCGCATGGCGCCCATGTATGTTTCTACCCGGGAAGCGTTAAAGGAAGCCGGCTTGCCATATGCATCGCGGAACCTCTTTCCCGGTTGCTGCCCGGACGGGCCAACACCGTGCAGTCGCGCCCGGGCCTCGCCGTCCTGAAAAAGACCCGCTGCCCGTGGGTGCTGTGCGAATGCGGCTTCATCACCAATCCTGAAAACGCCTCTATTTTGAAGGACCATCCCGGCCGCATTGCCGAAGCCATTGCGGAAGGGGTGAAGGACTATATCAACCAGTAACCGCCCATGACTTACCAGGCACCCTACGCGGCGCGCTACGTTTCCGCCGCCGGCAACCAGATCCAGCTGCTCAACCTCTGGGACGATACGCCGGAGCCTCCACGTTTCGGCGGATCCATGGAGGCATTTGAAACGTCGCTGGTAGACGGTCCCCGGGCGTTCGCGCAGGGGCTGGGAAGCGCCGTGGAGCAGCGCACCATCGCGTTTTACCGCTGGTTCACGGATTATCAGGACATGGCTTCCTGGCAGGAGAATCTTGCCCTGTGGCTGGCCAGCAACCAGAACGGCTATCTGTACCTGCAGTTCTCCGACCAGCCGCAATGGCGTTTTGCCGCCGTCATCACCGGCTACCAGTTTGAGACGGAGAACTTTGTTCCTCCGCCGTCTCCCGAAGACGGCTATCTGTGCCTGCTGGTCACACTGACCATGACGGTCACCGACCGGACCCCGGACAATTCCAACTGGATATTCAGCGTGACGCCCTCTTCTTTCGACGTACCCGTCAAGGGAGGCGAATACACCATTAATGTGGAATCGTCGTTCAGCCCTGGACCGGTAGGGCAGGGTTGGCAGATTGCCGACGTTTCCGAAGGATTAACCGTTTCCGATATCGTCAACGGCAACAACGGGACATTCAAGGTTATCGTCGCGGCCAATGAAGGAGACCAGGACAGGACCATGTCGCTCCAGGTCATTCAGGACGGAACAGGACAGGCTGTTGAGGTTGAATTTCGTCAGCTTCAACCCTCTTACTCATTCAGCCTTGCTCCAACCCAGGTACAGGTTCCCGTTATTGGCGGAAGCTACCAGGTCCAGGTGACTTCCTATTATGACCCGGGAGCAGTCAGCGTTGACTGGACGCCCAATTCTCCCAGCTCTTCCGTTGTCATCTCCGATATCACGAACGGAAATAACGGGTCCTTCACGTTAACCGCGGCGCCCAATGAAGGAGCGGCCGGCTCCGTCGTCGTTTCCGTGACACAGGCGGATTCCGGCTTAAGACAGACAATCCGCGTATTGAGGGCAGGACTGGTCACCCGAAATCATCAGCTTCCCCCGCCCGGAGGGGAATACTCGGATAATCCGATGAGTTATTCCTCATGGAGGTTTATTCCCTCGGACGTTTATCCGGACTTCCCGGAAGGCAACCCCGAAGGAAAGGGACTGACGCTTCAGGAAATCATCACGACGAAACCCACCAGCGCCAATTCCGGCACGTTAACGCTTTACCGGGTGGAAAACGGGTCTGCCTCTCTTCTAGCGACCAGCAGCGAGGCGGTTTCCACGCCGGGCGGGAACGTGAAATGGACGTTTTCGCCCGGCGTGGAAATCCGTTCGGACTGGCAGCTGGTCGTGGAAAACCAGAACGGCATTTATGAGCAGCATGTGATGCTGTCCAATCCGCAGGCGTTTGACGGTCTCGGAAATGAGTCCTATCCCGCGGCAGCCACGGCGCCCGGACGTACGTTCGGATTATCCCTCGTCATCCGCTACACTTCCACCGAATACCCATCTTAACAGAATAATCCATCATGAACAAACAACAACAAAACGGAATAGAACGGCTTTTCATCGAATTTGCCGAAGAGTGCGGCAAGAACCCGAACCTGAACCAGGCGGTGCAGGAATTGAAGGAAAGCGTCTTTACTGCCTCTCAAGCCGCCGGCGTTGATCCCTCCCATGCCTTCGGCGTCATCATCCGGGATATGATGCTCCTGGAATCCTTGCAGAAACGCGTGGAAGAATCCCGCAACGCCCTCACCGCCGGGAAACTGCCCGCTTTCGTCATCGAAGAAGCCCGCGAACAACGATAACCCTCCATCTTTACCACCATGGCCACCAAGAAAGAAATTGAAATCAAACTCAAGTCCACGCTGGACGGAAAAGGCGTGGAAGAAGCCAAACAGCAGATCGACGCGCTGAACAAGTCGACGGAACAACTTGATAAGGGGAGCCAGCAGGCAACCCGGAGCGTGAAGAACATGGGACAGGGGTTGCTGCAAGTCGCCTATTTCATGGACGACGTGCAGTACGGCATCAAGGGCATCCTGAACAACATTCCCGGGCTGGTGATAGGATTCGGAGGCGGCGCAGGTCTGGCCGGCGCGATGTCGCTTGCCGTTCTCGCCGGAGCGAAGCTTTACGAATGGATGGGGAACACGGAAGCGAAATCCAAAGAGCTTGCTAAGGCGATTGAACAACAAAATGAAGCCATTGCGAAATCGCAGGAAGTAATAGCCTCCTTCAACAATGAAGAAACGTTGCAGAAATCCAATGATTTTACAGAAAAAATAGCCGGCAACCGGAAAGCAGAAGCCCAGGCCCTGAAAGAATCTGTACGGGATCAGCAGCGTTTGCTGGACCTTCAATCAAAGGTATTGGACAATCAGGATCAGGCCGATTTGTTGAAACTGGAAACTGATTACTATAGCGGGGCGTTTGGCGATCCTGAAAATTTTTCCACGCGTTTGTTCTTTGAAGGAAAACAGGAAGATATCAGACTTCGAGCCCGTGCACGGCATCGGCAAGAACAGGAGAATAGCGCAAGGATGAATGTTTCCATCGCGGAAAGTGATTTGTCATCAAAGACCGAAACAACCAACAGGCTTAGCGAACGTTTAGGAGGATTGGAGGACCAGAATATTTTATCCTACCAGGAACGTGAAAAGCTCAATGGAGAAATCCTTAATGCTGAAAAACAAATATTTGATAACTTGCTTTCTATTGCTAAAACGACCAGAAACGCGGCAGAAAGAACAGGAAATTTTAAGGGGTTTGGAAGAATATCAGAAACTGATATCCAAGATTGGGTTAAACAGTTAATTGATAATGGAGGGGATACAAGTGCTTTAAAAAATACATTTTTCCAAGGAGTTAGTGCTCATAACTCTAGTGTCTTTAGAACAGCTCCGAAATTTATGGAAGACGTTCTCGCTTTGGGAAATGGTAGGGCACAGTTAGATCGACTGAACGCTTTAAGAGCTCAAAGGGCCGCTTCTGATAATGCTCTTGTCGATGCAGGATATGACGTCAGCACGGATGATGCGCGCGCCGAAGCCTATAAAAACAGAGATAAAGCGGTAGAGGAAGCAAAGGAAGCTCTTAAAAATGCGATAGAAGATCAGACGAAAGCGGAGGAATCTTTAACCACAAGCACGCAAAAACTTGAGGAAGTTCGAAAGATAAATGCTTCTGAAAAAATCATTGATGAAGCGCAGCGGGAAAGGAATGAAGCGCTGGAACAACACAAGAGAATTGTTCAGGCGCAGAAGGAGTATGAAAATGCCATCAAGGCCCAGATAAGAGAGAAGGAAGATGAGGTCCGGGACTTGAAAAAGGAAATAACCCAGAGAAAATCAGGCGCGAAAACCCAACAGGAGAGACGGGATAATGTGATTGAAAATATCAACCTGGCCGGGTTCAGCAAATCCCTGACTGACGCCTTATCGAGCCCTGACAGGGCGATCAGCGGCAGAGCTCGGGAGCGAAAAGCCAATATCAATGAAGCTTACGGGGCTGTCGTCAGGTACATCAAAGACGCCTTTAAGGACAATAAAGTCACGGAGAATGAAATGGAAGTTCTCTCTAAAAAGTTAATGCAGGAACTGTCGTCAAGAGGCGAGAATACTACCTATAAACAAACGCTTGATTTAATAAAACGGCTCGTCGCCCTGGTGGAGAAAGGGACGTCCAACGGAAAGGGAGATCAGGCTGAAATTAAATCCTTGGAATCACGAGTCCAACGGCTGGAAAAAGAGGCGCAGGCACAGAAAAAAGGACTCAATATGATAGGGAACTGGTTCGTATCTTGACATTTTTGGGAACGGAACGTATCAGAAGGAGGCTATGTATTATTTCTACACAACCGATGGACAAATGGAAGGTCCGGTTTCGATGGAGGTTCTGGAAGATTATTACAACCAAAAAAAGATCACTGCGACGACCACAGTCTTCCAAGAAGGTGAACAAGAGGGGGAAGAATTTGCGGTAGTCCGCTTCCGTTATCGTCTCCTTCATAATGCGAAATCAAAGGCATCAAGTAATCAAACGCCTTCATCTACAACCCTTATAGGTTATTATTTCCCTATGGTGGGGGGATTTATCGCGGTTGCCGGAATCATTGGATTTGGTATTGCCCTAGATGAAGAAATGGTAGGCATAGGCGTAGCATGTCTTTTATCCGGCTTCTTTTCATTGATGTTTTTCCTGTGGATGGGAAAAATTTACGACAGAATTGCGGAATGCGCTCTCTTGTTAAAAAATATGCAGAATAACAATAAATAGAACCCTAACCATTTTACAAGCAGCAGGAACCACGAAATCACCATCAATGACTTGCTGGGCCTCAAGCCGTCGAGCCTGACCCACGACCAGCAAAGCTTTTCCGCCTCCACCATCACCGCGGTTTATCCCGTCCGCACGCTTGGGGAGGTCTTGCCCTTTCAACAGTTCGACACCGTCACCATTTCCCAAAACGGGAACACCATTCTATCCGGTCTCGTTTCCAGCATCGAGAAGGCCTACAGCGGCTCATCCCGCGCGTGGAAAATCGTCTTTTCCGATCCCTGGTATTGGCTGGACAACTGCTTTGCGCTGGATTCCGAATGGAAGCCGGTCTTTTCCATGTGGCAAACCACCAGCAGCGGAAATGAAATCATCCCTAAAATAAGCATTTCCTCCGCGCTCTCCCGGGTGCTGAATCTCGCCAAACACCACCCGGCGGACTACGAGCTGCGTATCAGCGATGACAAGATGCTGATTCCGTGGAACGCCTCCTGCGATACGATTGGCAGCCTCCTTCAATCCATCCGCCATTGGTCGCCCCGGATGGTCACGTACTACGACTACAGCGGCGCGCGCCCCAAACTCATCATCACGGACTATGACGCCCTGACGCCCATCGCGCTCCCCCTGCAGCCGACAGCGACGGTCAAGTCTATGGATGTTTCCCTGGTCCCCCGGGGCGACCTCGTACCGCCCTGCGTGGCTATCGTCGCAGAAACCACCGGCAGCAACGGCTACCGCGTCTCCTACCTGTCCAAATACCCGGAAGACGGGGATCCGACCTTGCCGCACTCCATTGTTTACCGGACGTCAGTAGACTTCTACTATTCTAAATACAGTTCTACGGGGGAGCCGGTAGAAGATCCGCAGCCGGTGCAGGGCACTAGGGCCGGCAGCCTGTCCTACCAGCGCATGAAAGTAAGGGGGCGGAAAATTAACCAGAAAGACATGATCAAGAGTTTCTGGGAGCGTCATTTCCCGTGGATGAAAGACGTTGGCGCGATTGCCGTCTATGACAAAACTCCGACCATCACCGGGAAGCCCTGGGACGCGGCGGAGGAAGAGCCGAAAGGCTATAACACCAGCGCGACGGGCTACGCCCTGGAAGACGGGCAAATTCATACCAAATCCATCAGGCCGCAATGGTGCAACGCTACCGTCAAGCAGCGTCTCGCCATCCCGGAAAGCGCGCCTGCCAAGTGGAGGGAGAAATTCAAAAATGTGGGAACGCTGGGAGGCGTGCCCTGCTTCTGGGAAGAATTCTCGGTGGATCTGGTCACCATGGACCGCCCCTACGCGAGCTACCCCATTGACGGCATCTACAACGGGGAACAGCCCTCCAACGGGCCGGAAGAAGGGGAATCGCCCCAACCCTCGGAAGGCGTGCCCTATGGGGACATTGCCAAAACGGTATGGGAATCCATGCAGGAATTGCCCTGGGACGGCTCTATTTCCTTTGTCGCGCTGGGCGAAGCGCAGACGCGGCAATACATGGGCCGCCGCGTCTCGCTGCTGGGAGGCAACCCAGAGTGGCAGAACATCAACACCATGATTCAAACCGTTTCGCGCGACCTGCAGACCAACGTCATCACGTTGTCTTACGGGGCATTAAACTATTTAAGCGTTGATGACTGGATAAGATTAAGGAGCATTAACGCTAAATCTCGCGAGTCTTCCACGCTGGAAAACATGCAAGGCGCGCCGGAATCGACGGAATACGGCTTTGACCCCAAGCCGGAATCCCCCACCATCAGCCAGCACATCACCAAATCCACGGGAGAATCCACGCCCGCGCCGGAATACGGCTTCCAAGTGCGCTTGCAGAAAGATACGGAGGGGGCCATCACCGGGGCGCAAATGAAGCCCGGCGCGCTCTACCTGAACGGCTCGCTGCTCGGCAAATACCCGCAGGGGGGCGGTTCCGGTTCCTCGTGGGTAACGATCCCCCAAACCAGCGGGGAAGTATGGCTCAACGTCCACTTCGACCAGGACGCCAAATTGACGGGCGTTGACGTCTCGGGCATCCCGGGGACCGTCTATCCTATCAGGCTGGCCGAAGAAAAACCGGGTGTCAACTTCGACTATTCCTTTTTGATAGCCGACATCGAAGACGACCAGGTGACGCAATACGCGCTGGGAATGATCCAGATACCCGTCTTCGGAGGAACCTTCTACCCCTACGGACCAGCTTAACAAACACCATGATCAGAATCTATTTATTCACCTATGCCGGAGACGCGGATGAAGCCCTCGTCTGCGTCCGGTGCGCTGCGGCGGCCCTCCCTGAAGCCGTCATTACGGTTGTGGACGACAGCGCCGCTCCGCTTCCTGAACGCGTCAGATCCGTCCTTATGTTAACCGGGGCAAGGTATTGTCAAACCGGCTGGACAAGGAACGGCAACCTGCGCGGCCCGGAATGCGTCCGGGGCATCATTTCCACGCTGGCCGGGGAAGCGGAAGAAAATGACGTCATCGTCAAAATCGACTCGGATACGCTCCTGTTGTCGGGCGGATGGGTGCGTGACATGCAGCGCAACGGGCTGGCTCTGCACGCCTCCGGCTACCAGGTCCCCAGCCACCCGTCCGAACGCTCCGCCTATGGGCCGTGTTACGCAATCAGCGGACGGGCGGCCAGACTGGCGGCGGAGGAACTGATGCAGGCTGACATCCCCGCGCTCGCTCCCGAAGACCTGACGATCTGCCGGACCATCCAGGGCCTCTTTCCCCCGGAGCGGATCAGGCTTGACGAACCCTGGACGCCCTTCAACCGGGAAGGGAAATGGACGGCCTGGAACTGGTTCAGCATTGCCGTAACGCCGAAAAAATACGCCGGCTTCTGGATGGTCACCTTCGGCAACCCTCGCCCTACGAACATTCCCAAATCCGAACGCGCCCGCGCCATGGACGCCTTGTACCGTTACCGGTTCCACAAGGAAGAAGACGGATCATCTTGTTGATGTCAACAACATGATCGTCTTAGGGAAGGAAGGCTAACGGGCCAAGCCGACGGCAATCTTGCTCATCGCATCCTGAACGTCCGCCGAATCCGGGCGGAAATACACCCGTTCAATTTCTTCGGAGTCGTGGCCGACAATGAAGCGGCACAAATCCGGGGACACCCCTGCCAGGCGCAGGACGGTCACGGCGGTCGCCCGTAAGCTGTGGAAGCTCTTTTCCGAAAGACGGTGCCGGTCGCCTCTCACTTCCCCGGGCATCTCTCGGATGATTCCGTACGTTTTCAACAATGTCGTGAACTCCGTGGAAAGCTTGTCGGAACGTCCGCCGGCATGGGCATGGCGAAGCGCGGCCAGGGGAAACACGTAATCGTTCACCCGGTTGAGCAGACGCCTTTCCAAGACATCTTTCAAGGGCTGGATGATCGGCTTGTTCATGCGGCGCCGGCTTTTCTGCGTAGTCATGAACAGGAAGGAGTTCTTCAGGTCAATCTGCTCCCATTTCAGCGTCGCCAGGTCTCCGAGGCGCTGACCTCCGGTGTAGAGGCACACCCGCACCAGATCCGGCCATTCATCCGGGAACCGTTCAATGATGGTATTCACTTCCTCCATCGTGAACGCGCCGCGCAGCTGCTTTTCCGCCTGGTGGTCCGCCCGGGAAGGCATGACGCCCCGGAACGGATTCCGGGGAAGAATCTCCCGGTCTACAGCGGCATTGAACGCGGTGGAGAGCGTGGACACATAGCGGATGACGGTTCCGGCGGAAACGCGCTCCAATTCCGTTTCTACAAAATCCTTCGCCATCCCTTTATTCAGGGCGGCCAGCGGCATATTCCGCCGGTCCCCCAGGAACGCCAGAAGCCTGCGGACGGCCATGCCGTCCCGCTCATAGGCCCGCTTCTTGTTTTTCCTCCCGTCCAGCCAGTCAAAGAGGAACCGGGTTAACGTCATGCCGTTCATGGTGGCTTTCAGCACGCCGGCCTGGTCCCCGGCAATGGCCTTCACCTTGTCCAAGTCGAAAACCCCGTACCGGGCTTCTTTCTCCATCTCCTGGGCCACCAGCCGCGCCCGTGCTTCATTCTGGGACATGATTGATTTCTTATTGGCTCCCGGAAGCAGAGCCTTGGGAACCACGTCGATGCCGGTGGTTTTCCGAAGCTCTTTGCCGTCCAGGGAGCGGAAGACGGCCACCCATTTGTTATTGCGTTTGATGATGCCTGCCATAGTGCTGTACAGTCCTTAGACAATGTACAGCCGCATGTACAGGGCGCTTTTTTCTGTCAGGCGCTTTCAGGTGCGCTCAAAACTGCGCAAAAGGTAGGAAAATCAAGGGGCATTCCGTCACGTGCTGACGAGAATTGGCATCGCGTACGGGA